>Ga0228674_1000308_pt1 | contig 36504 bp, 34 predicted proteins | sample 1D_rmetaG_FD_189054 | JGI IMG/M metagenome (GOLD analysis project Ga0228674, IMG submission 189054) | Seawater microbial communities from Monterey Bay, California, United States - 1D_r | ecosystem: Environmental > Aquatic > Marine > Coastal | place: USA: California | collected 2016-09-26
AGGCTGAAGCCTTGGGTACGACCGATTTGAATGGTGGCGCGCTCTTCAACGCTGAGTTCGGTATAAGACATAGGGGCAGCACCGTACCGGAAAGGTCAGGTGTTGCACTCAGTTTTTGCCGCCGCCAGGAGATATCGCCTCCATCAGGAGGTTTACCTAGAGAAGAATTCCTCTCCACTGAGAGGCGACCAGACAGCGGAACGGGCAGGTCTGGCTGGGCGTGCTTGCCGTGCGCTGCGAGCTGGTCTCGCGTGTCGTGCGCCCCGCGCAGGGCGAGCATGTCTTGCTGGTTTAGCGGGCCCGCCTGATGCATCTGGTGTGAAGAGCGCACCGCGACCATGTGAATCACGAATCCAGCCGTCTATGAACCAGCCCAGGTGCGCCCCAGAAAAGGCGTAGATGGATTCGTCCGAGATCCATGCGATTGGCCTGCCGTCATAGAGATAGATGGTGGGCTGGTCATTTTCATTATCGAACCAAGCAACTGCCCTTCCAGTCCGATCATAGAACGTCACATAGTCCATCGTGTCTGGCCTCCAGCCAATCGGAACTCAGATCATATCAGGTAGCCACCAGCATGGTTAGCGAAGATCCGTTTCTGGCCGACTTCTGCCGTATGCGAGGTGATTCCAGCATTTGTTACAGGCAGCATAGCGACTATTTGCGGGCGTTCCAGCAGCGTTAATATCGTGGCACTCGATTGTTAGTTCATCCTGATGTTGAAGCGCAGGCAGTAGCAATAGTCGTATCGACTGTAATCGACCCCACTAACGCAGCACTAGGTAAGGCGCGCCGTGCAAGGCGCCCAGCTAGTTCGCTGGAGCGTGTCGGCCAGGTATTCACATGCAGAGTCATAGGTAGATGCGGAATGGGGGTGGGATTCCAGATACCCCGCCGGTACACCAAGCGACCATCGACAAACCACCTGATTTCAGATGGATCCCACTCGATTGCATAGGTGTGAAGTGCGTCTGCTGCATCGAAGCCGAGGGGAATAAGGCTTGGCGTTCCTCGGTATCCGTAATCGAACTTTGCCCCGTCTCCGCCGGGATTGTAGAAAACGTTCACCAGCAGATGATCCGAACGATTCCCCACGATCTCGATATCAATCTCCTGTCGGGGCGTGTCACGGTGCAGAAAGAACCCTGTAACCAGGCCAGGAACTCTGGTTGCCTGCATCGAAACCTCAAACCTACCGAAAAGATACTTCTGGCAGCTCGAAATAGCTGCGGCGCTGAAGTCCCGGACGCCGAGTGCCTCCTCCTTAACAGTTAGGGTTATGCCTGAACCTGGTCGCACTGCGATGTTCTCGGGACGAAACAGGGCAAGGTTACCCGGAAACGTGTCGTCTCGGAGTAGCCAGCGCTCGGTATCAATGCATTCCAGTGAATCGTTAAACACAGCTCGATCTTTATCGCTACCAGCATGAGAAGCCGTTTTCCTAGAACGGATTCCCGGCCAACTTGGACGAGACTCCACCACCCAGGGCAAGGCGTCGTGCTTGAGATTCTTCCAGACGCTCAAGGTCGGGATATCTGGATCCTGATCCAAAAGTTCTTGCTGTCCAAAATCTTGAATTACGGGGTACGAGCAAACGGGTGGTGCACACATCAGATGCTCGCAAACGACACGCCATTTGCGCTTTTCATCCGAATGCAGCACCACCACGTCTGCGCCTTCAAGGCTGCCGAGCAAAGAGCGTACATATGCTTCATTGCATGCAAGTTCATTCGTGGTCACAATGAACTTGGCGTGAGTGTATTTAGTCCGCAGGGTGCTGATATGTTGAGCTAGGCAGCCAACATTGACGTATGCGTTGAATGTTCGGTTTACGGAGCCAGCCAACAAGCTTTCAAGTTCATAAATTGGTAACTTATCAAGGTCGCTGCAGCAGCGATATCCAAGCATCGACAGTGCCATGGCCAGAGAGGACGCTCCTGAACCTGCTGAGCCAAATGCAAAAACTGGCTGGGCTTTGGGGCGCTCGTGAAAGAGGGCTGCTCCCTCACTGTCGATGACCCCAATTTTGGTAAGGGACGGGAGAATAGAGTAGGAATTCGAGGAGTTGAGATCGCGCCGTTGGCCAATAATAGATTTGCGAACAGCCCTGACATCGAGCTTATTGAATTGATGATTAATCCATAAATCGATGGGGCCGCGACAGGGCAGCAACTCAAGCAGCTTGCGTGCCCCTTTTTTTGAGAGCACGTAACCAGAGAAGTACCAGAGTCCGCGCTCAGGTCTAAAAACGTTGCTAGATAGGAACTCCTTTCTGGCGCCGTTCTTCACTTCCTTATAGGACAAATAAAGAATATCGAACTGCGGTTCCTTTTGATCTGCGCCCGACATTTCCTTCCACGCTGTGTCGAGCAGCGAGCCAAAGCCGCGCTCAAAGTAAACATCGTCCTCAAGAACTAAGGCATACGCATGGGGGCCTTCGGCAATGAGTTGGCAAACCCGTATATGTGATTGAGCAACAGCAATCTCTGGGGGGCTCATTCGAATTGGGCGGTCAAGTTCAAACTCGTCCGGCAGAGCATTGGGCTGGGGCTCTACATACAACTGGTCGGCCAGGGTATAGAAGGGGTGTACATATTCATTGTCAATACTCCCCTCAGGCATTTCTCTAGCATCGATAGCTGAGAAACGCGTTGATTGCTCCGTAAGTTTTACGCCAGAGTCATCTACGATATGGTTTAATTCGCACATAACGTCAGACCATCTTACTGTCTCTCGGTCCAAGTTTATGACGTAGACCTGTCCGATACGCGCTTCAGTTCGGAAGGAAGAGGTGAATGTGCGAGAGCGCTGTGGTGGCAGGAGAAAGCGACTGCGCAGGAGCACAGAGTAAAACAGGCTTGCTACCGTCCGAAGAGGTCTGGCTAAGTTCATTTCTATCCTTTCCTTTCATCCTTGATTTTGCTTCTGATTTGACAGTCGCCAATTTCTTGAGTCATTCCTGTAGCTCAGATGCCACTTCGTAGATGCAGTTCTCTCCCAGTTGGAGAGTACGTAAAGACTTGATTCGATTTCGATATTTTCGGTATCTAATTCGAAAATCGATTTCGAAAGATTTCCAGGGCCAGTTGTCGACTGAATCTCCGGAAACTCGCCAACTGAATGCTCCAGAAGATGGGTTGATTGGGCTAGGGCTCTATCAATCACCGCGTGGCGGGGAGGTGCAATTAATGGGTTATTATTGAAATAGAAAATCCAGCTTGGGGAGTATGCCCCTTCGCTGGTGAATACCGCGGACTCCACCATCAATCCTGTCGTTACGTCATAGCACAGGGGCTGAATTTTCAATCGACCATCAATGAATAGTCTATCGATTGGAGATCCAATATACACGTCATCTGCATCCACATAGAAACCGCCTTCTACCGATATATAGCACAGGCGAAAGTAGTCCGACTGCATGGCGGGGTGATAGCACTTTTCGAACGCACTAACATGGCGCTCACCGAGCCGCTCACGTATGAACTGCTTCGCGTCTTCTTGATCGAAAAAAAGATAATTAAACCCTTGCGCTTCTAGCGCTTTCCAAGACTTCATGCAGTCGCATACATCGCTGGGTAACTGAGCCCGTTTGTGCCAGAACTGGACGATAGTTTTTGGAACGCCGCGGGAGTATTCGGGAGGCAATGGCTTGTCTCGGAAGGGGCTTTGGACCAGTTTTTTTATAAAGTCAGAGCGTCGGCGATGATCTTCTGGAGTGCCTGCCTTCTGGTCCATCGATGACTAAGTCCTTATTGTCGTGATGTTGAGATTTGAGTTTCTTAGCTATTTGGATAACTCAAAAGCGACTACGAAGTCTACTGCTCACATCGTCTGCAGGTGTAAGGCTAGATCATAAATGCATGCCAGCAACTCCTCCGAGGGCACAAACGGCTTTCAGCCTCGCTTGCAAATAGCCGGGCTCGCCAGTAGCACATAGAGAGGCGTTGGCTGGGCGTCTGCTCTTGGCCCAGGCTGTGTAAAAACGCAGTCGCTGCTCTGAGGTCTGCGTTGCTACGTGAAATCTGCAAACACTTGGTTAGTCAGCAGACCCAGATTTTGCAGGGGAGCGCCTATTTCCTTCCGTTGAAGGCCGCAAACTCGGTCCAGAAGCGTTTTTACACAGCCTCGGCCGCGTCCGGCCAGTTGCCAACTGACGAAACACGTTGCTGTCACCACCCGTGGTGACGCTCTCCCCTTCCCAAAGCAGGGGTTCTTGCCCCCTCAAAATCAAGAAAAATAGACGGTTTCCACCCGGCCGCTGCGCTGGGTGGAGCCTCCGCGATTTTTCCTGATTTTTTCACGACCGCCTTAGTCGCCCTAGTCGGCAGGGGTTCATGCGCAGCGCAAGCGCAGAACCCTGAAGACGAAGGAGCGAAAGTCATGAGCGAAGAAATCAGGATCTACGTTGCCGACCTGGCCGCCTACAACGCCGGTCACCTGCGTGGCGTCTGGATCGATGCCACCCTGGAGCTGGACGAGATCCAGGCGCAGGTCGACTCCATGCTGGCGGCCTCCCCGGTCGAGGGGGCGGAGGAATACGCCATCCACGACTTCGAGGGCTTCGACGGCTACCGCCTCGGTGAGTACGAGGGCCTCGAAAGCGCCCACCAGATTGCGTGTTTCATCGAGGAGTACCCCGCGTTCGGCAGCGCCCTGCTCGCTCACTTCAACGACCTGGAGCAAGCGCGCAAGGCGGCTGAGGAAGATTACTGCGGCTGCTACAGCTCGCTGGCCGACTACGCCCAGGAGCTGACCGAGGAAACCAGCAGTATTCCGCAGCATCTGGCCATGTACATCGACTACCGCGCCATTGCCCGCGACATGGAGTACGGCGGCGACCTGTTCACCCTGGAGACCGGCTTCGAGCAGGTGCATGTGTTCTGGAATCGCTAAACCAGCAGAAGGCACCGGGTCGCCCCGGTGCCTCGTTTTTTGCGCCCCTGCCCTACCGGCCACCCGCGCGCCCCACCCGCAAGACTGATGCACGGGTGCGCGCCCCCGGCAATCAGCCTGGAACAACCACGTTGTGCTGCCAGTTGATTGAGACCGTTACGGTCTTACGGTTTTGCCCAAATCCGTCGATCCGTATCCACGGATTTACGGATTTGTGGGGAAGCGGATCTGCGCTTTTACGGATTTACGGAAATCCGCCGATGCGGTTTTCCGGTTTTGCAGAAAGCCGTAGAACTGCACCTTCGGAGACTGCAGCCACACAAGCCGCGTACCGCCCGTTGGGCGAGACTGCGAGACGCGAGCTCGCACACGAGCAGGCCAGGGTCTACCAATGAGGCCCGCCGGTTACCCTTGAGCCCCACTCAACGACAGCGGCCAGAAACGCCTCCAGAGCCCCTTAGAACGCTCCAACCGCTTTCCCCCATCTATGCCCCCTCCCAAGTCATCTGAAGCGTTTCAACCCGCTCCTGGACCGTTTCCGGCAAACGCGTACAGGCTCGGAGGATGGCCATTGGCGCTAACTCCAGCACGAGGACGATGCGCCGCAGATTGTGACGCCTCTCCTGAGCGCAGTTATCTCGAGCCTGCCCGCACCCAGCTCCGGGATCGGCACCAACCCCAGCCTGGGAAACCGCTGAAACATCGCAGCGCTTGCCCCCCAGGCGAGCGGATCTCCGGCGCGTGCCGTCAACGGCACGGGGATATCTTCGGGAAAAGCTGTGAGTGCAGTCGTGCTATCAGGCGCAACCGGGCACGTGCTATCAGGCGCATCACTCTCGTGCTATCAGGCGCACGAACTTCTCTACAGGCCACGGCTGGCGTGGCTTCCAGCCTCCCTTAACTTAACTAACTTAAAAGCTCTAACTTGTTATTGGGGCAGCACCCGTTTGTGGACAGCTGCTGATTTGGGCGGTTTGGCCGGGGAAATCCGGCCATGATCGTCGCCCTGCTCAACCAGAAAGGCGGGTGAGCAAGACCACCCTGGCCACCCATATCGCTGGCGAACTGGCCCTGAGCGGACAGAACGTCATCCTGCTCGATGCCGACCCGCAGGGCTCGGCACTAGACTGGACGCAACTGCGCAGCCAGCAGGGCTTATCCAGGCTGTTCAGCGCCGTCGGCCTGACGCGTGAGACGCTGCACCAGGAAGCCCCGGAGCTGGCTCGTCGATGATCACGTGATCATCGACGAGCCACCGCGCATCGCCGCCCTCGCCCGCTCAGCGTTGCTGGCGGCAGATCGCGTGTTGATGCCGGTGCAGCCAAGCCCCTACCACCTGTGGGCCAGCGCGGAGATGGTCAACCTGATCCTCGAGGCGCAGGTCTTCAGGCCCACGCTGCGCGCGGCGTTCGCCATCAACCGCCGCGTCAGCACCACAGCGATCGGCCGCGAAGTGCGCGGTGCCTTGGCCGACCAACCACTACCAGCGCTGCAGGCCGAGGTACGCCAGCGCATCGTATTCGCAGACAGCGTGGCATTCGGTCGCCTGGCATGTGAACTGGCAGCGGACAGCACCGCCGCGCGTGGGGTCATCAGTCTGGTAGACGAGCTACTGAGGTGGTTGCCATGAGCGCAAGCGCATCGGTATCGGTGAACGCCCATTGGCCGATCCGCAGGCCGAAGCCTGGATACGCCGGGGCGCCGCCGTCGACAGCGGCAAGGCCGAGCGCTACAGCGCCCGGCTGACGCTGGACGTGACGCCCGCACTGCGCACGCGGATCAAGCTGGCGGCCTTCGACCGTGGCGTGACGATAGCGGAAATGCTGCGCGAGGTGCTGAAGCAGCAGACCACATCATGACGCAGGGGACTCACCAGGCATGGCAACCGCTGACACTACTCGCAGGCAGTACACTCACCCTGGGTTGGGCAGCGCTCGCAACGTCGCCACCACGACTGATCTACAGCGTCCCTGCCGGCAGGTATCGCAATTCGCCGATCAACTCACTGTCGCCTGGCGATCTGATGCTGGTTCACCTAATGCAATGGCTGCGCAGCACGACTACCTGCTGGCGAACGCACCGCTGTTGAAGGCCGTGGTGACGATGGTACCGCAGCACATGTGCATGCAAGAGAGTCAGGTACGGTGCGCATCAATGGCGTCCTTGCTGGCAGGCTCTTGCGCAGAGATCGACAGGGTCGCGCGCTGCCAGCATGACACACCTACCGGCGCGCCTGGCTGCCGATGAACTGCTCCTGCTCAGCAGCACCAACCCGAAGTCATTCGACAGTCGCCACATCGGTCCGCTGTCTGTCAGCACGATGATCGTTCGGGTGCAGCTCTTGTGATCGAACTCATGTCGATGAGCTGTCGATTATCGCGTCGATCTAGATGTCGATAGCGCGTGCTCAGCCTGCGCATTCAAGCACTGCGGACCTGCGGATACCTCTGCCCTCGGCTACCGCCCAGCGACTGCGAAATCCTTAGTATCCCTTAGCCTGATTACCCTGCTCTGGCGCACAAAGGCACGGAAAAAGCGGAGGGCAAGATAAAAGGGGGCGGCACTTCGTTGGCCCGAAAAGCAGTCTGCACGAGGGTTGGAGACGGCACTCAATGCATGCATAGGCGTGCCGTGCACAACGCAAACACCCGCCAGCCCTGGCTTTGGCACGTGCCTAGACCTCTCCCTTACGACTGGCTTGGAAGAGCTAGATATCTACGAAAGGCCAACAGAAGCGGCTCGATCACATAAATAGGTCCGCGGAGGTTCATTAAAGCCAATACAGGAGAACCGATGCGGGCCGATGTCATAAGTGGGGGCTAATCTATTCCTCGACCTTGATTACGCACACTCATAGATGCCAGTTTCAAGCGTGAGAATCCGTAGCAACAGTCCCTCACTCATATGATTACCCGTCCTACCTGCGCCTCAAGCTGACGGGATAGTTCACGTAGCTCCTCACATGATTTGCGCGTGAGCTGAATAGCCTCTCCATTACTTGAGGTTGCGGCGTGAATACGCGTAACGCTGCGATTGATCTCGTCAGCGGTGGCGGCCTGCTGCTCTGCAGCGCTGGCAATCTGGAAAGTCATCTGACTGACAGTGCCAGCCGCAACGCTGAGCAGTTCCAGCACTTCGCCTGCCCTCCCGGAGGCGCTCACCGGCTGCTCCGCAGCCTCCACAGTAGCACCAATGCGGCCGGCCGCACGCGAAGCTCCGGTCTGCAGGCGCTCGACAATCTGCTGGATTTCCAGGGTTGATTCCTGGGTGCGCTTGGCCAGGGTACGCACCTCATCAGCTACCACAGCGAAGCCGCGGCCATGTTCGCCCGCACGCGCCGCCTCGATAGCGGCGTTAAGGGCAAGCAGGTTAGTCTGCTCGGCGATGGCGGTGATGACGTCCAGAACTCGGCCCACGTTGCTGGAGTCCACGGCCAATTGATCCACTGCCTGACGGCTATGCTCCAACTCGTCGACCAGTGCACTGATCGAATCCACTGTTTCGCGCACCGCCCCGCTACCCGCGCCGGCCTGGCGTTCAGCGTCCTGGGTAGCACTGGCCGCAACGCTAGCGTTGTGCGCCACCTCTTGCACGGTGGCGACCATCTGCGTCATTGCCGTTACCACACTGTCGGTCTCTTGTTGCTGCGCGACCATGCTGCTTTCCACAGCCTCGGTCACTTCGCCAAGATCGTCGCCGGCCCGCGAGATCGACTGGCTGGCCAGCGCCATGCTGCTGGTCACCTGATGAGCGGCGTCGACCAAGCGCTTGAAGCTGTGCGCCACCTGGGTCAGCTCATCGTTTCCATCGGTAGGCAGGCGCATGGTCAGGTCGGTCTGCCCGCGCGTCGCACGGGACAGCGCCGATACCGTGTCATTGAGCGGGCGGATGATGCTGTGGATAAGCAGCCAGGCAAACAGGCCCATGACGATCAGCGCCAGCAACGCGACCACGCCCGGCCCCAACAGCGCACGGTTGACCACCTGGCTGACATCCTGCGGGTGGATACCGCTGGCTAGCACCCAGCCCCAGGGCTGGAACAGGCGCACTTCGGACACTTTAAATTCCGGCTCGCTGGAGCCAGAACGGGGGAACCAGTAGTCTACGATCGCGCTACCCTTGCTGCGTGCGCCCTCGATCATGTCCTGGGCGAACAGCTTGCCGTTGACGTCCTTGAACCCCTCGACCTGCTTGCCGACCAATGCCGGCGCGGTCGGGTGCATAACCATCCGATAATCCAAGTTGAGGATCAGCAAGTAGTTGTCGCCCAGGTAGCGGATGGTGCTGACCACGTCGGCAGCATGGTGCTGCGCCTCTTCTAGGCTAAGGTGGCCATCGCGCACCTGCTTGTCGTAGTGCGCCAGAAGATTGGAGGCAGTGTCCAGCGCAGTACCGACGCCGGACATTTTCTCCTGCAGCAAGTTGCGCTGCAGCACCGACCCCAGCCACAGGCTCAGGCAGAGAATGAACACCACCACACTGATGGTCAGAAGCAGGATGCGCGTACGGATACGCAGGTTTCGCAAGCTGGGCATGATCGGCGTTGTCCTCGGTTATCGTTGTTATGGCAGAGCGAGCGCTGCTGCACGGGTGCTACCGATGAGCATCCATGCGCCCGCGCTGCTGTTAGTGGGCAGCCTTTTCCCGGGGGTGGCTCAGTCGAATAGTCGCTGCAGAAACTCTGTCAGATCCGCCCAGGCGCGCTGGTCGGCGGCCTTGCGGTAATTCGGCGAAGCCGGGTTGCTATAGGCATGCGGCGCGCCCGGATAACGCTTGAGGCTGTACTGCACGCCGGCCTGCTGCATCTCCACCTCGAAACGTGCCACATCACTCTCGGTCACCAGCTCGTCGGCGTCGCCATGGGCCACCAGAATCGCCGCCGTAACCGCGTCGGGCACCGCTGGCGTGTCGGTGCCGAGCAGGCCGTGAAAGCTGGCCACACCGACCAGGTCGAGCCCCTGGCGCGCCATATCCAGCACCACACGGCCGCCGAAGCAGTAGCCGATGGCGGCAATCTGCTGCGCACTGATCTGCGGCTGGTGGCGCAGCAGCGCGAGGCCTGCCTCGAAACGCATGCGCAACCGCTGCGGCTGGGCCAGCGCATCCAGCATCCACACGCGTGCCTCGTCGGGCGAAGCGGTGGCGCGCCCCTGCCCGTAGAGATCGACGGTGAGCGCGGCATAACCCTGCGCGGCCAGTTGCCGGGCGCGACTGCGCGGGTAGTCGGTATTGCCCCACCACTCGTGCGCCACCAGCACGCCTGGGAACGGACCGTCGCCCGCAGGCAACACCAGTTGCGCCACCAGCGATACACCATCGCTGCCCTGGTAATCCAGGCGTTGCATCACCACCGAACCGCTGTCGCACATGGGCGTTCTCCTCGCTAGCTAGACGAAGGCATCGGCGAAAAAGTTGTCCGCCGGCAGACCGAGTTGCTCGACGTAGTCACGTCGCGCAGAGTCGACTACGATGGGCGCGCCGCAGGCATACACCTCGAACTCGCGCAGCGAGCGGAAGTCCTTGAGCACTTGCTGATGGACGAAGCCGGTCGCACCCTGCCAGTCGCACGCCTCGCCGGCATCGGACAACACCGGGGTATAGCTGAGCCAGGGCAGTTCGGCGGCCCATTGCAGCAGTTGTTCGTGACGATACAGGTCCTCGCGCCGACGCCCGCCCCAGTAGAGGTAGACCGGTCGCGTATTGCCCTGCTCGCGCAGTTGCTCGAGCAGCGCCTGGATCGGCGCGAAGCCGGTGCCGCTGGCGAGGAAGATCATCGGCGCAGCGGTGTCGCGCAGGAAGAAGGAGCCGAACGGCCCTTCCATGCGCAGCATCGCCTTGGGTTGCAGACTGTTGAAGACGAAGCCGCTGAAAACCCCGCCCGGCATATGGCGGATATGCAACTCCAGCTGGTTGTCACGCAGCGCGGCCGTGGCCATCGAGTAGCTGCGCCGCGAGCCGTCCTTGAGCAGGAACTGCACGTACTGCCCTGGTAGGTAACGGAAGGTACTGCCCGGTGGCAAGGCCACGCGCAACACCATCACATCGTGGCTGACCTTCTCCAGCGTCATCACCCGCCCGGCCGTCTGCTGGATGCTGATGCCGCGCAGTTCGGTGACCTCGGGGGCATCGATGACCAGATCGGACTTGGCCCGCGCACAGCAGAACAGCGCCAGACCCTCGGCGCGCTCCTGCTCGCTGAGCACGTCCAGCGGGCTGTCGCCATGATCGACTTCCCCGGATACCAGCCGGCCCTTGCAGCTGCCGCAGGTGCCCTCGCGGCAGCTGTGCTTGAGCATCAGGCCATCGGCCAGGGCGCCATCGAGGATGCTCAGGTTCTCCGCCAGCTCGAAGCTCTGGCCGGAGGGTTGGATCTTCACTGCATAACTCATGGACCTGTCCTCAATACCGGTTGGCGCCTTCCAGCACCGCCATGGTCACGCGCGACAGGCAGACCAGGCCGCCCTGCTCGTTCTCGATGCGCACTTCCCAGACCTGCACCTTGCGCCCCAGCGAGGCGGGCTTGGCCGTGCCATAGACGACGCTGCCACCCATGGCCGGGCGCACATGATTGCCGTTGATATCCAGCCCGACGCAGTGGTGCGTGGTGCTGTCCAGGACGAAGGCGCCGGCCCACGACGCCAGGGTTTCGGCGAAGGCGATGGAGGCACCGCCATGCAGCACGCCGGCCGGATTGGCGGTGCGCTCGTCCACCGGCATGCGGCCCTTGAGGTAGTCCGCGCCGGCCTCCAGCAGCTCGATGCCGAGGTTGCCATTGAGGGTGCGGGCGTTACGCCGGTTGCAGTATTCCAGGGGGAACTCGCCCCCGAACCAGATCGACATGACCGTCTCCTCAGGCTTGCCGGCGGGCGGCAAGCAGATCCAGCGCCACGTCGACGATCATGTCTTCCTGACCACCGACCATGCGCCGCTTGCCCAGCTCGACGAGGATGTCGAGGGTTTTCAGGCCGTACTTCTCGGCCGCCACCTCGGCATGACGCAGGAAGCTGGAGTAGACGCCGGCATAGCCCAGGCCTAGGGTTTCGCGGTCGACTCGTACCGGGCGATCCTGCAGCGGCCGCACCAGGTCGTCGGCGGCGTCCATCAGCTTGTAGAGGTCGGTGCCGTGGTTCCAGCCCATGCGTTCGGCGGCAGCGATAAACACTTCCAGCGGCGCGTTGCCGGCACCGGCGCCCATGCCAGCCAGGCTGGCGTCGACACGATCACAGCCCTCCTCCACCGCGACGATGGAGTTGGCCACGCCCAAGCTCAAGTTGTGGTGGGCATGCATGCCGGTCTGGGTTTCCGGGTTCAGCGTGGCCTTGAACGCGCGCATACGGTCGCGGATATCGTTCATGTTCATCGCGCCGCCGGAGTCGGCCATGTAGATGCACTGCGCGCCGTAGCTCTCCATCAGCTTGCCCTGACGCGCCAGCTCTTCGGCCGGAATCATGTGGCTCATCATCAAGAAGCCCACGGTATCCATGCCCAGGCTGCGCGCGTATTCGATGTGTTGCTTGGACACATCCGCCTCGGTGCAGTGGGTGGCCACGCGCACGGTGCGTGCACCGGCGTCATAGGCAGCCTTGAGGTCATGCACTGTGCCGATTCCCGGCAACAGCAGCACAGCGATGCGCGCGTGCTCAATGACGTCGGCAGCGGCTTCGATCCACTCCAGATCGCTGTGCGCGCCAAAACCGTAGTTGAAGCTGGAGCCCTGCAGGCCGTCGCCGTGGGTGACTTCGATGGAGTCGACCCTGGCCTGATCCAGCGCACGGGCGATGTCCTGCACGTTCTGGATCGAGTACTGGTGGCGGATGGCGTGGCTGCCGTCACGCAGGGTGACGTCGGAGATAAAGAGTTTCTTGCCGTTCATATCAGTGTCCTCAACCATTGAGCATCGACAGGGCCATACGCTCGGCGGTGGCCAGCGCGGCGGAGGTCATGATGTCGAGGTTGCCGGCATAGGCCGGCAGGTAATGGGCGGCGCCTTCGACTTCGAGGAAGATCGATGTCTTCAGGCCGCTGAAGCGACCGTGGCCGGGGATGTTCAGTGGTGCTGACTCGGGGATCACATCGAACTGCACCTTCTGTTTGAGGCGGTAGCCCGGCACGTAGGCCTGCACGGCGGAAGCCATTTCCTCGACGCTGGCTTCGACCTTGGCCTGGTCGGCGGCTTCGCTGAGGACGAACACGGTGTCGCGCATCATCAGCGGTGGCTCGGCCGGGTTCATGATGATGATTGCCTTGCCCTTCGCTGCGCCGCCGATCACTTCGATGGCCTTGGAGGTGGTCTCGGTAAATTCGTCGATATTGGCGCGAGTGCCGGGCCCGGCGGACTTGCTGGCGATCGAGGCGATGATCTCGGCGTAGTGCACCTTGGCCACACGCGATACCGCGGCGACCATCGGGATCGTCGCCTGGCCGCCGCAGGTGACCATGTTGACGTTGAGCTGGGCCAGGTTCTGCTCGAGATTGACCACCGGCACGCAGTACGGGCCGATGGCCGCTGGCGTCAGGTCGATCAGGCGGATACCCGGCTTGATGTCGCGCAGGAAGGCGTCGTTCTTCACATGAGCACCAGCGCTGGTGGCATCGAAGACGAAGTCGATCTCATTGAAGATCGACAAGCGGGTCAGGCCCTCGACACCTTCATGGGTGGTCGCCACGCCCAATCGCGCAGCGCGGGCCAAGCCGTCGGAGGCCGGATCGATGCCGACCATCGCGCCCATTTCCAGGTGCTTGGCGTTACGCATCACCTTGATCATCAGGTCGGTGCCGATATTGCCCGAGCCAACGATGGCGACTTTCAGTTTCTTGCTCATGCGGGGTCTCCATAGGCTTCTGCCAACAGAATCACGGCGGGATCGAGGGTGTCGGCGTACAGCCGCTTGACCTGCTCGGCACGCAGGCTCAAGGCCGTGCGCTGATTGATGTAGCCCTTGTCGGTAATCTCGCCGGCCTCCAGACTCGGCGGTGTATCGAGGATCAACGCGCGGAAGGCGTGCTGCGAGGAAGCCGGGCATTCCTTGGCCAGTGCCTGTAGGCCGGCGCACAGGGCAAGACGGACTTCCGGCAGTAGCGCCAGTTCATCGGCGCTCAGCGTCGCCCCGGTGGCGCCGGCCAGCTCACGCAGCGCCGGGCCGGGATAAATCAGAGCACCGATCATTTCCTGGTCATGGCCGCAGATCACGCAGTCCGTGGCATAGGGAGCCAGGGCGCTGACCAGCTTGGGTCGCAGGGTGCCGACCGACACCCAGGTGCCGCTGCTGAGCTTGAAGTCCTCGGTGACCCGACCATCGAACTGGATACCCAGCTCGGGCCGCTCGGGATCGACCAGGCGCCCGGCGTCGCCGATGCAGTAGAAGCCTTCGGCATCGAAGGCCTCGGCGGTTTTCTCCGGCGCGCCCAGGTATTCACGAAACACCGACGGACCACGCACGCGCATCTCGTGCTTGTCGCCGGAAGGCACGAACTTGATCTCCGTACCCGGCACCGGCAAACCGATGGTGCCGGGGCGGTCGATCGGATAATGCACGCTGGTCAGAACCGGCGAGGTCTCGGTGGCGCCCCATTCGCTGGCGAAGAACAGCGGCTCGCTGCGCACCCTCTGGCCGCAGACGACCAGCCGATCCCAGGTGCTGACGGGCAACGAGGCCGCCGCATAGAACAGCAGCTCCAGGCGGCCGAACAGCGCTCGGGCCAGTTCCTCGTCACGTTCCAGATACGGCAGCAGCGCGTCGTAACCGCGCGGCACGTTGAAGTACAGGGTCGGCTTGACCAGCTTGATGTTCTCGATGCTACGCTCGATCAGCCCCGGCACCGGACGGCCATCGTCGATGTACAGGCTGCCGCCGTTGCGCAGCACCAGATTGAAGTTGTGGTTGGCGCCGAACACGTGGCTCCACGGCAGCCAGTCCAGCACCACCACCGGCACCTGCTCGAGGAACGGCCAGCACTGGGCGATGGCCTGCTGGTTGGCGCAGAGCATGCCGTGGCTGTTGATCACCGCCTTGGGCGTGCCGGTCGAGCCCGAGGTCATCAGATAGCGCGCCGGGGTGTCGCCGGTGATTCGGGCGAAGGCCTCCATCACCGCTGGCGTCTCGGTCTTGTACAGCTGCGCCAGCGACCAGGCACCGGGGTATTCCTGGGCGTTGCGCGCGGCCACCACCAGGCAGTCGGGTTTGACCAGCTGCAGCGCACGGTAATAGGCATCGCCGTCGCTGACGAAGATCACCGCCGGGTCGAGCACCTCGATGATCGCCTTGAGCTTGCTGCAGCCGTCACCCGTGCTGCGTGAATAGGCCACCGATGTGGTCGCCACGGGAATACCGACGTGCATCGCGGCCAGGCTCAGCAGCGCCTGGTCGACATCGATATCGGACAGGTTGAGCAGAGGACGACCAGCGGAAATGTCTAGATCGAGCAGGCCCTGGGCCAGGCTGCCGACACGCTGGCGCACCTCGCGGTACGTCATGCGATGCCAGCCGCCATTGTGCCGTTCGGCCAGGTAGACCTGATCCGGGCGCTCGCATGCCCAGCGCTCCAGCCATTCGCCGATGCAGCGCTCGTAAGGTTGCAGTGGTTGTGGTGAACGCAGGACGAATTCGCCATTGTCACGGGGTTCGAAAATCACCTCGGCAGGGGCCAGCCGCGCCGAGAGGTTCGGGAAATCGGTCATATCCAGGTGCCTCGTGAGTCGGCGCGGGCGCCGCTCATACGGTTGTTTTTGTAAAGCACTGATCTGTTTGGGCCGTCTCAGCGGCCCTGCACGCAACGCTGGTCAGATAAAGCGGCAGCTCACCTCGCCCAGTCGGGTCAAACGCAGACGCAGGCTGTCGCCGGCCACTACCGGAATCATCGGCCCCAGGGCGCCGGACAGCAGCACGTCACCGGCGCGCAACGGCTGACCCAGTTCGGCCATGGTGCGCGCCAGCCACAGGCAGGCATTCAGTGGATTGCCTAAGCAGGCGGAACCGATACCCACCGAGGCCTGCCCGCCGTTCTTCTCCAGAATCATGCCCTCGAGAGTGAGATCCAGGCCGTCCAGCTTCACCGGCTGATCGCCGAGCACATAGAGACCCGAGGAGGCGTTGTCGGCGACGGTATCGACCAGGGTGATCTTCCAGTCCTCAATGGCCGAGTCGACGATTTCCAGGGCCGGCAGCAGGTAGTCGACCGCGCTGATCAGCTCGCCCAGGGTGGTGTCGGCATGCGGCAGGTCACGTCCGAGGACGAAGGCGATCTCACCCTCGGCCTTCGGCTGGATCAGCCGCGCGGTCGGCACGTCCTGGCCATGGCGGTATTCCATGTCGGCGAACAGCATGCCGAAGTCCGGCTGATCGACGCCCAGTTGCTGCTGCACGGCCAGCGAGGTAAGGCCGATCTTGCAGCCACTGAGGCGGCGTCCGGCGTCTAGCGCCGCGCGGGTGTTGATGGCCTGCACGGCGTAGGCATCCTGCAGGCTGGCGATGTCGAAGCGCTCGGAAATGCGCCCACAGGGCTGCCGGCTCTGGCGCGCCTGGGCCAGTGCGGCGGCGGCGGATTGCAGATGGGGTTGGCTCATGATCGGTGCACTCCTGTTCAACGACGGTTGTGGCCCAACGGGCGGTCAAAGCTGGCGCGATAACCATCGACCAGCTCGCTGACGAGTTCGGCGACAGTGCACGGGCGGGTGATCTGGCCCACGCCCTGGCCAGCCGACCAGACGTGCTTCCAGGCCTTGTTGGCGCTGGCGATGTTGCCGGAGAAGTCGACGCTGGCCTTGCTCTCGCCAGAGGGGTCGATGCCGGCCTTCTCGAGCGACGGGCGCATCCAGTTGGCTAGCACCCCGCTGACCGCCTTGGTCACGACCACGTCGTCCATGCTGCAATCGACCAGCATCTGCCGGTAGTCGTCCTCGACCAGGCTTTCACGGGTGGCCACCAGGCGCGTGCCGACCACCGCGAAGTCGTAGCCGAGCACCTGCGCGGCGTGGATATCGCGGCCATTGGAGATGGCCCCGGCAACGCCCAGCGGGCCGTCCCAAAAGCGTCGAACTTCATCGACGAAGGCGAACGGGTTGTTGGTGCCGGTGTGCCCACCGGCGCCGTTGCACACCAGGATCAGCGCATCGACACCGGCATCCGCGGCCTTGCGCGCCATGGCCGGGGTGATCACGTCAGCCATCACCACACCGCCGTAGGCGTGTACGTCTTCGAGCACACGCTTGGGGCTGCCGAGGGCAGTGGAGACGACCGGCGGCTGGAAGCGTTTGACCAGCTCCAGCTCGGCCGCGAAACGGTCGTAGGTGCTGTGCACGATCATGTTGAGCATCCACGGCGCCAAGGTTTCACCGGCTGCCTGGGCCTGCTCGCGCTCGGCGGTGATCTGCTCCAGCCACTGCTCGAGGATTTCCACCGTGCGGGCGTTAGGCGCCGGCATGCTGCCAATGATGCCGGCGCGGCAGCAGGCGGTGAGCAACTGCGGGCCGGAAACCAGGAACATCGGCGCTGCCAGCACCGGAACGGGAAGCGAAGCGAACAGCTCCAGCACCTTGTGCTGGGAAGGGGTATGCGCACTCATCGGCAATGACTCTTTTATGTTTGTTATTGGTAACGCGCCTTGCGGTACTTCGTTGTCAGCTTTATTCGCCTAACGGCCACCCGCGCTGCGGATTTCCCATCCACCATCACTGTGAATTATGTGTGCGGTGGTCAATGAAGAATCCTTGCGCGAAGCCAGCAGCACATAATGGCCGGTGTGATCTTCCGGCTCGGCGATACGCTTTAGCGGCACTGCACGCGCGGCAGCTTCCTCGAAACCGGGAATGGCATTGAGTGGCTGGCTACGCTTGTTCAGCCCTTCGAGGCTCTTCATCGGCGTATTGGTGGCCCCCGGCGCCACGCCGTTGACGCGAATGTCCGGTGCCAGCTCGTAGGCCAACTGGCGGATCATGCCGACCAGCGCGTGCTTGGCAGTGACGTAGAGAATGCCGCCACCTCCCGCGTAGAAAGCGCTGTTGGACAGGGTGAAGATCATGCTGCCGCGCGTTTCGCGCAGGGCGTCGGTAGCGCAACGCGCACCAAGCAGATAGCCCTGCACGTTGATCGCGAACAGGCGCTGGAAGGCTTGCTCCAACTCCTCCGGAGCGATGCGGTCGAGGCGGGTGAAATAGTCGAATACCGCCGCGTTGCCGACGAAGGTATCCAGCTTGCCGAAAGTCTCCAGCGTCTGCGCCACGGCGCGCTGGTTGTCAGCCAGGCTGGAGACGTCGCCCTGGATCAGTACCACGGCATCACCCAGCTCGGCCTGCAGCGCATCAAGCTGCTCGCGGTTACGCGCCATCACGCCGACCCGCGCCCCTTCCTGCACATAGCGGCGCACGATGGCGCTGCCGATTCCGCCAGTGCCGCCGGTCACCAGCGCCACCTGTCCTTCTAGCCAACCCATGACGCGCTCCTTCAGAGAAAGGTGTTGATGTTCTTGCACAGCAACATTGCATTGGGGATGAGGATCTTGCGCTTGAGCAGCTTCAGCCCATCCGCCTCACGGCGGATGATGTCCTCGCGCCGCCCGGTGATCTGGTGCTGCTCGTCCAGGCCACGGCTGCGCACGTTAATGAAGCACGAGTGGACGATATATTCGTCTGCTTCGGCCCCGGCGAAGACCTCGACATTGGTAACCAGATGTACGTTGCGCGTCGGCGGATTCTCGGCCCAGGCCGACGGCTGTTTGAAGCGCGCCACGCGACGCTGCAGGTCGCGCAGGCCGTCGTCGAAAAAGGCCATGTGCTCAAGCTTGTAGGGCCCGGAGCGATCCTCACGGCGGCGGTTCTCGATGCCCGGCATCCAGTAGTGGATGGCCTCGGACAACCCCGCCAGCCAGTCATCCCAACGCTCATCATCGAGCAGACGTGCTTCACGCAGGAGGAAGGCCTCGACTTCGCGGGCCTGTTCGAACGGCACCGGCAGTTCGCGATAGATATCGGTCATAGCGTTCTCCTCAGCGCATCTTGCCGTTGCGATCCGGGACATCCGCCCAGGTCGGCGACTGCAGCAGGTCCTTCCAGCGCTGATAGAAGGCGCGGGCGTTGCATTCGTTGAGCTGGCCACGGAACACGTTGCCGGGCAGCTCGCTGTCGTCGATGCGCGTGTGCATGCCCAGGCCGACGTACAAGTCCTGGTAGCGGGTGACCATGCCGCGGCTGGTCTTGGTGCAGTATTCCCAGTTCTCACCGTCGTCCATCTCAAACACACCGGTGGGCGAGAAGGTCATCATCGCGCCGCGGCGCCATTTGTCCTTGACCTCCTGCGGGGCGTTCTTGTTGACGATCACCCAGGTATACAGGTCGATCTTGTCCGGCCCGCGCGGCTGCCAGACCCGCACGGTGTTCTGTCCCGGTAGGAAGGAGAAATTGGGAAACACGGTGAACGAGGAAATCGCCCCGATCAGCTTCGAGCGGAACTCACCCAGGCGCTCGGCCACCTTCGGCCTCAAGGTATGCAGATACTTATTAATCTCACGTTCGCCGAGAGTCGCGGCGTTGCCCACCACATCGGTGGCGAACTCGTAGCCATGGCCGTTCCAGTTCACCGAATAGGACTCGGGCAACTCGCCGACATTGGCCACCGGCCCGCCGAGCATGGCCTTGGCTGCCGAGTCGTGCGTCCAGCCGCCGTGGAGGATGTCGCCGACGAAATTCTCGGCGGCGATCTTCCAGTTGCATTCGATGGTCGAGCGGATGCAACCACCGAAAAACTCGCTGCCGCCCTCGTCCATGTCGAGCATCACATCCAGGTACCAAGTCATCGGCCCCAGGTACTCTTCTAGCGTCGGCGCGTCCTCAGCGAAAGTAGCGAAAACCAGGCCTTTGTAGCTGGCTACACGCGCCTGGCGCAGGCCGTGCTGGGACTTGTCGAAACCGCTTTCCTCGTAGCACTTGGATTCGTGCATGCCCATCAGGCGACCGCCATCGGCACCGAACGACCAGCCGTGGTAGTTGCAGATGAAACCGCGCGCATTGCCCGCCTCGGCGAAGCACACCTTGTTGCCACGATGCGGACAGGCATTGAGCATGACGCGAATCGAGGCATCCTTCTGTCGTACCACCAGCACCTCGTCCTCGCCCATGGTAGTAGTCAGGTAGTCACCGGCCTTGGGCAGTTGCGACTCATGGGCCACGAACAGCCAGCAGCGGGCGAAGACTTTCTCGAGCTCCTGCTCGTAGATTTCCTTGTCCCAGAAGATCTTGCCGGACATACGGCCCGACTCCATGTCGCAGATACGGTCGAGGTTCTTCAGTGGCTCACTGGTTTCGATCGGCCGGAGTTTGATGATCTCGTTCATGGCGCTCACACGGTTGTTCTTGTTTTAGGGGAAACTCAGATGGGGCTGGCGGCGGCCAACTCGGCCTCTTCCGACTCGGCCGCGGTATCGGCGAACACTTCCTTGTCGGTGACGATAATCCGGTAGGTGCGCACCGCCCGTTCGCAGGGAAAGGTGACAGCCTGGCCACTGGGGATGTGGAACTGCCCCCAGTGCACCGGACAGGTGATCAGGTCATCCTCCATGTCCCCCTCGGCCAGCGATGCCGTGGCGTGGGTACACATGTCCGCGGTGGCGTAGTAGGTGCCGTTCAGATTGAAGACGCAGATATCGCCAACATCGGAGTTGGCCACCTTCATTTTCTCGCCCGGCGCGAGAGCCTCACGTGGGCATAACAGGACTTTGCTCATGACCGCTCCCAGGAGTGAGTTGCAGGAAGCCCAGGCCGGTTACCCACTCGGGCACTGGCTCATAGGCAATGATTTCTCCCCGCGCATTGGGCACGGCTGCCATGGCCAGGGCGAAGTTGCGGATTTCCATCGCCCCATTGCCGCCGCGTTCGAGAATGTCCTCGTCGCGGTAGGCGCACAGCGCTTCGAGATCGCCACTAACGCCGAGGGCCAACACCTCGCGGTCGAAGTCTTCGCTGACCCGGCCCATATCGTGGGTGCCGACGCGGTGGCTGATACCGCCACTGCCGATCACCACCACGCGCTCATCTTCGGCGAAGCTCTCGACGGCGGCGCGGATCTGCCGGCCGAGCTCGGCGGCACGACGGAAACTGATGTAAGGGTCGACGCCGCAAGCCAGGTACACCGGAATGCTCGGCAGCTCGCGGCCCAGGCGCTGCTCGGCGACCTGGACGATCAACTGATGCGGGATGGCGAAGGAGTGATCCATGGTGAAGCTGCGCGCCACCGTCCAGTCGACGCCCTGCTGCTCGCCCTGCGCAACGATATGATTGGCCAGCTGCTCTTGATTTTTCACTACCCGCCGCGACAGCCCCGGCAGTCGGTCGACCGGCCCATCGACATCGCCGGTACCGATCAGGTAGCGCGGCAAGCAATGGGTGCCGAACAGGATGTAGTGGTCGCAACCAACGATGATCACCGACGTGGCATCCAACTCGGCCAGGCGCTCGCCGCATTGCCGGTAGGCGTCCCAAACGATGTCGCGCTGCGTCTGCGGCGGCGCTTCGGGAGCGACGAACATCACCGGATCATGCGGAACCCAGAACCCCCCAACGATCTTACCCATGACCTTACCCCTTCAATGCCGCGGAAAATCCCGCGGTGTCCTGGTCGGTCGCCCCGAGCAGAACCTTGTATTGAGTCATGTCGCGGCTCAGCGACAGCTCCTGCCAGAACCCCATGGTCAGCATTGGATTGACACCAGCCTGCTGCAGTCCGGCGACATCGAAACCGACCACCATCTCCACCTCGTCTTCGCTCAAGGCGAAACGGGACAGAAACTCTCGGGGCGCCTCACGAAACTTCTGCTTGGCGGCACGTTCGACGGACAGTTGCCATAGCACGCGCTCCAACGTATTGCGGCTCATGGCGAATCACTCCGAGAGGAAGTCGCGCACCAGCGCAACGAAACGGCGTGGCTGCTCGGCCTGCACCCAGTGACCGCAGCGGCCGAACAGGTGCAGGTCAGCATTCGGCACGCTGTTGGCAATCAGCAGACCGCACTGCGGCGGCACCACACGGTCTTCACGGCCATGTACCACCAGAGTCGGCGCGGTGATCTTGGCTAGCGCGGCGACCGGGAAACCCTTGACGATGGTTTCGCCATCCGGATTCGGCTGCGGGATCAGCTTGCGCAACGCGGCCTGGGCTCCAGGACGGGCCGAAGCTTCATAGCGGCTCTGCACCAGCTCGGGGGTAATCAACGCCTGGTCGTAGGGGAACAGCGCCATCAGATCACGCATGTTCTCCAGCGACGGCTCGTATTCCCAGGCACCACGCAGGCCGGCGGTCTGCACGAACTCGCCGGCCGGCGTGCCGAGCAACACCAAGCGCTTGACCCGTTCCGGAGCGAACACCGCCAGGCCGATGGCCAAGGCACCACCGAAGGAATTACCGACGAAGGAAGCCTTGTCGATGTCAAGCGCATCCATGATGTCGACGAGGTGAGCGACCCACAACTTGATGTCGTACTTGACGTCATCCTTGAGCTCGGTGAAGCCGAAACCGGCGATATCCGGAACGATCACCCGCCACTTGTCAGAGAAGGCCGGCATGCTCCGCGCCCAGTTGCTCCAACCGGAGACGCCAGGGCCCGAGCCGTGCAATAGGAACAGCGCCTCACCCTGCCCAGCCTCGTGATAGTTGGTCTTGTGACCTGCCGCGATCAAGCTCTTGCCGATGCCTTCCATCATGCCTCCACGGTTTTTGATTGTTAGAATACAGATGTGTATGTGCATGTTAGGTAGGCAAAATAATCTCGTCAATAGCCTTCGATGTACGGCAATCATTTTTGCAGCCCGCGCAATACCTGCTCCATAGCCGAGAAACAGCAACCTCGCGGGATTTGCCGAATTCGACCCGGCGTCGCTCTTATTCGAACACCGACCTACATAATTGTATCTAACCGCTCTGTGCACCCTGAGCCCTGGTCACCACGGCCGGCCGAGACAGACCAGAGGCTCAACAAGTGACATACATCAATGCATGCAAGAAACTCAGCCATGACAATCAGCACGTTCTGGCCCCACCAGCTACGCCTTACGGCAGTAACATGAGCTAGAATCGCAACCTCGTAGCCGACCGACAGCCATGCACGGCCGAAACCCTAGAACTCTCAGTACAAGGCCTCCAACAATGTCTGTACGCCCCAATCTGACCCGGGAAGATTGGATCCATGCCGCCCAGCAGGTACTGGTCAAGGGCGGCGTCGATGCCGTCCGGGTCGACACGCTGGCCAAGGAACTGAACATCACCCGTGGCAGCTTCTACTACCACTTCAAGAGCCGTAACGAGCTGCTCGAAGGCATCCTCGGAGGCTGGCGTACTCGCGCCACGGAAGATGTCATCCTGCATCTGAGCGATGCCCAATCGACACCGCAACATCAGCTACAGCGCCTGATGGAGCTGCCATTGCACGGCCAGACCGCCAAGGAAGCAGCTGCCATCGAGCTGGCAATCCGCGCGTGGGCGCGCCGTGACGAGCACGCTCGCCAGGCCATCGACGAGGTCGATCGCTACCGCCTCAGCTACATCAAGGGTCTGCTACTGCAGGCCGGCGTCGAATCGCAGGACGCCAGCGACCGCGCCTATCTGATCTACGCCTACCAGATCAGCCTGTCGTTGCTGAACAACAACGAGCCGGCAGGCGAACGCTTGGCCCGCAATACCCGCCTGACCGAGCTGTTAGTTCCCACTGCACAGCACGCCTGAAACCTGCAGCAATCGGCAGTGATGGCCGTACGCCCTACAGCCTTGTAGGGCGCAGACCTCTCGGAAAGCTACCCAGACTGCACCAGGATAAGCCCGGAAACACCTGAGTATTCGGTGGCTGTTGACAGCATCGAAGGGTTCCGGCTAGCCTTTCAACATACACATTCACATGTGTATCTCTGCAGGTCGACATAAGCAACGCCGGCAGAAAATCAATTACAAGAACAACAACCCGGATAGCCGCTATGCCTGTGCATGCTCCTCCAGGGTGCGAAATATCTGGCCTACACGGCCGATACGAGCACCAAGCCCAACTCCGCCAACTCTTCCGACTTCATGCTTCGAGCCATCGCTCTCGCGTCATGAACCTGCACAACTGTCTGGAGAGCGCCTGATATGGATACGACCATTGCCGCATTTCTGCTGCAGGACGGCCTGACCACTGGAGCGATCTATGCACTGATCGCCCTAGCGCTGGTGCTGGTGTTCGCCGTGACCAGGGTAATCTTCGTCGGCCAGGGCGACTTCGTCGTCTTCGGCGCCCTGACCCTGGCTTCGCTGCAGGCCGGCGTGATGCCACCAACCTTCTGGCTGCTGCTCGGCTGCGCCATCGCCGGTTGCGTGCTGGATTGCGCCATCGCCATACGCCATCAGCATCTATGGCGCCTGCCGCGCATCCTGCTCAATTACCTGCTGCCGAGCGCCCTGGTCTGGGTCGCGCTGAGCGCCTTCGACCTGCAGAACCTGCCAGCTCTGGCACAGGTGGCGCTGACCCTGCTGGTGGTGACGCCACTCGGCCCGCTGCTCTATCGCCTGGTCTATCAGCGTCTGGCGGAAACCTCGGTGCTGATGCTACTGATCGTCTCGGTGGCGCTGCATATCGTGCTGCTCGGTTTGAGCCTGCTGCTGTTCGGTGCCGAAGGCTTCCGCACCGAGGCGCTGAGTGACAGCGTGCTGACCTTCGGCGAGATGCAAGTCAGCCTGCAGAGCCTGCTGGTGATCGGTTGCGCACTGGGGCTGATCGTCATGCTCTACCTGCTGTTCGGCCACACGTTGTATGGCAAGGCACTGCGCGCCACCGCGTTCAACCGCAACGGCGCACAACTGGTGGGTATTCCCACGCGCCTGGCCGGGCAGGCCGCCTTCGCCCTGGCTGCACTGATCGGTGCCTGCTCGGGCATCCTCATCGGCCCGCTGACCACGCTGTATTACGACTCGGGCTTCCTGATCAGCCTCAAGGGCTTCGTCGCCGCCATCATCGGCGGCCTGGCCAGCTACCCGATGGCTGCAGCAGGCGCCTTCCTGGTTGGCACGCTGGAAAGCTTCTCGATGTTCTGGGCCTCGGCCTACAAGGAAGTGATCGTCTTCACCCTGGTGATTCCGGTGCTGCTGATCCTCTCCTTCAAAAACCCGCACACCGGGGAGGAGCACTGATGAATCGCCGTCTGCTTGCGTTGCTGTTGTTGCTGGTCGGCGTCGTTCTGGCGCCCCAGGTACTGCAACCCTTCCATGTCACCCTGCTCAACTACGTCGGGCTGTACAGCCTGGTGGCGCTGGGCTTGGTGGTGCTCACCGGCGTCGGTGGGCTGACCTCGTTCGGCCAGGCCGCATTCGTCGGCATTGGCGCCTACGCCACTGCCGTAGTCAGCGCCAATCTCGGTCTGTCGCCCTGGCTGGGCCTGCTCGTCGGCCTCGGCATCACCCTGGTGGTGGCGCTGCTGCTCGGCCTGCTAACCCTGCGCCTGGCCGGCCATTACCTGCCACTGGGCACCCTGGCCTGGGGCTTGGCGCTGTACTACCTGTTCGGCAACCTGCCGATGCTTGGCGGCTTCGCCGGGATCGCCGACCTGCCGTACATCCAGCTCGGCGGCTGGACGATCGACAGCGCCAGCGACTTCACCCTGATCATCGGCGTATTGCTGGTCGCCACCCTGTGGATGCTCGGCAACCTGCTCGACAGCCGTCAGGGCCGCGCCATCCGCTCGCTCAAGGAAGCCAGCGGCATGGCCGAGGCGATGGGCGTGAACACCATGCGCAGCAAGTTGCTGGCCTTCGTCCTCGCTGCCCTGCTGGCGGCGCTGTCGGGCTGGATCTACGCGCATATGCAGCGCATCGTCAATCCGACACCGTTCTCGGTGACCATGGGCATCGAATACCTGTTCATGATCGTCCTGGGTGGCGCCGCCAGCCTGTGGGGCGCACTGGTCGGTGCCGCGCTGCTGACGCTGTTCAAGCAGGTGCTCGAAGACGTGCTGCCGCAATTGCTCGGCAGTGGCGGCGGCACACTGGAGCTGATCGTCTTCGGCGTGCTGATCATCCTCGTTCTGCAATACGCCAAGGACGGTCTGCTGCCACTGCTACAGAAGTACCTGCCCAGCCCGAAACCGCGCGAGCTCGATCTGCACGACGCCGAGCCGCTGCCACGCCGTGAAACGGAGCCATTACCCAGCAACCAGCCACTGCTGGCTGCCGAAGGGCTGGTCAAGCGCTTCGGTGGGCTGGTGGCCAACAACGACATGAGCCTATCTGTGCAGGCCGGGCAGGTAGTGGCGCTGATCGGCCCCAACGGCGCCGGCAAGTCGACCCTGTTCAACCTGCTGACCGGCGTGCTGCCACCCACTTCCGGCCAGGTGTTTTTCAAGGGCCAGCGCATCGACGGCATGTCGCCACGGGCCATTGCCAGCCTCGGCGTCAGCCGCACCTTCCAGCACGTGCGCCTGCTGCCGGGCATGAGCGTGCTGGAAAACGTCGCCCTCGGCGCCCATCGCCGTGGCCGTGCTGGCGTGCTGAGCTCGCTGCTGCACCTGGAGCGCGGCGAGGAACGTCGCCTGCTCGCCGAAGCCAAACGGCAGATCGAACGGGTCGGCCTCGCGGACTACCTGCACACCCCCGCCGGCAGCCTGGCGCTCGGCCAGCAGCGCATCGTCGAGATCGCCCGCGCGCTGTGCAGCGACCCGCAGATGCTGCTGCTCGACGAGCCGGCCGCCGGCCTGCGTTACAACGAGAAGCAGACCCTCGCCTGCCTGCTCGAACAGCTGCGCGAAGAAGGTCTTGGCGTGTTGCTGGTCGAGCACGACATGGACTTCGTCATGGGCCTGGCCGACCACATCGTGGTGATGGAATTCGGCCAGCGCCTGGCCACCGGCAGCCCGATGGAAATCCAGGACAACCCGGCGGTACTGGCCGCCTACCTCGGAGGTGTGGAATGAGCAGCCTGCTGCAGGTCAAAGGCCTGTCGATCAGCTACGGCAAAGTGGCGGCGGTGCGCAGTCTCGATCTCGGGGTACCCCGCGGCAGTATCGTCAGCCTGATCGGCCCCAACGGCGCCGGCAAAACCACGCTGATGTCGGCGCTGATCGGCCTGCTGCCATCCTCCGGCGAGATCCTCTTCGATGGCCAGCCGCTGCAACCACACCACGACGTGGCCCACCGCGTCGGCCAGGGCATGCTGCTGGTGCCGGAAAGCCGCGAGTTGTTCAGCCAGATGAGTATCGAGGACAACCTCCAGCTCGGCGCCTTCAGCCGGCGCCGACAGGGCCACCGCGACCATGCGCAGACGCTGGAGGAGGTCTACGGCCTGTTCCCGCGTCTGCGCGAACGCCGCCAGCAGGCCTCCGGCACCTTGTCCGGCGGTGAGCGGCAGATGCTTGCCATCGGCCGCGCGCTGATGGGCAAGCCGCGTCTGCTGCTGCTCGACGAACCGAGCCTGGGCCTGGCGCCACGGGTCATCGGCGAAATCTTCGAGATCATCCAGAACCTGCGCGCCAGCGGCGTTTCCATCCTGCTGGTGGAACAGAACGCCCGCGCCGCGCTGAAGATTTCCGACTACGGCTACGTGCTGGAGGTCGGCGAGAAGGTGCTGGAAGGCCCGGCCGCCGAACTGGCCGAAGACCAGCGCGTGATCGAGACCTACCTCGGCCGCAAGTCAGCCAAGGCTGCACCGGCGGCCAATCTGGCCGTGGGCGCAGGCTAGCGACCACGGTCATCTGCGTTTCAGAACAACAACAAACCAACTGGAGCGTCACCCATGAAAAAACTGATCCCTCTGCTACTAAGCGCGGTGGTGAGCACTGCCGTGCACGCCGACATCAACATCGGCCTGGTGCTATCGACCACCGGCCCCGGCGCCTCGCTCGGCATTCCCGAGCAGAACACCGTGGCCCTGCTGCCGCAGGAAATCGCCGGCCAGCGTATCAACTACACGGTACTCGACGATGCCACTGACAGCACCGCGGCCACCCGTGCGGCGCGCAAGCTGGTGAGCGAGAACAAGGTCGACCTGCTGATCGGCTCGTCCACCGTGCCGACCTCCGCCGCCGTGGCCCAGGTCGCCCGTGAGACCAACACGCCGCAGATCGCCCTGGCCCCCTTCGCACCGAGTGGCGAAGCCAAGCAGTGGATCTTCACCGTGGCGCAAACCAACCTGCTGATGGCCGAAGCGCTGGTCAAGCACATGCAGGAGAACGGCGTGAAGACCGTCGGCTACATCGGCTACAACGACGTCTGGGGCGAAGACTGGCACAAGGCCCTGGAAGAGCTGCTGCCGAAGGCTGGCATCAAGCTGGTACGCAACGAACGCTTCAACCGCACCGACTCCAGCGTCAGTGGCCAGGCCCTGAAAATCAACGCCACGCGCCCGGATGCCGTGCTGATCGGCGCCACCGGCACCCCGGCCGCGCTGCCGCACACCGAGCTGCGTCGCCTCGGCTACAAGGGCCCGATCTATCACACCCATGGCGCCGCCAACAGCGCCTTCCTGCGCATCGGCGGCAAGGATCTGGAAGGCTCGATTCTCGCCGTCGGCCCGGTGGTGGTCTGGGATCAGTTGCCGGACAGCCATCCGTCCAAAGCCCCCGGCAAGCACTACGCAGAAGCCTACGAAGCCAAGTACGGCGCCGGCAGCCTCTCGCCCTTCGGCGCCTACCTGTACGACGCCATGCAACTGGTCGAAGCCGCCATTCCAGCTGCCCTGCAGGGCAGCGAAGCCGGTACCGCCGAGTTCCGCCAGAAGCTGCGTGACGCCCTAGAGCAATCGCGCGACGTCGCTGGCAGCCATGGCGTGTACAGCCTTTCGGCCGACGACCACTTCGGCCACGACCAGCGTGCCCGCGCGCTCATCACCATTAAGGACGGCAAGTGGCAGTTGCTTGAGGCCCCGCAATAAACCTCACCAAGCCTTGCAATCGCGTTACCCGAACCACAACAAAAACAAAGGTACGTTCAATGAAACCGCTATACGCACTGCTCCCATTGCTGGTTGCCACACAGGCCGCCCAGGCCGACTTCATCAAGGACAGCAAGGGTTCGCTACAGATCCGTAACTACTACTTCGACCATGACTTCCAGGGCGGCCCCGGCCTGGATGAAATGCGTGAATGGGCCCAGGGCTTCATTCTCAAGGCCGACTCGGGCTACACCGAAGGGCCGATCCAGTTCGGTCTGAGCTTCATCGGCATGACCGGCTTTCAGCTCGACTCCAGCCCGGATCGCACCGGTACCGGTCTGCTGTCATTCAACCCGCGGACCCGCGAGGTCAACGACAACTACTCCAAAGCCGGTATCTCGGCACGCTTCAAGGTGTCCAAAACCGAGCTGCAGGTCGGCCACATGACACCGCTGCTGCCAATCATGTTCCCGGTTACCGCACGCTTGTTCCCGCCACTGTTCCGCGGCGGAATGGTGACTTCCGGCGAGATCGAGGGGCTGACCCTGCGCGGCGGTTACTTCGATCGGCAGAAATACCGCGACTCCACCGAGGACGCCAAGCTGCGCGTCAGTGGTCTCAATGGCCGTTTCAATGGCGCGGCGGAATCCAGCGGTTTCATGTTCGGTGGCGGCGATTACAAGATCCTCGACAACCTCACCGGCTCCTACTACTACGCGCAGCTCAACGACATCTACAAGCAGCACTACGTTGGCCTGACCCACACCACACCGCTCGGCCCAGGCTCGCTGAAGAGCGAAGCCTATTACTTCGACAGCAGCGAGGACGGCGCCGCCAAGGCCGGCCGTGTGGACAACGGCAACCTCAACCTGAACGCCGCCTACACTCTGGGGGCCAACACCTTCAGCCTGGGTTACATGCACCTAAGCGGCGATACCGGCATGCCCTACCTGGCCAGCATCGACCCCTACATCATGGTGGGCGGCGCCCTGGCTACCGAGTATCTGAACCCGAAGGAGCGCGTGTGGCAATTCAAACACGACTATGACTTCGCCAAGCACGGCTTGCCGGGCCTGAAAACGCAGATTCGCTTCATTCAGGGCCGCAACATCCACGAGCCGGTGGCCGATGGCAATGGCGAAGAGTGGGAACGCGATCTGGAGGTGTCCTACACGGTGCAGAGCGGCAGCCTGGCCGGCCTCGGCCTGCGTCTGCGCCACGGCCACTACCAGAACAACTTCAGCCGTGATGTCGAGCAGACCCGCGTCAACATCGATTACACCCTGGCACTCTGGTAAAGACCGAAAGGGAGGTGCGAATAAACGCACCTCCCTTTTCCAAGAAAAAAGTGCCTTTCAGAATGCAATTACACGTTTCCTCTAAATATTCGCCCCAAACTAGCAGCGACCAAGCTAGATCGCCTAATGCTCATCAAGACGCTGTTAAAATCGGGCCAAAGTAGATGCCAACGTTTCTACTCAGTCGAGACCGATTGCATCTGATTAGCTGGACTACGCCACAACATGTTGTTCCGACAAATGCCGGCATCCACCATCTCCCCATGGAGCGTAATCATGGAGATAGAGATGGATACTTCTTCGCGTACAACCGAGATTCTTGATACCGACTCTGATCAGTCCCTCCCCTTACCGGGCACGGAAGCCTACGAGTCGCTTCCGCAGTTCCCGAAGGGCAGCCCTCTGCCCTTCCGGCGCACAATTCGCAAGCATGAGCTGAGACAGATCGTCCCTCTGGCTGAATCAACGATCTACGAAATGGAACGTCGTGGTGAGTTCCCCCGGCGCTTCAACCTGACACCACGTTGCGTGGTCTGGGATCTGGCCGAGGTAGAGGCCTGGATTGAGGAGCGCAAGCGAGCACCTCGGCTCAATATCAGCAAGCCGGATGTTTACCTCAGGAAAACCCGCCCTGTCCGAGCGGGCTCAAACCAAGCATGAAGTCGGCGCCGTCCTCATCCGACAAGGGCTTGCAGCTCCTTGGAGGCGGGGCGCGTTAGCCGCCGTTCTTCCTTGGCTAAATTGACCTGCAGGGCCACCTGAGCCACGTCCAAGACACCGCCAGGCAGCAAATAGCTGCCTTTGGCCTGCAGCCAGGTCAGCACGTCCGCCAGGTGCCAGATCGACGCACTGCCCTCATGTACCGGTGTAGGGAAGCTGCTCGGATAAGCCAACATCAGCTTGCGCATGTTCTGGCGCGACACGCCGACGATCTCCGCCACATCGGTGAGACCGACCAGATCCGGCGCCACCTCGATCAGCCTCGCTGACGGTACGGCACTGCGCACGTCGGCAAGGGCACTACGCACAGCCGCCTCAGCGTTCTCCGCTTCACGGGTGAACTCCAAAGCCAGCCGGCCTGGCTGGCCAATACCGATCAAGGCATCGTCGCAGCCAGCTTCGCCGAGGCGCTCGACCAACGCTTCCGGGTCACGGTCATCGTCGGTCAATTGGTATTTCAGTGTGAAGATGTATTCCATAGCGCTACTCCTCTGCGCCATCAGCGGTCTGCCGCTGCTTACGGTGCGTGGTGCAGTTGTCGACGACGCGCCGAAGGGCACGCGCATGGTTGCCTGGGTTCTTCGGTGTGCTCCACACGCTGGTGATGCAGAACTCGCCGCAGCGGCACTCTTCATCGTTGTAGGGACAGAAGATTCGTCCCCAAGCGTGGCTACCACCCAGCTCTATGCGCCAGCCCTGCTCTTCGGCATGCCTGAGTGCTTCTTCGACCTCTTTCTTCGAGTGAGAAGGACGGGTCATCAGTGATCTCCAGTATTCGCATGAACGGCAAGGTTGTCAACTGACAACCTTGCAACTTCCTTAAACCGTGGCACTCAATACCGGCACTAAAACGCGGTCCGGCAGCAGCTTGGGAACATGAGTGCGGCCGTCGATCCAAGCGTCGATCATGTCCGCCCACTCCTGCAGCATGTGCCGGCGCTGCTCCGCGTACTCGGCCTTGTTGTAGACCGAGCGCGAGGAGCGGCCATCCTCGTGAGCCAGGCATTTCTCGATCCAATCGCCGTTGAAGCCCACCTCGTTGAGCAGCGTGGAACCAGTCCTGCGCAGGTCGTGGACGGTGAACGGCTCCAACGGCAGGCCTGCTTCCTTCGCACGGGAGGCGATGAGCTGGGTGATGCGGTTCAGGGTGGCATGCGACATGCTGCGGTAGATGTCATAGCGCGAGGGCAACACATACCGGGAACCAGCCGCACAGGTGTGCAGCGCCACGAAGATGTCCATGGCCTGGCGCGACAGGTAGACAACGTGCGGGTTACGCCCCTTCATCCGTTCCTTGGAGATCGTCCAGGTGGCGTTCTCGAAGTCCACCTCGTCCCAGGTTGCCTCGATCAACTCGCTCTTGCGTACCAAGGTCAGCAGCACCAGCCGCAAGGCCAGCTTGATCGTGGGATACGCGGCGATTGTCTCCAGTTGATGGAAGGCCAGGCGAATTTCGGTCGGGCTCAGCGCCCGGTCCTTCGCCACGAAAGTGGCGATGGAAGACGCCTTAACGTCGTCAGCCGGATTCTCGACCTTCTCGCCATGCAGGATCGCGAACGCATAGACCTGTTTCACGATGTCACGAATGTGGACCGCAGTTGCCGGCGCCCCTCGAGCCTTTACCTTGGCACACAGGGCTCGCAGATCGTCAGGGGTGATTTCAGTCAGCAGCCGGTTCTCGAAGACCGGCAGGATGTCGCGGTCGATGATGCTTTTGCGCATCGCGCGCGTGCTGTCGGCCATGCGCGCACCGGCCAACCACTTCGTCAGCGTTTCACCGAAATTCTTGGCAGCGTACAGGCGCCGCTTAGCGCGCTGCTTTTCCAGGGAGGGAGACTTGCCCAGAGCGACCATGCGCTTGGCATCGAGCAGCTTCTCGCGAGCCATGGCCAAGGAAATGCCAGTTGGCCCATAGCGCCCGATGGTCAGCGTTTCTCGGCGTCCATTGAGACGGTAGTCGTAGCGAAAGGTGACGGTACCAGTAGGCGATACCGTCACGTACATACCATCGCGGTCGAAAGCCTTGTACAGCTTGGACTTGGGCTTGAGATTGCGCAGTTTGGTATCAGTAAGCATCGAGGTTTTTACTCCTGTTCATGACGGCTTTTACCGTCAAGGGTCAGGAGACCTGTTGATGCCGGGAAAGCCGCACGGGGCAAGCTTTCCCAAGGAGCGATTTACCGTCAAAGACCGGTTTTGACCGGATAGTAAACAGAACGGTCTCAATCCGACCGCTGTTTACTACCGTCACCGCTACCGCCAATCCGTTCTGCTAATCGGCGATAAGCCTCGATAACCATTGCAACGAATTTTCTTTTAAATCAACACGTTGCAACTGGCTATCGATACATCTCAATGAGCCCAGAAGGACCCGACATCACTCCCACTCGATGGTCGCTGGCGGCTTGCTCGACACGTCGTAGGTGACGCGGGAGATGCCTTCGATTTCGTTGATGATGCGGCCGCTGACGGTTTCCAGCAGCTCGTAGGGCAGGTGCGCCCAGCGAGCGGTCATGAAGTCTACGGTTTCCACGGCGCGCAGGGCGACGACCCAGGCGTAACGACGGCCGTCACCGACCACGCCCACCGATTTCACCGGCTGGAACACCACGAACGCCTGGCTGGTCTTGTGGTACCAGTCGGCCTTGCGCAGCTCTTCGATGAAGATGTGGTCGGCGCGGCGCAGGATGTCCGCGTATTCCTTCTTCACTTCACCGAGAATGCGCACGCCCAGGCCCGGGCCCGGGAACGGGTGGCGGTAGACCATGTCGTAGGGCAGCCCTAGCTCCAGGCCAATCTTGCGCACTTCGTCCTTGAACAGTTCACGCAGCGGTTCGACCAGCTTGAGGTTCATTTCCTCCGGCAGGCCGCCAACGTTGTGGTGGCTCTTGATCACGTGGGCCTTGCCGCTCTTGGCGCCAGCCGACTCGATCACATCCGGGTAGATGGTGCCCTGGGCGAGGAACTGGATGTTGTCCAGCTTGCTGGCCTGCGCATCGAACACGTCGATGAAGGTGCGACCGATGATCTTGCGCTTCTTCTCCGGGTCGGACTCGCCGGCCAGGTTGCCGAGGAACTGCTCTTCGGCATCGGCACGGATCACCTTGACGCCCATGTTCTCGGCGAACATGGCCATTACCTGGTCGCCTTCGTGCAGACGCAGCAGGCCGTTGTCGACGAACACGCAGGTCAGCTGGTCGCCGATGGCCTTGTGCAGCAAGGCGGCGACTACAGAAGAGTCGACACCGCCGGACAGGCCGAGCAGTACGTTGGCGTCGCCGACCTGGGCGCGCACGGCGGCGATGGCGTCTTCGACGATGTTGGCCGGGGTCCACAGGGCTTCACAGCCGCTGATTTCCAGCACGAAGCGCGAGAGGATGCGACCGCCCTGCTTGGTGTGGGTCACTTCCGGGTGGAACTGCACGCCGTAATAGTGGCGAGTGTCGTCGCACATGGCGGCGATCGGGCAGCTCGGGGTGCTGGCGAGGATGTGGAAGCCTTCCGGCAGGCGGGTGACCTTGTCGCCGTGGCTCATCCACACGTCGAGGCCCAGTACGCCGTCAGCGTCGACATGGTCTTCGATACCGGCCAGCAGTTGGCTCTTGCCGACCACGTCGACACGGGCGTAGCCGAATTCACGCAGATCGGAACCTTCCACCTTGCCACCGAGCTGCTCGGCCATGGTCTGCATGCCGTAGCAAATGCCCAGTACCGGCACATTCAGGTCGAACACCGCTTGCGGTGCGCGCGGGCTATTGGCTTCGTGCACCGACTCCGGGCCACCGGCGAGGATGATGCCGCGCGGGGCGAAGGCGCGGATATCTTCGTCGCTCATGTCCCAGGGGTGCAGTTCGCAATAGACACCGATCTCGCGCACACGGCGGGCGATCAGCTGGGTGTACTGGGAACCGAAGTCCAGAATGAGGATGCGGTGGGCGTGAATGTCGTGGGCCATGGCCGTCTCTCGTAGGTATTCACAAATGACACGGGGCTGATCGAACAGCCCCGTTATTCATACATTGTAAAAGTCGATTTGCCGCGTCGCGAGCGACGAGCAGGCAAGGCGGAGAGAAACGAGAGAGCGGAGTTTGCTGAAGCAAATGAGCATCTCGAGTTTTTCTCCAACGCAGCATGCTCAAGCGCAGCAGCGTCAAATCGATTTTTTAGCCGACGCGGTAGTTCGGCGCCTCCTTGGTGATCTGCACGTCGTGGACGTGCGACTCGGCCATGCCGGCGCCGGTAATGCGCACGAACTCCGGCTTGGTACGCATCTCTTCGATGGTGGCGCAGCCGGTGTAGCCCATGGAGGCACGCAGGCCGCCCATCAGTTGGTGAACGATGGCACTCATCGCGCCCTTGTAGGGGACACGACCTTCGATACCTTCCGGCACCAGTTTCTCGGCGCCGGCCGAGGAGTCCTGGAAGTAACGGTCGGAAGAGCCCTGCGCCTGCGCCATTGCGCCCAGCGAGCCCATGCCGCGGTAAGCCTTGTAGGAACGGCCCTGGAACAGTTCGACTTCGCCCGGGGCTTCTTCGGTACCGGCCAGCATGGAGCCGATCATCACGGCGGAAGCGCCGGCAACGATGGCCTTGGACAGATCGCCAGAGAAACGGATGCCACCGTCAGCAATCAGCGGTACGCCAGTGCCGGCCAGTGCTGCGGCCACGTTGGCCACGGCGCTGATCTGCGGCACACCGACGCCAGCGACGATACGGGTGGTGCAGATCGAGCCTGGGCCGATGCCGACCTTGACGCCATCGGCGCCGGCTTCGACCAGCGCCTTGGCAGCTGCGCCCGTGGCGATGTTGCCACCGATCACCTGGACGTCCGGGAAGGTCTGCTTGACCCAACGCACGCGGTCGATCACGCCCTTGGAGTGGCCGTGAGCGGTGTCGACGATGATCACATCCACACCGGCATTGACCAGAGCGCCTACGCGATCACCGGTGTCGGCACCCGTGCCGACGGCAGCGCCAACGCGCAGACGACCTTGATCGTCCTTGCTCGCCAGCGGGTAGGCCTTGGCTTTCTCGATGTCCTTGACGGTCATCATGCCCTTGAGGGTGAAGGCATCATCGACGATCAGCACCTTCTCGATACGGTGCTTGTGCAGCAGCTCGCGCACGGTTTCCTTGGCGGCGCCTTCCTTGACGGTGACCAGGCGTTCTTTCGGCGTCATCACGTCACGCACCTTGGCATCCAGGCGGTTCTCGAAACGCACGTCGCGGGAAGTGACGATACCCACCAGGTCGCCGTTGGACAGCACCGGCACACCGGAGATGTTGTGCAGGCGGGTCAGTTCGAACAGGTCGCGCACGGTAGCGTCGGCCTCGATGGTGATCGGGTCCTTGACCACACCGGCTTCGAATTTCTTGACCTTGCGCACTTCGGCAGCCTGCTGCTCGATGGTCATGTTCTTGTGGATGATGCCGATGCCGCCTTCCTGGGCCATGGCGATGGCCAGGCGCGCTTCAGTGACGGTGTCCATGGCGGCGGACAGCAGCGGGATGTTCAGTTCGATGCCGCGGGTCAGGCGGGTCTTCAGGCTGACATCCTTGGGCAACACCTCGGAATAACCGGGGATGAGCAGGACGTCGTCGAAAGTGAGTGCTTCTTGGCTGATGCGCAGCATGGACGGGCTCCCGAGCGGGAAAATAAGAAGCGCGGCATTATACCCAGCGACCTCATTTCACTCAATGCAAAGTGTGTCTCTAGGCAACCATA
>Ga0228674_1000309_pt1 | contig 36368 bp, 40 predicted proteins | sample 1D_rmetaG_FD_189054 | JGI IMG/M metagenome (GOLD analysis project Ga0228674, IMG submission 189054) | Seawater microbial communities from Monterey Bay, California, United States - 1D_r | ecosystem: Environmental > Aquatic > Marine > Coastal | place: USA: California | collected 2016-09-26
AAACCCTGTGATTCGTGAACTTGAATAGCCGCGGCCATAACATCAACGACTGTAATACTTGGCCAAGGTGTTTTATGTTTAGGCATGATCATTACTCCATTTAATTAATATACTTACAGTATACAGTAAGACTTCTTACCTGTCAACCTCTTAAAGTGAGATATCTTCTAGTCCTGCCGCTCTAAGTTTTACTACGTTATTAATTTGAAACTGTTTAGCTTCTAATGCTTTAATTATACCAATATACCTATTTCTGACTAAACTAAAGTCATTAATTAAGTATTGCAGGTCTACTACCTCTGATTCGCCGTCTACATATTTGTCAGCATCACGCGAACTAAGTGCTTTATTGTAATTTTCTAAGAATTTGCGAAATGTTTTTGATCGTAATTTACGCATTTCAGTATTTAGAAATTCTAGTATAGCTTCAACTTCTTGTAATTGATTAAATCTATGCTCAACAATTCCTGGCATATCTCTACTTTGCTTTTCGAGATTACCTTTCATACTGCATTCAAATCTTGCTTCATCAATTTGCTTTTCGAAGTGAGAGATAGCCGAAACTATCTCTCCAAGATTTGCTGTTACTTTACGATACCATATACTCATTAGTAATCTAAGCTCTCATCATCTTCGTTATACTCATCAAATACAGAGCCTTCATCTTCTTCTTCTAGTTCGAGATACTCATCGATTGCTTCACTAAGGAAGTCGCAATGATCAGCAATCTCTTTTACTGCTGGTTTAATTTCAAACCCATGATCAACTAGAACCGCAATTACTTTTGTTGCAAACTCCGGTTTATCTTTGTCATTAATTAAAGCAGTTGCTTCGTCATATATATTAAAAACAAACTCAAAATCTCCTTCATCAAGATTCATTAATAGCCTCCGTTGTTGTAATAGTTTCTTCAGTATTACCCATTTCTTCTTCTGCCGCATCAGCAATTTCATTGTTATATTCATTCATTACAATGTCTAATGCACCGTCCTTATTTGCATTCCAAGGTTTACGGAACATTTTAATTACTTCACCTGTTACCGGGCTAATGTATTCTAAACTGTTTCCACTTTTCTTTAACAAACCTTTGGCTTCAAAGAATTCAGTTAAGCCACTGTATGGGCTCATACCTGTTTCATATGGGATCTCTACTTGCACACTTTCAAATGGCTTAGAGTATCTTGTTTTCATTACTTTACAAGCCGCTCTAATACCAAATACTTGTGATGTTTTATTGCCGTCTGCATCAACTTTTAGTTTAAGTTTACGCATTGCAATAACAATACTTGATGCATATATAAAGCCTTGTCCGCCTGATATTTTATCATCAGGATCAAACATATCCTGCGATGCATAAGTGTGGTTAGTTGCTAGCAATCCTACGTTGTATTCACCAAACATGTTAACTGTATTACGTACCAATGATGTTAGTGCTTTAGGCTTACGACCCATGTCACCTTTCATGTCACCCTTTTGAAACTGATCTACATCAGTAGGTGTTAGTAGCATACCCAATGAATCAACTACAAATAATACCTTAGGACGTTCGTCCGATTCTTTTTCAGCATATTCTGCTTTGTAGTCTTTCATGAAGTCACTAATAGTTCTAGCAACATCATCAATCATTGACATGTTTAGTTTAAGTAGTTTCTCTGGTGCTGTGTCTACATCCAATGCATGTAGCCATTTTTCATCAAGTGCGTTTTCACTATCAATAAGGATAACAAAAATACCTTGATCTTGTGCCGCTTTAACTACGTTACCTGCGGCGATGTAACTTTTACCTGCTCCGGATTCTCCGGCTAGTACTGTTACTTTACCTAGTGGAATTCCTTTATTGAAATCGTCACTAATTAATTTATTTAATGTGTAATTTCCTGTACTAATCCATGTATCAGGGTCGTTGAATCCAACACTTAAACCTGGTACACTTTTTGTAATACTTTTACGGAATTTACTTACGTCAAATGGTCTTGCCATAATGTTTTTTCTCCTCAGTTAAAGTGAGGGCACTAAGGACCCCCACTCGTTTTATATTACTTATTGCTTACGATTTCTAATCGCCGCTAAAATGTCTTGAGCACTCGGTGCATCACTTGCTGGTGCGCCTGCTGTAGCCATTTCTGGTTCTTGTGCAGGAATTGCAGTTGGTGCCGCAACCGTCTCTTGTACAACTGCCGGTGCCGCTTCAGCTACAGGTGCTACAGGAGCCGCTGGTGCTGGTGTTGGTACTGGTGTTGGAGCAGGAGCTGGTGCTGGTGTTGCGCCTGTTGTTGGTGCATCAACGCCATATGGACGATAATACTGACCAAAACGTGCAGGATCATATAATTGACCATCTACACTTGCTTCAAACATTTCAAAGATAGCATTTAATGCTTCTGCATCTGGTTTCTTTGGTAAGAAGTCGTTTAGATTAAACAAGCCATGTGTTGCAATTGCATCACGTTCTGCTTGATCTAAACTACGTTCTCTACGACCCCAATTAGATGTAGAATAATCTGCATACTGACCTTTTGTAGATTTTACAATCTTAAAGTCTGTACCAGCTTCGTAATCGGTAGGGATTTCTTGAAACTCAGGATCCATAAGTGCTGAACTGATAATCTTATAAATTTGAGGTGAAATTACGAAACGTCTGATAGGATTCTCAGGTACTGAGTCTTCCTGCATTTCGCTTTGTGATACAAATCCTTGGAAAATGTATGAACGTTTTTTCCAATACTTACGTCCCATATCTTCCATAGTAGGATCTTTAAACCAAGGACGAATTTCAGCATGGACTGGGCATTGCTCTCCCCACATTTCCACACATGGAACTTGTACTGTTACTGGTTTATTTTCGTCTCCGCCTTTTACTCCTGGAAATTGAAGACGGATCATTTGACGCTCTTTCCAAAAGAACGTATTGTTCTCATCTGCGTCTGGTAAGAATCTCAATGATGCTGATGTGCCTTCTGGAATGTTCCAGTGTGCGAAGATTGCGTTGTCGCCGCCGCTATTACTAGAGCCTGTGCTCTTTTTATCTTGTGCCTGTAATTTTGCACGGATTTCTGCTAAAGATGCCATTATTAGTTTCTCCTATTTTAGCCTTTATTAGTAGCGAAACATTATTGTTTCACTTTGTTTTTTAACTAACCTCTCGTTAGTCAAATAGTTTTGCCTTTGTTAGCCTTTACAGTATACATTTTATAGTACTTACTGTCAAGTACTTTTTACTGAAAAATTTATGAAATTTTTCTACGTAAATCATTTACAACCGATTCAGCAATACTTTCTGCTGGTTCCGCTTGTTTTTCTGACGTTTTATTGTTTTTATCTAAATACATAACAATTTTCGCCAATAACATAACTGTCTTTTCTGGCATGTTATGTAATTCTGTTCCTAAGTGACTTAGCAAGTTAAATGCTTCGTCGTTCTTGCTAGACATAGCAAGATAAGATAGCATACTGCTTAGTTTTGCCATTGCACCCATTCCACCTGAATATTTAACTGGATCTTCGTTATCAGGATGTTCTGGATCGTTTGGATCAATACTAAGTTTAAAATCTTCTTTGTTTTTAATCATATCATACAGTCTGCTTAGATATTCTTTTGTTAGATCTGTCATACTATCTCTCTCCTTCACAATACGTGCTACGGTTTCTAATACTGCGTCCATATTTGCAGCTTGAAATGTATTGTACATGAATTTTCCAGTAATGTCAACCTCTTTGTCTGAATTTTCTACAATCGGCGTAGAAGAACTCTGAAAGTTGTTATAACCTCTAGAGGTCTGAAGACTGTGTACTGTTTGTTTTAATTCTTTTAACTTTAATTTAACGGTTTCAACAATATCCATGTTTCCTTCGTTAACTAATTTATTTGAACGTACATGACGTACAAATTGGTTGCATTCTGCTACTTCTTTGCAGATGCTTATAATGGACTCACCTATTTCATCATATGGTGTTCCGCCCATACTTACATGTTTAGCCATTGCCTTAGCACCAGCTAAATATTTGTGTGGAAAGCTAAATCGCTCACCTGCAGAATTCTCAATAAATAATGCTTTGATATTACGTGATCTACTACCACGTATTTCTTCATTAACACCTTTTGAATGTTTAATGATAAGTCTAGTTGACTCTGGTAATTGTATATAACTTGTTTTTAAACTTCCTGTTGCACGTGCATAGCCTTCTTTAACTGTTTCACTTGCGAAGTCTTTTGGTGCTATATTTTTATCAAATTTTCTTATTGTATATTCTGCCATAGCGTTATGTCCTGCTTTCTTAATACTTGCTAAAAGATCTTTATGTTTATCAAAACTGAAATCTGCTCCTGCTTGTACAACGACTTCTACTTCATCATTTTCTGTTCGTATAGTGACTAGAAAATCTTGATCATAAGCATAAAATCTTGCTGACTGATCTGCGTCTAAAGTCTTGTTGCCTTCAAAATCAAACAAACGTAACTTAATGTTCGCTCCTTTAATAATGTTAAAAATTTCTGTTGATAGTTGCATCTTTATAGTATTCCTTTAATGTATTTATCAAATAAGTGCTATAGTAAGCTAAAAGGCATTGGTTCCATACCGTCATCATCGTCAAAGTCTTCATTTAAATACTCAAATGCACTTTCTTCGTACTTAGATACTTCCATGCTCATTCTTACTATAAGAACTAATGCCATTACAAGGTCATCATTCTCACCATCTTTGGCAGAATAGCTATTACCTCTAGCGATAAATGTTTTTAATTCTCTTAATAGCGGTTTACTTGCTATTTCTAATTTTTCTGTTTCAATCCAATGCTTTAATTTACTACATGCTGATATTTTACTTTTATGTGTAGTAGTAAATCCACGTCTATAACGTTTAGCATTACCATGTGCTTTTGTTTCGCTTAAGAATGTACCAGGAAAGTGTTCTTCACCTGTTTCTTCTACTACGACTAGTGCTGCTTCACCTAATGTATTGTTTTCCATACTGTAGTATATTTCACAGTCGCCGCTTGTTTCACTTTCAATGTACTGTGCAATTTCTCTTAATATTTTTACTTGACCTTGAACTGTAGTTCTATTATGCATCCATTCTGCAACTTGTTTCATTCCTGGCATACTGTATACTTGTATAGCACTATTATCTCCTCCTGTACCTAAACTAGGATCTAATGCTATTACGTATAACTTTCCTTTTGCAATAGGAGCATACCAACGCACTTGTCCTGCTTTGGCATATGGATCACGTGCTTCCATATTACTAAGTCTAATACTATCTATAAGTGTTTCATCAAATGCAATGAACTCACAATTATGTTCACGTCTAAATCTTTCTTCACCAATTTTACCTTGTTCAATTTCTGCCCATTCCCAATCTCTATCTGGATGTACTTCCCAATTAGCTAGATAATGTGCAAATCCATTAATACCTTGTTTAGTTTCATTTCCATGTTCATCTTGATTTTTATTAGCATCTCTCCAAATCTGTGCAAATTGGTCGTCATCCATATTTGGTGTTGATGTGATAATACATTTACCACCTGTTGCTAGTGTAGGTGAAAGTGAAGTCCAAAATTCTTTAGCAATGTTTGGTCTAACAAATGCAAACTCGTCTAAGTATGCTAACGATATAGACAAACCACGTCCAGTATTTTCTGTTGTACTCTGTGCTACAATACGAGATCCGTTGTCAAATTCCAACGATCCTTTGTTATATGCAGTAACACCAGCTCTAATAAAATCAGGCAGTGTTTCGTACGCAAAACGTATACGTTGCATAATTTCACTAGCACCACTATATTTGTGTGCCGCTATAAGAATAGTTTGATCTGGGTTAAACATTGCATACCATAGCAAGTATCCTGCCGCACAAGTACTTTTACCTGTTTGTCGTGCAAGCATACTAATACTGTATCTATTATTGTGATATGTATCCACTAGATCTTCTTGGAAATCATATAACTTAAATTTCATACGACCTTTTGTAGGATGCTGAATATAACAGTGTTCCTTCATAAAGTGTTTAGGATCTTGTGAACATAGTGCAAGTTCTTGAATTTGCTCTTCTGTATAACGTTCTTTTTTGTAAGGGGTTTTGGTTAATTTTGTATCTACTGCCATAATATTATTTATCTACGTAGTTAACAAAGAAAAACAGCGTAGACTAGCTACGCTGTTTAAGGGGGATGTTATATTATTTTTTATTTTTAGATGTTTTATATGCTTCTTTGATATCTTCAACTTTATGTTCTTTTAAGCCTACTTTCATATCTTCTGCATCTAAATATCTTTTTAAACTTAGGTTCACGCTTTGTGCAAAATTTTCGTATGGTTCACCATGTGATGTAGCTTCTTCTTCTGCTGCACCTGCTGGTGTATTTGCCCATTCGTCTAATTTTTCTTTAATTTTTTCTTCGCTCAAACCTGAGTTTTTCATTAAATTAATTAATTGTGTTGTGTCCATAGTTGGTGCCTCTTCAATGTTTTCTTTTTTATGTGAATCACAGTCGCAACCTGGTTTTGGATGATCCATATCGCATCCACAAGTACCACATTTTTCTGTAATAACTGCTTCTTCAACTTTATCATCTTTATCATCTTCGTCATCTTTTTTAGCACCTTTTTTAGAAGCTAACATTTTTGCAAATGCGTCCTTTTGTGCTTGGCTTTGTGCTTCATTGACTGTTTCTTCATTAACCCAATGGTCGCCACTTTCATCATGACAATCATTATCGCAATCAGTAGTAGGATTATGTAGTTTATCTCCACAGTCTTTACAAATTAATGTACCTTCTGCAATTTCTGTTTCCATTAGTCCTAGTTCTTTTAATCTAGCTTCGATTGCTGGTCTTGCATCTGCATCTGGTCCCATGTCAACTGACATTTCGTGGAATGTATCAAATAACTCATCGTCACCTAATAAACCATACATTACGTCACATGCGTTATCGCCGTCTGCGCCTACTAATAGTGGCTCTGACATTACTTCTTTTAATTTTTCTACTTGTTCTGGAGTTTCTGGAACTGCCCATGTACCTTCTTGTACAGTTGAGTCAGCTAGTTTATCTCTACCCCATTTAAATTTACCATCTGCGCCTGGTTTCATACGTTTAGTAATTGCTCCATTTACACCTAGTCCATCGTTTTTACGTGCATCTGCTTTTGCTGCATAAAATGGATTATCTGCATGTGTATATGAACTATCACCTGATACTTTACGTACTGCGTCTTGTGGCATTGTAGCATTGCTTTTGCCTACTTTAATAGCGTTCGCTGTACTTGCTACTTTATTGTAACGATCTTGATAGTTTTCTACTTGGTATGTTTTACCATCTACTTTAAATTCTTTTTTGCCTTCTTTTCTGGCTTTTTCTAATTCACCTGAGAATTCATTACCTTCTTCAAAGTTTTCATCGTCATCACCATAATCGCCATCTTCACCTGGGTGGTTCATGTCGTTGTGTCTACGGAAGTCTGCTACGAAATCTTTAATTGTGTCGCCATCTAAATAACGAATTAATTCGCCAAGTACTGGATGATCTGAATCACATCCTAAATCATCGCATAAATCCAAAATTGGATCTGCAAATTCTCCAACTGCTTCAGTTGTACCAACTTCTTCAGTTGTTGCTGGAATTTCTTCTTTCATTTCTCTTTCTGCTGGAGCCTGGCTTTGAGCTCTGTCTGTGCCGTGGCTAGCAAGTTTTAATATTCTGTCTAAATCACTCATTGCCTTTTTCCTTTTCTTTTTTGAGTTTCGCTAACTCTTTAATAAATTTACTGTTGTATTGATCACCGTAATGATCTTCTGCTTTAACTTTTTCTGCCTCGGAGTAATCACCATCTTCTAGTACGCTCTTGATTTGTAAGCCTACTGCTGGAATTGCTTCGTCTGGTTCATGTGCACCTTTTACTTTAAGTACGCCGTCTGCTAGTCCAAGCATATTACGGATGTCATTTTGTATTTGCCATCCACTAGCAACTCTGTCACAATCAAATTCGTATGTAAATACTTCGTACCCTCTGGCTTTAGGAAAATCACGTGGTGTACTTTGTAACATTGTTTTCTTCACAGCACCGAGTCCTTTAGAGTCGTATTTTCCGAGGTGCTTCTCTATGCGATCACATTGATCGTCAGTTAATTCATGTATAGTTTTAATTTTAAAACTCCACGTTTTTTTAGCTTCCGTTAAGTATTGTGTGTACGATTTCATTGCTATGTATTCTCCTATTAATACTATTTATCTTTTTCGGGCAATTGTTTTAAGATTTCTGCAAGCATATCCGTTCTATTACCAATAATACGCCCCTCTGTGCCTTCTGGCTCGTCTAATCCTAATTCATTGTTCTTTTGTGCTACATATGCATCGATTTTTTCACTGTCTTTTTCAAGTCTAGCTTGTCGCATTTGCAATTCTATCATTTTCATTTTTTTGTCCATTTTAGCTTGCTTTGCTTGTAATGCTGCTGATATCATTTTACTTGCACTATCAAATATAGGTGCTGCATGTCTATCTTCAACATTTTTTCCCAAGTCAACTAATTCATCAAATGTTTCCATGGCTTTTTTTGCATATTCGTCCATTTCTCTATCTAACTGTTCTAAACCTTCAACTGTAGGTAATGCAATATTAGCACGTTCTACCATACTCATTTCACCTTTATATTCAGCTATTTCATTTTTAATATCTTCAGTTGTAGGTTCTATATGCTCTGCCTCTTCTCCAGGCATTAAGTCATCTAAATCTGGTAAGTTTAGTTCTTCTTCTAATTTTTTTGTCATATTACTTTTCCAATTATATTAGTACTTATCCTTTTAAAATTCTACTTTTTTCTCTTTTTCTTAGAATTTTGAGGTTTGTTAAATATCTGATGTTCTGTTATTACTCTAAAGCCCATACCTTGTGATTTACACCAAGCATGGCATGCTGCCCATTTAGCTTGATTAACTACTGCCGCTGCTTTCTGTGCTTGCGTTCTTGCTTCTGCTATTGTTTGACTAGCAGGTTTTATTTCAATCATTTCAGCATGATTTTTTCCATTCTTATCTTTATACACAATAAGTAAATCTGGAACATATGTTGTTTGTTTTCCTGTTAATGGATTCTTATATGGAATTCTATGTGTTTCGCTACCCCAACCTAATATGGCTGGATGATTATCACACATACGCATAACTGCTAGTTCCCAACCACTTCTGTATTGTGGTGCTCGTTTACCTATATATTTGTCTGGCTGTTGTGGGACAAATTGTCCCCTTTGAAACTTCGGCATTAACTTGGGCCGTTTGCAGGAGCTGGTACTTTGTAAGATACGCCATCAATGTTTCTAATTTTTTCACCTTTTTTAAGTGTTCCATCCCATCTTTCTAATTGTGGCTTATTAGTTTTAACAACGGGTTTGTGTGTTCCTTTAGCAGGTGGTACTAACGCTGTAGTAAATTCTTCAGCATCTTGATGTACTTCATAATTATCTTCATTTCCTTCTTCAAATGGATCTTCGTCTTGAAAACCAGCATCTGGTGTAGCAGTGTCATCCATAAAAGGAGGTGGTGGTGATGTTCCATCACTTATAATATTATAACCTTCATATGAAAACGATACTCTAAATACCGATGCTGAACTATCAGCATAGTCAAGTGTATCAGTATCAACGTTTGTAATATATGGGTTAAATATTTCTATTGTATTTGATCTATTAGCTGTGTCTTTTCTAATAATCTTTAATGTAGTTATAAAGTTTCTGCTGTTTGGTAGTTCTAATCCTTTTGGAGATTGTAACCACGAAGCATAATCTTCTTCATTCATCGGACCAGCAAAATAATATCTTGCATAGTCCTTTAAAAAGTCTTCAAAATAATGATCTTTTGTATCATACGCTGTTAGAGTAATAGGAGTGTAATCTATACCAGTCTGTACAATATTTTTAGCATTATATTTGTTTAATGTCTGCGTTCTATATGTGAACGTAGGCATTTGAATATTAGCAATGCGTGTCAAATCTAGAGGTCTTGGACTTCCTACATAATTCAAGGATACAGTAAACGAATACTTATTTCTTGGTATTGCGTCTATTTCACCCTGAACTGATGATTGTCCATATATATAATAACCTGCGTCACCTATTGCCATTTTAAAGTTCCTTACTTATTAAAGTGTAGAACCAGTTTGTGAAATATCGTTAGATGCTGTTCCGTTACTTAATTGATCTGAACCATCAATCATGTGTAGTGCGTTATCAAAACGAACTGATAATGTAACTTGTACCATGCTTGAATCTGCATAGTTTAAGTCTCCATACTGTACGTTAGTAATGAAGCAACCTTGTAATTCCCATGCATCAAAAGTTGTTGGCGATGTTGTGCCATTTGCACCATCTAGTGTTTCAATCTTAACACCAAATTTATATGCACTACCTGAGATTGCACTTGATTGATCTGCATGATCAACTTGTTTGTTTAGTTGGTTACCTAATTTTTTAATAACATTTGATTTCATATCATCACGGAATACAATTGTTACTGGATCCCATGTATGCTTACCTGCAAGGTACATTTTTGAGTTATATGAATCAACTACCACTTCCTCGTGTGTTAAATTTGGTCTGCCTGTGCTAATAACATTTTGTGTAACTTCATCAGTTCCAGTCGCTCCGCCTAAGTTACTAAATGTAACTCTGAAACGATATTGTAGCTTCGGCATTAGTGTAGTTCCTGCACTTGCGTCAGTTGGTACACCAAAATTTGTAATTACGGCCATTTTGTTTTCTCCTATAATACTATACTGTAGTATCTTCTTGTTATATTGTATTTATCAAATCAACGCTCAAAAAGATAGGTCACTTTAAAAAGTAACCTATCTTTGGTATTTTTATTGATTGATTATACAACCCAGCCTTCTTGAGCGATAGTTTCGCCTAGTTGACCTGCTGATTGTCCCAAATGGACACTTGAATCAGATGCTAAAATATATGATTTGAACTCTGCAACTTTTGCTGCAGTTTCAAATTGGTATTTGATCCATATTTTAGTATCAATTAATTTGTATTCCATAACGATATCAATTTCACCTGGTGTGAAACCTACAATTGCGTCAGAAATAGCTTGGTGAGCTGAAGATGATTTAAACTGATCTATTGAAGTCCAATCACCCGGTACTCTTCTAATTTTATTAGTTTCCATAATAGTTCTCCTTAGTTACGGCTACAGTCAACACCTTTACGGTCGCCCGCTGGGTGTGAATATGGTAGCACATCAAGTAACCATTTTACTGTTTCTTCACGCTTATCGTCATCGAGACTTAGTGCCGCACTTAAATGATATACTCCGTCAACAAAAGAAAATCCATAATGAACTTTTCTTGTGTTAATTGCGTACCATCTACGTGCTTCTGGTTTAAAAATTTTACCATCTACAACAAAATGAAATTCTGCTGAGTTAGTGTGATTTAAGTGACAAATCATTCTAAATGAATCGCCTGTGATTCCGTCTGGAGTAACTTGTCTCCATTTATCTCTGTGAGGAGCTAAAAAATCACCTTTATCGTATATTAATGAACCTAACGATTCAGTGTGGTTTGGTATATTCCATGACTCTGGAATTACGTTATATTCGTATCCTGCTTTAGGACCGTTATAATCATCGTTCACACGTGAACGTAGGATTTTTGATGGATCAGCGTTTAATGTATCAATCTGTTCGATTGCATTTTCTGGTACCCATGCATCGAGTTCGATGATGTCGCCTGCTGCGCCAAAAAGAAAATTAGTATCAAATCTCATGCTAGTAGTTACTTCAGGGTTAAATCTGTGTTCACTCATGTTAGTAGCAATGATTTTAGCTTGTTCTAGTTTTACCATGGTGTTATCCTTTTATATAAATTATAGCTCATTAGCTGAACTATGTGCATTGCAATGTGCAACTGTATTTATCAGTTAATGTTAAATTAAAAAAGGCTACTATATCTCTATAGTAGCCCTTTAATAGTATTAATTATGAATTAACGTCTTACGAAAGTTCGCCAGTGTTTACAATTCTAATTGGAATGTAAATAAATTCTGCTGATTTTGTAGGCTCAATTGCTACGTCAACATAAAATTCATTTGCATCAATTCTTGCTGGTGTGTTGTTAGTTTCATCACACACAACTGCAAAATCGTAAATACCACGCTGTTGTAAAATGTTAGCTAGGAAACCATCAAATACTGCTTTAGCATTTGTACGTGTTCCTACATCATTTGGTTCAAATAAGAACGGTCTTGAAATAACTGCAAAACGCTCTCTTAGATAAGCTGTAAGTCTAGCTACGTTCACTCTGTCTAATGCTGAAGCACTTGTATGAAGTGATTTTTGACCAAATACAACAACGCCCTCTGCCGGGAATCTTGCAATTGGGTTCATTTTGTTATCATACATTGCATCTCTAGAACCTTGTGTTAGTGCTAACTTAACAAACTCGTCTTCGCTATTTAAGTAACCAACGTTTGATGCGTTTTGTACAACACCACGTGTTAAACCTGCTGGTGCAAACCATTGGAATGACACATTATCACTGTATGCATATGTGTATAATGCAATGTGTGATGCTGGTGCAACAACGCTATCGCCTGTTACTGGATTTGTAGTTAATGCGTGTGGGTAGTAAACTGCTGAATAAGTATTCTTAGTTACTAGTCCTTTTTCACCATTTTCAGTTGCCGCTGTTCCTTGAATCCAAGAAACTGCTTCTGTTTGATTTAAACGGAATGGAGCATCAACAATAACAAATGCTGTTTCGTCTTTGTCGCTGTTTAGTGTTACCATTTCGTCATATAGTTCTGGATATGCTGGAGCTGCAATTAAACGGAATTGAACTGTGTCTTCACGTAGTTCTGATTTCGCTGCTGATGCTTGCATAGCTGTTGTAACAACTTTACGCTGTGCTAATCTACCAAACGAACCTGAGCCGTCAGCTGCATTGCTTGCTTTATTACGCCATTTCCAAGTTGTTGTTAATGAACTATCATATTCTCTAACTGTGCTAGATGATCTACACATGTTAATACCAGTTATTCCAACTGGATGTATTAGTGGATCTGGTGCACCTGCTAATAGTGTACTTTCAAAAGCACCTGCTGTTGTATCAAGGGCAGTAATATCGCCAAATACAATACCTGCACTTGTGCTTTGATCTGTGCCATCTTTTAGTACCCATGTTGTACCGTTATGTCTGTAAATTACAGGATAACCGTCTGCATCTGTATCAATCCAATAATCACCATCTGCTAACGATCCGCCATTTGCGTCTGTAGTTGGAGCAGTAGTAACATATTGTACATCTGATACACGTTGCCATTTTTGAGTTCCTGAATCGCTTACTACTTCGTAGATTGCTAATTCATTTACATCTGGATCAAACCAAATTGTACCATCTGTTGGATTACCTACTGGTGCTGTTGCTTTTACTTCCATTACAAAACCGCCAGTTGCTACTGTTGGGTCTGTTGCAATGTTATCCCAATCGTTACCAATACTGTCGTAACGTTTAATTGCGATATCTGAAGTAGCTGTGTCTAACCAAATGTCACCATCTGTTAGTGTACGTGCTGTTGCTGATGAACCATCTGCAAACGTGTCGCCTGTAACACCCGTTGGTGCTGTAGCTTGTGCATATGTTACACCTTGTGTAACGAATGAATCTGCTACTGTTGTAAATAATTGTAAATCTACATTTAATCCGCTACCTGGTGTTGTTGTTTTAATCCACACGTCACCTGTGCTTGGTGAAGCTGGTGCAGAATAGTGTGGTGCGAAAGTTGGTGAAACTGCTACCCATGCTGGATTAGCATCACCTACATAGTATTCAATTTTTGTGTCTGTTGTAGAATTTGCTACTGCTACAAGGAATTCGCCTTGTACTGCTGCTGTGCTTGGAGCACTGCCATCTGTAAGTTCTACTGTTGGAGTTTTTTCTACCCAACCTGCTGCTGAATATTCGAATATACCCCAACTTGAAGTTGAAGGTTTTACCCAATATGTATTATTTGCAGGATTACCTGTTGGTTCTGCTGAAAGTGGTCTCAATGCTGTTAAGTCTACATCAGAACGTACAATGTACGCAGCTGAACTTTGACCTAAAAATGAGTATGCTGCCAATAAACCGTATTCGTTAGTTTCATCACCCTGTGATACTGTGCCACTTACCTTACGGAAGTCAACATTACCAAAATATTGAGTTAATTCTCTTTGTGATGTAACTAGAACAGGTTGGTTTGAATTTGCAGACTTTGTGAATTTTGCAATACCATCGGTTTCAGTTAGGGTTGGATCAACCTTGTCCTGACCAGTGGCAATGAAAATCATTGGTACAGTACCGGCACCGGCTGGACCGTAAACTGATTCGTCTGTTACTGTTACCTGGACGCCAGGTGAAACAAGATTTGCCATATTATAGCTCCTTTTCTATTTTAGAATATTATCTAAATTGTTATCTACATGTATTTATTTAGATTTTAGAAAAACAGTGGTTTATAGAGTTAACTTAGTCTTTAATTTCAGCTAAAAGCTGGTCAAAGCTCTCACATAGAATGTTTTCAAAGTTATCGCCCCAATGACCATGAATAATCATATGAATTCTGTTTTCTGTACCAGTATTATATACTGAATGCAATCTACCAATATCAATTGCTCTAGCATCGCCTACTTCCCAAGGTACTATTCCTGCATCTTCCATACAAAACTTTACTCCTGGAGGATTACTAAGTGCTACATTAAAGGCTGCTAAGTTTCTTTCTTTAAAATCCAAATGTGGACTGATAAAACCACCCGGTTCTAATAGCATAAATCTAACTCTTTGATATAATTTAAACGGCCATACATTTTTAAGCCAATTTACTGTTACTGGACACTTATCTGCAATTTCTGTCCAGCCAAATTCAGGTCCTTCGCCTTCTTTCCAAGCGCCTTCTTCAACGTAGAAATTATCCGGTTGTGTTTTATCCCATCCTTGACCGTGAACAACTATACTGCTCCAGCCTGGATTTATATCACCTCGGTGTTTTACATAATCACCTAAAAATTGCTCTGCTTCTTTTGCCATTTGTTCATGTGGCACATCTAATTGCATCTTTAATGTAGGGCAATTAGCTTGATTCATTATCCATCTCGAATATGGTATTTTTTGTTTTTTATCTGTTTTCCAATTTAAGAATTCTTCGGGAGGTAATGCCATATTTTTATAGTGAGGAATATCACCATGTTCTTTTAAGAACTTTGTTACCTTTGCTAATTGTCTAATTCTTATTTCTTCTTTGTCTTGTTCCATTTAAATAACTTTCCTATATTCCACGGTGCAATTTTATCCCACTCTGGCATTCTATCAATGTGATGTTGTATCCAATTATATCCACCAGCTTCTCTAGCCGGGCATGTTGAATATACTAATATATCATTATTATTATCATTATTATAATCATATTTATATATAGCATGTAATAATTCTCTATGGATTTTATATCTTTCTTCTAATGTATACCATTTGGCTGTAACTTCATAGTGAAATATATTACTCAAATGTACATAAGTTGACCCTTTTAAGTTGGGTCGGCATTTTGCAGCAAATTTGTCATGCTTGTGTGTATTAAGCAAGTTCTGATGATAATAGTTTATGTTTAGTTTAGGGAATACTGTACGATACCATTCTAAAAATCCTTCTTCATATATCTCATTCAAATGTTGTTCTGTATATTCTATTTGTTTAATACCTTTAAAGTATTCAAATTTACTATCATATTGTTTAAACTCAGTTCCATCCCACTTTCCTACTCTACTATCCATAAAGTTATTTGCAAACTTTTTAAAATCAGTTCCATCCCATTCTTCAATTATCTGTTGCATACACCCTAGTGCATATCTACTTACATCATATATCCATAATGTATCACCTGCTGTTAATTTTTTATCAAATGCAAAGAATATAGGAGATATTCCAGATGCTGGAGCAACTACTTTAGTAAATTTTCTAACTGGTGTGTCTTTGGGTGGTACAACATTTCTGCCATTTTCTGTATTGGCTATAAAGAAAACATTTGGATTAGTAATTGTTAATGTTTCGTGTATGTTTCTAAATCCATCTTGCTTAACTTCTCCATACGTATACCCTTTTGATAATCTGACATCCTCGTTCCATGATATTATTTTATGATTATCTCTTAGAAGGTGTTTTACTATATTCCACCCAGTTTGTTTTCCTGTATATGTTCTTAAATTACTACCAGGGCCTACCCAATGTGGTGTGTATCCATCATGATGATTGTTTTCACTACGTATTGGTTCTGGAAGCTGATACGGTTCAACATCATCTTCGTCGTTTCCCCATTCTGGCTTACCTGCCGACTCCCACCATTCTAGATCAATTAAAAAGCATTGTTGATGTATTGAATAATAATCATCTTCTTTGTCTAGTATATGTCCAATAAATTTAGCATCTAGATTTTCTTCATAAAATGTAGGAAACTGTTCTTCAAATTCGTTTAATATAATACCCTGTTTAAATACAACTATCTTTTTAAAACCATTGCTAATTGCTTTTTCAAATAAATCTACAATTTTCTCTTCTGCATATTGTTTATTACAAAAGAATGATAATTCAATAGACCAAAAGTCAAGTGTGGCTTTTGAATAATGCTGTAAATAGTCAGTTTTTATACTATTATTATAAAGCCAACCTATACATAGTTCTTTGCTTTCGGTTTTGTTTCTCCACCAGTCTTTTTTAAACATTTTTATTCCACTTTAATAGCTTCTGTAAATAATTATCAGGAATTTCTGTGAATTTATCCATTTCTTGTTTATCAATCCATACTAAGTTTGGATGTGTAAGAGTTCCACGTGATGATAACACTAAAACATTATTTTGATATGAACTATCTTTTATTTTGCCCATTAGTTCATTATGTAATTCCCATCTTTGCTGTAAGCTGTAATAAAATGAAGTAGGTAGGTAATGAAATATGTTACTTAAATAACAAAATGTTATTGGGTGTCGTAATCTATCTGTTTTAAACGAATTAACAAATCCTTGATATGTATTTGGATCAAATATATTAATTGGCAAATAAACTACTTCAATTTCAGGTAACACATTGGTTATCCATTCTTGAAATCCACGTTCATTTAGTTTATCAAATACTTCTTGTGTATGTGGTAACTTATTTTTACCTCTAAAAATATCTCTTTGATATTTTTCATCTGGTGCTAACTGATTCATTAGATCAGTAGCAAATTTTTCGTAATTAGTTCCATCCCATTTTTCAATAATTGTCTTTGTGATGTTAATAGCAAATTTACTAATATCATAAACAAGTATTTTACTGTATTTGTCGCATCCTAATTCAAATGCATATATTAACGGTGTTAACCCTGCGGCTGGTACAACTAGTGTATCCCATTTTTCATCCCATTCTGGGAATTGTAATTTTCTTCTTTCAACTTCAAGATGAATATCTCTTAAAGGCTCTGTATTAGCAATAAAAAATATATCTAAATCAATTTGCTCCATAACACCGGATAAGTGTCTAGGTCCATCTTCTTTTATTTCTGGATAAGAATAGTGTTTTTCATCTCTAATATTTTTATTCCAGGATACAATTCTTTGTTGATCATCTAATAAACTTTTTACTAAATTCCAACCCGTATGTTTTGCATTATATGTTTTATTATTTTTACCTGGTCCAATCCAATGAGGTGTATAATCGTCATGCCAGTTAGAAATACTCCTAGCAGGTTCGATTGCTTCTAGTGGTTTATTTTCTGGTGAGCCCCATGCTGGTTTGCCTGCTTTTATCCACCAATCAACATCAATCATAAATGCTTGTGGATGTAAAGAATAATACTCGTCACCTTTATCAACTATATGTCCAATAAAAGTTGCATCTTTATTATCTTCATAAAACTGTACAAACTGTTCTTTAAAATTAGATAAAGGAGTTGTTCCTTGTTTGAACACTAATATCTTTTTATATTTCTTCTCAACTGCATCTTCTAACAAACCTTCTATAGTATCATTGGCCATTTGTTCGTGGAAATAGAATCCCAATTCCATTGACCAATAATCTGTTAAGTTTTTAGTGTATCCTCGAGCGAAGTCATCTTTAATGCTATTGTTATATAGCCAGCCAAACCCTAATTCTTTTGATTTGCTTTTATGTTGCCACCATTGATGTCCAAACATGTTTAACATATATATTTCCTTTATAGTATATGTTTATTTATTCTATAATTTTTTGTAGTGTTTGAGACTTAAAATCTTCTAATGTAGATGTATTAGATAATTCAATATCAAATTTCCAACCTGCCCAGCTCCATTCACTTTTATGCACATCAGGAAAAACAACAGACATACTGTTGTGTTCTACGTTATTTGCACCTGCTTGATTAATACTAGAAGCAGTAGCCCACCAAAGTGGTTTATCATTTCTCCAAACAACTGCGGTTGTTCCACCTAGGTTCTTAATTGCTTTAAGCTCATTAAAAAATCTACAGTCACTAATAACAACATTTTTTGTACACATCTCAATTTGACGTTCACATGCCGCTACCCAAATGTCTGGGTGGAAGTGTGTTCTTAATACATCAGTACCTACGTGCTGTAATGCAAACCGTGGAGTAAAATTAGGAATATCTAAACGTTCGGCCCACCACTCATCAACAGTTTCTCTCCATACTCTGCTTTCTGATGTATTTCCTTCTAGTAGGATTCTATCCCAACCAAATATATTTGCACATGCATCTTTTAGCACTCCTGCAAAACTAATACGTTGAAAGCCTTGTTCTATGAGAAAACCTGCGGCAGTGTCTTTGCCGTGACCAATGAGGCCACATATACCAATTACCTTTTTCATAAACTTATTATAGTGGGTTTTTAATTATTTGTCAATAACAAAATTATTGTTTTTAAGTTTTTCAACTACTTCTTCAAATTTTTCACCTAATACTTTAATTCTTAGATAAATTCTTTCTCTTTTAATAGTAGGTACACCGTGTACTGTCATTCCATTAAATAGAGTAGGATGCTTGTTGCTATAGTAATGATTGTATTCAATATCTAAATCATTCCATCCATATTTCTTTTCATAGTTAACATTTCGTTCTGGAGTAACTCCAACTCTACTGTAGAAACTAATTGGTTCACCTGCATCTTCTGGTTCAATAGGAAACATTATTCCACACCACATATAATGATCTGTATGGGGATGGAAGCTATAACCAGGGTCGTAATGTAATAGATCAATATCACGTGGAGCAATGGGTTGTTTGAAGTTAAACATATTAACGTATTTTTGTATAACTGGATATTCTAGTAAATCTTTACCTTCGGTTTTTTGTACTGCAATAGCATTCATGCCTGTTCTACCTTTGAACTCTCTTTTTTCTGGAGAAAGGTATTGCATATAATCGCCAAATTGCATTATATTGTGTTTGTGTTGATTTACAAAATCTAATAGTTCTAGCCTATCGTATGTTATTTCATCGATAGTACAGTGGTGGTTACCAAGTTGCATTGTTATCCTATCACAAAACCTAAACCTGTACTTCCATCGTTGTATAATGTTAGTTCAATTTCAAGTTTATCAATCTCTGCCTGTGCATCTGCTCTAAGTTGATCTGCGTTCATTGTAGTACCACCTTGTGGTCCTGCAATCTGTGTAAATTTACCACGTGCTTCTGATAGTATTAGTTTAGCATGAGCAAATGCATAATCCTTTAACCAAGGACCTGCATATGTATCTTCTAATAGACTTTCTGTTGGTCTATAGTTGTAGCAATGCAATACTGCATTGTCATTTGCTTTAATCTTACGTTGTAAAATTAACCTTTTATCTTGTGGACGCCAAGTAAACATTATTTCAGCACCAAATAGTCTACCCATTGTTTCTCTATTTTGTTGTAAGAAATCAAATGATGCTAATCCACCATTTCTACTACTTCCTAATAGATATGTATTAATATAAGCGGCTTGGAATGGTTCTATATCGTTACCTGTTCCACTACTTACACCAGTTGTTCTACGATAAATGTCACGAACTTCCATTACTTCATCTGGTAAAGTATATTCACTCTGATCTTTTATCATATCTAATATAATAAAACTTTCCTCAACTGCATTTTCTGCACGTTGTCTATACTTTGATAAAGATTTGTCTATTGCTAGCTCATAATGTTCTGGATCTAGCTCAACATCAATCATTCCACCACCTAGGCGAAGTTCTATTTCTTTTTGAAGTTTGTTTGATGCACTCATTTAAGTTATTCTCCTGCTGTATGTATTTATCATAACAACTAGAAATTTATTGTACGTTTACCAAACCTTATAGGGTTATTTAAACACTCTTCTAGGTATTTTCTAGCTACATTTTGCCATATTGAGTACTGATCGTCTTTAATATCATCAATAAATATTATCTGTTCAAAATTTGTATCTTTATACAATGAACAATAATGTTTAGCATATGTGGAGTCTACTAGTTCAAGTTCGTCTTTGAATGAACTTGTATTAATTATACCAGGTGTGTGATTAGTGTATGTTAATCCATTCCAAGCATCATTGACATTTTGAAAAGGAGTATATGGTTGATCAGCATCTGGATAATTATAGTCTATGTGTATAATTTCATTTACTTCTTGACGTTGTGCCCATCTTGCAAACATTCTACTTTTGCCAGGATGTACATTAACTCTTCCTGGAATCCAATACGCAACTGGCTTGTAAATTATATCTTGATCTGCCATATACAAATGCTGTATTAAAAACCTGCATTGTTGCCCTGTGTGCGTATGCATAAAATTTTTATTGGTGTTAATAAAGAATTCAAAATGCTTATCTATTTGTTCCCAATTTTTTCTTACAAATGTTACCAAAGGTTCTAGTGTTATATTAACAAGTTCTGGAAGACTTAACCTATAATTACTAAGATTGGATGCGTCGAAATAACCTATGTTTCCGCCACATTCTATGTGATTGTCATACCATTTTACAAAGTTACTATATGCAATATCCATACAACTATTTATTGAATGTTGCTACTAGTATTACTTCTCCATTTATACGACCGTTTAATTTAGTTTCTGTTGTTTTTAATGTTTCAAACAATTTCTCTGTTTTAGCTCTTGTAGCTTTTTTAACTTCTGGTAAGAATTCAGCAGTTTTACGAACAGTACGTTGTACACTTTTTTCTTCATCGTATCCTGTTATAGTAGTTCCTTTAACACTTAGTCCACTACCTTGTCGTTGTAATCCCATAGGGTCTACATTTTTAGCATAGTACATTCCGATCTTACGGTTCTTAGTGTTAAAAACCACCAGTATACGGGCGTAAACAATATCTGCTGGTGTTATGCTACCTAAACCATATTCGGTGTCTGTTTGCTTAAATTTGAGCTTCTTAACAACATCCTCTGGGCTTTTTATACGAGTTTTACGTGGCTTACGATTTGCTTTGCTTTCTGCTTCAACAATATCACATGCATCTACTATTTTACGATATACTTCTAGTAGTGATTTTTTCTGCTGAGTATTAAGATGGTTGTATCCTTCTTCTAGTTGCTCACGCCAGTCGTCAATTTTATCTTTAGGAACTTTAGTATTAAGTTCAGTGTATTCTTCTAGTCCATGAATGTATCCTTTACGTATGATACGTGCATGGGCTTGTTTAACACCTGCTCTGCGAAACATCTCAACTGGAGCAAAGTCTTTTACAAATGTTAGATCATATCCTGAATTAACCCAATCATCTAAAAACTGCTCAACTTCATCAGTCATTAGCATTGCGGCTTTGTGTAGCAAATCTTGTATTGTAGGTTTATACACATTCGCAGTTCGTTTAGCTTCGGCTTCAGCTTTTTCTTCAGCTTCGTCTACAAAGGTTTTACCTTCTTCAATTGCATTGTTAATACGTGTTTTAATATACGTAGAAATTGGTTGCGGTGTTCCACCTGTACCAGGAAGACTTTCCCAATAAGCATTCCATGCTAAGTGTATATCTGGACAACCCATTGTAAGCATACGACAGTAATATCCTGTCACTGCACTTAATGATTGACTCTTTGATGCTTTTACACATTTAATATCTTTTTTTGTATATTCATTAGCAAGCATCCAATCATATGCATACTCAACTAAGTCGCTTGCTTTGTAATTGCGATAATAATATTCAGTTGCATGCTGTCTTTTAACATGATACTCTTTGCCAGACCAACCGTCTGCACCTTCCCATGAAGGATCTTGTAATGAACCTTTACGAACTCGTTGTGAAGGTGCTCTTGCTTTTTTCTTTTTAGTAGCCTTGGGTAATGCCATTGCTTATACTCCGTGATAATCTTCGAACATATGACGATCTATTTCGTCTGCTTTATTTTGATACTTATCAATTAAGTACAAAACTTCGCTTGTTTGAGGTAATTTTTTTAATTCTTCGATGAATTCTAGCAACTCCATCATATTATGATTACTCCTGTGAATGTTCTAAGTATACGGCTTCTAGTTTATAGTGTCAACCTTTTTGAATCCAAAATTTGCAACCACATGTTGATTACCTGTTGAATCTTCAACAATATCTCCAACACTAACACTATACATACGAGATAAACGTTCAATGTTTTCTTCCGGACCCATATTACCTGTATGAAACACACCTTCTAAATTATCAGCAGTAATGTTTGACACGTGTGTATAGTATCCACGATTAAAAGCATCTGCGGCAACTGTACCTGTGTCATTTTTACTAAAGCTCATATCTAATTTTAATGATTGTTTATGAACAGCATCGTGTCCTTCTTCATTAATAAGATCAATTTCAGCGTCTGTTAGGTGAATTTGGTATAATTTAAATGTTTGCATTACTGACTCCTTTAATTAACTATACATATAGTATACGATAAGACGTCTTGGTTGTCAACCTTTAGTCGTCAGAAAAAACCCAATGAAATCAATGGGTTACAATTTTTTTAAATTTATTTTGATTTATAATGAATTAATTTGTCATAATATAGTGCTAAGGTAGCCCATATTGCGTCTGGATACAAGTTAGTATACTTGTTTCCCATTTTATGATAATTTTTCCATACTGTTTTACTTGCATCAAACTTACTGTAGTATTTCCAAAATTCTGTATCAGTTCTATCGCTTAACATATAATGATGTTTTATATATGTACTATTATCATTCCATACATTACGCATTGCTCTATTGTACGTATTAGCTCCATAGCCACGTTGTAAGCACCGTACAAGCGTTGTTATGCTGAATTGCGTCATAAACAATGCATTACTTTCCAAAGGGTCTATAAAGCCGTTACTAAGCCCTACTGCAACTACATTATCATGCCAAGGATTAGATAGAACACTAGGATTCCATTTTAATAGTCTAGGACTTTTTCCCATAAAGGGAGTTCTGTGTGCATTTACTTTATTAAATTCTGCAAGTGCATCTTCGTCTGTTTGATGTTTACTACTAAACACATAACCTGTTCCAATTCTATTTGTTAAGTCAATAATAAATTGCCAACCGTTGCTACGTGCTACGCTTTGTGTATATCCTTGTACATCGCTGTCTTGTAATTCAAAAGGACACACCCATGCTTTATCTACTAAATGATGTTCAAGTGTTACTTCTGTATTATCCTTTACAAACTTTCTACGGAAACCTGTACAATCTAAATATAAATCATATCCCTCAGGTAACTCGTCTAAAGTGTCTATAATATGTGTTACATTTTTACAATTGTTTTTAACTATGTCGCCTGCTTTTTCAGCATCTAAGTGATAAGCAGTTGCTTGCCAACCACCTTTATGATATAGTTGATCATTAATATTGTGCTTATCTACTTTGCCGGAATCATATTGTTGCTTCCATTTATCAAATACATTATTATCATTAAACCAAAATGTAAATGCAAATTCATCTCCACCTGGTTTATTCCATTGACTTTTTATATTGCCAAATTTCTTTTGTGCATTACTTTTTTCCATCCACTCATCTTCAGACATTCCCATGTCTTCAAAGAATTGTGCAATTTGAGGTAATGTACTTTCACCTACACCTATTATAGGAATATCACTACTTTCAATAAGTGTGATATCATAATCTGGGAATTGTTTTTCTAAATAGCCTGCAGCCCACCAACCTGTAGTTCCGCCGCCAATAATACAAATTTTCATAGTTGTTCCTTATATGCATTATTTATAATAACGCAGGCATATTTTACCTGCGTTATTGTATTTTTATTTTTCTTCAATTAGTCTTTCAAACTCTCTCAAACGTTTATATACGCTTGCTAGTTCAATAATAGTAGGCCATGCTTTAAGTATATATTGCATTGAACCTTCTACTCTGCCAAAAGCTCTAATAATTTGTTGCATTACACCTAGTGTTACAACACCTGCTACAATAGCTGGTGCTAAGAACACATAAGCACTTAATACATTTGCTTGTAAATATGAAATTCTACCTATATTAAAATACAAGTATCTAATATAAGATTTAAAGTGAATACTTCTTACATCATGGAATAATTCATCAATTCTCTTAGGACGAATTGTTACATCATCTTCTGCAATTACAAGTATCTTCCTGTAAGCTGCTTCTTTCTTTTGTAAATCATATTCTACTCCAACTAGACGTAATAACCAACCTAATCCAATTAAGAATATTGTTCCTCCAATACTCCAAACTAAAGCACCAGTTACTAGTCCATATTGCCAATCACCAAAAAAGAAGATTGGAATACCAACTGATAGTCCTAACAGAATAGGAACAAATTGTACTAGAACCATTACTGATTCAATTAAACTTGTACCAAGTCCTTCCATAATACGACTAAACTTAATAGTATCTTCTTGTACACGCTGAGCTGCGCCTTCAATGGTACGTGCTTTATCGTATACGCTATGATACCATTCAACCATTGCTGCTCTCCAACGGAACAAATAGTGTGCAGTAAAGTAACTAACAACTACGGCAATCAAAACATAAATTGCAGCCAAGTAAATAAAAGTTCCTAAACTACTCCAATATTCAGTAATTGTAATAGCGTTTGGTGCACCAAGTGCTTTTTGAATCATATCGTAAAACTGTCCAAACCATTCGTTAATTTTAACGTCAATTTGAACTTGTATCCACAATGAACTTAAAATAACAGCTGAACCCAGCCACGACCATAATCTCCATTGTTTTTGTGTGAAAAATCTAAACATTTTCTTTTCCTTATATAAAATGTAGAATTAACTACATACATATCTATTTATCGTAGCAATAGGATGTCTAATTTGCATAAATACAATATAACAAGGAAACCTGCATGCCAAGATTAAGTTTATATAAACCATTTAAAGGTAACGACTATAAGTTTATGGATCACGCAATACGTGAACAATTCGATATAGGCGGTACTGGAATACACGTACACAAGTACCTAGGACCAGATCCTAAAAGAGATAGTAAAGATCCTAGTGAGCCTAATTATGGCAGTGGACTTGAGATTGATAATATTACAGGCGAAGAAATTAATCCTGAAGGTTTAATTGACGAAACAAACATACAAGACTTACTATTCATGGAAAACAGAGATCGTAAATACGATCCTGATGTATTTGAACTACGTGGTGTATACAATGTTAGTGACAATGACTTTGATTTAACACAATTTGGATTATTTTTAACAAACGATACACTGTTTATTAGTTTTCATATTAATGATATGGTAGAACGTATGGGTCGTAGACTTATGCCAGGTGATGTAATTGAACTACCACATTTACGTGATGAATTATTACTTACAAACGACAGAGATGCTATTAATAAGTTTTATGTTGTACAAGATGCCGCAAGAGGAAGTGAAGGTTTTTCACAAACTTGGTATCCACACATTTGGCGTGTTAAAGTAGCACCACTAACAGATACACAAGAATACGCAGATATACTTGGTACTGCTAATGATCCAAATAGTCTTAAAAATGATATCAGTGCATACAAAACAGAACTTAATATTAGTAATGCTATTGTAAAAAGTGCTGAAGCAGCAGATCCGTTAGGATTGCCATTAGCTGATCATTTATTTGGCGTAGACAATAATACTAATGAATACAATCACGGAGAATCACTAGAACAAGGTGATCAATTTCCAGTTGTACCAAACGAAGGCGATTATTTTGTAAGAACAGATTTTACACCTAATAGACTTTTTGTGAGACGAGGTAACAAATGGCATAGACTATATGATAATGTTACTGATCAAACATGGAGTGATAGAACATATAATGCAAGTAGCTTTATCAATAATAATGCTACTACAGTTATTGACGATAAAGAGTTTCCTGAAAAGCAAGCACTTAGTCAGGTAATTAAACCAAAGAGTGATTTTTAATAATGGCACAACAATACTTTTACGATAAACAAATTAGAAGATACATTCAACAGTTTATAAGACTGTTTAGTGGATTCAGTGTCGAAATGGGTAAAAACGATCAAGACTTATCTATATTTCAACAAGTACCTGTACGTTACGGAGACATCAACAGAATGGCTGCACACATAACAAGAGAAAACAGTGAAAATATTATCAATACTGTTCCATTTATAAGTTGTTATGTAACTTCATTAGATATGCTACCAGAAAGACGTACATACCAAGATCATGTTGATAAGGTTCAAGTTTTTGAAAAGAAATATGATAACGAAACCGGAGAGTATACTAATGAACGAGGCAATAGCTATACTGTTGAAAGACATGCACCCGTTCCTTACATGCTACAAATGAATTGCGACATTTGGACTTCAAATACAGATCAAAAATTACAGTTAATGGAACAAATATTAGTATTATTTAATCCTACATTAGATATAAGAACAAACGATAGTCCAATTGACTGGACTGCATTAAGTCATGTAGAATTAACTAATACAACGTGGAGTACTAGAAGTGTAGGATCAAGCATAGATGATATTATTGATGTTGCAACTTTAAGTTTTAATATACCAATACATATTAATCCTCCAGCTAAAGTTAAACAACAAAAATTAATTCATACAATTATAAGTGAATTATATAATTTAGATGACACAAATTTAGACTTGTTCAGAGAAGAAAAGTCTTTTGATACGCAAACATTACAATATACTATTGTAACATACGAAGATAGAAAAGTGAAATACGAAGATGGAACTTTACAATTATTAAATGCAAATGGGCAAAAACTTGACAACGATGGTTTAATACTAGACTGGACAAAAGAGTTAAAACCCTTTGGTGTATTAAGAACTGGAATAAGTCAATTAAGGCTTAGAAAAAATTCAGTTACAAATCCTAAATCAGACGATATAATTGGTAAACTTGATTTTCATCCTAGTAACCCAAATCTATTAACAGTTGATGTAGATCAATCAACTTTACCAACAAACACACTAACGGCTGTAAATGCTATTTTAGATCCAGTTATTAATTATCCTGGAGATGGAACAGTACCAGCTGCCGTACTAGGACAACGATATATTTTAATTAACGATACTCCTAGTAATCAGTTGTTAAATGTTGTTGCACACAAATATGATATTATTGAATATAATGGTTCGGCATGGAATGTAAGTTTTGATGCTTCAACAACTATAGACACTCAATATGTAACTAATGTGGCAAGTAACGACCAACTTGAATGGAACGGCAAAGAGTGGGTTAATAGTTATGAGGGAATTTACAATGCAGGATTCTGGAGACTCTATCTCTAACATCGACGACCCATGTGACGATGTAAGCCATTGGATAGGAAAAATATGATAATAGCAAGTGGTTGTTTATTTTTAAGCACAGACACTGGAAGAATAATGCTTCAGCAAAGAAGTGGTGAAGTTAATCACCCACGTACATGGGGTTTTTTTGGAGGTAAAGCTGAAAAAGGTGAAAGACCAAATGAAGCACTACTGCGTGAAATAGAAGAAGAACTTGGATTAGTTCCTGATATCAAAAAAGTTATTCCTATTAATAAATTCACTAGTCCTAATAAGAAATTTGTTTACCATACATTTTTAGTTACAGTTGAGGAAGAATTTATTCCTATTCTTAATAATGAAAGTGATGGTTATTGTTGGATTAAAATTGGTAATTGGCCTAGACCGTTACACCCTGGTGCAAAAATACAATGTAATTCAAAACAGTTTGTTAAAAAGATAAAAACAGTATACGAACAGTTTACTACATCTTTGGATTAATAATACCCATTTCTTTTCTATTAAATATATTATTTAAAAAAGAATTAAATACTTCTTCACTATCGTATTGATGAATATCACTAAAGTCTGGATCAATGTCATACATCTCAGAGTTTGTTCTCATGTTATGTGAAAAACCCAAAGCAGTTGCCGTTTCTTTCCAACCATAATAACGTTTTAAATCAAAGTTATTTTTTATTTCATCACATTCTATAGCAATTTGTTGTAACATTCTTTCATCATTCTTATACCATGTATATATTGGATATGTGATATTCCATCCACCTACATGTTTCCACCAATTAAAACATTCTTGTGGCGTATCATAAAAAGACCAAAACCTTGCTTTTGGAAATAGTTCTTTTAACAATGGTAAATGATAACTGAACCAATGACTTTTAATAATTTTAGTTCCATAATCCCAATCTGAAAATGGTGCTTTAAATTCTTGTATTATTTCTTCTTTAGTTAATGTATCCAATACGTCAAACTTATGTCCTACTGGATTATCGGGTCCCCAATAAGCACCTCGGTGCCAACCAACAACTTGTCCATCAACTTTCTTTCTGTATACAAAGTTATTTTTATTATCAGATAAATTAATATCTTTGCATATAAGACTAAGCATACGAATTGCTCCACTCCATCTAGAACCTGGAGCTCCTGTAACTATAATTAAATCTTCGCCCTGATATTCCATTAGTTTCCTTTATTAATTTCTTCTAAAACTTTGTTTGCAAGATATTCATGTGTCTTAGGTCCTGGGTGTGTTTGGTCTCTTCCTAAGTCTATCATTTCTTCTTTACTGTATTGTATTGATTTAATGTGTGTTGGCTCGTAATCATAAAACCAATGCTTTCTTCTTTCATTTGGTTCTAGTATATAATATTGTGCATTTGGAAATGATTGTAGTAATGCTAATTCAAACATTTTAAATATTTTACCATTACTTTGTTTAAAAGTTTCTCTAACAAGTTTTCTAACCTTTTCATCTTTTTCTTTTCTTAACCAAAATCTCATAAGCCAGTTAGTATCATTAACACCCCAAAAATCAGTAAGTATAACGTATTTTGGATTAAGTTTAAAATCAAATAAATTATCTGCCATGTCTGTTAATGTATCAAAATCACTTATGTTAAAATGATTCAATGATAATTTTTTAGAAAGCAAATATGGTATACTCATCTCATACGGTATTCCAGTTCCTAGTAATAAACTTCCACCTGCAAATACTATACCAACATCAGTTAAATCATCTGGGCCTCTGTATCCGTATTTGTTCCATGTATAGCTAAAGTCTAATTCAGCATTATTATCCCAATCAAGTTCTTGTATTGCATTAAAAGTAAAATGGTCAGTTCCATTTTCTCCTATTTTACATTTGTTTCCTGTATCATGTCTGCCATAATATTTTATTGTTTCGTTTGGCAATCTTGGTTGTTTTTCAGATTTTTCTTTTTGATTATAAAAAAACTTTGGATCTACTTCAGGAAAGTCGTTTTCTATCATACTTCAATAATCCTATTAGGGTCTGGATTGTCAATCATGTGTTGTACTTTATCATTAATGAATCCAGTAAATTGAAACGTAACTCTTGGAGTATATCCAAAGTTAGCTGTTCCATGTGGCATGTTACACCAGTCATATGTTATACACTCACCTGCTTTATATTGATGATAATATGTATTACCGAATTGCCATACATGTCCATAATCCCAATCTTGCAACATAACTAAAAATCTTCTTAGCTTTAAAGGATTTTTATCTGCGCCAGCTTTAGTCCATACTTCACGCCAACCGGGTCTTGCATATCTCATTTGTTGATCAATATGAATAGGAGTAACTTGTCCTAGCCTTTGAATATGTAATCTAGATTGATGAACATCTACTCCTAGTGCATCTATCATTCTAAGTAGTATTGCATACTCTGGAGATTCGTTACGTTTTGCAAAATAATTCTTTCCATCTTTATCAAATTTTGCTCTAACGACCATGTCATGATACATACTACTTACATCTTCTTTTCCAGAAGCAAGTAGAACATCTTGTATTTCGCCATCATGTAAATCTTTATCTTGTTTGCTTAAATTACGCTGTCTATAATTTCCTATAGTCATTTCTGTTGCAGTTTTTAATGCGTGTTGTACTGCTTCACTAAAATCTCCTACAAATCTACAAGGAACAACAAATGTTTCTTCATGTGGATCAGCAAAAGTATCAAAGTGCCAATCAGCACGTAATTTATTATGCTCCCATCTACTTGGAACTCCATCTACTTTAAAGATGTTATCCATTTTGTCATGTTTTTCCATCTGATCATTGCTGTACATTTCGTCTTTGTATGCTGAATCAGTTTGTGTATTACCTTCTTGATGCTTATGTTCTGCTTTTTTGACTGCATCAACAAGGTCATCTATTTTGTCGCCACTATAGTAATTTTTATCTGTTTTTTGTTTCATGTTAATGTTCTTTACAGTTTGGTAACATACTAATAATTGTCTTTAAATTATTTTCAGTTAAAAACACACTCATCAATATATGATATATGTCGTCTGACATAGCAAAGCTACCGTGTTGTTTTCTTGTATTTAATATATATGGAACACCGGGTTTAAAATCTATGCGTTTGTTTTCGTATATAAAATTCCACTGGCTAACATCTGTTTTATTCAATGGAATGAAGATTCTAATTTGTGGATTTAATCTATATGCATCTCTATGCATACTAAAAAATGAGCCTGCGTTCATGTGTGCGGCTCTACATCTGGCTAAATTTTCCCATTTAGTAAAAAAATCAATTATTGATGGGCAATTGTGTGTATTAGTATTTGGCTCTTGATATTCTGCGTGTTTACCTTTGTGATCAAGTGTTAAATCACCTATTGGTCCTGTTAGATTTACTCCACGTTTTCCATTAGGTCCTTGTTCCCATTCTAGTTTTTTAAGTTCATTGATAGCTTCTTCTGAATCAAATTTATAATCTAATTCAAATATATCTCCGTAACTATTCAGAAGTGGTAGTAGATTTATATCTTTCATTTTTTGGTTTCTTTCTTAGTTCGTCCATATCTTTTATATGCTGAATACGCATAATTTGATGATACATTTTGATTACACCTTTAGGTGCATCTGCTTTCCATAAGAAAGGAAATATTCCATGTATAACGCTTTTAAATGCAATTACAACAAGCGACCAGCTATTCTTAAAACTATGCCATAAATGATACCAGTATCCCCATCCGGTTTCTACTTTAAGATGATGTATTGATTCCTTGAACCATTTTAACATTTATCATTCCGTCACTTTCTTTTTCATACTTGCAACAAACTGTTCACGCAACCATTCGTAGTCATTAATTTTGTTAAGAGCATCTACATCTTTCGCATGTTGTTCACCATACGATTTTCCTTCTAATGCACCCTTAATACAATAACGTCCAAATCTTGCACCGTTGTCTAATGTACACCATGCTTCTAATCTGTCTACTGTATCTTTTCTAGGACTATCTGTTTGCTGAATTCCACTTGAAAGTTTTACACATTCACGGAATGAACTACGCCATGTTCTGTATGGATCTTTATTAAATCTTGTGATGTTTGATACATCAGTAATTGGTTGATAAAAACTAACACCTGTTGTAAAGTCTGGAAGTACATGTCCTAGTTCTAATAATTGTTCTCTTGGAAATAATTTTACACCACCATATCCATATTCTAAATCGTTAATAGGATTTTTAGCACTCCACACATATGTTGTATTTTTACGTTTACTCATTGGTGGAATATAATCAAAACTAAAATGCGACATTACATCTGCATCTGCATCAACAATGTATACCATTTCTGATTTAGCTAATTCTGCAACTTTTCTGTGTGCGTTACCAATGCCTTCAACATTTTTAACATGTTGTGCGTCTTTAAATCTGTTTCTTAATTTTTGGAAATTCTCGTCTGCTTCAGCTTCATGAAAACTAATCATAAAGATATCAAATTCTGCTACATGATAACTTGAAACAATTTTATTTTGTACTATAGTATGTGCTACACCATTAGTAGGAACTAAATGAATATCTCCCCAACTAACTGGTCTGTTTGTTCTTTTAATTACTCTAGGAAATGTGTGTATCACAGATTTTGCAATACGATCAGTTGGTCTATATTGCCAAGGAAAGCTAGGATTAATTTCAGTTTCATCAAATACTACCCAAGCCATGTCAGCTGTATCTTTGTATTGTGATGCTTCTTTTAGTAATTCCGTTTCTTCTGTAATTTTTGTAGCAGTTCTAATTATTGGATATGATTCGAACATAAATCTTTTTAGTCTATCCCAAGGCGTTACTACATTTTGTCCTTGAAACTCTTTACCTTTGTTATTAATTAAATTAATCATTGCAATCGCCTTTAACTGTAAATGCACGTGTTCCTATATGTGCAATTCTGTCACTTAATTCGTGACTAATATTTACTTCGTATCCTGCATCATTTGCAAGGCTACAAAAGTATATATCTTCTCCTACAAGGCTAGTATATGTTTCATTATATTCTATCTTATAGTGAGGCAGAGGAATATTCTCGTATACTTCTCTTCTTACTAACATCATTCCACTACCAACTGCCCAAACTTTTTCAATTCCTGTACCTGTTAATACTCTACTATCTAAGTTTGTTTTGCTTTTAAAAGCAACAGGTCTGTGCGGTGGTACTCTTGTTGCATAATTACCAGCAATAATATCCTTATTGGCTGCTAATAATATATTTAGCGTATCTACTGGAAATTGCATATCAGCGTCTATCCACATAATATGTGTACAATTTGTTTCTAATGCTTCAGTAACAAGTTGCTGACGTTGCATTGCTACTTCGCTTCCCATGTTAAAATGTAAGCTAGTAGATAGTCCAGTCTCACCACACTTTTTTTGAAGCATGGCAAGACTGTACGCAAAAACCGCTGTAACATTATCTCGCACAGGAACACATATTGCTACATTTGCGGTGTTATTGTTTTTGTGGAAATAGTTAGGTACGCTTACCATTAATTATTTTACAGAAGCTAGTTCTGTTTGAAGTTCTGCTTCTACTTGCTGTACTTCATAATTAAGTTGTTTAGCGATAGCTGTAGCTTGTTTAACACATGCGGCAAATGCTTCATCTTCTAAAGCTACCATATAATTCATATGCTCAGGCTGTACTTTACCAATTGTTAAAATATCAATGGCTGCTAATTTTGATAGACGTGCTACCCAATATTCTTCTTCAGACTCTTCAATATTTGCTAGTAGTGCATCAATATCATGCTCAGCTGCAAAATCTTTATGAATTGCTTCTAAAACTGGTAAGTCTGGATGTTGTTGTTCACGTGCTTGCATAAGCTCCGTGGTTAATACTTGTGCTTTACGAGATGCGGTTGGATGTGCACCAAGCACGAACGTCTCGATTTCAAATCGTGTTCTTATACTCATTGTTTTCTCCTGTGTTGAGTTTACATTATTTGTAAATATATTTAGTTACTATTTTACAATAAAACAATGATGCTGTCAAGTAATAACAACATCATTGTTAAATTAATTCTTATGGATGTGTTGGTTCGTCGGTTGTTGGATCTACTCCAGAACTCGTACCCCACGTATTAGGATTCTGCCATCCGCCAAACGTAGCCGATAAACTAATGTTTGTTGTTACTGATGGTGTAATAAACGCACCTAATTGACTTAGTGTTACTGTTCCACTTAGTCCAAAATAGTTACGAACTTCTCCCATGCTGATTGCTGAACCTGTTGCTGGTAATGCCATTTGTTGACTCCTTGCTTATAATTAACGTTAATCACAAGCATATTGCTTGCTTAACTATTTATCTATATGTCTCATAACATATAATAGTATATTACTTTGCTTTAATTTTGATATTAAGGTATTATTTGTAATGTAGATGGTACTAATTGTATCCAATTTGTTCCGTCATATCCTTCAAATATTTTAGTATCAGTATTAAAATAAAACTGTCCTTCAACCGGGCTAGCCGGTCTTTGTGCTTCTGTACCCTTTGGTGCTACCCAAGTTGTAGGTGCATTTGCATAACTTTGTAATGTAGATGTAACTGTAGTTATCTGTGTATTTGTATATGAATTTGCTGAATTTACCGCTGCTGTTTTAGTTATTAAATCTTGTTGTTGTACAAATAAATTAGATACCGCTGTTGTTGAATAATTTGTTAAGTCACTTGGCTGTATTACATTATTAGCATCAGTTAAGTCACTTATGTCTAATCCAGTTATTGTTGCATTAGTAACATCTATTGTATCATTAACAGTTAGTTCATCTATCATTGATTCATGTACAACTAATTGAGAATCGTTGTTTCCTGTACCTACTGTTAAAACCGGATCATTTGCTAGTCTGTCAGCAATGTCACCAAACAATGTTCCTGTTATTGCTATATTCTGTCCTTGCAGTGTATAGTAGCCTGTTGTATCAATTACTGTTGCTCCACCTTGCGATGATGGTGCTTTTATTAAATCAATTTCAGCATCGTGAATTGTTAATAGATCTCTTACTGGACCGGTGGTAATAATTGGTGTATTTTGAGTAGGTGAAATTACATCTCCATATAAGCTACCTGCTACATTACCTGTTAGTGTGTATTGAGGTTGCGAAGCGTTTAATACGGTTGAGCCAGTATTTGGATTTATAATGTTGCCCGTAACATTACCAGTAACATTACCAGTAACATTACCTTGTAAGTCGGCGTGAACAATAGGACCTGGTGTTGCATCATCTTCAATAATAAGTGTACTGCCGGTTCTGTCATAAACTGCACCGTTCCAATTACCAATTGTAGTTGTTCCAGTAAAGTCTGCACTACCACCAGTAAATGTAGCAATGCCACTAATATTAGTAGTGCCTGCATTTAATGTTGTTGCGGTTGCTGAATCAACTGTTAAGACAGAATCTAAATTTCCAGTTCCGCTTTCTAAAATTTTATTTGCACCAGTTGGATTGTAAACATCACCATACACATTGCCCGCTAGTCCGCCAGTAAATGTAGTACTTGTACTTGATACATCAACAATAACGTTTCCACTATTATCAACTACATCTCCACGATATGTTGCTGGTGTACTTGCATCTCCTGGGTTTAAAACAATTGATGTTGCGTCTGTTTCGTCTGCTAAGTTATAACCAACTTTAGTAGCATATGCAGAGTCTGTATCAGTAAAACTAATAACACCTGTTGCACTATCATAAGATAAACTACCAGTTGCTGAAATAGCTGCTCTCGCATTTGCATCTGTATATTGTGTTGGTAAATTACCTGCAATAATTGTATCTGCAGTTAATGTTCCAACTGTTAAATTTCCTTTTTGTGTTATTTGTGCTGCTTCAATTTGATTACTTGATTCTGAACCAATATATCCATCAATTACATAAAATGTTTGTGTTTCTGCATCTCTAACAAAACCTGCATAATTATTAATGCCAATTTTCCCTAAAAAACCTATATCAGATATTCCAGAGTTATCCTTGCCTAAAATTAATATAGGATCGGAAAATGCGGCATCGCTAGTGTCAATGTTTGACGTTTGAATTTTTCTAAAAGACATTTTATGTGTTCCTTACGTATGTAGTAGTATTTATCTACATACAGTAATATTTAGCCATAAAAAAAGCAGGGTAAATATACCCTGCTTTAGTTTAATTAGTAATAATTATTACTTCTTTTTTAGTTCTTCTACTTGAGCTGATAATTCTTTAACTGCTTCAATTAGTAGACCTGTAATGTTTCCGTATGCTACTGAATGAACACCTTCTGCATCTGTGTGTACTGCTTCTGGAAGAACTGCTTTTAGTTCTTGGGCAATAACACCAGTTGAAGTTGATCCGTCTGAGATACGATCAAAAGTTACACCACGTACTGCATTAACTTTACCTAAAGCACCGTCAATTACTTGTACGTTTGTTTTTAGAGTATCGTCTGAGTAAGCTGTAATATCACCAGTTGCTGTAAAGCTACCTGTGTATGAACCACTCATTGCAAATGATGTACCACTTAGTGACATACCATTTCCTGCTGTATATGTAGTATCTGCATCACCGCTGTCAGCATATGTTTTTGCTGCCGCTAGTGCCGCATCTGCTTTTGAAGTTGCGTCTGCTGC
>Ga0228674_1000310_pt1 | contig 36353 bp, 40 predicted proteins | sample 1D_rmetaG_FD_189054 | JGI IMG/M metagenome (GOLD analysis project Ga0228674, IMG submission 189054) | Seawater microbial communities from Monterey Bay, California, United States - 1D_r | ecosystem: Environmental > Aquatic > Marine > Coastal | place: USA: California | collected 2016-09-26
CCTCACCAGTTTGAATTTTATCCAAAAGCTGATGGGCAACGGCACTGTGTAAAGCATCCAAAAGATCGAAGGATGCTTTTGTACTCATTGTATCTCTTTCTTTAATTATTACTGCATGGCCCAGACCGTTAAGCCTACTAGGAGAACTAAGGCTATGCCCACAGCCAAGCTGCCACCTACGACAGCGGCCTCTTGCATATCCTCTTGTTTCTGTTGTTTGGCTTTTCGTTCTAAAGATTGCCTTTGCTTTTCTTCATGGGCAACTTCTTTCTGGAGCTTTATAATATCGGTCCACGCATAGAACCCAAATCTGGCTATGATTAATGCCTTTACCTCTGCAATATGCTCATCAGCCAATTTCTGGTCAATTATGGTTTGAGTAGGAGACTTGCCTACGGCTCTCTCCTGTTTCTCTTGTTGTTTAAGTTGTTTTTTACCCTCAAATAAACCGTCCACCTGAGATGCCAAACTAGACATATCCTGTGCCGCATTTAGACCCTTAGATATGATCTCTGCTGATTTTTTGACGAGCGCGATCCCTGCTAAAATCTCCGCTACAGCCATATTACCCTACACTCTTACTCCCGCTACACTTCCAGCGTTTACGAGAGAGCCTTAGGGGGCTGTTAGGGTCCTTTGCTGCTTTAGAATGGGAGCGCATTTGCCCCATAGACCGCGCACAGTACGCATCACCTTTTGAGGTGTTTGGTCTAACACGGGGTCCACCATCTGAGGCGTTCCCTGCTTGACCATATGAGACTTTCCTACCGCTCTTTGTAACTTTGTATCGGGCTTTACCCGCTGCTGGGCCTCTACTCATCAACCCTTCCTTTTCGGTTGTCGTTTTAAGTTAGATCGTGCTGAGACCACCCTCAGGTTTGCAGGGCTGTTGTCATCAGCATTGTAGTTTTTATGGTCTACGTGCTTTCCATCACCCACCTTGGCGCGTCCTTGCTTGATCATGTACCGTCTAGCTTTGTTACGGTTTGATCTGCGTCTTCGCTGCTCTGGGGTGCCGTGGTAATCTCTGTATTCTTTCGCGTAGTCACGGCTCATTTAGCTGTGCCTTTCATCTTATCGAAGGTCCTGAGACCCGCGAGACCTAACATTGCCATGACAAGCTCAAACAGAGCGTCCATAGGAACCTCAGGTAATAAAAATAAGGGTACTCCAAACATTATTGCGATCCATGAGGCAAAGGGGTGACCCACAAATGCCCAGAAGACGCCTATACTGCATGTCCAACCAATAGCTGGACGCCAACCAGCAACCCATATGCTTCTATGGGATGCTTCTACTTTGTTGGTCTCTGCTTGCATCTTGTTGACTTCATTAGCAGCGGTCACTAGCTCAAGCTCAATCTTTTGCTTGGCTAATGCCGCCCCTGCTTTATCAGGTATGCTTTTGTCAACGATCTTCAGAATGTTTGGAAGCACCGTAGCTAGTGCTTGCAACATTGTTTATTAAACTCCAAATATTTTAAATATGTATCCTAGACCTATTTGGTCTGCAAAGAATAAAGCTGCACCACCAAGTACAAACCACTTAATTTGTATTAAGACTTCATGGATACCTCTGAGGCATTTCTTCATGTCCTCTGTGGTGTCGTATAGCTCTCTGATGTTTTGATCTTGGCGTTCTATTAGCCACTCTGTTTTGGCTATTCGGCTTTCTAAATCATCCATCGAAGTTAACTGGCCTAAAAGTTCCTAATTCTTCAAAAGAGATAACATCAAGAAATGGGCCTACTGTTGCGTTTCCCATTTGGCTAACCCACTCAGAGCCATTCCAATACATTGCTGTTAAGCCTTCAGAAAACTTAATCATTTTCATATCGCATAATTGAGGGGCTTCATTATCATTCAAACGTCTTAAACGATCCAAGGGAAAGCTAGATGTCAAATCGCTATTAGAATATTTCGTGCTAATAACATTTTGAAGTTTCTCACTATCTCTTTTTCTAACATCAATACCATTTAAATCGTCAGCTTCACTTCGCTCACTGTCCCAACCTTCAACCATTTTATCTAGTTTATTAGTTCCTACGCCAAAGCAAAGTTCTTCCATTAACAAGCCAGCACCAAAGCAACAAGAATAACCTACAACAATACCACTTTCAGCCATCCTACGCTGCCATTCAGTAATAAAAGCTGACCATGTTTCCTCTTTAGTCATTTTAAATCTTTCTATTTAATTTATTGTTACACTAATTTGCTTGTTTAGCGTCCATGTAAGAGAAGGGGACGGCACACCTGTATTACCAGCATATAAGACACTAATACCTGTCCTATAATAACTAGCGCGTGTCGCGGCTGAACCATCGTCCCAAGTTGGGCCAGAATTATATGTGTATCTCCATTCGGTAGTAGGACTGGGAAGATTATAAAGTCCGGTTCCAACAGTTGAATTGTACACCCGATAATAACATGCTGTTCTAGCAACTGTAACAGTACCTCCCGTGCCTTTTCCATCCTCCATTACCATATTGTTCCAACCGCTATTTGCGTGAGTACCTACTAATCGAAAATTAAATTCCCACGCCATATTACCTTTAGCTGGAGTGCGAGTATTGAACATTAAGTTGAGTATGGTAGCACCATTATCAAATAAATTATTAGGTGATAAACTTCCTCTGCCGCCATCAACTGTATATTGCGTAGCATTGTTGGGATCATAGAAATGACCAACAAATCCTGTGGCATTGGACGGAAGACCTATTCCTGAACCAGCATGACCAACAGTCAATGTTCTAGTCCAAGCAGAGCTTTTTCCATAAAACTGGTTCATAGAAATTTGACCGCTGCTAGGTATTCCACTGGCAGCACCATAATATTCATCCAAGGAGATTGGATTAGTACCACCAAACTCAGTTTGAATATCAGTAAAGGTCATCTGACCACTACTTTGGAGTGTCACTTTTAAGCTCCTCTACTTCTGCTTTTAATTCTTTAATCCCTTCAATCAAAAGCGGCACAAGCTTGTCGTACCAAACAGTTAAATATTCACTGTTGAAAGGGGCCTCTGTGGTTACCTCTGGTAACACCGCATGGACCTCTTGTGCGCTAACACCAACCTGTACTCTATCGTTGTTAAAACCAAACGATCTGGCATGATCATTTTCAGTGAAGTAGTAGCCATTCAGCATAGTAATCTTTGTCAAGGCATCAGGTATTGTACCTTGGAAAGTTTTAAGTCTTTCGTCTGAATAGTAAGCTGTGATGTTGTTGGAAGCCCTGATCTCACCAGCATTACCATTAGCTGCTGTTCCTACACCTAAGGAGTTAACCTGTGCGTTAGAGTTGGTTGTAAAACCACCGTCAGCACCCGCAGCACCCGTAGCACCTGTGGCCCCCGTAGGACCCGCAGCACCTGTGGCCCCCGCTGGGCCTGTAGCACCCGCAGCACCCGCAGGACCTTGAGGACCCGTGGCACCATCGGAACCAGCATCACCTTGTACGCCTTGAGGTCCTGTAGCACCCGCAGCACCATCGGAGCCATCGGAGCCATCTGAACCATCTGCGCCAGCGGCACCTGTAGCACCTGTAGCCCCGTCAGAACCCGCTGGGCCTTGGGGTCCTGTGGCTCCTTGAATACCTTGGTTGCCTTGTGCGCCTGTATCTCCTTGTGCGCCTTGAGGACCTGTAGCTCCTTGTGCGCCCTGTACACCCTGAGGTCCCTGCGCGCCTGTTGCTCCTGCTGGACCTGTTGCTCCATCAGAGCCATCGGCACCGTCTGCGCCATCTGTGCCTTTAGATGCTAGTTTAGCCCAGTGTGTTGTGTTTGTTGGGAGAGTGCCAGCCGTTGTTGCTACTATACAAGCATAACTCTCTCCACTGTAAAATACGGTTTCATGGATTGCATAAGCCGTACTGCTTGAGAACGCTCCCTCAAAAGAGAGGCGAACCTTACCAATATTAATTGTTCCCATTATCTATACCGTTGTTACCGAAAGCTGCCCAGAGGCAGAAATTGTGAAGTCATTATCGTTAGCACTTCCATAATATTCCATTTTTAATATGCCTGTTGCTGCATCAATGTGCATTGTTCCGAAAGCCAAGCCTAAGGGTGTGGAACCTATAGGACCCGCTGAACCTGTAGCACCTGTATTGCCTGTGGGTCCTTGAGAACCCTGAGGGCCTTGTGGACCTGTAGACCCTGTGGGTCCTTGATCACCTGTTGGTCCTGTATTTCCAACCACTCCTTGGGTTCCTTGGGGTCCAGCAATACCTTGAATACCTTGGGGTCCTGTATCACCTGTTTCCCCCTCAGGTCCTTGTACGCCTTGGTTACCCACGGGTCCTTGAGTACCTACAGGACCTTGAGGCCCAGTACTTCCTACTGGACCCTGCCCACCTAAGGGGCCTTGGTTACCTACTGGTCCTTGGTTCCCTGTGGGACCCTGAGGTCCTGTGGGACCCTGAGGCCCTTGGTTTCCCAAGGGACCTTCAGAGAGGTAAAAGTCTAGGTCTCCTGTAGACGCATCGTAGGTGAGGTATCCTGTAGAGTTGTAGGGCAGTAGGTTCATCACAGGATTGAGATTGTATAACTCATCCTTGATGGCCTGTGCCTGACTGACAACTGAGGATGCACTGGTGTTGACCCAGCCCTTGGTTGCAGCGTCTGTGTCGCTTACAGGGTTTGCTACATTAGATATCTTCTTGTTATTAGCATTGAGCAAACCAGCCGCTGTTTGGGTTAAACCTTCATCAGCCCTGTCCCTAGCCTCTTCAGCTATGTTACGACCTTGCTTTGTTACTAGGTTAAGATCGTCTGCTCTGAGGGAAGTACCTTCCACAAACGTAACGGCAGCGGGTACAAAGGTTTCTCTTTTTATTGTTACATAAACACCGCTAGTCGGTAGAGCATCTAAGGTGATCGTACTACTTGTTGTAAATGCGAAATCATAACAAGGTACATCATCCAAGAAAACTTTAACTTCTGACGTGCTTATGTATAAAAACGGGATGGTAAATGCCTGTGTTGACCCGTCAGCAACGTAGTTAATAATACTTGCCATGTTTTACCTGTTAAATTCCATTAATTTCATGCCTGTTCTACCAGCCAACCTACGGGCCATAACTTCTTCACCAAGCTCTGGAAACTCATCTTTTAAAAGCTCTCTTGCTAGTGCGAGATGCGCGGATATGATTTTCCTGTTTAATACCACTTGCCTACTGAAGCCTTCGCTATCGATCTCAACAGAGGCCGCTGCTGCTTTATAGACAGGACTTGCATGAAGTTTAGCTAAGTTTTGTAGTAATGTTCGACCTTGAAATTTAGCGGTCCCAGCTAACTGTTGGTATCTTGAGAACTCTTCATTGGTTAGGTCAAATTTCATCATACGCTTTGTTGGTCCTCTGAACCCTACCTTCTGACGAACTAACTCATCCATAACAGCATTGGGTTCATCCTTGCGAATAGGAATACCTGAGAATGATCCATAGTTGATCATTGGTTCACCTGTAAGCCAGTTGTACTTCTTTGGAAGGTCCTTGTTTGTGGTAACCCACTTACGTTGTATCTTCTCAATAAGCCCTACAGCCTCTCTTACTTCCGCTGGCTGACCATTAACTAAGTCATTCCAAACTTCTGCAAATTGTAGAGGTGCGGGTGGTATAACTGAGGTAACAAAGTTAGAACCAATACGTTCCAGAGAGTGTTTCTGTGCTGGGTTCTCACTTGTAAATGCTGCCGCTACTGAGGTGATACCTTGGAAGTAGGCTTTATCCTCAATCGTCTTAACAATCGATAAGATTACACCCACAGCGGCTTCCTGTGCCACTCCTCCATCAAATTTTTCAAAGTCAAGAACATCAACGGTTCCATGCTTCACGGCATCGTTAAGATTAGCCACAAGAGCAAAGGGAATAAAGTTAGGATCAAGACGTTGATATGAGACCCAACTGTCTCCCATTTTAACGCTATACGCTTGGTTACCAGCGGCTCTCCAAGTTCTATTGGCCTCAGGATCAAGAGGACCTGACCCTGTGATATCGCCTCTATTGACCATCGAATATGCCATACCATAAATAGCAATACCTGTTGCCCATTTACCCTTTGCCGCAGCACGAATGGCTGGATCAGGGTTCTTTAAGTCGGCTCTAAGCTTTTTAGAGTATGCACCTAAAATAGGGGTACGCTGCACCGCTGCACCAATGAGGTTTGTAGGTGTGCGAATAAACGGCATAAATAACTGTAAGGATGGGTGTTGGTTTACAAACTTGTGAAGACCGTTAGCTACCGTGCCTTTGGTCAACTCTGATGTGAACGTAGCCTCACGCGCATCATTTAATGCTTTGGAGTGTTTAAAGGTTCCATCTTCATTCTTAACAGCCGCACCACTAGCATCAAAGGCATCCTCAATCTCTTTGGAGATATAGTCTGTCAGGTCCTTATCCTTTAGACCTTTTCCTATACCATCCATTTTAGATTGAGCATATATTCTGGCTCTGTAGTTGATCTGCTTAAAGAACTCGTCTTCAGCACCTAAGGTCCTCAAGGATACACGGGCTGCTTTACCTGTGTAGTCTAAAACAGCACCTAGAGGAGAGCCTTTTGCCTCAGGCCAGTATTCACTACTGATCTTGTTCATCTGGCTTAGATCGTCCACCTTTCCCATAGTGTCCAATATATTTCTTTCCATCATAAATGACCGACTAGCCACGACAGCGGCAGCATCCATACTATGAAGTAAACCCTCTAACTGTGCGCCAAAGAAGTCGCGCTGGGCCTTAGCTTCAGCCGAAAACATCTTCATTGTCATGTAGGACCCAATGTATCCTTCAATAGGCCTAAGGACACTCTCAATGCCCCCACCCAGTATGTTAGTAATGTGGGTCTTTGTATTGAACAGGATCATAGAGCGGAAAAGTTCGATGATTGATCGACCAATCTTCTTACCAGTAGGCTCCTGTACGTTCTTTAGGATTTTGACAAAGGCTTTGGGATTACCCTTGGCAGCTAAGACAGCAATCTTAATTTCATGTAGCTTATCAACACCACCATACTGCTTGATTAGGTAGTCCATAGCGGCGGCATCTGCATGATCCCCACCGTCCCTTACAGCACTGTGGTTCTGGTAACTGTCTAGGTCAATGACGCCCTTCTTACGAAGGTTTAACGCCCGACCAAAGGCAGCTTCCTGACCCGACACGCTCTGTAAGATCATCATGGTGCTTTCAAGAGCCTCAAGAGCTTCCATCTGCGCCTTACGATCTGTGTCAAAATTAGACTTGCTAAACCTTTCGGTGATCTCATCGAACTGGCTTTTCATAATGCTCTCAACGGCACCAAGGACAAACGTAGCGTCCTCTGTGACCTTTGAGTAGTTGGTTACCAAGGTGGAGAGTTGGTTGTTGTCTAGGTTAAGTAAATCACCCACACGGTTTGCTGTCTCTTCCTCTGCTTGCTTCCAAGTCTGTTGGCCTTTGACATTTGCAATAACCTTAGGGCTTTGCTTCTGAACCATAGCCACCAAGTCTCTAACTGCTGATGTTGGATCGTCAGGGTCAAAGGTTTTAGGATCATAGAGTTTAGCTTCCTTCAAGATTTCAGATATATTCTGAGGCTGCTTCTCAATCTGCTTCAAGGCTTTGGCTGAAAGCTTAACTGCTTGTGGGGCCTGTACACCGCTCTTGGCAACCTTGGCATTTACAGTAACTGTCTCTGCTTTTGGTTTTGCTTTGTACTTAACGCCCTTAAAGACTGCGTAGTTAATCTCATCGAATAGCTGCTTTTTAGCCTTTTTACCTACTTTAACGCCAACCTGTTTAGCTATTACCTGTAGGTCTTTTGCTGAAAAGGACTTCAAGGTCTTTGCGTAGTTCTCACCATTATCAGCACTGGCTTGCATCAGGCGTTTGCCTATAATGGTTTTTGTAGCTGTTAGATCAATGGTGTCGAGGTTATCAGCCCCCGCATCAATAGCAGCATCTACGTTATCTTGCTCTACTTTTGCTGTAGCTTTTAGCTGATTAGTTTCATCAGTACCCGCTTTGACTGCATCACCTTCTTGCGTGGTTAAGTCATCGATCTCAACTTGATCATCCTTTGTTGCTTTAACTGGATCATCACCCTTTGCTATAGCGTTGTCAGCCTTCTTAAAGCCTCTAGCAACAGCCATAATACCCCTCATGCCATACTCTACACCTAGGGAAAGCGGTAGGTCCTCAAGACCCGCCTTTAGCTTACCCTCTGCATAGGTATCCTCAGGATCAGCCTGTAGGTACTCAGTTATAGGGTTCTCAAGATGGGGGTATTCTTGAATGAAGTTAGACAAGCGATCTTCATAGGGGTTAGAGACAAGGGCTGTAGCCACAGCGGATTGTTGGGTTGTTTTAATTATACCCCCTGTGACTGACTGAGCTTTCTTACCACCCGCCATCCAACCAATACCTTTTAGGGGCCGAATGAATTTACCAACACCCACAAACCCAGTTGTAAACTGCGTCAAGTCTTCAGTAAATTTACCAGCCATTCCTGTAGGTCTAAGGACTTGGGGAAGGATGCGCTTACTATTGTCCTCAAAGCCTTCCCATCCGTAACCTGTTACATCACCAGCGGTTTCAATAGCATAGTCTGCTAGTTTCTTACCTACTTGTAGGGTCTCTTCACCAGCGTCCCTAAGGCCAGCAATAGCACCAATAGTCATGTCTTCAACCACAGGCCGACTGTCTAATATGGCCTGTTGCTCGTCAGTGTAAACCCAACGACCATTTTTATCAAAAGCCATTAGTTAGATATCCTTTTTCTCATATTCTCTTTTAAAACTTCATAGAAGACGGCAGGGATTTCTTGACCATCAGGAAGAAGACCATCCCATAATGCGAACCATAGAGGTTTTGTTTTAGCGAGGTAGCTGTCTAAATCATCCGACATAGTTACACCAAATTTCTCTGGGAACTTTTCGGCTCTCTCAGCGATAAATTTTGCAATCCTCTTAGACTGCATAAGGCTTTGTCTCTTTAAGAACTCTTGCTTTCCTTGTTCCCTCTTTCTTGCAATTTCAGCCTTTAGCTCTTTCTGCTTCTTAGCATTAAGACGTTTAAGATCAGCCGCAGCCGCTGCTTTATCTGCGTTTGCTTCTAGTGCTGATAATTGTTGTGCCTCTGCCATTCTCAGGTCCCGTAGGACCTTCCGCATTTGACGCTCATCTTGCCTTGAAACTGGGGCAACAGCTTCATCTTGCTTACCAGCTTTAGGTAGTTGTGCCTTGGAAGATGCTGGCATCATGGAAGTCCCGCTCTGAGGTTCCACACCAGTATTAACAGCACCATCTGGTGATGAACTACTCATGCTAGGAGCTTGCATACCCGCTACGTTCCTAATGGTGGATGTAGGGGAGACCATAGACGGTGAAGCCATATCAACACCCTCAGGTGCCGTGTTGGGTCCTACACGCTGTATGATGTCTCTGAGTTGCCGCTCGTTAATATCAGGGAACACCTTTTGTACCTGTGCTGCAATAGCGTTGGTATCAGAGAGGTCATAGCCCGATAGAACACCAGATATTAGTTCTATTTGTTCATCAGAGGCATCGTAGATTAGCTCACTAGCTACGTTTGCTACTGCTTCTGCTTCAGCCTCTGTTTCCGCTTCTTGATCCTCTATTGCTTGCTGATCAGCCTTTTGTTGTGCATCTACCGACATGGCATCGTACTGCTCTTGGCTTACCATCCTCATAAGGATGCTAGGGGGTACTTCAGCACCGCTCTCTTGCCTACTCTCATTTATTTCTTGCTTAGTTTGTGTGATTGCCAGTGCTTCATCATCAGCATCATCACTACTGTAATCGATAGTTTCTGGTTTAATATTTAACTTATTATGTAGTTTAGCTATCTGATCAGAGGTGACAAATGGGAATAACTCTGAAGCAGCTACTGCAACATCATTCATGTTAGATGGATCAAGAGAGTTCTCACTCATCTTTCGTAAGACTTGATCTGTCTGATCATCAGTTAAGTCAACCAAAGCTGCCTGTTTAAGGCGTTCTTCTTCAGCAATCTGAGCTTTAAGATTTGCATCCATTTGACTTGCTAATTGAGTTCCTAGCTCATCTACAGTTACCCCGTATTGCATAGCCATATTGACCAAACGACTTTCAGAAAATGCTTGGTCAGGATTATTAAATACCGTTGCGTAATCCTCCATTAAGCTTTGGATATCAGCGTTATTAGTAAATTCTAAAATCGGACCTGTGGAGAAGCTTTCGTATTTCTTGGGGAGTACCTTACTTACAGGTCTCTTAGCTTCTACTACTGCGTTGTCTAATACGCCCTTAGGTAGGAAGGTATAAATAGGCAAAGCCTCTGGGGTAACACCCTCTATACTAGCTGTATCAGCGGTGGTTTTATCAACACTGCCGCCATTTTCTGGGCCTAAACCACCAGCATTACCCATCGAAGTACTATAGTCTTGAAGCTCTTGACCACGAATTTCAGTTCTCTGATCCTCAATATCTTTTTTGAGTATTTCGAACTGTTCACGTATGTAGGTACGTGCTTTAGCTCTCCCGTTAGCGTTTAATAAGTCAAACTGTCTATCGGCCTCTAATACAACTTCAGCCGCAGCTTCACGCGCTGCCATACCAAGTTTTTCGAACTGAGGAGCTACAGTACCATAGACTGACGCCAAGGGATCGTTGGGATCACGCTTTGTAGCAAATCTCTCTAAATCGGTAACGTAGTCATTGAGGCCTAAACGTGATTGGGCAACTTGAAGCCTTGCGCCAGCACCAAGCATTTGCTTTAGCTTGAGTTTATCTTCACCACTAATGTTGGTATAACTGTCTATATCGTCTGCATCGATAGTACCCGCCCCACTTTGAATACTTGTTGCAACCGTATTATATTCATCTGTATCAGTAACAACTTTAGCATCCTCTTCGTACTGGTTCTTGAAGTTTTGAGCTAATGTTCTTCCACCTTCCATTATTGACATCTGGTCTAAAGCAGATTTACCCTCTTTAGTGCTGAGATAATTAGCGTCACCATTTATAGCTTTCTGCATCTCTATTTCTGCGCTTAGTAGTCTAAGCTGTGCGGCTCTCCTACTTTCTGTCCAATCCTCATCTGCATCTTGTTCTGCTTTGTTTTCAAAGAAATCATTTTGCTCTGCTACCCACAAAGCACCCTTACCCGTTTCACCATACTTACCGTATCGTGTACTTAACTGGGCGGCAGCATCTATGTATGCTTTGGAGTTCTCTGGGTCTGTAGTAGCCATAGCCTGTAACTGAGCTAAGACTTGCTGACGGGAATTGGTGGGGTCTAGGCCTTCTGATATTGCCTGTTCCATAACCTTGTTAACTTCAGCAATATAAGTTGTAGCATTAAACTTACCATCATTACTGGTGGCTTTAGCCGCCGCACCTACTACGTCCTGACCTAACAGGGTTAGCCGTGCTTGGCGTGTTTGCTTTAATCTGTCTTCGTAATTACGTTGACTAACTTGGTTACCGTAGGCGTCAGCCAACCGTCCAAATTCTGAGTTAAATATATTATCAGCAAAGCCATCTAAGCCATGCTCTTTAACGTAGGCAGTTTTACTCTCTGTTAAGAACTTATCTATATTAAAGCCCTTAGTACCCTTCTTTGCGTTCCAATCAATAACAAGTTGTTGACCGTAATCACGCGCCCGATCCCTTAGGATACCTTTGGACATACCTTTAATGTAGAAGGGGCTTTCAACCTCATCGATCTGACCAGACTTGATGGCCTTTAGGTAGGCCTTCTTTTCTTTATCGTTGGCCTTCTGCCATGCAGCCGTGCCTTCTTCCAGATCGTCTTCGTTTCTCTGTTTTTGACCCTCTACTAAAAACTTGTTTAGGTCTGGATTTATTTGAGCCAACGCATTGGCTGTTTGTTGTAACTGACTATTCTGTTGAACTTGATTACTTACTGAAACCATTGTGTCTACTGGTCTTGCGACTACAGCAGTTTTTTGATCCAGCCTCCGCAGAGAAGAAGTGTCAACTTGAACTCTTTGTGCCATTATATTTCCTATTTTAAATTAAGCGTAACCGCCTTTACCTACGTTACCCAAGTCCTGAAATGTTGAACCACCAGCACCCGCTGTCATGGCTTGATAATTACTTCCTGCTTGCAATGCTGAACCAGCGATCTGAAGGCCTGTAGCCATCCAGCTTGCTTTCTGAGGAATAGGCATACTACTCAGGCGGCTCTCTGTTTGAGCCTTAATGCCTAGCTTGTCGTGGAAGCCTTGTGCGAATTTGGCATCTAGGTTCCTATTGATTGATGATCTGTTTCTACTTGCAGTCCGACCAACATCTCTCAATGCAAAGTCTGTACTCTGTCCAGAAACACCACCGTCCCCCGCAGAGGCAACCATCTTAGACCTCATCCTTGCGGCTTCTAAGACATTCTCAAGCCGATCATCTACGGCTCTATCGGCTTCTTGTTCTAATCTCATGTTGATGCCAGCGTTCTGGAAATCCATAGAACGAATGGCGTTTTGTGAGTTAATATTGTTTTGTGCAGTTTGTTGTTTAGCCATGTCATTCTGGGCTTTGTGCTGCATCAAGGCCTGTGTTGTACCCACAGCCATTGTAGCCAACGCTATTGTAGTTGGTTCACACATCTTCTTTTATCCTTACAAATTCATAAAACGGTTTCCTTCCCACCCCATGCTCTGGGATGTATCTAATCAAAGTAAAGCCGAGGTATTTTAACCACCTGATTGAACTAAGGTTTTCCGCAGAAACGTAGTTGAACATCAGATCAAATTTATCACCATGCTTCTCTACCCACTTCTTGGAAATAGGTAGAAGGCTCTTGGCGTTTCTTTTTAGGGTATCAGTACCCAGCATCCACGGGATACCAATGGTTCCTTTGTCAGCGATACCACACATGGCAACAATCTTATCGTTAACCCATATGGTCTCGTTTATACCCTCTAAGTTTATTGAGAAGGCCAAGGCGTCATAGGGTGGTAAACCACTTGAGGCCCTTATCTCTTTCACGTCTACGTGCCTCATTTGAGGGGCCAGTGTCATACAGTCTTTTAGCTTAGAAGGTGTAAATTTAATCACGCTAGGTTCTCTTGTTGCGTAGATGGAAAGTTGCTTCCCATTCGGCTGATTGAAAGTTTGTGGGATGGAAGGAATTACCTATGAGCTTAATGACAACATTATTGCTCTCAGCCAGAACAGGTACTTTTAGTGATCCGCTCTGAATTGGTAGGGTCCCAATGTAGGAGCCAGTACCATCAAGGTCTCTCCCGTTGAATGTTTTAATAGAGGCTGTTTGCCCTTGTCGGGATATTGAGGTTTGGAAGAATGAGGTATCGTCATAAACAATGTTTAGGGATCGTATTTGTAACCTACCCTGTGTAATTGGATTGTCTTCTTCCTTGATAACTATGGGTGAGAACTCATACTCAAAGTCAAAAGGCACCCCTGTATATACAACAGTACCAGCATCTAAGTTTGTTGCCACGTTTGTAGCTTCAACAAGTTCATTACCTGTTTGTGCTATGGGTGTTCCACCAGTGTAAGGCAGAGTATCTGTTGATGCAGTTCTCTTGAACCTACGGTCCAAATGAATACCAAAGTTTGATGTATCTGCTAGGCAGTCATCTTGCGAGAGGTTCATGGTTTCAATAGAAACACCTTCTGCTCTCTCCATTAAGAGATAAATCTTACTTTTATCGATTGCTGCAAAAAGTACGTTGTTACCAAAGGTCCACCTAGACCAAGCTGACTGAAGCTTCTCCCTGCCCTGCCAGTAGTAGTTATAAACATAGACCTCTGATCGATCCCCAGCAGCCCTTAGGATCAAGATGTCCTCATTGGGGGATGCCACTAGCTGCTTTACTTCACCGCTAATGTACTCAGGCACATGGGCTGTGATATCAGCGGCATCGTTTGTATCGTTATCGCTCTCCACAAAGTACTCACGCACACCAGACCATATGCCCCTCAGGGTTGGAAAGAACACATACTTACCAGCGGAAGCTGGGCGAGAGTTAAGGGATGCCTCAAACTGTGTGGATACGTTTACTGAGATTGTCGATGCAGAGAAAATATCTGTGTTGGTAACCCTAAACTGAGTTAGATCCGAAAACAGAATTAAGCTGTTATTGAATGGTACAGCATACTTCAAAATACTGACTGCGTTGTTACTAACAGCAACATCAATGGGTGCATCGTCTAAGACAGTTAAAACCGTCTGATTGAAGAACGCAAAGAAATCACCACTAGCACTACAAATAAGGTTTTCATCGGAAAGTAAGCACAAACGGTTTTTGTAAAAGAATATATCGTTGATGGTATATTGACCATCTGGATACGCTGTTGCGTCATAATTTGCGAAAGATGGAAAAGGGTTTGTATCATCGTCCCCAGCCTTTCTCTCAATCCAATCAACAGGTGAGAATGTGAAGGTGCCGTTGGCCTCTCTAACTAGCTTGTGAGGAAGCGTAGTAGCGTCGAAGTCCTTTAAGACATCTGGACCTACAGTTTCTTTCCAGACGGTATCACTACCGACATCTGTGGTCTGTAGCTTAACAAAGTAATCGTCTTGGCCTTTGCTAGTGTCACCACTAACACGAACCATGAAGCCTTCTTTACCATTAGTTGGTAAGTCCTTTAGGCTCCCCACAACACCTTTAATTGCTTTGGTATGTGTATCCCCTGCGCTATCCCCTGCACCTATAGAGAACTCAGCATTATCTGATCTGGTCACGTAGATAACATTATTGTCTAGTTCAAAGGTGAAGCCAGAGGGTACAGCCCCTTGGAGAGAAGACCTTAGCTGATTAGCAATGTTGTCTGTTTTAGCATCTACTTCATGCGCTACATCCCCGCTGTTTCTAGTAGTATAACTAGCTGAGTATGTAGTACTGTTGTAGGTAATAGAGGCCTTATAGTTAGTGCTATAATCCCCCTGTTTAATGACAATCATACCCTCTTGTTTTAAGGGGCCTGTTGACGTTGTACCCTTCTTAACCTTCTTTGTTTTACTCAAGATGAAGGTGTAGTCTGCGACTGTGGTTGCTGAAATCTGGCTACTATAGTCGATTGTACCCGATAAATATCCGTAGCCCCCTGTGCTGTCTGTGACGGTCTGTTGGACCCCTAAGGAGTTGTAGACCGAGATACCACTAGCACCCACAACCATGAAGTAAGGCCTTGAGACCCCATCGGTATCTTGCAAACGCATGGTGTGGAAGTAGGCAGTTAAAAAGTTAGATGTTGGAAGTCCAGTAACATAAGCGACATGCTCTGTTGGTGGACGCTTTCGTAAGCCTTTAACCACACTAGACAGCGCGTTCTTTACGTTCTGTGCCTGTGTGGGTAGCCGTAAGCTACTAGGCTGCTGAGATACCCCGTTAATCAGGTTGGGTATCGAACCGCTGATCAATGCCATTAAGAATTAATCCGTCTATCTATGGTGCGGAACACATCATAATTATTGAAAATGTTTAAATCTGCGTGATCACTCTCAAGCTCTCTTAGCTCTATAAGAGCCTCAAGCTCATCGCGTTGTTGGAAGGTGTGAAGGTCTGAGGCCCCAATGGTTCTGTCTTGAAATACACGGGCTGCTCTCAGGGTGATGTAGCGTCTAGCTACCTCTGGAATATCTGTGAACGCTAAGAGGAATGTAATGTTTACTTTTACAATCTCCTCAAAGACGTAGGTAAAATTTGCTTTGTTATAAAGGCGCGTACCCCTTTGGATAACATCAAGCTTATCTGTCTTGCTCATGCCGTCCACACGCATTGTGTTGGTGGGTACTGTAACCTCTTGGCTTACGCTGTCGGGTGTTAGGGGGTAGCTATACTCCCTGTTGAAGTTCCAACCCTGTGATTGCACCTCCCTGTTGATGTTACCTAGGATGGTCTCAGCAAGTTCTGCATCAATAAGACCAGAAGTCAGGGAGCTTACAGGTGCTTCACCAATAGAGGACAACATTACGTTGACAGCCTCTAATTCAGTTGTTGGTGTAGTCATGCTGTATCCTTAAATGAAAAAAAAGGGGAACCCCTGTTAAGAGGCTCCCCTTGAGAAATTAAACGAGTGCGATTGCACAAGCTGGGCGAAGGATATTATGTCCCATAGCGTACTTGGCAACCATCAAAGTACCTTGGCGGTCAATTTGATATTCGCTCTCTACACCGAGGTCCATAAGCTTTACTGTAGCCGCTGCTTCAGCACTGAAGATCAAGCCCTTGAGGGCCGAGAAGTCAGCTTTATATGCGCTGGCGCGGGTAGAAGTAAGCGGATCAGGTGTAAGGCTAGTGGAGCTTTCATCGGTTGTTGGCATGTGGTTAGACATAACAATCTGAACACCACCAATTACAGGTGCAGTTGCAGTTGCTTGTGAACCAGTACCACCAATGTCGCGGTTCATGTAGCCAAGGCTACCAACCGTTTGACCAGCACCGAACAGTTTGTAGTAATGCGCGGGTGGCAGTACACAAATCTTGTCACCAGTGATGTCTTTGGTGTCGAACTCTTCCAATGCTGCGTAGATAGCGGCAACGAAATCGTTACCTGATGCGGCAGAGTTGCCCACAGTTACATTGTCGGTGAACACTTCACCATCAAACGTGGTCAAGCCAGCGGCTGCTGCTTCTGTACCATTGTTGATAAGGGCTGCACGGGCAATGATCTTGGCGATATTTTTATCTGCCGTGTTTGCCAGAGCCATACCAGCTTCTTTGGAGTAGATACTACGCACATCAAAATGCGTCATAGCTTCATCGATGTTTGCAATGAACTGGGTTGAGATCAAGAGATCGTCAACGGTTACAGTGCGCTCACCTTTCTTGATGATATCACCTTGGATCAACTCACCAGGATTATGGTATTTTGCACTTGCAGTTCCCGTCATGGGGAATTGTGCCGATTTTCCATTGGAGATCGTGCGTGTGCGGTGAAGAGGCATAAAGATATTGCGCTCTTCAAATGCTGTGAGAACTTCACCAGCATACAGTTTGAGGAATAAAGAACGTACATCACCTGTAGCGTTCTGTTGTCCTATACGTGAGACCGTTTGGTCTGTAGGAAATGCCATTTTATTTTAACTTTCGTGTGTGTTTGTTGATTTAAAATCTAATCAGCAAGTCACACCACATCGTTCACCAAGGTTGTCCTCCGCAGAGGGCCAAGATTATTCGGTGGGATGTATATAGCTTTTTAGTGTGGGCAAAAGTTTACACTGTAAACTCTCACCTCTCTTTAGAATACCGAGCTTCGTGCTAATCGATCTTGCACTTGCTGACGGTATGCGGGGTCTCGCCCATACCTTGGGTCACCCATAGCTGCTGTCAGTTCAGCTACAGAGTTGTAGGCCCCTGAGGATGTACTAGCTGCTTGCCCTGTAATCAGGGAAGGCTCTGTGCCAGTTTCCATACGGTACTGGGCATGAAGACCTTGGATGGCTAACTTGGCAGCATTAGGATCACTGCCATCAATAGCGTTATTATAAGCTCCAACGGCTTGCTCCGATAAGTTTTGAGCCGCCCATTGAACCATGTTGGTGTAGTTTTCTTCACCACCCACAAGTCCAAAGGCGTCATTGCGTACATTGTTTGCCACAGCCATTTGACCATCGATAAACGCATCAACAACATTAGATGGGATACCCGCATCTGCTAGTTTCTGATATGTATCATCTGTTAAGCCACCTTGTTCTGAGAACTCAGAGGTCATAGCATCGAAGTCAAGGCCTAGGCCTTCAACGGCATCCCGTGCCTCTGCAAGCTCCTCAGGAGCCTCATCAGATTGTTCGCTATCGGGCGTAGCCATTTTGTTTTCTAATTCAGAATAGGCTTTCGCCATATCCTCTGCCGAATTGAATTTCTCAGGAAGCCAATCTGGTCGGCCTTCCTGAGTTTCAGTATTCGACAGGCTGTCAGCTTTACGAACCATCTCATTTACATGATCTTGGTTCTCTGCTGGTTGGGGTTGGTATGTGTTTAAAGTTTCAGCCATTTACCACTGTCTATTGTTGTTGTTGAGGCTGTTCTGCTTGGGGTTGCTCTGCCATACTCTTAGCGAGTTGGGGTGCAGCCCTCTCAGCCATCTTAGCCATTGTTTGTCGTTGCATCATATCTTGTTGTTGCTGTTGGCCTTGAGCCATTTGTTCCTCAGTCTTTATGAGACCGCCCGTATCGATGCCCAATGAAGCCGCTAGGCGGTCAATGTAATCACCAATGTTCATGTACTGTTGTAGAACCTCTGGGCCTAATGGCTGAAGGTATGACAACATCTGAGCTAGTTTGTTAAGGTCCTGTCCACGACCAAGGGCTTCAATGCCTGTGACAATCTTTGGCTTAATACTATCCTTGGGCATCTTTGGCATTTTACCAGAGGCCTCAAGGCGATTGAGGAGTAACTTAACAAGGGGGAGTTGGAACTCTTGGCTCAAGATGGAATAGACGCCGCCTAATGCGCTTTCTAATTCCTGCGCCATAAACCTAACTTCTTCCGCTGTAACCCGCTCCGCATTTCTTTGGACTGAGCTATTCAATAGGAAGGCAAACGACAGGCGTTCTGTTATCTGGCCTGAGGTTTCTAGGGCAACCCTAAAGTCGTTAAACTTGTTGACCTGTAGGGTAGACACATCTTGAGCGTTGCCTTGTACAATAGCACCATTGGGGCTTTCAGCTAAGACACGGGCCTTAGTTGTACCATTGGGTGCTACCATAAATAGGACTTTTGCAGAGGCGGCAGAGCCTTCAACGATGGCCTGTGTAAGAGCCTCTAAGCTCTTTAGGTCACCAATGTATTCCTCTACGAAACCACGCCCATAATCTTCACCGTCAATACGGTTTAGGCGCAGTGGTATAAATGGGTTTTTGTCTTTTGGGTACGATCCTGTTGTACCCTCAATAATCTCTCCCATAACCTCTTGGTGAATATCCCAACCTTTTTCGGTCTTCTTCACACAGGTATATAGGTCAATGTTTTTGGCTGCATCGCCATCACTTTGTATAATTTCTTGGGCTGGCTTGGGGAGCATCATAGGACTGACACTCTCTTTTGTAATAATCTCAAGCACGTTACCCATATAGTCACGCTTCACAACGTAACGATCTAAGCGGAAGAACTTAACATCACCCTTCTTGGGCATGTACAGTAATCCATTACCACTAACTATTAAATGTTTTAAAAGTTCAAAGGCTGGGACACGTAAGGCAAGATGTTCAATCTCACCCATCCCTGTTCTTTCGATACGTGCAAGGGCCTCTTCTACTGCGCCCCGTGCCTCAGGACCCGCAACCTCTAAGATGTCAAAGTCATCTATTGTTAATCTGAAAAAGGGGGCATTGGGTGGAAGCAGAGCCATGAGTAGTTTTGAGGCTAAATTATTTACACCTCTTGCACCTACCGCTTGGTAGGGAGTTTCGTAGATTGTACTTTCACTATGTCCCTCTGGTGGGATGAGTGAGGGAATTGTAAGTTTTGAGGCGTCACGCGCCCGTCTTAAATAACTCTCTCTTGAGACCATAAGATGGGCATAGCGACTAGCTACTGTCTGGTTTTGATCACTATACACCACTTATCCCCTTAACCTGTGGAGATATTAAGGGACTTACCAGTGAGACCAGCCGTACCAACGGCGTTGCCTTTGGAGCCAGCGGCTACACGTAAACCACGTTTACCTAGCCTACGTTTCTTATTTTTATCTGATGCGGAGTCAACGTCAGCTAATTCAATCTCTGGGTTGTTATTCTTTGGCCCAGCGGCTGCTTTAGCGACTACCTTTTGCTCAGGCATCTTAGGTGCTTTTGGCATACACATTAATATGTCACTCTTTCTCTATTTCTAATATTTCATCGATCTTATCTAAGACCTGTTGGCTTCCAACGAGTTGCCCAAGCTGGAAAGGGGAAAGCTCTGATCTGGGTATAGTATCTATAAATATCTTTTTTAATTCACCCCTAAGTACCAAAGCATTATTAATCTTTTGGCTTTCAATCATCGTTCATCCGATACTGTCCTTTATTAACAGGTTTAAGTTGTTGATGCGCCCAGACCCCAATTAAGAAGCCTAGGCACACCCCCAGTAAGGCCCCTAAGAACCACCAAGAAAAGATTGTCATTTGATTGGACAAGCACCTGTTGCACAGCCTTCATCCTCAAACTCTTCAAGGGTGTTAGCTGCATCGATGTTTATTGGTTTTAGTGTTGCTGAATACTCATCAAACTGTTCCTTGGTCACAACTTCCTGTGGAAGATAAGGATACCCTAGGTCTTCCGCTGTCTTGGTAGGATCGTTGCGGTAGATGAAGCTCACCCCCACATAGCTGTCCCAGTTCTTACGCAGCCAGTGAATGATGCTTTGTACCTCATCAGGTGAGTAGCTGATTGTTACTGAACAGTTATGGTCAACGTAGTAGGTAACCATTTTCTTGTACCGTTCTAGCTGATCAATCGCAGTCTCCATATTGACTTCTTTACCATCTACATTGGTAAATTGAACATTATCATAAGAGACAGGGAAGGTAGCAAGCACAGCATCATCGCTATAAGGATCAGTCCAAACCCTGTAATTACCCGCTTTGAGTAGTTCCACAAGTGGATCATGTTTGCTAAATCTCACATTGTTAAAGATGTATTTACCTAAGGGTTTATGTACCCCCTCAGTGGTTGACATAATCTTTGAAAGGGTCCCACTTGGTTTGATTGTCGTGACTGCTTTGGACCTTGGAAGGTTTAGTTCATCAGCCATAGAGTGTGCGCCCATCTGTGCAGCCTGACGTAACATCTGTAGGTGATGACCGCTCTCATGGTGTTCCCATGTCACAATGCCTGTTAAGCCCACACCTGTTAAGCGTAGGAACTCATTAAGCTCATGCCATGATCTTTGCAGGATACCATCGTCTAGGTTTACACAGGTCTGTCGGTAGTTTGCACGGGCCAATAGACGCAAGGCATCTTCAACTTCATGCAAGGGCCAACCGTTAACTTTATTAAGGTCAAACTCCACTAAGTTGCAAAAATTTGCATTACCTAAAAGTATCTCTGCACAAGGATTTACGCCAGCAAACCAAGGCGCACGGCGTTGTGCTGCCTCTGCATTAATGAAGGCTGGCTCTGACCCCCCTGCATCCTCCATGATCTGAAAGATATCCTCTAGTTCCTCTATGCTTGGCCTGTCCCAGAACAACAGCGAGTTGTTTGACTGCGCTCTCTGTGGGTTATCGATCCAGTGGTCTTTCTTGGCTCTAGCAAACAAATGCCATTCCGCTGAACCATAGGGCATCAAGGCAATCTCAGCACTACGGCGGCTGGACAGGCAAGTACCTAACCAGTTCATCACATCCAAGATATCCATGCGGGTTAAGAGTTGCCCAACCCGTTTGTTCAGTAGCTCTGCAATGGCTTTGAAGGCCACAGAGATTGTATCATCCCCAGAGCTAATCCAACCATAACCTGACAAGCGTTCACCCGCTGGTCTGATTTGGGTGAAGTCTAGGATGACCTTCTTAACAGGCTTTTTCATTGCCAATAGTTTACCTACTGACTTGGCCCAAGCCTCTGCGCTGTCCCCAACTTCTAAACGCCAGCTATCGCCTACATAATATTCTTTGTTGTGGTCATAACCACGGGTGTCTCTGGTTGATCGTATGACTTCGATCTGTACAGGCTTAGTAAAGCCATTGAGATTACCAGTGATTGGCTCAAAGCCTACCCCACACCCTTGTAGGAGAAGCCAGAAGGCATCAACTACATTGTGGATGGTCTCTACTCTAGCAAAGCTACAGTTAAACTGTGAGGCCTCTCTGTGCTTCGCTACGTCAGTACCACCAAGCCATAGAGTACGGCCTGATACCAAGCCGATACGCTTAATGAATAAGTCCCGTAGCTGCTCTAGTTCTATGTGTTCAAAATCATTAAGTTCACCACCTTTTGCACGTTCCCAGAGCCATTGCTGGTGGTGGATAACACGGTCAATGGTGTCTTCCCATGTCTCAAACTTAGTACCCTCTTTATCTAAAGGGCGGTTATATGTTCTGCGCGTTATTACCTGTGCGCGTGTGTCTGTAGTCATCTATTATCTCCGCTACCTTTAAGGACGCCCCGCTCCTTGCGGGACGCTAGTTTTTCAATGTTACCCATTGCCACCTTGCTCAACGGTGACCCCAAGAGGGTTGACAGTTCTGCGACAAACCAGAGGACATCCCCTAGTTCATCCAACACTGCTTCTTTGGGGAACTCACCGTCTTTGCGGTAGTACTTGGCTACCTTGCCTGAGACCTCGCCAACCTCTGCTGAGAGACCAGTGATCAGGTATTCTAATGATTTGTTGACGGGGTATACTGCTGTCTTGTGCGCCCTGTTCTGGTAGTCATTAAGGGTTAGGGCGGGGGCTATGTGATCTTGGTGAATTGTAGTACCTTTATTGAACGCTTTTTCTATTTTCTTAACATCCCATTTAGCCAAAAGTTTAGTTCTCCATTAGGGCTTCCCAGCTACAAGGGAATAAGTCCCCCATAACTTCGCTGATTTGATCAGCTATTTCTCTAGTCTCTGCTTGAGCATCAGGCTTACAACGCAGTCGGGCCATGTCAGCCCAAGCATCTAAGGACCCAGACCACCACCACTCAGTGTAGGTGGATTGAGGTAAGATGCCTCTCGCCTGTTCTGGGCAAACACCCTTGTCTAATAGGTGATTGTAGACCCCAAGGATGACGGCGTGGGTTGTACTGATATGCACATCCTTAATCTCTTCATCACTACTACCCTGCTTGACGTTAGCAGCCCTGCCCCTCCAAACCTCAGGCTCATAGAATGTTGGTTCACTATCCACGTACCTACGGCTGATGGTATTGGCTCTCAAAAACTTATGCTTCAGACACTGTGCATGAACGTAGATGGGTGCTTTGACGTAAAAGCTGGCAAAGGAATGTCCGAAAGGACTGTAGTGACCATGCCTTGCTAGGTATTTGATTAGCTTGGTGTCACGTTCAGACAGTTGCCGTGCAGTGTGAGGGTTGCCACAGTCACACCCAATCTCCATACATGATGAGTCAGTCACACAGTCACACTCAAATTCCCACTCACCCTTCTTACCAAAGGATACCCGTGCTGCGTTTACTACAGACAAGTCACTACCCATATTGTCTATATATGTTACCTCAATCATCAATCAATACTCCTATGCATGGTAGAAGAATGGACATACTGCTATACTTTGGGTAGTCATCATATGTCAGAGAGATACAAGACATGGCAATACCTAACGGTACGCCTACCATAATCACAACAATCACAGCAAAGGCTTTGCCTAAGGCTTCTTTAACATGTGACATTGTTTCACTCACATCAGTCATCCTACTCTCCTTTTCGGATATTAACGGATATATTAACGGATATATTTTCTCTCCACCAACTCATCAAACCCACCAATATACTCACCATTGGGACTGAAGATTTGAGGAACTGTATTATGACCCGCTTGACCCATGAGGGTCTTGAGCCAAGGGTAGTCATCGATGTCATAGACCTTTGCGGTTCTCTCGGTGGTTTGTAGGTGAACGACTGCTTTTCGGCAGTAGCGGCAACCCGCTTGACTAATAATAGTGAAGCTCATTCCTCACCCCCACGCATCTCCTTGACCAAGGCGTTCAAGTACCACTGAGCTTTCTCAAGGTCCTCGACAGGCCTACCCTTGTAACGAAATCTGTGTAGGTACTTTTTAGTGGCACCTTCCAAATAACCACAGAACATAATCGGAGACATATTGTCCTTCATATAGTCGATACACTCTATGCCACCGCTGGTGTAGTGATCTGGTTTGTTGATGTTGTCTTTGGTGTCCACAGTTGAGCCTCGTTTGTGTCAAAGTTATATTCATGGGGGCGCAGGATACGCGCACATCTGGCCTGTACGATGGCCTCAGTCTCCCCCAAACCAGCCTTCTCATAAGCACCAACAATGGCATCCCAAGGGTCCATATCCTGTGCTAAGATTTTAGCTGCCTTAACTGGTCCTACGCCTGTGCAACCTTTGTAGTTGTCAGTCGCGTCACCTGTTAAGATTTGCATATTAAGATTGTAGTCTGCTTCCTCTTGGGTAACCTCAAAGAAGCCTTTGTCTTGATCCCAGTGCATCCCTGAGATTGTAAGTAGGTCCTTATCTTTACTAACAATCACACAGTTTGGTATATCAGAATAAAGGCCTATGGCATCATCAGCCTCAATGTTCTCAAGCATGATGGCGTCATAGTTCTCTAGGAGATGTTCGCGCAGCCACTTCAATAGCAGGGGCTTACGCTTGTCAGTCCTGTTACCCTTGTAGTCTGGAAGAACATCTTTCCTGTAGTTCTTTGGGCCTGTGATGAATAGCTTAATCTCATCAGCATTAGTACCTTCCCACACGTTGAGGTACTGGCTGATGAAGGATGCTAGGGCGTCCTGTTCATGGGCGTGTAGGGTCCAGAGACCTTCACCCCAATCTACAGGCTCCTCACATACTGTAGCTGCTTGGTACACAAGGATGTCACCATCCAGTAGAACCGTCCTCTTTGTCTTCTGCTTCACGCATATCCCTTTCAGTGATTACCTGTATTCCTTTGGTCACCTGTTTGTATTCAAGCACAGCCTCGACAATGAACTTGAAGCTCAAGGCCAGAGACACGACTAGGAACGCACAGGTCATTATTAGGTGGAGTGCAAATGTTATTGTCATAACACCTCATCAATCTTCATCCGAACAACCATGTTGAATTGATCGTTACCAAAGTTTGCTAGACGCCTAAGGTCCTTTAGTGCTTGGGTAAGTTCCTCACACTTTGGACATGGTTTTTCTTTCAATGGTGGTGGTTGTTTACGTGCTGCCATGTTTAGGAACCTTTCCATTTATTGCACATATGCAAGTATTTAGTCACGATGTTTCTTCCAACTGAAGTCCCTCGTCGCAACATCGAAATCAAGTATTTGAACACCCAACTTTTTCTGAAGAGGTGAGCGAATAGAAGCGACATTATAATCTCTCTCTCGTCGTATAGCTTTAACATCAATGAGGGTGACTGCACCGCTGGCATCCATAGCAATAAGATCAACGGGGCCTGTGCAACAAGCGTTTCTATAGACATGAAGTCCTTTATCCAAAAGGTAGGTTATTGAGTAGTATTCCGCTATGTCCCCAAGGACATTTGGATCAGTGTGTTTCTGCCCAGTTTGCTCCGACTTTGTACTCACCGTCGAGTGGAAGTCTGATGGAGTAATACTGTCCAGAAAGTTTAATTGCTTCGATGCAGAGTAGTCCAATGTCATTAGCTACTTGTTCCCTTACTAACACTTGCACCTCATCGTGAACGTAGGCCACCTGTTGGTAGTCCACGCCTTCAACAAAGCCGTTCTTATTTAGTAGGTCATGGAACAACACCACCCACCGTTTACATAGGATCGCACCACAAGATTGTAGGAGAGAGTTGAGTGCAGCATGGGAGTGACGAATAGGAACGTGCCTACCATCGATGCCCTTGATGTACCCTTGCTTTGCCTTGTCCTGTACCGCTGACCTTAGCTTCTTGATTGCGGGTGTAGCTTTGAAATACTTACGCTTGAGCGCAGCCCCTTCCTTCTTACCACCACCAACAATAGAACCTATTTTCTCATCACCCCCACCATAAAGGAGGGCGTACTGGAATGTTTTTGCGTTATTTCTCGACAGGCCTGTAGCGTCTGCCGTGGCTTGGTGAATGTCACCTTCCAATAGGATGTCAGCATACTTACCCTCATCCCAAGCAGAAACGTAATGGGCTAATGTTCTCAATTCCAATCCAGAAACATCACAGCCCATGAGCAGCCATCCCTTAGGGGCATGAAACAACTCACGACACTCCCAACCATACTTGGCATTGACACTAGGAACTTGACCAGTGTTTGGGTTGCTATGGGTGCATCTGGAAGTCACACATCCCATAGTGTTTACCCTGCCGTGGAGCTTGCCATCCTTAGACAGCTTGAGCCAAGCTTGGTTACCCTCTGCTATCTGCCCAATCCTTTTTTGTAGCAACAAGTATTCAGCTAACAACTGGGCCTCTGGATATTCCAAGGACCCCAAGACCTTATCGTCCACCCTAGGCTCATCGGTCTCAGTGAATAACTCAGGCTCCCACCCGTACTTATGGGTGAGCCTCTGGGCTATGTGAAACCGACTGGCTGGGTTGAACGTGACACGCTTGATCTTGGTGTAGGGTGCATCTTTCCAAACTGACTGCCTTGTTACATCTTTGTATCTAAGGTCTCGCTTGGGTGTGATTACCCCTACACCTTCCCACCACTGACCAAAGCTATCGACTAACTCATTGTAGATATCCTGTCTTCGTGTGCTTAGACGGGAGTAAAGCTGGACAGCTTTATCTTCATCCAAAGGAAATCCATTGTCAGTCTGCTTCAGGCAGATGGAATGTATGTCATGCTCAAGGTCTATAGCATCCTGACTACACTCCTGCTTCAAGCATAGTTGATACAGGCGGTAGTTAAGTTCCACATCCTGTTCGCAGTAGTCTAGCATCTCTTCACTAAACTCTGACCAATCGGTGCTTTCACCAAAGCTATCTTTAAGGTCACCTAACCTCTGGCCCCAAGCCTTTAGGCTATGGGAGCCAATGAGCTTTGGGATCAAGCGTCCTTCTCTGTGAAGTTTAAAGTCTTTCTCTCGTCTGTCAGGCCAAAGGAGCCTAGACAAGACCAAGGTGTCAGTGAGTTTACACTGTAAACTTTCCCCGAATAAGTCAGGGAAAAACTTACGCATCACCACCATATCATATGCCACAATGTTATGGCCTATTAGTTCTTCAGCCATCGACAGTAGCTTGGCACCATCAGGGATCATACCCCAATAGAACCTGTAGACAGCCTTAGTGTCTACGTCCTTGGCTACGATGCAGTGGATTACAGAAGGATCAAGACCATCGGTCTCTATATCGAACACAAGTCTCATAGTTTAGTCCTCTCTCAGGAGTAACTTATTGCATAAGTGGATGCTTTAGTTGTCAAGAATATACTGACGTAATCGATCTGCCATTTCCTCTAGCTTGTCAGCGGTGTCAGCGATACTGCCACAGTCAAATGCTGACTTAACAGTTTCTGAATATAGGGCCTCCCAAGTAAAGTTAATTGCATCCTCGCTATCGTTACTACCATCGATGTAAGGGTAGATTTCTACGCCCTCGTCACCAAACAGAACTTCTAGTTCTATATCTAATCTAACCTTATTGCTCATGTACTACTAAGCCTTCTCTGGTAATTTTATACACATGGATACGATCTCGGCGTAGGGATCAGGTGCGGTGTTATACAGCCTCTGATAATCCATTTCCCTGTACACTTCACAGTGCTTCTCAGTCGTGAATACCACGTTGGGAGCATGTACTTTGTAGCCCCCCATGTGGATCAAGATCACTATGTAAACAAACATTAAAAGTCCTCTCTGGTGTCGAAGGTTTCATCACTACTGGGCATAGTTACCTCGTTCATACGTCCTGTATGTTTGTCGTACTCAAGGTGTGTTGCTATGCCTGTCTCTCCCGTCCATCTATTCTTTAATATTCTGACGGTAGTGATGTTGCTGTTCTCAGCATCTTGTTGGTTTCGTTCACAGCCAATAACCATATCTGACAACTGGCCTATTGCTGCGCTGCCTCTGAGTTGGCTCAAGCTTGTGACATTACCTTCCTCATGTCCCTTGCCATCGGGACGCTTGAGGTGACTGACCAAGATAAGACCAATCTTTAGCTCCTCGCACAGCCCCCGTAGCAGGGTCATCAACTTGTCAATAAGCTTACGCTCATCGCCACCTTCCATACCTGAGGACACAACGATTGAGATGTGATCAAGTATGATGAAGCCACAGCCACAGCCGTTTGCTAGGTAACGTATCTTATCCAAAAGATTGTCAGCCTCTGTGGACCCCCAATGATCGTATAGGAACACGCGACCTGTACCGAGGGTACTCTCAAATGCCTCTAACTTCTCCTCTGGTGTGACCTCGACGTTGAGGTGAAGGGGCTTGTTAGCTGCTATAGCCATCAGGCCTAATGCGCTTCTCTTGATGCTCTCCTCTAATGCTACGATGCCTATGGTCTCACCCTGAGTTAACAGGTGGTGTGAGAACTCACGACACAGTTGGCTCTTGCCGATCCCAGAACCAGCAGTAACGGTAACGATCTCACCCTTGCGTAAGCCTTGGGTCTTATCGTTGAGGCCGTGGTATGGGTAGCTCCAACTCTCAGCATCATTCGCTAGGTTGATCTCTTCCCATAGGTCAGAGCCATTGAGGATACCGTCAGGTCTATTCTCCTTGGCATCCCAAACCGCCCTGATCAGTTCATCTGTCCTGTTCTCTACCAACATTTCGTTGGCATCCTTCAAGGGTAGATTAACTATACGGCTCTTGGATGGTGGTAGCAGGGAAGCACATTCTTTGGCTGCTTTTCTACCAGCATCGTCACTGTCAAAACAGAAATTCACTTTTTGGAATTTGTTAAGCCACTCCAAATTTTTCTGCACTGATTTCTTTGCACCCGCTGCCCCATTGGGGATTGAGACAACGGGCCAACTCTTCATAGTTTGCTGAAGAGATAAAGCATCAAGCTCACCCTCTACCACAGTAACCATCTTGCCCCCATCGGGCCACAGGTGCTGTCCATAGAGGGTGGCTGACTTAGTATCTCCTATGAAAAGAAAGTCTTTGTTAGCGAACCGCAGCTTCTGCGCCACGGTCTGTCCTTGTGCGTCCTTGTAATTAGCGACATGGCACTTCTTGCCGTTGAACTCAGAGAGGTGGTAGTCCCACTTCTTACAAGTCTCTTCGCTAAGTCTACGTCTGTTCAAAGGGACATAGCTGTCCCGCTCAACTAGCTGTGTAGTTGCCATTTTAACCTCACGTTTTTGGATAATTTCAGTATCGTCACCGTGTTGATAATGGTGACACACAAAGCAGTAACCATGCCCGTCATCGTAAAGGGCGAACCCATCTCTTGATGTACATTTGGGACAAGGTTGATGCGCTACGAAAGAGCTTTCTTCTCGTTCTTCAACCATTCTTTTACGTTGAAACAGGGACATGCTTTTGCGGCAAAAGAATTATGCCCATCCACATCAGCCTCTGGGTAATCAGCCTGTAGCTGACTGACCAAAGTTTCCAACTGCTTCCATTGCTCCTTTGTATAGTTACACTCAGGATCACCATTGGCATCAAGACCACCGCACATAGAAATTCCTATGCTATGCTTGTTCTTGCCTTTAACGTGTGCGCCTACTTCGTGAAGCTCACGCCCTGTCTCAAGGGTTCCATCGCGGGTGATGACGTAATGATATCCAATCTTTCGCCAGCCCCGTTTACGGTGCCACTTGTCAATGATGTCTGCGTTACATTCTTGATCAGCTTTGGTGGCTGAACAGTGTATGACAATCAGGTTAATCTTTCTCATTCGTTTACCCACTCCTTTGGGACAAAAGTTTCTGCATACAGGAAGCCGTATTTCTCGCACCATTCAGCGCAAGTCATTGTGCTACCTTGAACTTTGGAATTAAGCCTCTGAAATACGAACCGAAATTCACGGTCTGGATGTTGATCCTTGAGGTTTCTCATCTTCCGCTGGTCAGCAGATTTGAACCAGCCCTTGGCTTCTATGATGATGCCGTTGGGTAGAATGAAGTCAGCAATATACTTGCGCTCGACAAAGTATGGTATCCGCTCTTGTTCATAGGTGTAGTCGCTACACATTTTGTCTAAGTCACGGGCGATATTGCGTTCTAATCCTGATCGAAATTTAGTATCTTCAGAAGTCCCCAAGATCGTCGGCTTGACGGGGGGCTTCCTCTTCGTTGTTGAAGTCTTCATCTGGTTGTTTCACGTCACTTTCGGAAAACTCATAGCCATCCTCAACGTCGAACTTAAAACTACCTTTGACATCGATGAGTTGCGCTGCCGTTAGTTTCAACGATACCCCTGCTCCCGCCATCGCGGTGTAGTAAGGGTACATATCAAACGCTACCTTCATCACTGAGCCATTACCGACTTCGATGGGTTCCCGAATGGGTTTACCTTTGGCATCTACTACGGCTGGTTTCTTTTTAAGTGGACCGTTCTTGGTCTGGACTACTGCCTTCTGTTTAAATTTAAACTCAAACTCACCAGTGGCATTACCCTGCTCATCAAATACTTCTTTGTAAGGTGGGGATGCTGGTTTGATCGAACCCTTCTTTGTGGGGTTTTCTTTCTGTGCTTTTTGCAGAGAGTAATCCAACTGAGCGTCAATCTTAGACACAATATCAGCGGCATTATCAGCACCAATCGTAAGTGCTACACTGTACTCTCCAACATCACTGAATTTGAAATCAGGTGTGAAAAGCTTTGCCCACATTGCTGTGCCTTTAGGTGTAGTTATAGCCATTAATTATCCTTCGTAGTTTCATCGTTTAGGTTGTTGGTATAGCGGTCATGCTTGACGTGCTTCTTTTCAAACGCATCAAAATTGTGACCCATTTCCTGTAGCTTAATGATCATATCAACAGGCACTTGTTGCCCCCGCCTGATCATCAATGCAGCTACTGCTTCGATATTCATTTTAAACCTTTCCAAGTTTTGTAGGGACAATAGTGTCCATTATTACTTCCACAAGTGGAAGGAGTTGAAAACTAAGAAAAGAAGAACTCGCTCTCTTTTACTTGCTCGATGTCTAAGGCTCCGAAAGCTGGTGGCTCTGGGATATCTTTGACTACCTCTTGAACACAATCTCGGAGATCGTTCAGAGGATTATTATTTACATACATATCAACAAAGGCTTCGCGTAATGATGCAAACAATACATCAGTACAATTCTTCCCGTTTGATAACTCACCTGCATGAACCGCATAACTATCGTGGATCATACAGAAGTCGGTTAGTCCTCTCTGTCTGCACAGGTTGATGGTCTTTGTCATCGCAGATGCATCCAGACTGTGAATAAAATTAGGACTAGAGCCGTTAACTGATCTTCTCCGATCTAACTTTCCTTCTATTGTTTCTCTGACTGAGGGCTTGATAAGCACACCATCGATGTGCGTGGTTACCCTCTTGGTATTAAAGGCCTCGTAGTTCTGACTGACGTAGGCCCCTGTTGGTGTCTGCCATGCCAAGGGAAACCCCTGCTTTGTTACAGTGCTAGATACTTTCTGTACCCAATCCATAACAACACGGGCTGACACAACCACCTCGCTGATCGCATCCCATAGAATACGGGCTAGGTAATTGCTTGCTTCAAAGTGCTTGCCATCAAAGAGATCAGGTGAACCATCCTCTAAGACATCGTGGATGTACTCTTCGATGTACCCACGGCAGCTAAAGAGCCTACCACCATAAGGCACCACCATTACTGGACGCTTACAGCACTTTCTGGTGACCCCAAACTCTAGCCACTTAGTAGCCATAAGGTCATCGCGTTTCTCTAGCTCCTTGACACAGGCATCAGCTACCTCTTGGTAGATGTCGTTGGGTAATGCACTGGGCATGAGATTAGTAGCTTGACCACCACGAATATCCCTGACCAATGCAGACAAATGCTGAATACCGTTGTTACACCCGTCTAAAGCGATTGGTAGTTTGCTCTCAAAATTTTCGCCCAAAATACTTTGCCCCTGCCATTCAAAACAGAAGGCAAGGAACTGCCAAGGCTTATCAGCATCACACCACTCCTTGTAGACCATTGGGTCTTCCGCACACTTGATGATCCAAGGGGTATTCTCCTTTACCCAATCGTATCGCTGTTGCAGGGTAATCTTATCCTCACCATATGTGTTGGCCCCCTGTACTGCTAACCAGAAAGCACCCCTCTCGCCCAACCTACGGCCCTTAGAGAACTGTAGTAGAGATTTGGAAGGGTCTGACCCCTGAGGATTGAGAAACGCGCTGGTGACGTATTTTCTGAACCTAAAGTCATTCTGGTAGACAAAGAAGAACTCATCAAAATCCTTGTACTTCTCAGCCACCTGTAGGGTCCTAATGGTTGCAAGGCGTTTAGACGTTGAACGGGCATTAAACTGATACACCCGTGTCGCTGCCTTTTTCCAATCCTTAAACTTCAAGGCATCAGCCTCTCCAAGGTTCTTAGTGTCCTTGTCAGGGCTAAATGGGAATGGGGGCAGTGTAGCGTCCTCACGGCTGACCAAGCCACCCCAAGGTAATCCACTCTCCCAACACTCCTGCATAAACTCAAGGATGGGTTGGTTGATCTGGAACTTGGAACCTTGAAGAGTGTTAACGGCTGCATATTCCTCAGGCATGGGGTAATGCTGCATATCCTCAAAGTAGTTAATGTTACTGGTCTTGATCAGAGGGACATTGAATAGCTCTGGGGTGTAGAAACCACCATCGATGGGGGTAGTCCAATCTTTAGGCTTGATGACACAAGGCCCAAAGGAGGAGCATAGAGCCTCACCTCTTTCATTGACCTTGGCAATCCATGCTAGTGTCTTATCAGTAGACCTAACCATTAGGATTTTCTTGTTACGGCCTACGGTCTGCGTTTCGATCCTGATTAAGCCTGTCTCCTGCACAACCAAGTCGATCAGCTTACATCCTAGGCTCATCTTCTCATGCTTGTTCCAAGCCTCTGCACAGGTTAATTCCAAGCGTGTAAGTTCACGCAAGAGATTATAGCGGCGGTAATACCTGTTCGTGGTTTGATTGGTGACCCGCTTATAAATCTTATTAAAGATAAATTGATCCTGTTGTTTGTAGAAATCTAGCTTGAACTGATCCTCAAGCATCCCACCAATCTTCATAGCTAGTTTGGTCAGTGATGTTGTTCCTGATACACCATCGATGGCTGCTTTGAGGGATACATATGCACACACCTCACTATCCAAGCTATTCATCAATGTTGCTGAGAATGGGCTTTTGGTAGCTGCTCCGCTGAGTGCATCTATCACAAACCTGTCACAACTTTCTGCCAATACATCTACACTGCGCTTCAGCATCATCAAACCGTAAGGGGTGCGGCTCTCAATGCCCTGCTCAATGCTTGTTCTAACCTTCTTCCTGTAACCTTCGATGCCCGTCATGTGCATCTCAAGCTCAAGCTGCTTCTGTGTCTCAAGGAGATCAGTCATGTATTATTATCCTGTAAGGTATATTGGGGGTCTGGGGGGACAAGAGTGTCCATTATTAAATACGCCACCGCCGCGCCACGGGGTCAGCTACGCCACAATATCTATTGCACATATGAAAGCTAGGTTAAGGATGCCCGAAAGAAGCTCCATTAGCCTTATTTTTATAGTAATTTTAGGTGATTGCAGATGTGTAATTAGTTCGCGGTACATTTTAAGTCTCCCGACAAGTTATTGAGTAGTGGTAGCCTCTGCGGGACTCGAACCCGCAAGCCATTGAAGGCGAAGGATTTTAAGTCCTTTGTGTATACCAAATTCCACCAAGAGGCCTTAGAGGGTAACGCCACTGGATAAGCTCTACGCCACCAGCCGCGCCACCATTTCATACACTATATCCCTAGTAGATAAAGTCTACAAGAGTTGTATAGAGACAATACCGTCCATTATTAAAGTTTACAGTGTAAACTCTCTCTGGACTATTCCAAGTGAGCAATAGCATCCTTGGAATTAGTAGGGGCAAGCTTTGCGTATCGCAGGGTGGTCTGGATACTCTTATGCCCCATTAGGTCCTTGATGACTTGAAGGGCCACACCCTTCTGAGCCAATCGTGATCCAAAGGTGTGACGCATGGTGTGCCATACTATATCGTCACCCTTGTCTTGGTTAAGCTCACCCTCTGAGAAGGCAAGTCCCCTGACACGCTCCCACTGTGGGCGTAACCACCCGCCCTCAGGGAATAGACGTACCCTCACATGATGCCGTGTAGGGTCAACAGGAGGATCAAGATTCCTGATCACCTCGGCTCTGCGAGAAAGTATCTCATACGCCCTCTGTGTCAGGGGGATGGACCGCCAATCGTGGTTTTTGCCATCGACTATTAGTCCACCATCTCTGATGCTGCTTTCCTTGATCTCCTGTAATTCGTTTAAACGAACCCCAGTGTCAACGCTAACAGCTACTGCGTCATAGAGGTCTTTATACCCTGCGGTCTTGGATACTTGCAAGATACGATCTACCTCTTCAACGGTAAACCAGCGCATCCGCCAGTTGGTTTCCTTGAGCCTATTGATCTTAGGCTTCTTGACGATCTTACTGTAGTCCATCGATACCGTTAGCATCTTTGACAAGGCTGCTAAATTACGGTTGATGGTGGCATTGGATAATCTTTCTCCTTTCAAGAATAAGATGTAATCATCAACAGCTTCTGTCGATATGTCTGCCACAGGCTTATGTTTACCAAAGTACTTCAAAGCACGGTTCATATTAAAGGCCACCTTCTCCTCAGAGCGAGAGCCTTCCCAATACATAGCCCATGTCCTCGACGCAGCGTTGTCGAGAGACCAAGATTTAGATGCTTGTGATGATTGGGGGGTTGCACTGGGAAGAGGCTTGCCAAGGGTAATAGCGTCCCTGACTTGATCTTCCCAGATTAGTGCTTCTACTTTGGTATCAAAGCTGCGGCGGTGGCGCTCCTTGCCTACAGTTATGTAGGCTTGGAAGCGTTTGCCTCGCTTTGTTACAGTCATGTAAGTTTATGTGAGGACTGCACGTATACTGTCGTACAGTCTTTTTCCTTTCGTTGTTAAAGCTAAACGCTTCTGATTTCTGGATGAAGGGTTAACGGAAATCTGGATGAGGTCCATACCTTTATCCCCCTGTCTTCGTGTCTCACTTAGCATCATACAATGTCGTGATGCAGAGGCTAATGTGAGGTGGTGTAGTTTGGTGAAGTCTGTGACCATTAAGGGATCATTACCCAAGTACTCGTTGTCAGCGATACTGAGGAATATTTGAAGTGTAGTGATCCTAAAACTCTCGTCTACAGCCTTACATAAATCTAGCACTACATTGAGCTTGTTAGTTTCCATTCTTTAACCATAAGATAAGATTAGCCATAGCCTCGGTAGGGTTATCTCTAATGAATTGTGATGTACACACACAACTTGGCTCATAGGGACTTTATGTCCTCTTGTTGTTATGAATATTGAGAACTTTTGTAATGAAGTGTACAAGTTATTTTCTCTCTTTTCTTAGGGTTAGAAGTTGGAGGGGCAGTAGGACCATTGCCCCACACAGTCGTTGCTCCGCATGACGCAACGCAAGGTGTGTTGGTTTGTGGTTTAGACATTGGATCGCCTTTCTATAAATCCATTAGTGTAACAAGTAGATGTTATACCATAACCCCAGACACGCAAGAGGTATCTAGGGTCAAAGTGGTATTCATTTTTAGGCAGCTAAGTTACCCAAGACATAGCGAGTGTACCGCTGACCCGACACTGGATGCTTTTTCCAGTGGGACGTGATGGGAACACCGTCTTCTCTAAGCTCTTGGATACGCTTGGCTAGACAGACAATGTGATGATCAAGGATAGCCTCACGATTGCTGATGTGACCCACAGCCTTGAGGTGACGCATCAGGCGTATTTTCTGAGGAAGTTTAGAGGCATCAACGATGCGGGTGTTAGTGGTTGTTCTAGGCATAGGATTTCCTTTCGCATATGCACTTTGTGATGGGTTTACAGTGTAAACTCGGATTAGGAGACCTTGGTAATAAGGTCATCCTTCATGGTAACTTGGGCGAAAAACTCACGACCAAGGCCAGTGATGTGAGGGCGATTGGCTACCGTGATGGTGCCGTTGCTACGATACTCTGGGCCAAAGATACTGGTCTCAATGTAATTGAGCCGTGATCCTACATTGCTTTTGAGTTCTTTCTTAGATGGGTAAACTACAACCATAGTCATAATAATAATTCTCCTAGTTTTGGGGGTTACCAGTTATTAGAAGTTTCCTTCTGCTACTTGGAAGCGTTGAGAAGGGCGCAAATCTTCTCTGCGATCTCACGTGTCATAAGGTCAGCAATTACGTCACCTCCATTGATTATGATTGCCCAGTTTCCATAGGCGTCTACCGTTGTTTCGTACGTCATCACTCACCTCCTTTCGCGTGTGTCTCTGCCTTTCTTGGCAATCACAGTGACCATTGCCATGCCTTCATCGGTCTCAAAGCAGACCTCATATGTGTTAGCCATTATATATCCTTTACTGTGATGTTTTTGACGCCGCGCTTCTGAAGGGTCTTGATCATATCCTCAACAGTTCTGTCGGACATGTGGGCGGTGCAGACTAAGAGGTCATTCACGTAGATTGATTTGTTACTGGTCATGCTAAAACGGTGGCTCCTCTTTGGGGTGTGAAGGTTTCCAGCCCCGCGACACTAATTGCGGGTTGGGGTGTGGTTTGTGGGTGGGTGGGTCTTCCCTGCTAAACATCTCAGCAAGG
>Ga0228674_1000314_pt1 | contig 36153 bp, 55 predicted proteins | sample 1D_rmetaG_FD_189054 | JGI IMG/M metagenome (GOLD analysis project Ga0228674, IMG submission 189054) | Seawater microbial communities from Monterey Bay, California, United States - 1D_r | ecosystem: Environmental > Aquatic > Marine > Coastal | place: USA: California | collected 2016-09-26
AACTATATCACACTATAACTTAACTATATCCATACACGATAGCGGAGACGGAGTGGGGTTTCTTCAAGCGTGTAGTGCCACTGAAGTATGAAGTAGCACGAACGCTGTCCGCACGAAGAACTCCTACTATGTGTTACTATAGAGAACTATGTTACCGCTATATACTACTATAAAGGGGCTGAAAAAATTTTGTGCAAGACCTTCGGTGAGTATCTTTCTTTATTTCTTAAACTAAGCAACTGGCCCAACGAGATTCATTAAAACACCTTAGATAGGTTGACAAGCAAGATGTCTTGTCGTATACTGTGGTTATAAAGTTAATTATATAGGAGAAGGGTGATGTCGAAGTTACACCCATTATTAAACATTAACAGTTATATGCAGGACGGCTTCCAAAAAGTAGCTGATGTACGAGTAATGCCTGATACTGGTAAATGGGAATATCAAAATGCTCGTGCAAATGGTATGTTGCTTTATGAGCCACACAACAGTTGGGTATATGCAATTGTACTAGGCGAAACTATTGTTAAGATAGGTGAAACTGGGTTACAACTAGGCATTTTTAGTAAACAAACTGGTCAGCCTCTTATAGGAACTACCAATAGAATGGGCCGTTTGCGAGGCTTTGGCAAAACGTTTGAAGCTGATTGGCAGTCAGATACTGATGTTCGAATACGCAAATACCTATTCGAAGAAGGTATTAAAAGTGTAGGTGCAGTTAGCATATGGGCAAGACAATGTGAAATAGTCAAATGTACTACTACACTATACGGTGAATCAATGGAAACATTTACTACCTATCACAAGCAAATAGAAAAGGCTTATCTTACTAGAATCCATAACGAAACTGGTGTTCTTCCCTATTTGAATCCTGTTAAAATCTAGTAAAACACTTGACAGATAACAGTGTATTTGTTATACTATGTGGGTAATAAACTATTATTACATACACAGAAACATACACACAGGAGATACAATATGGTTTCAAATAAGAATGCGTATGAGATACGCACAGAAATCCTTGCAATGGCGCAGGGTTTTGTTATGGATGAGTTTCATAACAAACATCAAAAATGGTTGGATAGCACAGATAGACATCCAGAAACAGGTGCAGTACTAAGCACCGAAGACAGTCCAGACTATCCTAGTTCGGATACTATACTACGAGAAGCTGAAAAGTTATACAGTTTTGTAGACAAAGGCAAGTAGTAACAACAACCACTAACCCAGCTTCGGCTGGGTTTTTCTTTTGTAGATAGCATTGACATGCATATATTATTATGTTATAATGTGTTTACTATAGATACGATTCTGCGTTAGTTGTTCAGTGGAGATTCACGGTTAGACCTGTCAAAGCTATAAGGAAATAGGAACCAAACGGAAAGCGGAGTTGTATAAATAGTTATAATATCACTTAATGGAGAATAGAAATGGGAAAAAGGAATGTACCATTTGTAACATCGGAACGCAACAAGAAACAATTACGTAAGAACATGAGTCACGCTACATTTACTGTTAAGAGACATCCAAACAGTAAACGTGTACTTAACGGAAGTATGAAATAATGGCTAAGCCAAGTCCAAAGGAAGTATTAACTGCTTTTGAACCCAAGAACAACTGTAGCATATGCAGTAGCCCATATGACGAAGATGCAGGTGGAATACAAGGACACTTTGGTATATTACCAGTTACTTTTTGTGAATGGTGTTATAGTAGTGTTTACGATATGATTTATCAAGACGTAAAGGAAGAAGTCATTGACCAATACAAAGAATGGCAACGATTAAACCCAGAGCCATGTGGAATGAGTAGGAAATAAAGGAGAACAGTATGTCAGATGCAGAAGGATATGGAATATTAATTGGATTTGTATGGTTTGTGGGGTTAACAATTGCCCACATTGTATATAGCTTTCTACCACTAGGACGAGGATACAAAGATAAACAAATCCCATATGAACTAGTAGTTAAACGCAACAAGCTTCGCGGTATGTTAACATACGGATACATATTGTGGCCGGCACTTCCAATATTGTTTAGTAGTACGTTTTGGGGTATGGGATTGTTTCTAACATTTATATTTGGAGGATTTGGATCAGCCAGATACTTTGGAACAGTTAGTAAAAAGACCTGGGATTACCAAGAATGGACTAGAATTAATGATCCAGAACTGTATGAACAGTGGGCCAGAGAAGCAAGAGCAGAAGCAAGACGAGATGCAGCAAAACGAACTGCCAGAGGCGCAGGTGCATTTGCAGCCGGTTACATAGCAGGTAAGAACACAGAACTATGATTGATGCATTTACTATTCAAGTAATATTTACAGTGTTGTTGTTTAGTTCTGTTACTTGTGTTGTATATACATTTGTAGGCTGGCGTAAGATATGGAACAATATTAAATTATATTCAAACAGAGCATATTGGGTTAATTACAATGTAATTGAAGCATGTGCCTGGTATGCCAAAGGAATGGTAATTCTTCCTGCATTGTTGTATGGAAAAGAGATATGGCAATTGCATTTTTTAACACTGTTTACCAGCAGTTTGTTAATATGGGCTAGTCGTAAAAAAGGACTGCCAACACTGGTTATATTCAATACAATATGGATTGGAATAAGCAGTATAGTTATTGTAAGGAACATTTTATAATGGATAAAACAACCAAACGTCAATTGTGGGCTACGGCATTGCTTGGTGTATTTGCACTAGGTTTAGGAGCGTTAGCACTATACAATTACTTTGATAACATACTTAGATCGTACTTCTTTACATGAGTACGGTATGGGGAGTAAATGTCGGAACCCATGACAGTAGTATTGCCAGTGTAGTAGATGGGGAATTAGTATTCGCTGCACATTCGGAACGCAGTAGTCGTAAAAAGAACGACAGAGAACTACATCCAACTACAGTACAACAAGCACTAGATGTTGGTGGTGAACCAGATAAGATTGTGTTTTATGAACGCGATAATTGGAAACGCATTAGGCAGTTGTGGGCAGGACAATATCGTACTGCATTCAGCAAACCAGACGTTCGTATGCTAATACCAATTGTAGACACAATGCCCATTGAAGAAATGATGCATTCGCATATTCCTAGCAGAAGTGTAGCACATCATCATAGTCACGCAGCCGCAGGCTATTATACAAGTCCTTATAGAGATGCAGCCGTATTGGTTGTAGATAGCATTGGTGAATGGGAAACACTAACCATATGGAAAGGCCAAGACAGGCATCTTAAACGTGTGTTTAGTCAAGGATATCCACATAGTTTAGGCTTATGGTACAGTGCTATGACGCAACGTATTGGTCTTAAACCCAATGAAGATGAATACATATTGATGGGTTGGGCCGCATTAGGTGACCCAGACAAGTACAAGAAACGCATATATGATGACTTCTTTAAACCACTAAAGCCTGGCAATGCTAGTGTTAGATTCCGTGAGAACTTACACAGAGGTTGCTTAACTTGGGCACCGGAACTTAATACTCCACAAGACTATGCCGATATAGCCGCAGGTACACAAGCAGTTTATGAATATGTATTCAGTCATTTAATTAAAGAAACAAAACGATTAGTAAACAGTGATAACCTAGTTGTTATGGGTGGTTGTGCATTAAATTGTGTTGCTAACAGTATTGCACACAAAATGTATAACGGTAATGTATGGATAATGCCTAACCCAGGAGATGCAGGTAGTAGTTTAGGTGCAGTGTTGGCATATCAAAAAGACTTTATAGAATGGACAGGTCCTTATCAGGGATATAATATTCAAGGTGACTATCCTGTAACAGAGTTATTTAATCAATTAAGAAGCACAGGACTAGTTGGTGTTGCAAACGGCAAAGCAGAGTTTGGTCCTAGAGCATTGGGTAATAGAAGTTTATTAGCAGACCCTCGTGGAACTGATGTTAAAGACAGAGTAAACACAGTTAAACGTAGACAGGAATTTAGGCCATTTGCACCAGTTATACTGGAATCAGATGCAAGTGATTACTTTGATGGACCAGTTGGACCATATATGCAATACACTAGTGTTTGTAAACAACCCGAATTGTTTCCTGCTATTGCACATTACGATAACACAAGCAGAGTACAAACAGTTAATCAACAAGAACACCCAGGCTTATTCAAGTTGCTAACTGAATGGAAAAAGCGTACAGGTTGTCCAATGTTGTTGAATACAAGTTTAAATATTAAAGGCGAACCAATGGTAGATACTGAAGCAGATGCAAAGCGTTGGCAAGAACAGTATAACGTACCAGTGTTCACAAAAGCATTATGAAACTGATAACTGATGGATATGGTATCAAAAATAAAGAAAAGATGTTATATCAGGATGAAAACGAATTATTAATTAAATTTAAAAACATTAGCCAAGAACATATGTCTAAAGGATATTTAGAATATGAGCATATAGCAGACGAATACGATAAACAACAAACACATTTTTATCTTTCTGAAATTGAACAAGGAAATAAAAACTATCCAGGATTACCTAATGAGTTTGATTGGATGCTTGGTATACATTGGCCATTAGTATTCACAGATAGATATATAACTGCTAAAGAAAGCGATATAGGTTCATTTGAAGTAAAAGGACAATGGGTTAAAGACAGATACTTTGATTATGCAAAAGCATGTGTTCCTTATTTGCAAACAACAAATATACACGAAATAGTTCCTAATATAACATCAAAACTTAACGAATCAGTATTTTCTAGGAAACCATCTAGGCTAGCATACTTAGTTGCCGCAATTATTAACAAAAATAATTCAGACTTTTGTTATTGGTACAAACTACTGCTAAATAACATTGAGCTTTTTAAACAATTGGAGAAAGACTATAATGATTAATTGGATTAGAGACAAGATTGCGGAATGGAAATACAGACGCAAAATGAAAAAGAAACTAGAAGAACTAAAGAAAAAGGACCCATTTATTTACGATTAGAAAAGGAATTATAATATGGCACACTCAGTAGAACAAGTATATGACAAAATAAAAGTATTACACACCAAAGGCTTGATGTTGCATCGAGAACGATATAAAACTGCTGGCTCATATGATAAGGAAGAAGTACAATATATGTTAGATGATATTCGTGCGTTAGCAGGTGATATACAACACGGGTTAGTAGACTTAGACATTGAGTTCAGTAAAACAGATAACAATGAATAATGTATCAAGGACTTAACACAAACTTTTCACATATAGATGAGTATGGTCCGTGGCGTAGAAGAATTCAAGTTGAAGCAAGTAGTAGGTGTAATCTATCTTGTCCAGGTTGTAGTAGAACACAAGAAATTGGTATGTATACACCAAGTGATTTAAGTATAGACAACTTTAAATTATTAGTTAGAGATGAAAACAATCTACACGCATTAACATATAGTATGTCATTGGGAGATCCAATATATGCTGGTACATTGTTTGAACAATTAGAACACATAAACACATTGAAAACAAGACCTGTATTATTTTTTAGTACAAATGGAAGTGGACGTAATATCAAATGGTGGGAAAGGTTTGCTAAATATCTCAATCCTATTAATCCAATGAATGCTGCATTTCCAGGTGATGTTGTTGAATTTGCAATAGATGGATTAGAAGATACAAATGCTATATATAGAGTGAATAGCAAATGGAATAGTGTTCAGAATGGAATAAAAACATTACGTGAGAATTACACCGGACAAATAGTTTGGAGATATATTGTATTTGAACATAATTATCATCAAGTAGCAGAAGCACAACAAATAGCAAAAGATTTAGGATTAGATCAATTCCATGCTATACTTGGCGATGATAGAACTCCAGAACATATGCTATTAAAAAGTAAACCGTGGGAAGATGTATTAAATGATTTATCCTAAATGTAAAAATATAGTATCAAGGCATCCAGGAAATGCAATTGGTATTAGAGCAACTGGACATGTAGTTCCTTGTTGTTTCTTTGGAAGTGAAACTGCATGGAATGATTTGAAAGATCTATTAGGTGATAATGTAGATAATTTACATATTTCAACAGGTAAGACTTTAGATGAATTTAATAAAAGCAAAGAGTTTCAACAAATTGAAGAAACATGGAACACAAACAATCCATTACCACCTTGTGTTGGAGCATGCAGTAAACCAGAACATGTAGGGAACGCAAACAAAACATCAACTGGTTCAGATGAAAAGATAAGGAAATTATAACATGGAACATTTAAAAAAATACATAGGTTTATATCTATTAGCAATAGTGGGTTTCCTAATATATGCATCTGAACCAACAGATGAAATACCAGTTTGGATATGGTATCTTTTCATTCCAGTAGTTTTATGGAAAACGCCACCGTTTAATATCGGTGATTGGTTTTGGGGTAAAGTAGCAAGTTTTTGGATGTGGATATTGAAACCATTTACAAGATGGCAAAACACTTGGCCTACATGGGTAAAGTATGTGTTTGGTATTGTACTTATTATATTGTTTGAAGAATATATTTTAAAGCCAGCAGGACAAACAATGTATCCTTGGCGAATGGATTTTTCTAATTAAACAGTTGACAACAGGACATATTTGTTATATAATATTAACAAACTTGCAACGAATATGCAAGACAAGGGGATATAAATGGGATATTTTATACTCGGAATTTTAATTGGTTGGCTTGTTCCTAGACCTAAAGTAATAGGTAAGGCAGAAGCAGCAATTTGGAATCCAATTAAATCTAAATTACCAAAGAGCATTACAAAGCATTTTGGATAGGAGAACTATTATGAATACACATGATGAAATCGTAGTAAGCTACGAAACATATCTTGCAGAGCATCAAAACTTTGAAGATAAAGGCGTAAAAGCCTCTGCCGCTCGTGCCAGAAAAGCACTAGGCAACATTGGAAAACTTTCAAAAGAAAGACGCAAAGAGATCCAAGAAAAGAAAAACAATCTATAGGGGAAGACCAAATGTGGAAATCACTTAAAGATTTACCTACCTTAACTGAATTGTTTTTTGGTAAAGGTGTTGATCCTGCAAAGTACAAAGGTGAGAACAATACACCTGCATACCTAACAGGCAAAGGTAAAAAGTCTAAAAAAAGCACAACCAAGAAGAAGGCTATTACGGAGGTGAGCTCGTCGACTTCTAAGGCTAAAGGTAAGAAGGCAACCAGTAAGAAACTGACTGCTGAAAAACCAAAGACAAAACAAAAAATGAAGGTAGAATAAATGAACAGTAAGATCATAAAAGAACTGAATAATCTCTTTATGGCAAGCCCTCAGTTAATGCGTGATAACGAGTTATTGAGCAAAGCCATTAATGGAACATTTGGAGTAAGTATAAAAACAAATGATCTTTATCACAAAGACATAAATGATCTTGCTGCAATCATTGATTATGCAGTACTAAAGAACTACTTTAGTAAAGTATGGCAACCGAGAACAAAGAAGTACAAGTATAGTGGATTAACTATTGTTGACGAAGTTAATGCGTTAAACCCTAGAAGCGTACTTGACTTGGGTTGCGGATATAATGAGTTCAAAGGTAAAATAAGTAACCTAACTGGAGTTGATCCGTATAATACAAAAGCAGATGTGAAAAGTAGTATACTAGATTATCGTAGCCAAGACTTATTTGATGTTATTATTTGTTTAGGAAGCATCAACTTTGGCACTGTAGATAAAGTTTATAATGAACTTGAACACGCAGTTAAATTAACTGCACCAGATGGGTTGCTTTACTTTAGAGCTAATCCAGGAAAACAACATGAGGCACCAGAAGCCAGATGGATTGAGTTCTTTAATTGGAGCAGTCAATTTATTATTAATAGTGCTAGCAATTTAAATTGTAGTGTTGTTGATTTAAGACAAGAAGACGGAGATCGAGGTTCTAGATATTACTTTGTTTTTCGAAAAGATAAATAAGAGTAGTACAGATTGTGCTATTCATGTCATACACCATACCTAGACGAGTGTCAGGGTTCCAAGGTGTAACTCATCATTTACATATAGATGTTTTATAGAAAGCAATAAGAAGTGTCTTTGGCACGGCTTTCTGTTGGCAGAAATAATACAAAAATAAATTATATCGGAGAAGAGAATGTTAGAATCATACGCTATTGTATTAATACTAGGTTGTATATATGGATTTTTTATAGGACTAGTTCCTGTAGCAGGTGCTACAGTTGGACTAATTGCTATTTACGGATTCATTGGATTGTTTACAGACCCATACATGCTAGTAGTGTTTACAACAGCAATTGTTGTAACCAGTAGTATAGGCGACAGTTTTGCCGCAGTGGTTATGAACATTCCAGGAGCAGGAAGTGCCGCTGCTACAATGGTAGACGGATTTCCCATGACACGGCGAGGAGAATCAGCAAGGGCTTTAAGTGCCGCTATTAGCACAAGTTGGGTTAATGGTGTGTTCTGGGGCATTGCAGTGTTCTTCTTCTTACCTTACTATACTAAGATTGTGTTATATTTTGGCAGTATAGAAATGTTTACCTTTCTGGTATTTGCAATGACTTGTGTTATCTTTATCAGCAGTAAGTATTTTGTTAGAGGTGCAATAGCATTAGCTGCCGGCGTATGTGTAGGTCATATTGGATTAGATCCAGACAGTGGCATACTTCGTTGGACAAGTGTTATACCTACAATAACAGATGGTTCATTAACTTGGGAACCATGGATATACTTAGCAGATGGTGTGCAAATGATTCCTGTTATGGCAGGTGTATTAGCATTTCCAGAACTACTAAGTGCATTCCGCACACGATATGAAACAGTAAAGATTAATGCTGATAATATTAGAGAACAGTTATGGCAAGGTGTTAAGGACAGTTGGAGATACAGATGGGACGGAGCCAGAGGTGGATTTATTGGAGCCTTTGTTGGACTAGTTCCAGGTATCGGCGGTGGTATTGCTGACTGGTTTGCTTATAGTCAAACAGTTGCCGCACCTGCTCGTAAAGATGATGAAATTCCTGTAGGTAAAGGAAACGTTAGAGGTGTTATTGGTTGCGAAGGCGCCAACAACGCACAGAAGGCCACTAGTTATGTGCCAACAATCTTGTTTGGTATTCCTGGTGCAAGTTTTGAAGTTATAATAATGGGACTGTTTATGTATGTAGGCTTAGAGCTTGGTACCATAGATGTTCTACAAGATGAGAAATTCTTTGATGTTCTATTAAGCAGTTACTTATGGAGTTTGTTTATCATTCTTCCAGTTGCTTATGGGTTCATCAGATATGCAGTATACATTACGAACATACCTTTTGCATTTTACTTTTGGCCTATTTTAGCGTCATTAGTATGGTCATCAGTCCAATACACTGGAATGATTGAAGACTACATTGTGTTGGGCGTATGTATGATAGCAGGACTAGTCATGAAGCACTTAAAGTTTTCAAGGATTAGTTTTTTAATTGGATTTATTCTTAGTGCAAGAATTGAATCAAGTTGGATACAATTTAATACATTCGGTTACGGATGGCAGGACATTGTGTTTAGCCCTCTTCCATGTTTGTTTGCAGTTTTATCAATTGCAGCACTTATATGGGGGTTGTTTTACAACAAGGCACGAATTGATTTCGTGTAACCAAAAAAATATTATATAACTAAATGGAGAAAATATAATGAAAAAGATGTTATTAAGCGTTATCGCTAGTATGACTATGTTTGCCACAACAGCATTCGCAGATTATACATTTGTTGTGCCTCAAAAGCCAGGTGGCGGCACAGCAGTTTGGACGGCAATTGTTGCCGGTGAACTAGAAAAGTTCCTAGATGGAGAGAAGATTAAAATCCAACACATCCCAGGTGGGCGTAGTTTGTTAGGTTTTAACAAATGGCACAATGGCCTACAAGACAATGAGAAAACTGTAATGGTTTCTAACGGTGGTAATGCTCTTAAGTATTTACTAGACGCAGTAGACTATAACTACAGTGAATATGATTCAATTGGTATGATGAACTTGACTATTGTTACTGGTCGTAAGATTGGTGCATCAAGTAACAACATTAGAATTGCAGCAGACTCGGCTCGTTTGCCAGAAATGATGGCAATGATGATGTTAGTATGTGGTCCAGATGGCGCCGCAGATGACTATGCAAAATGTTTTGAAGATAATGTTACATGGGTAAAAGGTATGCAACAAGGCGCAGGTCGTTTAGCATATACTCGTGGTGAATTAAATCACACTCGTGAAAATCCAGCAGCTTATAAAAAGCATGTTGCTAAAGATGAAACATCAGAAGTATGGTTCACACACGGTCTACTACAAGCAGATGGTTCACATGGTGACGATCCTAACCACCCAGGCAAGCAGTTTGAAACGCTTTACGAAGCAAAATGGGGCGTAGCACCAAGTGGTGACTTCTATGATGGATACAAACTATCTAAATCATTCCGTGATGGTATGCAAAAAGCATTATGGATTAAGAAAGATTCACCAGACAGAGCTAAACTAGTAGCGGCTCTAACAGAAATGTCAAAGAACCCAGAGTCAATTAAAGCTATTGCTAAGAAAGTAGGAAACTACGAATGGGCAATTGGTGATGCAGGTAACAATAACAGAGACAACATTTTGTCGTTTACAACTGAAGGCGCATTGCGTACTATGTTGAAATTCCAAAATGAGTCACTAGGTTATGAATCAGCATACAAGCCAGAAATTGTAGCCAAGTAATTGAACACTAAAGCAATAGTCAAAGAGTATTTTGGAAAACATTGGGTAAGCAGAACAGCTTCTTATAAGTATTCCAATCATTCTATTGCTTACAAAATCGCAACCCACGAAAGAGTTATTGATGTGGGTTGCGGTAACAACGAATTCAAAAAAAAGATACCTAACTTAACAGGCATTGATATTGTTAATAACAGAGCAGATATCATAACTGATATAGAGAGTTATCAACCTGATGAGTTGTTCAATGTAGCCTTATGTTTGGGTAGTATACAATACGGAACCCACGCAGACATAGTTAGACAGATTACTAAAGTAGTAAGTTTGTTAACAACTGAGTGTAGGATATATTGGAGAACTAATACAGGTGTACGAGACCACGATAATGAAATGGTAAACATGGTACCTTACTATCCGTGGACTAAACAAGTACACAAAGAACTTGCACAACAGTTCAAGTTTAATATAGACTTCCTAGAAGAAGATCTGTATGGAAGACTATATGCAGAGTGGAGCAAGTAATGGATAATAAAATAAGAAGCTTAGTGAAAACTATTAGCTGGAGAATTACCGGAACACTTTGCACGTTCTTAATCAGTTGGGCAATACTTGGCGACATTAAAACAAGTAGTGCAATTGCTTTTATTCAACTAACTTTTAATACTATTATATTCTACTTCCACGAGAGATTATGGAATCTCATTAAGTGGGGACAAGATGAACAGTAACATAGCAATCTTTTATGTTCCAGGTGCAATGGGTAGTTTTGTAAGTTGGATGCTAGAAAGATTTAATACAGTTCGCAAAGACATAATTGATAATCCATTAACATCAAATGGAAGCAGTCATGCTTATGCAAGTTTGTGTACAATTGATAGTCTTGATAGTGTTGAATCCTTTGTTAACAACAGAGAGTTTCCCGAGTGGGGTTATAAGATATGGGCAGGTTGGCCTGTAGATGATAACCATAGCATTGATGAATGTATACAACGCACACTCTTTGCAATGCAACCACAAGACAGACTGATCTTAATTACAAGAAATACAACAAAAGAATTTAATATTGCATGGAGTTATGCAACTGCAAAACTTGATAGTAGCAGGTGGAGTGGAGTTATTATGGACAATGCAAGTATGGGCACAAACTCTTTACGATACAACGATGAAAAGTTCATCGAACTATCAGTTAACGAACTATTATATTCTACACCAAACAGGTTGTTGTCTATATTACCATTAGTTGGATTTGATATATGTGATAGTGAATTGTTTGCAGAGGTATTAGCAGAACAAAGAAGGATGCAACCTTATGTTGATTAATTCAAACACATCATTTGGTTCACTAAAGAAAACTTGGGTAGGTAATTGTTATCCACCTGAGTTCTTTGATTACATTAAAAACAAAAAAGCAAGACAACTAACACAACGCATCTGTGAAGAAACATTAGAAGACCTAGAAACATTTAAGAATAAGATAAAGAGCTTTGGGGTAGAAGTAGAGCAACCAGACATAGTGCTAACAAGCAAAGATGCAGAGCGTATGTTAGTGCATGGTATGGAAATACCTCGCCCACCATTAAGTCCACGAGACAATTATATAGTAATGGGTACAACACTGTACAGGTTTTGCAACGATGCTAGTTACGATGCATTGTTTGACAAATACAAACGTGCAGGTGCTAACATATTTGATCCATATAACAATCCAGAACAAGCAGAATATTTAACTGAACAAGAGTATAACACTTGGTGGAGTTCTAACAAAGTATCAAGTGATGAATTAACCAAAAAGAATATCATGCATCCATATCAAAAAACTGATGCTGATAGAAAGATTAGAACACATTTGTATCCTGCCGCAAGTATTAACAGATGTGGCAACATGATGAACATCGAATCACTTCCATACATGCTTGAACAATGGTCAGCAAACGAATGGAATAATAAAACAATACATCATGCAAGAACAGATGGTGGAATGAAAGACGGAAGGTTCAGTACAATAAAGCGTGGACTAATACTAACACTACAGGACTTACCCGAATACAATAAAACATATCCAAATTGGAATGTAATAGTATTACCAGGACAAGGAAACTTAGCAATGAAAGAAAAGAATTCATTGTTAGCACATACACATACTAAATCATTGTGTGGTAATGCTTGGTATGAACATGGTATATTAGATCATAAACATTTGAATTATGTTAATGATTGGGTAAACTATTGGGTTCCATATACAAAAAAACATATTGTAGATGTTAATGCATTTAGTATTGATGAACAAAATGTTATACTAAATGGATACAACGAATTACTATATAGTTTGCTCGCCGAGCAAGATGTTACTGCACACTTTGTTCACTATAGACATAGATACTTCTGGGATGGTGGACATCATTGCAACACAGTAGACATTGTTAGAGAAGATAGCAACACAGATTACATTACACTTGATAATAATAAGAAAACAACTGTAATAGAAACATCGATCTATGATCGATAACCAGTCCTAACTACCTTAGGAACGTAACTTAGGTTACATTAAAGGGCCTCTTCGGGGGCCCTTTTCTTATGACGTAAGAATATTACAAGATCATTAAAGCATATGTTATTAAAATTGACAAATAAAATAAATAGTAGTAGTTAATTAAGGAGAAGCATACTAATGAAAGTATTTTTACAAACATTGGCGCTATTATTTTTAGTACTAGGAAGCTCAGTTTATGCTGATCCTATCGTAACAGAAAGTACTAGTAACAGTACAGTCACAACAAAAGGTGACAACAAAACAACAGTTAAAAGTCCACCACCAAGTGCAATCTCACCTAGTATTAATAGCAGTAACAGTGATTTATGTACTGTAGGCATATCGGGTGCAGTTCAAACACAGATACTAGGTATTAGTGGCGGCTCTACTGTTCGTGATCTAAATTGTGAAAGGCTCAAGCTAGCCAAAACAATTTATGACATGGGCATGAAAGTCGCAGCCGTAAGTGTGATGTGTCAAGACGACAGAGTATTTAGAGCTATGGAAATGGCAGGTACTCCTTGTCCGTTTTTAGGTAAAATTGGTGATGAAGCCCAAAAAGAATGGGATGCCAACAAAGATTTAAAACCTATAAACAAAGAGAAGGAGACTCGTAAGAATGACAAACTTGAAGGCGCTATGCAAGGCATTGGTCTTGTTGGTCTGCTTATTCTGTTACTCTAGTTCTGCATTAGCAACAGATACTGCTGTACCTACCAGTCCAACAACTACAAGTCCAGACACACTAGATTTAAGTGACGGAACCATTACGAATCCACAATATGGATGTCCTAGTGGAACAACAGCCGCACATGTCAATACTTCAAATTGGGGCACCGAAACAGTTCGATTTGGCGAATGTGTAAACACGTTTGCTATAACATATGCAATCAATCAAGCATTACAAGGCACAGGCGTTAGCATAGACAAAGTTCATTACAGTTGGCGTTATGTTATGTGCTTTAACAAACCTGGTGAGAGTTGTAATACTAACCTAAGTAATAGAGTTAACACTAGCACAGGTGAAGTTACAGATGATACATATTTTGATGAACTACAAGTTGTTATTGAAATAACAGATAGCAGTGGAAATGTAGTTGAAACCAAAACATGGAACATGGATACTTGGTATCAATGGAATGCTGCCAACAGTTACAGTGATAATGAAATAAAAGTTGGTTCAGTTTATTGGCAGATTGAAGAAGGCAACATAGAAGTATATAATCACATAGATAAAACAGGAACTATACGCACACCAAACAGTGTAGGTGATGTAAGGTTTAGAATTAGTGGATACGACAAAGGTAATTGGGATGGATACTACGGACCAGTTATAAACAGATTACAAACTTGGTTTACTTATAGAGCAAACCCTTGTAACGACACAGCACTTTATGATCCAAGTTGCCCAGGTTATGCAACAGCCTATGCGGCATGGGAATACGAACAAAATTGTAGTGCTAATGCCTTATACGATCCAGGTTGTCCAGGCTATGCACAAGCAAATTATAATGCACAATGTAGTGCAGATCCATTATACGATAGTGGGTGCCCAGGCTATGCAAGTGCTTATTACAATCAGCAATGTAGTGCAGACCCACTTTATGATAGTGGTTGTGATGGATATGATGCGGCTTACTTGACTCAACAATGTAATTTAGATCAACATTATAGCAATCAATGTCCATATTATAGTTGGGCTATTACTACTGTCACAGCCGGTTGGGGAGAAAATAAAGCAGGACAGGGCAGTGACTTTATTGAAATAGTTCAAGCCGATAACTCTGATAGGTGGTGGACATTATACTATAACGAATCAGAAGTAGATGCAGGCAATTGGATTGCTAAATGCAAGACTTACGATAATGGATGTGAAGATGCAGTTATTTCTAGTATTACTTTTAATGGCGGACCAAACCCGTATGCGTTCTTATATACAAAAGATGCAGATGGTAATACTTTTATCCCTAACAAAGGTGACAAATATAGATTTTTAACAGAGACACAGTTAGATACATACTGTGATTCAAACGCACTTTATAGTACAATGTGTGATGGATATGCGGCCGCATACCTTACAGCACAATGCGATGCCAATCCACTTTACAACAGTGAATGCTCAGGCTATGCCGCAGCCTACGAAGCACAGCAATGTGAATCTAATCCGTTGTATAGCACAAACTGTAGTGGATATGCTGCGGCTTACTTGACTCAGCAATGTAATTTAGATACATTATATAATAGTGCATGTCCAGGATACACAGAAGCATATTTTACATACCAGTGTAATGCAAATGCATTATATGATGAAAATTGTGCAGGATATGACGAAGCATATTTAACATATCAATGTAATGCAAATGTATTGTATGACGAGAGTTGTACAGGATACGCAGAAGCATATTTTAATGCACAGTGTGAAGCAGATGCAACATACGACATTCGTTGTACAGGATACGAACAAGCATACTTTGATCAACAGTGTTTATATAATCCACAATACGATCCATTATGTACAGGTTATGTAGCACCAGTTGTTGAAGCAAGCCCAGAAGATTTAGTAGATGACGGAGCAGGCACAGGTGACAGTATTGTTGATAGTGTTATTGAAGTTCCAACATTACCAGTTATTAATTTAATTCCAGACATACCAGAAGTAATAGAAGTACCTCAACCTGAAATAGTTATGCCAGATGTTCCAGAAGTAGAAGTTGTAGTAGTTGAAGTACCTACACCAGTTGAGCAAATAGAATTAGAAGTAGAAGCACAAATAGAACAAGAATTAGAAATAGAAACACTACCAGAGGTAGAGGTAGAGGTAGAGACCGTAGAAAGCGAACCACAAAATGAAACGCAAGATTCAGAAGAAGAGTCCAGTAGTGATGTGGAACAGTCAATGGATAGTGACGGGACAGACGAAGATAGTAGCGACTCCGGATCATCAGAAGAAGATAGTTCCACTGAGGATACTGAAGGAGATACCGAGGAAGAAGTAGAAGAAAGCACAGAAGAAGCAACTGAGGAAGAAGTAGACTCAGAAGAGGCGGAAGAAAGCACAGAGGACGAGGCTACCGAAGAAGAATCTACTGAAGAAGAAAATTCAGAAGAATCAGAGGAAGAAGATAGTACGCAAGAGGAAAGCACTACAGAGAAACCAGTTGCAAAGAAGAAAATTAAAAAACTAACAAAGGCACAAAAAGAAAAAGCAAAGAAAGAAAAGATGAAAAAGATTATCGAGAATAAGTTAAAAAAGTTAGCAGATGATATGGGTAAAGCACAAACACTAGAAGCTCAACAAGCCCTACAACAAATTATTGCTGCCTTAATTAACTATGTTCCAGGCTTTAATGCTTATGGACAATTAGCAATACCAGGAATAGATTTCTATCAAGCAGATGAGATTTACAAAGATAAAAAAGTTCCAGAGAATCTACGAGGGTTAAGGAACGGACTAGCAAGTGAATTACTTCATAAGAAGATGGTTGACATGCAGTATGAAGGAATGGAGTAAACACAAATGAGTGAAAAAACAACAGTAGAAGTAGGCGGAGTAAAGTTTACAGGTGGTAAACTATTTTTAGTTATTACTATATTATCTACTTTAGGTGGAGCAGCGTGGGGAGGCTTTGAATTCTATAATGACTATAGAAATATGAAAGCCAAGATAGAACGTTATGTAGCACCAGACCTAAGTGGAATTAGATCAGAACTAGCAGTAGTTAATACTAAGCTAGATGAAGCACTAGAATATTCTAAAGATATTAAAAACGGATTGCGTGATGATATTGTTAGACTAGAGCGTATTGTTGATGCAGTTGAAGATGATGTAAACAAAACAGAAGATAAAACACGTGAACTAATAACATTAGCTGACCAACGTTTTGAAAACAAACGTGATCAGTTGTTAACAGATTACGAACAGAAAGCTGATAGTTTACGCACTAGTACTGATTTAAAACTTAAAGAACTAGAAGCAAGACTTAACAAAAGACTACAAAGAGCATTAGACAATCCATTAGCACAGTAATTAGGCTTTATTCTTATTACAATGCTTTCGACAGATTTCCATATTGTCAAAGTTCTTCATAAATTTATTAAATGCATTACCTTCAATGATATCATTGAGGGTATTGTTTTCTATGCTTAATCCTTTAATATCTTCAGCAGTAAGTCCTGCTTGATCAAAACTTTGTTGTTGTTCTACTCTCATAAAGCAACAAGGTAAAAATAGTCCTTCGCTTGATATAAAATTAATATAGTTTTCTACATTCATACATTGTGGGAACACATGTTCTGTTTGGATATTGTTTATAACTTTCTTTTGTCTAAGATGTTTTGATTTAGATTTAATTATCTTTTTTGTTTTAATTTGATTAGTTCGAGGAGTTACACCTATCATTAAGAATGGTCTATTGTCTGTATCTAAACTATATACATACTCTTCTAACAAGTCTAGATTTCCTAAAAACTCTTGCTTGTCTGCAAGTTGAGAAGGTATTGCTCTGTGCGTATGTATTATTACAAACTGATTAACACCTAAGTCTTTTGCAATATCATATGCAACTTTCATATCACTGTATGATTGATTGTATTTAAATATAATGTATTTCCATCTTAACCTAACACTGTATTTGGCTAAGGATCTGATACCTATTTCGATACTTTTCCAGTCACCATTAACTCTGTATTCAGTAAAGTTATCTGGTGTGCCGTCAATACTAAATTCAACTAAGTCATCTTCGTCTAGTGCTTTGCCAATCTCTTCCCAATCTTCTTGCTTACGGTAGCTGCCATTTGTATTAAACTGCACTGTGCCGCCCATGTCTTTAATTGCTTTAATAGTCTCGACTAAATGTGGATGATACAATGCGTCTCCGTATGCACCTGTTAAATTAAACAGCTTTGCATTGGTTGTTTTTAAAAATGTAATCAGTCTATTGTAATCAATATTTCCATTATCCCACAAATGCTTAATGTCTTGTTGGAATGTTCGTGGACACTTAGGGCACTTGATAGTACATTTGCTAGTAAGTTCTAGTTCAAAGTTGTCTGATGTAGGAAATTTCATAATGATAAATACTTATATAATTATATTTATACCTAAACAAAACCCAACAAACACTTGACATTTACACCTATATAATGTATTATAGCGTATACAATGACAAGATTATTTAAAGAGACAATTATATGTTAGATGTTTTTATGTTAACATTCGGCGAACCCGAAGCTAACGACAATTTTGAAATACTAAAACAAAAAGCTCCACATGCCAAACGCATTGATAATGTAGAAGGATTACTTCAGGCACATCAAGCAGCGGCAGAAGAATCACGTACAGGTTATTTTTATGTATGTGATGCTGATGCAGTAATACAAGAGAACTTTGCATTTAAGTTTGAACCTAGTGATAGACGAGAAACTTATCCAGGTGTAAAGGAAACAGAATGTGTGTTTACTTATCGTAGTCACAATCCAATTAATGATTTGATATACGGATATGGTGGACTTAAACTGTTTCCTAAGAAGAATCTATTAGCAGTAACAGAATTTAAAGTAGATATGACTACAAGTATTGGTGCAAAGTTTGTACCTAAGTTTGAGATTGCAAACACTACTGCATTTAATACAGATCCATTTAACACATGGCGTAGTGGATTTAGAGAATGTACTAAGTTAGCAAGTAATATTATTGATCATAACAAACAAGTTGATGATGCATACAGATTAGAAGTATGGTGTACACGTGGTGAGAACAGACGCTATGGTGATTATGCAATACTAGGTGCTCAACAAGGTCGAGACTTTGGCACACATTACAAAGGCAATACAGAAGCATTGCGTAAGATTAACGACTGGAATTGGTTAAAGGAAACATTTAATGAAGCTCTCTGATTTTCAAAACGAATACCATTGGATGAATGGACTAAGCGAATACTTCAAGTTTAACGGACAAGAAGAACGATGGGAACATATACACAAAGCATTGTACCACGACAACTGGTATAGAAAACGTGATGTTATGATTGACTTATGTAGTATGCCCAATAGTAATCCAATACATGTTAAGGCATGGATGAATGTGTTGCTACACGATCACTTAGATGATGTAGAATTAAAGCCACAGTTGTTAGCAACATTGTTTAGAAAATATATGTTAGAAGATGAGTTTCTAGTAAATATATGTAAGTTTGTTAACTACTGGGCAGGCGAAGATGGCGAAGCAGCTAAAATGCCAGACATGAATGATTTTTTAAGTAGGGGACAAGTTAGAAGTAAACTTTGGTTAGTATCAGAGCTTGCTAAAATTGTAGAAGGACCAATTGGTAATGTAGCATTTTATGGAGGCTGGTATAACTTTATGGCACACTTCTTGTTTGACCAATTTGAAGTAGATAAAGTTTACAGTTTAGATTTAGACGATAATGTTGTATCTCCAAGTAAAAGATTATATCCACAACAAGTAACAGATGGAAGGTTTATTCCTATAACAACTGATGTTAACCAATTAAAATGGAGAGATAAAGGTCTTTGGCATATTGATAATGAAAAACGAAATAAACAAATTCAAGAATGGCACGATGTAAATGATGAGAAACTTCAGCAAGGTATTATTACAGAACAAGACAAACAAACTGCATATGATAACTTTGGCTGGAGACATATAAACGATTTCAATATGGTAATAAACACAAGTTGTGAACACATGGATAATACTTGGTATGAGAATTTACCAGCAGGAACGTTTGTTGTACTACATCAAAACGATTACTTTGAAAACGAACAGCATAGTAATTGTTGTAAAGATTTAGAAGAAGTAAAATCTAAGTATCCTATGCAAAATATATTTTATCAAGGAGAACTAGACACTCATTTGTATAATAGATTTATGCTTATAGGAATTAAATAACATGGAAGATGTAGTATACATAGAGTTTGTTATGGATGATTTTACTGAGCACTCTGAAATGGATGCGTGTTGTAAAATATCAGCAGAGCTAGGAGCAAAAGGCTTAACATATGGACCAGACTTTTGGTTCCACGAATCATATGAAGAAGATGAGATAATGATTCTCAAGTTTGGATTTATGGACAAACATGAGGCAATGTTGGTTAAGCTAGCAGGTGTACAACCGTTGCAGGCAAACACATTACATTAAATATTATGCCAGCAGTGATAAAGTTTTATACAGATGAATATAGTGAACATACAGATCAGTTTGCTACATATGATGCTATTGCAAACCTTGCCTCAGCATTAACAGAAGAAGGATTTACTTATAGAACAGACTATTGGATAATATCATCGAGCTATAACAATGATGGTAGACAAGTATTAGCATTTGAATTTAAAGATGAACGCAGAGCAATGCTGTTAAAATTAAGAGGAATAGACAATGGATAAAGAATTATGGGATGCAATACTTGATGGTTTCTCATTACGAGAGTTACAAACAGAAGCCGCTCGTGCCATAAGCACTATGAAGGCAGACAACGATAGCATTTATAAGTTTAATAAAGTAGCATATCATAACAGTCAGTTATGGTATAGAGCAGTTATTATTCATTACTGTGAAGAACACGGTGGGTTTCCTAGTGAGATAGGACCTGGAGTAGATATAAAATTAATAATGGAGGAGTAATGTTAGTTAAAATAGAAAACATAGGCGGAGAACTAATTAAAGATAACAGTACCTATACATTAAAAGACAACACACACCTAAACAATTTAGTTGTTAGCTCGACAAATTTAAAACCTTATCAAAGCACAAATGGTCATACACATCCTGGACAGGAAGAAGTATACTATTTTGTAAAAGGCGCTGGAACTATGTTCCTTGATAATGTTCCTAAATTTGTCGAAGCAGGCGATGTAGTACTAGTAGAAGATGGAGTACACCACAAAGTTAGTTGCGGTCCAGAAGGACTATATTTTGTATGTGTGTTTGATGGAAAAAGATCTCATTGATAAGTTTAGTAAACATAATATTTGAAGTTGGACACGGCGGAAACTTTCTAACACATACACTTGCAACAGAGTATTTGAATTGTGTTGGTAGAAAACTAAAGCCAGAGCTAGTAAATCACAACGAAGATAATAACGAATACTTAAAGACATGCTTCCATCCTATAATAGATAGATCGCATGCACATCATTTAGATTCAAATGAATTTGAAAAGTTAAGAGATAGTAAGTGTGTTGTAATAACTTCTTCACCTGAGGTATATAATAAAATATTCAATATGGGAATATGGAAGAACAGATTTAGAAAGAATATAAAACAAAAATTAGGATACATAGACGATACCACAGAACAATTTAATGAGTATCAACATAATATCAATAAAGCATTTCCAAACAAAGAATACTTTGAAATGGATTACCAAGACTTGTTCTTGGATATTAACAAAGAAAGGATACAGGAGATGTTGGAGTATATATGTTTCCCAATTGAAACAACAAGCAATGTAACAAAAGCAATTAAACAGTATACAAAAGATAACGAATCAATACTAGCAGGACTACAAAATGATTGAGTTTCTATTCATAAACATTGTATATGTAAGTTATAGATTAATAGTATCAGCACATATTGTAAAGTTCTTTAACAAGTATATGCCTTACAGTTTTGCAGTATTAATAATGTCTCAGGTTAGTTTTGCATACGACTTTGGAATATTTGCATACTTGTTTTCAGCACAGTCGATACCAGACATTATGGAAATAGTACAAGCAAACATTATGTACACACTACGAGTTGGAATAGCTTGGTGGATAATTAAAATGCTATGGGATAGACTAAATAATTATTACTTAGCAGTATTTATTGGAGCAGAGATGACATTTGCAGTTGACTATTTTATATTTGATGGAGTATTTTAATGTACGAATACAAACAGATTAATGAAGTACACTTAGAAGTTACACAACGATGTAATGCAAGTTGTCCTATGTGCGACCGTAATGAGAATGGCGGAGCAGTTAATCAACATATTAAAAACAATCTACAAGAACTAACACTTGATGATTGTATTGACATGTTCCCTTATGACTTTATTGCACAACTAAAGACAATGTATATGTGTGGTAACTTGGGTGATCCAATTAGTGCTAGAGATACATTAGAAATATTCCAATGGTTCCGTGATTGTAATCCAGACATGTGGTTAAGTATGAACACCAATGCAGGTGCAAGAGATCCACAATGGTGGGCCGAGGTTGCTAAAGTAATTGGCCGCAATGGTTGTGTTATCTTTAGTGTAGATGGATTAGAAGAAACTAATCATTTGTATAGACAAGGTGTACAGTGGGATAAAGTAGAGCGTAACATGAAAGCATTTATTGCCGCAGGTGGTAGAGCTAGATGGGACTATCTAATATTTGAGCATAGTGAATGTGATGTAGAACGTGCAGAACAGTTAGCCAAAGAGTGGGGTGTTGAACGTTTTATGAAAAAGAAGACTGGGCGTTTTATTAATGCAAACAGTGACAAGAAAGAAACACACCAAGCAAAGAATCGCAAAGGTGCAGACATGCAACAACTTGCTAAACCTAAAAAAGCAGAGCATCAAAATCTAGCACTATTAAAACAAGAAGAAATTACAAAGACTTACGGCAGTATGATGGACTATTATAATCAAGCCACAGTAAAATGTAAGGTAGCAGGTAAAGATACTAAGAGTATTTTTATTACCGCAGAAGGATTAGTTATGCCTTGTTGTTGGACTGCTGGTCGTATGTACAAATGGTGGCATAGTGATCCTAAGGTAGAACAGATATGGGACTTTATAGATGCAGCAGGCGGCAAAGATGGAATCAGTGCTAAAGTAAATGGCATCGAAGGTGTGTTTGCTAGTGGCATTATGAAAGACATACAACGCAGTTGGGCATTCAATAGTATTAAAGAAGGCAAACTAGGCGTATGTGCTCAGAAGTGCGGAACAGAGTTTGACCCTTATGCAGAGCAATTTAAATAAATACAATCGATGATAGAACTATTTCTAAATGCTATTCCAAATGTACTCGCGGCAATGATCGTAGGAACAACTGCTGGTGGACTAGTGCAAGCATGTGAAAAAGATATCCCAAAACTAACAAGACTTAGACCAAAACTAGAACAAGTTATGTCTGAACGAGAAGTAGACGAAGACATACGAAATGCTTTTTGGGCATCATATGATAATGCATACACTAAAGAAAAAGATATAACATTACCATGCGAAGAAGCCTTAATTGCATTGGGCAGTTCTAAAGCAGAAGTAGAAAAAATACTTAAAGATCCTAGTAACACAGATAGTACTAAATTACAAAAAATAATAGACCAGAGACACCACTAATGAAAGACAAATCAAAACCGGCTTGTTATGCACCCTGGATAACTACATACGAACAATCAAAAGGCGGCATTGTTCCTTGTTGTGAGTTTACTAAGCATGACAGAGAAAACAATGTAAAAGCAATTCCATTAATACCCACAGAAGAGCATATGGATTTTGAAGATAGATTTAGGCATCCAGAAATGGAAAAGTTTAAAAAACGTTTAATGACTACGCCAATCTTACCAATTGAATGTATGAATTGTGTTGCTGACGAAACAGCTGGACTAAAGTCGTTGCGTAAACAATTTGACGAGCATGTTGATTGGGCAGAAAAATATACGGATTATAAATGGAATGTAGACAAATTTGAATATAAAAGTATGGATTACCGAGAAAGTAATTTATGTAACTTTAGCTGTAAGATGTGTGGGTCATCGCTTAGTAGTACTCATGCAAAAATAGAAGGACAGTACGGTAAAACGGGAATACTTAAAAACATACATAAATTAGAAGAGCATTTAAATAATTTAGATAGTGTTACTCATGTTAACTTTTTAGGTGGCGAACCAGTGTTAACAGACTCTATGTGGATTACAATAGACGAAATAAGAAAACAAAACCTACAGGAACACATACACGTTTCAATAGTAACTAATGGTAGTCTGCTACATAGGCATAATGATAACTTAATGGATAAACTGGATGGATTTAAATTTGTAGATATATCTATAAGTATTGATTGCGTTGGTGAACAACATAATTATTGGAGACATAAAAACACCTGGGACATTGTACAAAAGAATTGTGAAACATTATATAAATGGAAACAAGGAAAAGACAATGTTAGATGTTGCACTAGAACTGCAATTGGCTGGCCAAATGCGTATGCAGCCAGAGATGTTTTTGATATGTTTAAAGATGCAGAAGACGTACAACAGAGATGGAATGTTATTACAAATCCACAAGGATTAGCTCTCAAAATGTTACCACAAGAAGATCTAGAAAAGTTATATGTGTATTGGAAAGATTATCCTGAAGTAGCAGAAATGTTTAAAAATATCACATCAGACCCAAACTATATGGAAATGGCCACAGAGAAGCATAAGTTTGTTAGACACAATGACTGGCATAAGAATAGTTTTACTAAAGCATTTCCAGAATTAGCACATGTCTGGGATTCAATAAAACTTAGCAAAAAATATACATAATTATAGGTTGACAAACCAATACAAATTTGTTATAATTACTACATAAATCAATAAACTAAAGGTTATATCGTAATGATAGACTTAAAGCTAGAGGATCAGCAGTTCGCAGATGACTACTCTAAATGGAGTATGTTCTATAACTACGAACTTACCTGCTTCTATGTACGAAAGTTATCACAACAATGCTATCGCCTTAACACACAATTCCCACAACATATAGATTTTCGTTCATTGTACACAGATAAATTTGTATTGACAACCACTTCTAACCGTGCTACAATCACTAGAAACATAAGCGATACTCATTGGGTAGAAGATACTTACTATCAAATTGCTAGGTATGTTTACAACAATGATATCAACGAACAAGAAATGATACAGTACTTGATTGATAATAACAGAAGCAAGAAGAAACCATTTGCAATGCAATGGATAGTTGGAGCAATTGAAGCCACAACTGAAGAAGAAATTAACAACTGTATGCAACATATTAATAATATAAAATGGAATGAGGAGAACTGGTAATGGCTAAATTTACACAACGATATCTTAAACCTACATTATTTAAACCTAAAGGCTCTGTGTTTGAAGGTTTAATATGGAAACAACCTAATTCAAAAGGCACAGACACATATGATGTTACTTGCACAGACAAAGGCTTTACTTGTGACTGTCCAGGCTTTACATTCCGTGGTAAGTGCAAGCACAGTTTAGAAGTGCTAACACGAGTAGAAGTAGCATTAGATGACAAGCATCCACAATACAGGTGGGAGTTCGCACAATGACAACACACGCAATGATTGATTTAGAAACACTAGGCACTGGTCCAGATTGTGTAGTACTAACTATTGGTGGTGTTAAGTTTAATCCAAATGATATAAGTGAACCTTGGGAAGAATTCTACTACAGATTTGAAGTAGATGAACAATTAGAAAAGGGCAGAACTACATTAGAAAGCACACTCGAGTGGTGGGGCAAACAAGAAGAAAGTGTACGTGAAGAAGCATTAGGTGATGGAAATCGCACACCAGTATTAGAAGTATTGCAAGCACTAAACAAATGGTGTGTGGGTGCTAATACTATTTGGTGTCAAGGTCCTGCATTTGATATTGTAATATTAGAGAATTTATTTAAACAATACAATCATCACATACCTTGGCCGTTTTGGAAGATTAAAGATAGCAGAACACTATTTGGTATTATGCCAAAAGATCCACGCAAAGCAATTGACTTTGCGGCTCATAATGCATTAGAAGACTGTAAGGTACAAGCATTATGTGTACAACAAACAATAAAAGAATTGGGTTTAACCATAAGGTAAACTTAGTAAATGAAGTCAGTATTAGAAAACATCAATTTTAAAGCCATAAATGGCCTTTTTGCTTGACATTTTCTAAATACTATTATATAATAAAAGTTAATCAATTAGGAGAAATATGATATGAGTACCAGAGATATAGTGCAAGACATTGTTAAGCACACAGCCGGACTAGGCTTTATTACATCAGTAAAAGTCACAGGCACAGATGAATCAACTACACTTGACGCCATGGATGCAGATCGTACAGTTATTCTACAAGCAAAATTACACAACACAGTTGAAGAATTTACTGGTGAGTTTGGACTAGGCAACTTAGGTTTCTTAGCAGGTGTTACTGCATTAGGTAACTATCAAACAGATGATGCAACAGTAGATGTTGTAGCACGAGATCGCAACGGAGTTTCAAGTCCAGATCATTTAATGTTTAAAGATGCAGATGGTAACACAGACCAGTATCGCTTTATGTCAAAAGAAATTATTGAGCAGACACTACAAACTGTAAAGTTTAAAGGTGTAGAGTGGGATGTTACACTAGAACCTACTAAAGCAAAAGTAAATGAACTACAACAAGTAGCAGGCATTTACGGAGGCATTGAGCCAAACTTTACTGTTAAAACAGAAGGCACTGACTTGATTGTAACAGTAGGTGCAGCTGATGGATCATTTACAGGCAAGCGTACATTCGCACAAAATGTAAATGGTGAGATTACAGAAGGCTATGCATGGCCACTAGCACAAGTATTAGCAATCCTAAAACTAGGAATGTCAGGTACATGTGTAATGCAAATTAGTAAAAAAGGTGCATTGATGATTTCAGTTGATTCTGGAATTGGCAAGTACGATTACATTTTACCAGCACTTACAGTATAAGAGAATATAATATGGCAGACAGAAAAGATCTAACAACTAGTAATAAAGACTACAGTGTGTTCTTACCGAGCATCAGTAGTTTCTATTCTAAGTTCATAGCACAAGCACAAAAGCGTCCAGACTTTGTTAAGCCTGAGCGTATGCCTAAAGGCTTTGAATATGGAATAGATGGCTTTGACTTTTTAAAGCCCAAAGATAATTACTATAATTACAAGTGGGGTCTTTACTCTGCCGGACATGCTACTCGAGATACTGCAAAGAGTGACGAACAGGAACCAATGATCCAAAAGCGTGACAGGGAGAATAGTTTTATCCTTGGCGACAGTGGTGGGTTCCAAATTGCTACAGGTGTAATCAAATGTGATTGGCCTAACTTTAAAACAGATGATGAATTGCGTAGTACAATCTTAAACTGGTTGGAACACACAGCAGATTATAGTATGGTACTTGATATTCCTACATTGGCAGCGGCACCACCGCTTAATGCTAAAACAGGATTAACTAATTGGGTTGATTGTTTAGAGTACACAATGTTTAATAACGATTACTTTGTTCGTAACAGGCAAGGTAAAACTAAGTTCTTAAATGTATTACAAGGCAACAACGAGCAACAAGCAGATGATTGGTACAGTGCAGTTAAGCATTATCCATTTGAAGGTTGGGCAATGGCTGGTTATAACATGAAGCAATTACATCTTGCATTACGCAGACTTATTGTTATGCGTGATGAGAAGATGCTTGATCCAGGTAGAGATTTAATTCACTACTTAGGTACAAGTAAACTGAATTGGTCTTGTATCTTTACAGCAATTCAGCGTAACATCAGAGAAACTATTAACCCTAACATGATGGTAACATATGATGCGGCAAGTCCTTTTATTACTACTGCTAAAGGTCAAGCGTATACACAACATGTACACAGGAATAGTAAGTTTAGTTATGTTATGGAACAAGCAGTAGACGATAAACGTTTTCAGCACAGTGAAATACCTTTCCCATTTAACAGTCCTATTGGAGAGCGTATGAACATGGGTGACTTATGTTATATGGGTCCAGGCATGTTAAACAAGTTAGGCAAAGAAGGTAAAACAAGTTGGGATAGTTTCTCATACTTCTTGCTAATGGCACATAATGTTTATCAACACATTGAAGCATGTCAACGTGCAAATACACTAGCCGACATTGCTACAACAAAATACCAGCCTAGTCACTTAGAATGGAATAAGGTTAAGCCTGGGCAAAGTGAATTTGACTTATGGGTACCTCGTGATGTAATTTATGTTACAGAGTTTATCAATAAGTTATTTAAAAGCGAGACTCCGATGCAAATGCTAGACGAAGGTGAAAGAATGTTAACACACTTCAGCGGCATGAAAACTATTAAAACGACACAAGGTGCATTTGATAGTTTATTTGATTCAGGAGACACAGTTCAAGAAGAGTCAGATGGTGAATTTACATCAGAACAAGCCGAAGCGGCTGAAGACTTTTTAGAACACCTATAAAACAAAGGAGAATGTAAATGGGTACAGGAACAATTAATAGTAAGAAAAGACATCTAGCACATCTAGTTGAGAAGCATAGAGAACTTGACAAAGAAGTAACTATGTTATACAATAAGCATATGAGCGATGATGTTGTTAAGCCACTTAAATTGGACAAACTACATTTAAAGCAAGAAATAGCGTCCTTAGAAGAAACAATTAACAATTTAGAAGCCGGAAAATAAAATGGAAAGAGATTATAGTTCAAGCAGTGATGTCACAGGTGTTACTTATTTTGTAGGTAATGAAATCGAACACACACTTGCATTTGGAAAGAAAACACTATTTGTAGTGGGCATACAAGATGCAGACGAAATAATGGAAATGGCAGTTAAGAACAATGTTGAACACATTTACTTAGGTGCTAATCAAAGTTTTGAGATTACTGGAGAACATGGTACTGATGCCGAACAAGCAGGTTGGGACCTAATGGTTAACTTGTGCATTGGCGCAGGCTATCTAGTCACACTTGACTTTGATCTCGAAGATTTAGAATGGGTACAAGAAAGTGGTTACTCAGAAAACAATAATTTTATTCCAATGATCAGTGTTAAGGTTCCTTACATTGAACAATTGGGGTACAATGCTAACATTAAGATTGACGATGTTGATTTTAATGCTACAAACAAAGGTGTATGGACACACTCTGTACACTCATTAATGGACCCTAAAAAGTTCACAAACTGGAACCAATATAAACAAGACGAAATAATTGAATAGGAGAATTTTATGACTAAGAAAATTCGTTTAATGGATGATGGAACTGATAATGCAGTGCCTACAGAAGCAGAAGCAACAGAATCGTTAAGTAACGAAACTATTGATAATGCAACTGTAACACAGTTAATGAAGTACATTGAAGCCATTGATTGGAAGCTATGGGAAATGCTTAAGATAATGAAAGCAAACGATGGCGATCCAATTACAACTAAACAAGCAGAGGAAGAGTAATATGCTTGATGTAGCACAAAGGCAAATCTGGGTAACATTTCAAAAAGAGGGTGTACACTTATATCCTGCAGCGAAAAATGATCCAGCATTAGCAACAGGAGGATGGGACGATGTTTCATTTCTTGGTGTAGCACACAGACATATTTTTCATTTCCGTGTAGCAATTGATGTATTTCACGATGACAGAGATATTGAATTTATTCAATTCAAACGTTGGTTGGAATCCTTATATGCTACAGATATTCTAGAACTTAATCATCGTAGTTGTGAGATGATTGCAGAGGAATTAGCACAGGAAATTCACAACAAATATCCTGGACGTTCAATAACAATTAGTGTTGCAGAGGATAATGAGAACGGTGCAACAATGACTTTTAACCCTAAACAAGGATGACATATCATGTCAGATAATAAAAAAGAAACAACATCAGCAAGTACACAATACTTTAGACTGATGGGCTATTATAACATCAATGATATTAAGTATGATTTACTTAAAATTATTGCCCCTTATGATGGCTATATGTACAATGAAGTAGAAACTAATAAACTTATTAGTGTTTTTAATTCATACTTGGGCGACTTAAAAAGAAGCTACAAGATTTTTAGTTACGAGATTGCAGATACTGAAAAAGAAAATGCAATCACTTTTGATATCCAAATCAAAATGCAAAAGGATAGAAGCCCTAAGAAGCTAAAAATCCACGTAGGTAAACTTTGGTACGAAGTAAACAAAGCCAAAGAAGAAGGTGAAAATGCGTAAGCTATTTTACATGGGGTTGGAACCCTACGAAGGCCGTTATACATTACAGTTGCAAGACTGGAGTGAAGCGGCTTTTAAAGAGCGTGGTATAGATTATGTAATCGTACCAGGCGAGACTATCGACAATACTAAATCAATTTCAGTAGGACAAGTGTTAGACGCACATGGGCGTTCATACTTTGGTATGAGCCAGCTCATGAACCTGGTACAAATGATGCGTAACGGAGAGTGCGGAGGAGATGATGTGGTTTTCTTTGAAGATATGTTTCAACCTGGTATTGAAAGTCTTCCATATATTATGTGTCAAATTCCCGAAGAACAACGACCAAAGATTTATTTACGTTGTTTAGCACAAGCAGTAGACCCAGATGACTTTGTTCATGTATGGGGTATGAGCAAGTGGATGTCGTTATACGAACAAATGTGTAATGAGATTCCTAATGTACATATTCTTGCAACCAATGAAGAAATGGTTGCACATATGCGTATTGCTAATTGGAATGCACCTATCTATAATATTTCAGGTTTAAGTTTTGGCAAGAGGGAAGTGCTCTCCAGAATTAACAACCAAGTTAAGCCATGGACAGAACGCAGTGACAGAGTGGTATTTGCCGCACGTTTTGATCAGGAGAAGCAACCAGACTTCTTCATGGATGTTATTGAGATGGTGAAAGCTATTAATCCTAATATTGAATTCGCAGTACTAAGTGGCGGACCGTTGCGTAGTAACAACGAAAAGTATTTGACTAGAGCTTTACAAATGGAAGCGGATGGCAAACTTACAATCCTAAAAGACTTACAGAAGAATGATTACTATAATGTAGTTAATGATTCTAAAGTAATGTTTAATTGTGCATTGCAAGACTGGGTATCTAATACAGTCAGTGAAGCAGATGCATTGGGTTGTAATGTTGTTTATCCTGCATACAGAAGTTTTCCAGAAACTTTTGCAAACGATCATACTAGACTTTATATGCCTTGGAGCAAGGAAGATGCAGTAAGTAAAATCCTAGCAGGCATTGAAGCACCTAGTGATAAGATGGGTAAGATTAGTGATTGGACTAATGGTACTATTGATCGTATGCTCGACATTATGGAAGGCAGTTATAAACACAACAACTGGCTACGCAGTGGTAACAGATATCGTGACCATGTAGCAGAGGAGAAATATTAATATGAAGATACTAGTAACAGGAGCAGGCGGGTATATAGGCTCGCAAACTTGTAAGTTCTTAAGCGACCAAGGCAATAAGATTGTCGGAGTAGATAGGAACAATATTAAACATGGATATTGTACTGAAACACATATAGGAAGTTACACAGACTACGAAGTGCAAGGGTTACTATTAGACGTTGATAGCGTAGTTCATATTGGTGCAACAAGTTTAGTAGGACCTAGTGTTTTAGACCCTAGCAAATACTATAACAATAATGTTGTAGGCACACTAAAACTCTTAGACGCATGTAAAAATCAAGGTGTAAAGAGTTTTGTGTTTGCCAGTAGTGCTGCAACTTATGGAGAACCAGAAGGCGGTGTATGTTTAGAAACAGAACAACATACTCCTATGAATCCATATGGTTGGAGCAAGCGTATGACAGAGATCATGTTAAGTGATTATGCTACTGCATACGGAATGAATAGCGTTAGTTTGCGTTTCTTTAATGTTGCTGGTGCAGATACATTAATGGAAATGGGACAAGAAAAAGATGCTACACATATCATTGCTAAACTTATAGAAATGACTATGGAAGGAAAAGACTTTACACTAAACGGTGGAGACTTTAACACACCAGACGGAACATGTGTGCGTGATTATGTTCATGTAGAAGATGTTGCTAGTGGAATACACAGGGCAATTGAATATACAAAAACACATGAAGGTGCATATCGTTTTAACTTAGGCAACAAGGAAGGTTACAGTAATATGCAAATAGTAGAAGCAGTAAAGCGTAACACTCCATTAGAGCCTAATGTTACAATTGGACCAGCAAGGGATGGCGATCCTGCTACACTAGTGGCGAACACTATGTTAGCAAACGTAGAACTAAATTGGACACCAAAATATGATCTTGACACAATAGTGAAAACAGCGTATAATTGGTATAGGAAAAAACAAAATGACATCCACGTCATAAACTCGGAGAAGAAAAATGAGCAAGTCGAAACAAATTAGAAACAAATTAGAAGAAGCAGGAATTAGATATTGGGCTGGTGATAACATCAGTGAAGTATTACAAAATGGCGATAAAGAAGAATTAATTGATGAGGCAGCACTTGCCTTTGAAACAGTATTAGATACATTAGTTATTGATAGGAAAACAGATCCTAACAGTATGGATACTGCAAAGCGTTTAGCAAAAATGTATTACAACGAATTAATGGTAGGAAGATACCAGCCGGCTCCGCCTGCAACAGCATTCCCTAACGAACCAGATAACATTACAAATGAAAAGTATGATGGTATGTTAGTAGTGCGTAGTGAACTTAAAAGTGTTTGTTCACATCACCACCAGCCAGTAACAGGTGTTGCATACATTGGATTGATTGCAGCAGATAAACTTATTGGACTATCAAAGTATACTCGTATTGCACAATGGTGTGCAAGGCGTGGAACTCTACAAGAAGAACTTGCAATGGATATTAACAGAGAGATCCGTCAAGTAACAGGTTCTAAAGATGTAGGCGTTTACATTCAAGCAATACACGGATGTTGTGAGAACAGAGGCATTATGGCACACAGTAGTTTAACACAGACTACAGTACTTAAAGGTGCATTTGCAACGGACCCTGCTACTAAAGAAGAGTTCATGAATAACATTAAACTACAGCAAGAATTTGCTCCAAGATAATAGGAAACTAAAATGGTAAACAAGGTACACTACACATGGAAAGATATTGAACATATGATTGACACTATTAATAATCTTATGTTTGCAGACAATTGGCGTCCAGATTATATCGTAGGTATGACACGTGGTGGCCTTGTGCCAGCAGTAATGATGTCAAACAAAACGGGCATTATGATGCATGCACTAGATGTAAGATTCAGAGACACAGATAATAATTATGATGGACCAGAATCTAATACATGGATGGCAGAAGATGCATTAGCCAAAGGTAAAAAGATTTTAATTATTGATGATATTAACGACACTGGCAAGACACTTAGTTGGATTAGAGAAGACTGGATAGCAAGTATGGGCGGCGCTTCATATGATGCTAGTGCATGGGGCGATACTGTTCGTACTGCATGTTTAGTAGACAACCAAGCAAGTGGCTTTGATGGAATGGACTATACGGCATTAGAAATTAATAAAATGGAAGAAGACGTATGGGTAGTATTTCCATGGGAAGGCGAACGTGATTATGGCCAAGTTTAAAACAGGTGGAACTTTCAGTGTAAAACAATCATACAATGATGAACAACTTACTGCATATACAATTGGTTCTGCCAACGTAACTCTTGCAGAGCCTATGCCTATAATTGATCCCTACGAAGAAAAAATAAAAGAAGCACATTTTAAAATTGAAGTGTTAACAGAACTACTCGAAGAGATGGGAGTAGACGTTAGCAAACGAATAGAAGAAAAACTATTTCTAAATAAACTTTCAGGAGAAGACAATGGCAAAGTATGAAGTAGAATTATACGGCTATGGTGGTGAGTTTGTATTAGGCACACTAACAAAAGAGCAGTATGATTTTTGGATAGAAAACGAAGGTGATGGACTAGACAGTCATGTATTTTGGGATCCATATGATGACGCTGGTGGAGACAATCCTATTACTGATGAGGAAGATCCACGGTTCTTGGGTTATTGGCACGATATAGATGATATTGAACATGTATGTGGCGCCGATGTAGATTCGTGTAGAGTTGTAGTAACATCATTAGACTCGGGCGAAGAAGTATACACATCAGATGATGTTGATCTAGTACATACCACAGACCAGCTTGTAGAAGAACAAAAGAGTGGATATTATTGGACTGCATATGCATCAGAAAAAGGTCAGCATTTCTATGCAGAACTTGAGATAGATGGCGAGTTTGATCCAACTAAATTAACAGTAAATGCTACTAATATAGACGGTGAACACATAATTGACGAGGTTATCTATAACGAGGAAACCCTTGATAATGACGGTGGATCCACGGATACTAAGAGTCAAGGATACGAATTGCACGAAATTGTGTAAAAAACCAAGACATTTCGGTTGACATCTGACTTATTATATCATATAATATACTTATATTAACAGTCAGGAGACTATAATGAAGAAGTTATTCGCATCAGTTGTATTAGCACTGGTAGTATCTACAAGTGCATATGCAGGTAATTTTAAGAGTTACTACGATTATGCAACAGGCCTAAATACAGGCTTGCAAATCAGTTTTTCTACGCAAATGATAGCAAATTACGAGCGTAGTAATAAAACATACAAATCGCTTATTGATCGATTTGGACATATGTTTGGACACTATGGGTGGTTCCAAAACATGAAAGAACGCTATGCGTTCCAAGTAAACGAGCTTACAAAGTTCCAAGCATTACTTGATACTAACAATCAAAAAGTAACCCTAGTCAGCACAGAATATAAAAACACTAATGGCATAGTAGTACAACGAGGTACGACTACTATAACCAGTGAGACTAATTCAGTTGTAGAAGAAAATAACGGCACTACTATTAAAGAGTATGCAGTTGTTACTAAAGTGTTTAGTACACCAATTAAAAAGATCCATTGGGAAAATGTACAAACCATTAAAACATATAGTGATGGTACTAAAGGTGTCACTAATGATTCTAAAGCAACAAATGTTACAAACACAGTTGAAACTGATACTAAAGTAGAACGTGAATTAATCAGAGAATATGCAGTTATTATTCCTGAAGAAAAAGAAACTATTACAGTATTTACAGAGGCAGAATATTTAGCAAGAACAGATGTTACACTAGAAAATACTGACACATACAAACAAGCAGTGTGGAATGTAAACTCTAATATTAATGAAAATTATATTAATAATGTGTTGTCTGCAAACTATGGTAATCATTTAGAGCGTGTAGGAGCACCAGTTGCCTGGAGTAGAGGATACACAGGTGCAGGTAGTACAATTGCTATACTTGACACTGGTATTGATATGGATCATTCAGAGTTTGAAGGCAGTATCAAGGGTGCAGAATGTTTTACAGGTTTATGTAAAAATGGAACTGAAACAATAGATGACAAGAATAGATTCTCACACGGAACACATGTGGCAGGTATTGCAGCAGCAAACTTAGATGGTGTAGGTACTACGGGTGTTGCACCAGATGCCGATTTATTAATTGCTAAAACAGCATGGGACTTTGGTATGTTTGACTTTACAGTAGCCGACGAGGCTATTGCTTGGGCAGTTAACAATGGTGCTGATGTAATTAATATAAGTGCTAACTATAATGCAGACCTTACATACAAAAACAGTCTAGTTGAAATTGAAGATGGTATATTTAAGTCAACTGATACACGAGGGCGTAATGGTGAGACATACGACAAGTATGGATTTGCTAACCTTAGTCTTTCGGAAGTACACTACAAAAATATAGTCAACGCAATGAAAGGCCACGAAGCAGTGCTAGTATTAGCTGCAGGTAATCAAGGTATGGATGTTGCAGGACAACCTGGCTTTATTGCATTAGATGATGAAGTAGGTGATCGTGTACTAATTGTAGGTAATTGGGACGAACGTAAAGGTGACTTGCATAGAAGCAGTAATAAAGCAGGAACCATTTGTTTTGAACAAGACGCTGACGGAACATGTATTAGTAACAATGATAGAAAGATTAGTGACAGGTATATTATGGCTCCAGGTCGTTACATTGCGGCACCTAACAAAGATGGTGAGTATGTAACTAACAGTGGAACATCAATGGCAGCTCCTGTAGTTAGTGGAGCAGTAGCAATTGTACATCAAATGTGGCCACACATGACAGG
>Ga0228674_1000318_pt1 | contig 35945 bp, 51 predicted proteins | sample 1D_rmetaG_FD_189054 | JGI IMG/M metagenome (GOLD analysis project Ga0228674, IMG submission 189054) | Seawater microbial communities from Monterey Bay, California, United States - 1D_r | ecosystem: Environmental > Aquatic > Marine > Coastal | place: USA: California | collected 2016-09-26
GCAAAGTTTTCTTCTACATTAGACTGTGGGTAACGTATCATTGTTTCTCTAAAACGAAAGTCTTTGTTACGGCCTTTGTTTGGTACAAAACCAAAACGCTTGTAAAACTTAATCAGTCTATTCTTGTTTCCACCAAATGCATCGTCTGGTGTTAGTGCAATAATGGCACCTTCTCTATCCATTCTATCAACAATGTCTTGCATTGCTTTTGTACCTTGTCCAGCATTACGCTCATCACCTGATACTTCAATCTTAGATAACACATAACCTTTTTTAGCATCGCCATGTAATGATACTTCAACTTCTTCGCCTAATAAATCTTGCTTAGTTGCTTTGAAGTTACTTTGCTTCCATTGTTGCTTTAGTGTATTTAGCGTTTTACCAATCTCTGGTCCTTGAGGTACACCTTTAGCAATCAAGTCAGCACCGTTTATAGGAAATTCTGGAATTGATGTAACCATGGCATGATTTGCCATTTTCTTTTGATCTTGTAATTCTGCTAGTGCTGATATTTTTTCTTTAGCTATACCATCAGCAATCATGTCTTCTACTTTCTTTTTATCAAGTCTATTATCTTTATTCTGAGATAAAAAGTTTAATAAGTCAGCTTCTGTATTTTTCATCTTCCAACGTTTTGCAATGTCTACACTATTATTTAATTGTGCTAACACTATAATTGGATTACTGTTATCTTTTACTGTGTTTAAATTATCTACGTTAAGTCCTATTACTTGTGCTGCACCAGTATCTTTTATTGTTGCTAATATATTTGCAACGTTTTGCCCTGAAAGTATTTTACCCATTTCTGACCAAACTCTTTCTGCACTTATCTGTGCTAGTCCTTTTACATTAGAACTAATAGCTTCTAGTGTTTCTTTATCCCAAGTAGGAGTTGATAATCTTCCCTGAAAACGGAAGTAACGTAATATACGTAAATAATCTTCTTGAATTCTATCTATTGGATTTCCTACAAACTTACTTACTTTATCTTGTAAATCATCCATGCCACCAAAGTAATCATGTATTTCACCATCTAAATCCATACTCATAGCATTGTATGTTAGGTCTCTACGTTTAGCATCTTCTTCCCAACTGCGTACAAATTCTACTTTAGCATGTCTGCCATCTGTTTCTGCATCTGATCTTAATGTTGTAATTTCATAAGGTTCGTTATTGAGAACGGCTGTTATAGTTCCATGTTCTATACCAGTTGGTATGTGTTTGATCATTGCTCTGTCAAACATCTTTTGCATTTCTTGTGGAGTAGCATCAGTAGCTAAGTCTATATCTTTTGGTGATTTACCAAGTGCAACATCTCTAACTGCGCCTCCAACAACTCTTATTTCAAAATTGTTTCTTGCAAAGATACTACCTAACTCTTTTACATCAGGTGAAATTATACTAGGGTTTACTTCAGTTATTTCATTAATTTTCATTACTAAGTGCCCTCTGTACATCACTGATGCTATTGTACTTAATTCCTTGACCGCCTGCGGCAGTCCATTTCTTTATTTGTTCACCAAAATCGTCAATTAATATATTAGATATTCCATTGCTACCTTTAGCAAATTGTGGTTTATTATGTGTGATGTGAATATTCTTTGGTGGGAAGAAACTTAAATTCTTAGCAATCCATTCACGTTTTTGTGGTTCTGAATTAGGATCGTTTGCTAATGGACTTGAGCAAATACTGTATGAACCATATTTGTCTTTAATAAGATTTATTAATGCTTTTGCATCCGGTAACATTGGTAAATTAATCCAAAAATCTTTTGTTTGTCTAATCTTTTCAAGTGCTGGGTTTACATCTTTTATTTGTTTCCAATTACTAACACCCATAAGTTTTGACCAGTCATTAAAAAAATCTGCTAGTACCCCATCCATATCAATGTATACTTCTGCTTGTTCGTCTTTAACGTCTGTTACTTCAAATATTTTCATTGGTCATATTACCAAGCTCTGCACGACCAATAACGTGCTTTTGTTTTAGGGCCTGGATTATCACAGTTATGTCTAGCACGGAATGATTTTCTACGCTCTGGATTTGACTTCTTAATTTTCATAGTCTTACCTTTAGCACTTGTACCGCCGTGACCGAAGTTAACTTTCTTAACGTTTCCTGTTTTTGGGTCCTTAACATATACTTTAGATTTCTTAACATCACCTTGCATAGGTTTGTTAAGTTTTACAGTACGTCCTTGATATTCCGCTTCAGTAAGTTCTTCTAATCCACCTGGTACATAATCCTCACTTTGAAATAAACTTTTGAAGTTTGTTTGGAATCTAGCACTATCACCGCCGCCGCCAAATCCTCTAAATTTAAATTTACCTTTACCTTTACCTTTTGGCTTAGTATTAGTCTTAGGCTTAGGTGTTTTAACAGGTGGTGTTTTAGCCTTAGGTGGCTTAACAGTTGGTGTTTTAACTGGTGGTGGTGTTTTAGGTTTAGTCTTAATAGGTGGTGCTTTTATTGGCCCTGCTTTTACTGCTGGTGTTTTCACTGGTGGTGTTTTCACTGCTGGTGGATCTATTTTGGGTTTAACAATTTTAGGTTTAACAATTTTAGGTGCATTTGGTATTTTAGGCATTGTAGGCAAGTTAGCCGGTCCATCAATTTTACCAATAACTGGTGCCTTAACTGCTGAAGGATCTTTTGGTGTTACTACCTTACCTTTGTCTACTGCTAGTTTAGGTTTAGACTTAAATGTTGTTTTTGTATTTTTTGGTGCTAAATCAGCTATTTGTGGATTTTTTACTTTTGGAGTATCTACAACTTTTAGTTCTGGTTTAACTTGTACAGGAGCATCTGCTTTAACTTTTGGAGCTATATCTACTTTAGGAGCTTCAGCTTTTTTAGCTAATGATTTAGCGGCATCACTTCCGGCGTCAACTGCATCATCTGCACCTTTAGCAAATACTTTTTTACCAGCTTTCCATGCAAACTTTGCACCTTTAATAGCACCCTTGGCAACTGCTCCGCCAACAATAGTTAGTGCTACGTCAGTTCCAACTCTAGCGGCCAATTGTTCTTTACTAATTTTGCCGTCTTTATATTCTTTACCTGACTTCCATGTATCATAAGCAGTCCAAGCAGCACCTGCCGCCCATATTCCTGCTGGTATTAATGGTAATAATTCTGTTAAATATTGCTGGCCTTTTTCATCCATTTCAACAACAATACCATCATCTAAATGTTCTACTACACGTGATTCAATTAATATATCACCAAACTCAAATCCAACGATGTCGCCGGCTTCGGGTTGATGTGATTCTGTCTCTGTAAATAAGTTGTGTATTCTCATGTTGTAAATCTCCTGTTACTTATATTTATCAAATAACAGAAGTTAAACTACAATATAAACCTACCAGTATACACCTGCTATAATAAGCTGTACTAATGCAACACTATTCATTGCAGTAAACCACAATGTAAGTAATAATGCACTACTTCCACGCCTATACGTGCTGAATACTGCTAACATACTACCTAACAAGTATAATGGTATAAAGATGTGTGTTGCAGGATCTAATACTGTAAATGTAAGTGTAGCACTTGCAGATACTAATAATATAGTTTCTAATATCTCTGCGTAAAATGCTGTCTTATCTGTTTGATAACTTTTTTTAAAAAAATTAATTACTTTCATGTGTTGATTCCTCAAATGGTATGCTTGCTAGGTTCTTACTTTTAGCTTCTACCATAATGTCAAAATCATTACGGAAAGTACCTGCCCATTCATTAACGGCAGTATTCCACATAGTATCACTATGTGCTCTTAGTTTTGCTTTTTTGTAACCTTGTTCAAGTAATTGTTTGTAATCAGGCTTGACGTCTGTTGCATGACCTTGTAGCAGATCTTTACGACTAACACTGTAATGCATAGCAGGACGTACGCCACGCCAACTATCAATAACACGTTTAACACGATCGTCACTTGGGCTAATATACTCTCCGGTACTATGTACCCAATGATGATGTATGTCTAGCACTAGTGCAACATCTTTTTCTAGTTCTAAGCTAGCTTCGATACCCCATGCGTTTTCGTCGTTTTCAATAGTGATACAGTTTCGTGCTTCTGGAGACAATCGTTGAAGTGCGGCTTTGATACCGGCTGGACCTTGTCTGCCTGAGATGTGGACGTTACACTTGAAGTCTTGCCACTCTTTACCGTAACCCATCCACCTGATGATATCCGCATGATATTCAAACTCCTCTATACTGCGTTCTACAATTTCTGGTGTATCACTTGCTAGTACAACAAACTGACCTGGATGCATACTAAGACGCACACCTAGTTGTCGTGCAAGCTCACCTGCTATTCCATAATATTTAGCCGCATAGTTACGTATGTCTGGGCGTTTCCAAAAGTAACGCCAGTCTGGATGTGTTGCGGCAGGAAGCTGATTGCTACCTAGTCGAACCATACGCTGATTCTCTGGAAGACTGCCTACATACTCAACAAGGTTGTAAACTGCTTTTGTATTATGTATAAGAATTTCCCATAACCTTTGCTCTGCAATATCACGTGTTTGATCATTGAGCCAACGAATAGTTGTAGATCGCTCTGTTAATGGTCGCTGAATTTCTTCTAGCAGTTTTTTCTTTTGTGTTTGATCGTGATGTAAAAACTTACACGCAAAACCAACCTTACCTAATGTCATAATAATTCCTTGTTGTTAGTTGTATACATTATACGATTATTTTTAATATATGTCAAGTTTCTTTAAACATGTCTCTAAGCATCCACTTATGCTTATTGAAATAATATTTGCTGTCATATTTGGGGTTAGATCCTGTCCATGCAAAGATCTCATCTTGGTGTTCCCACCATTTATCATTACAGAATAGACGAAACTTGCTTGGTAAGGGTGGAAGTGGATCGTTTATCCAATCTTTTTCTGTGTTCATTAACACACCTCCTCAAACTCTTCTACTTCACGTCCTTCTGCAAACAACATCAACTCTACTGCTAATGCACGTGCTTGCTCACGAGTCAATTCAACATGGTTAAAAAAGCCATCTGATGTAGTAGGCTGAGAAAAACCACGTGCTTTCTTCTGTGTTATTTGAACACACTGTTTGCGATCTTGTCCGCCCCAAAAACGAGTTTGAGTTAATTCAGTTGTTGTGTTTAAGTTTGGTACATTGCGTAATTCTGTTGACATATTTAATCTTCCTGTTTAACTAACTATACATATACTATAGCAAGATATCTTACTATTGTCAACCTTTTTTAACGATTTAATTAAAAAAAGAAACATTGTATTACAATGGGTTATAAATTAAGTTTGAAATATTCTATTTTTACTGCTACCGCTTCTACGTTGTATTAAACGTTTATTAGTAACAAGATTTACATGTGGGAATGTGTTAAGGGTGTGTAAGAAATGTGCAAATCTTTCTTCATCAAATGTATTGAAATATTTAAATATGAGTTTGCCTTTGTTTAGTTCAGCTATTTGAATAAACTTTTCCATGTGCTTTTCGTTTATTAATTCGTGGTGTAAACTTATATTAACTTTAGCATAGTCAAGTATATCATTGTATTTGCTTACTGACGCTGTACCATTTGACAGCATTTCTACAGTGCCTTTGCTATGACACATTTTTAGTATATCCATTATGTTAGGATGTATTGTAGGCTCGCCACCATTTAAATTAAAGTGTACTGCTCTATTATCAGGAACAATTATGTCATTAAATTCTTGTTGTAATTGTTCCATTGATGGAAATTCACTATCGTAATCATGTATGTCAGGTGCACAATATGTACAACTAAAATTACATCTTCTTAGTAAGTTCCAATCTACAACAAACTTTTTATTTTTTAATAAAGAATATAATCCTACTGCTTTTATACTTCCATCTCTTTCAGGATCGTAACTAGTAGCTTGTAAGTGTGGGTCTGAATTTATTATATCTCTAAGTGTTTGTAAGTCTTCTTTTGATTGTGCTTTTGGTAAGTCAATATCTGTAGGACAAGTACAATTTGATATTGCACATATACGTGATTTATTTTTACATGCAGTAAAGCCTGTTGTTCTAGTTTGTGAATTTATGTTTTTTGTATGATCAAAAACTTCACAATACCAAGTCTTAAATTGTATTAAATTTAATTTAATTAATTGATCTGTGTCTGAATGTCTTACAACATTATCGTGAGTAAGCACGATAAAACTTCTATTACTAAGATTCATTATTTGACGCCGTTTTTACGTAGCCATTCCAAAATTTCTGTTTTATTAAATAAAGGACTTCTTCTGTGAGTTTCTGGCAAACTATCCCAATCTCTTAATGCTGGATGTGATTTATTTGTTTCACTAAAATATAATCCATAGTGCCAACCTTCTTTCATCATCTCATCTCGCCATCTATTATGATGCCATTTGTTTAAATCCAATGTTGCATTTTCTGTTATTTCATCATCTATTTCTAATTCATAATCTACCATAGTATCATATTGATTAGAAATTTCAATGTTAAAGTCTGGAATAAATTTATAATCCCAAGCCGCAACAACTATAGCTGCTTCGTCTGGTGTTAGGTCTCTTGTTAATGGTACTGTGTAAGCATGTGGCATTTCTTGCTCACTGCTTACACCATATTCCATTGCTACTTCATGATCACCATGTTGATAAGAAAAAACAACTCCGCTTGGAGAGAAACGCTTGCAGATACCTAGCCAGTCTTTTGCGGTTTCGCTATCTAGTGCTTCTGCTGTTTTTAATATTATATGATGCTGATACATGTGTATTTCCTCAATATCTTGACTTTATTGGTTCGTTATAGTCTGCTCTGTTGCTGGCCGCTCCACTATAACTACCACGTGTTCCAGTAGCTGAAGTATCAGTTTGTACTACAATTTTACCACTGTTTTCACTAGTGCTATTTACATAAAGTCCAAACCATGCTGCACCAGCTCCTACTACAACACTAACTAAGCCTGCTTGTGCCATATTTGGTTCTGGTAAAGCCATAAACCATTCTGTTACTTGGTATAGTAAGTAAATATACATACTGATAAATGCTCTTGGAAATAAACGTAATCTATCAAACCAATATGGAAATGCTTCCAATCGTGATATTTTACCGTCATTATTTAAATCTGTATTAGTTGGCATTATTAGTCTCCTTGTGTAAACTAATAGTATTTATCTAAAACAGTTATTGTTGGTTTATAAGCTCTGGTTTATATTCAGCTTCTAGTTTAAGTGATATAGAAGTAAATTCAACTAACGTTCTAAGTGCATCTTCAGTAATAAAAGTCATTAATGTATCTCTGTGAGCATCACCGTCTTTACCAATTAACCATTCATAGTTACCAACTTTTGCTTGTATATTAGCAACTGATTCAGGATCGTTAGCCATTTTAGTCATAGCAGTTATAATTTTGTCTCTATTTGGATTATCTTTACGAATCCAAATTGCTTTTTGTAATCCATCTCTAAAACTTTTTGCTAGTTTATAAGCATCATAAAAGTTTCCACTAGCTTCTACACCCCATATTTCTTTATAAAGAATTTCAAACTGTAAACCTGGATAGTTTGGATCATCTGCATGTGTTCCATCTGCTTGTAGTATACCATGTGTAAACCATACTTCAGCTTGTCCACTATCAACTGCGGGTTGAATGTGTTTAATAAAAGCGGCTGGATTTTCACGTGTTACGTTTAGTTCACCACGTTTAAAAGCAAGCCTTCCTTCGCCTTGGCTAAATCCTGGAAGCCATTGAATGTTGTCATTGAAACATTTAACTGGATTTACATCTGATCCTGGTCCACATACTAACATAGCCATTGCCATAACTTCTGGTTGACGTCCACCGTAACTGTGGAATTTTATTGCATTCATGTCTGCGTTAATTAGTCGACCTGTAATAATATTTAAATTCATAAGTCCAATGCTATCGTACTCTGAATAGTTATAATCAACTTCTTCAGTTAGAAAACTAACTGCGTTAGATCCGTTTGATACCATTAGTACGTCATCGTCATTTTGTAGTTCGTTGTGAAATTTGTTAAATCCTGGTAGTCCTTTTGCACCTGGAATATGTCTAACTGTAACACGATCGTTTGGCAAGAACTTTTCCAGCTCAATTGCTACAATCTGTGCCCATACACTAGTACCAGCTCCAACTTTTTGAGGCACTACTAAAGTTACATCAGCGTATGTTGCTGACGATACTATTGTAAATACTAATGCCATCATTAATTTTTTAATCATCTTTTTTTCCCTTAGTTTTATTTTTATTCTTTTTTGAAAATCTTTCATTTGCGGCTTCCCATTGAGCTCCGTATTCGCAAGTGTCTTCGCACAATTTAACATACCAATTCCAAAATTGTTTAAGTCGTTTTTTAATTTGCATTTAAAAGTCTTTCTAAATCGTTTGGTAAAATAGCTTCTTGCATACGTTCTGGATGCCACACAATACCCCATATTGGTTTTGTTTTGTGTTTAAATGCTTCTACATCACCATCTACTGTTGTAGCAATTACGTCAAAGTCTTTACCAACTTTTGTTATTTTGTTAGTATGAAAACTATTTACCTTGTATGTTTTATCGTACATTATAATATCGTGTTCGGTATTATGGTGTCCTTCGCATTCCACATTAGTTCCTTCTTCCAATTGATTAATAAAGAAAGCTCCATGACAAACTCCTATAATAGGTTTATTTTGTTTGTAGCATTCTGTTAACAAACGGATTTCAGTAACAAGTCTTTTTGGACTTGCATCGCCTCCTGTGAAAATAATAATGTCTAGATTTTTAACCAATTCTGTTAAATCTTGGTCTGGATTATTTGCTATAGGTAAAAGCGTATGACCGCCTAGTAGTTGTTGCCAACCATGCTCTAGACAGTCATACCCAAATTTGTTATGAACGAATATGCGTTGTGTTAACCCAATATTCATAACTGATTGGTCTTACCAACCGTAAGCTGCGTTAACTAGATCACGTGATCCAGCTGCTTCAACTGTGTTTGCACAAGATACGTCAAACAAATCTTTACGCATTCCGTCAACTAGTTCTAGCACGTGTGCTTGAACTTCTGGAGTTGTAGCGATTGCTTCTAGTTTCATCTCACCAATTGTTGAGTGGAAACCTTCGTCTTTTGCAATTTTAGCATATGATTTAGAGATGAAAGAATCTTCGATTGTTTCAGCCATTTGTGACCATACTGCTGCCGCACGACCTTCAGCTACGATTTGGTATACTGCAAGTGCTGCTGCGTCATCAGATGCTTCATAAGCTTCTAGTAAGTCTGCACCTTTTGCTGTTGGCTTAGCTGCTTCAGCTGCCATAGCTTCAGCTACATTTAGTTCTTCGCCAGTGATTTTTTCGATGCATTCTTTTACCATACGGAAGTGGATTGCTTCGTCCATCGCTTGCTTAGATAGGTTTTGTAATTCAATTGGGTCTGCATCAGCAGGCATGTTAGCTACTTGACGTGAGATTTCAACCATGTTCATTCTCTCGTTAACCATTCTACCTGTGAAGTGCTCTACTAGAGCTTCCATTGAATTGTCTTTGCTTTCGAAATACGCTTTCACGTTCATTTTAGAAGCTTCGAAAAGTGCTTCGTTGTCTTTACGTAGTTGTGCTACGAATTGTGTTGATGTAGTCATTGTAATATTCTCCATTAATTACTTGAATAGGATTCACTTTGTGAATCACGAATAAAACATTCTTCTCTTATTGTAAAGGGAATAATGAGTTGCACGTCTTATATATAACTGCTCAGTTATAATATGCAATCATCTTCGATGAAGTAACAAAACTCTTTGTTACATATATATTTATCATCTGAGATAAAATCATTAACAATAACGTTTTAATTGTTAACTTTTATATTATAGCAAATGAATATTATGTTGTCAATATTTACTTGGCCGTAAAAAAACCCAGTTCTATTTCTAAAACTGGGTTTTCTTTAAATTGTATTAACTAAGTAACTTACGCTACTGTCATTGCGCCTGCTGTTGCAAGTGATAATGCTTGTAGAGCTGTTTCTAGTTCTGAAGCGTCAGCCCAAGCTGAGTTTTCAACTGCTACTGTAAATACTGTTCCGCCTGTTGCGTGATCTGAAAGACCGATAACTGTACCTTTTTGAGCTACTGCTTCTAAAATTGCTTCCATTTCTTCACCTGGGTTAACTTCTGCTGATACGTCTGCAGCTGCTGTTACTGTGTATGAAGTAATTGGAGCGCCGTAATTAAACTTACCGAATTCGATAACGTTTGCTGGATTTCTTGTTGCCATTTTAATTTCTCCTAAAAATGTATTTTTAATTGTCTGTAGCTTTTGCTACTATACTTATTTATCAAAAAGTTACCTTTTGACTGAGTTTTGTTCAACAAATATAGTCCATTGTACAGTTTTTGCAGTATCTCCAGTTACAATTATCTTTAAACTGCTATTTGTAACGTCTGCTTCTACTGTTCCTGTCCATATTTGTGTTGTGTCTTCTAATGTTTCTAAACTTGGACTACCAACTAATGCTAGTGTTCCACTAGTTTTATTAATAATTCCTTGTACTTTAAACCCACAATGATCTGTTCCGTCACTGCCTACAATGTGTACTTTGTACATAACAGTACTATTATCATCAATAACAATTCTGCTACCTGTAGTTAGAAGAGCTTCTGTTGGTGTAGCATCTGTTGTAGTAATTGACATAACATAATTTTCTGCTGTTGCCGCTACTACATTTGATACTTTTGCTACTTGATTTACGCTGTGTGTAAAGAACCTATCGCCAGTAATTTCTGGCTCTGCCCATTTATCATTTACATACGTTTCAGTAGCTAACCCTGCTATACTAGGTATATAAGGTTTGTTAGCTAAGTCAGGATAACTGCCTGAAAATAGATTTGGTCTATTAACTAGATCGTTATAATCACCGCTAAACAGATTAGGTAAATTTTGCAAGTCTGCGTAATCTATGTTTGCCGCAATTGCATCGCCTAACGAAGATAAACTTACTGTACTAATAACTGTGTCCGGATCTGGATCAATATTTAAAAGTTGTAAGTCTTGTCCTATAAGTTGTAAACTTAAATCTGCATTTGATGCAGGTTTATTAATTAAGTCTGTGTAATCACCTGAGAATAGTATAGGTGTGTTTGCTAAATCGTTATAGTTACCGCTGAAGTGATTTCCACGTTCAACTAGTTTTTGTGTAACCCATGATTCTGAAGCATATCCTGCTAAGTCTACAGTACCATTTGATACTGCTTGTACTAGTTCATCTGTTACATATTGTTTTGTTGCAAATGTATCATCTAAGTCAACATTCTCCCATAAACTATTAACTGCGTTATACATTAATACGTGGTTAGTTGTTTCTGTTCCATCTATAGCAACATCAGTTAATGCACCTAGTGTAGTTACACCACCACCTAATGAAGCATTACTAATTGCTGTAGCAAGTTCTGTATCAGTAACGTAGTTGCTTAAATCAATTGTTCCACCTGATATTGCACTTGCAATCTTACTATCAATTGCTGTTTCACTTATAAATGTTGATGTATCAGGTATAGTTGGTTTGTTTGTTAAGTCGTTATAATCACCACTGAACGCTGTTGGAATAGTTGGTTTGTTTGTTAAGTCGTTATAATCACCACTAAACGCTGTTGGAATTAATGCGTCAACTTGTGTCTTAGTATAATAGTTTGATAAGTCAATTGATGGTTGATAATTTGCTAATTCTGTTTGTAGCTCTGTTTCTGTTACGTAGCTACTTAAATCAATACTGCCGCCACCTGCAACGTTAGCAATTTGTTGATCAACATATGCTACTGTTGCTTTATTAGTAATTTGTGATTGTAAAGATGCTTCTGCTGATAATGCACGAGTTTCTTCAACTGCAATAGCTGCATCTAATTGTGCAGTACTAATGCCTCCGGCTGCACCACCACTTAATAAATTAGTAGTATCTGTTAAGTCACTTACGTCAGCTGGTATACTTAAATTTGATAATGCTGTATTTAATGCTGTAGTAGTTACATAATTTGATAAGTCAACATTTCCACTATTATCTATTGCATTAATCTGTTGCTGTACCCATAACTGAGTAGCATATCCTGTTAACGTTGGAATAGTAGGTGTGTTATGTAAATTGTTATAATCGCCATCAAAGAATGTAGCGTTGGCAATAGCTGTGTTAATTTCGCCTGTAGTTTGTGTACTAGTGCTGTAATTAAGCAATGCACTGCTTAATGCGCCTGTGGTTACATAGTTAGTTAAATCTACATTACCGTTGCTTATACCCGCTATTTGAGCGTCTACGTAGGTCTTATCTGCTTTAAGTGCTGTTGCTGCATCAAGAGCTGCTTTAGCTGTATTGAAATCTGCAATAGTATGATATGAACTTAAATCAACACTCCCACCGCCGTTGATATTAGCAATCAGCTGGTTAACTTCTGCTAATGTTGCAAAGCTACCGTTACTATTAATAAATGATTTAGTTACGGTGTTATAAATTAATATATCACCATCAACAATATTAGTTAGGTTAAAATCCGGTAATGGTTGGGTCGATACCGCTCCACTAAATGCCTTAATTGCCAAGTTAATTTCTCCTTAAATTAGAATTACTACTTTGTCAACTACACCATGTAATGCAGGGTCATATGCGTTTGCCCCTAGGTATGTTCTATCAACTTTTGCACGTAGATAGACAAAGTTGCCTTCAAAGCTAGTGCCTCTTGTAGCTGTTTCTGCTGTAAACTGTAAATATGGAGTAATTGTATCTAGTTCTATTGGGAACCAATCGTTATTACCTGGGTTTTCAACAATTGTTGCCTCTAGGTGTAATCTTCCAGTAAAGTTTACTACATGAAAACTCATAGTATGCAAGCCATCAGCAAACCCGTAGTAGCCATCACCTTTAACCATTTCACTTGTATAATCAAGCTCGTTTTTATTTGTTAGAACTATAATAGATCCAGACATAGATAATCTCCTTTAATCTTACAAGTATTTATCAATTTCGCAATTCTTTATACTGAATAACTGTCTCAATCTTAATATTAAAATGATCACTGTGTGCTAGCTTAAATAGCATCATTGTTTCTTCACTATTACAAAACACAATTGGAACACTTTCTCTATCTCTGAACATAAAGTATCTAATATGTACTATACGTCTATCATGGAAGTCAAAGTTATCATAAATCCACTTTATAGCAGAATTATCAGATTCTAAAGATCCTCCAGAAAGTGTACCTTTTGGCCAAGATAATAATTTATGTTTATATTGATTATACCATAGTTTATCACGTATAACAACATTTCTATCTTTTTCGTATAATAGTGTTTTATGTAATTCACTTACTGGTTCATTTATTTTTTCTATTTTTCTATATAAAAACTCATCAGCTTTTATTTGATCAACCATATTAGTGTTTGAAGTATAAACTGCTAAATTGTATGTTGTTTCTGATTGGTTTGTTTTAACACTACGCCAGATTGTTGCTCCATCTGGAGACATTCTAGGATAGTTAAAAACATAATTGAAAGGCAAGTTTACAAACTTGATACATGTATCAAATTGTCTATAGTACAACGATTGTGTTGGAAATATATTATTGTCCATTAATAAGCAACTTATCTTTCTTCCAATCAAGACTTAATGTAAATTCGCCTTCATTGTTAAGTAGATATTTTGCTAGTGGCAATTTTACTGATTCATTAATTACTCGTTGTAATGGTCTTGCACCCATTGCAGGATCGTATCCTTTATCTTCTAGCATAGCTAGTAGTCCTGGGCCCCATTGCAGAACAATATGTCTACCTTCAACATATGATTCTAATTCACCTAAGAATTTAATAACAATACGTTTCATATCTTGTTGTTGCAATGAATTAAACTTAACAATGCCATCTAACCTATTACGGAACTCTGGAGCAAAGTAATTATTTACTGCATCGTCAATTGCTTTTGCATTGAATGTTTCTTCATTAAAGCCAATGCTCTTAATTGCTGAATCTTTTGCACCAAGGTTACTTGTCATAATAATAATTGCATTTTTAGCACTTACTATTTTGCCTGTACTACTTGTAAGTGTACCTTCATCAAGTAAACTTAATAATACACTCATTAAATCTGGGTGTGCTTTTTCTACTTCATCTAACAATAGTAAACAATTAGGATTATCTTCTAAATGACTGATTAGTAATCCATCGCCTGCTTTACCATCACCGTGTCCTACATAACCTGGAGGTGATCCAATTAGTTTTGATACTGTATGACGTTCTTGATATTCTGCCATATCGTAACGTACAAGTTTCATACTCATTGATTGTGCTAAACGTTTTGCAAGTTCTGTTTTACCAACACCTGTTGGTCCTGTAAACAAATAACTAGCAACAGGTTTAGTTGGATCTTTTAATCCAGCCATACTAACTGTAATACTATCTACTACACGATCAACTGCTGTTTGTTGTCCAAATACTGTACTTTCTAAGAACGATTTTACTTCTTCGTGCTTTGTTGCAGTTTGTTTATCTTCTACATTACCTAAATGTTCTTTTGGTATTCCTGTGAGCCTTGCTACTTCTGATCTAATTTCTTCTTCACCGATAATAGTTAAACGATCTGTTTCTGGTAAAATTTTATTAAATGCACATGCTCTATCAAGTATATCAAATGCTTTGTCTGGTAGTTTCTTATTAAAGATATATTGGTCACTTAGGTCAACTGCTAGTTCTGCTGCATCTTCTGTGATAGTAACATTGTGATAATCTTCGTAAGATATCATTGTACCTCTAACTACTTCTTTGGCTTCAATAATATTAGGTTCATCACATACAACTTTTGTAAACCTACGTGCTAATGCACTTTCTTTTTCAAACACTTTTCTGTATTCTTCATCTGTAGTAGCACCAATAACTTTTAGCTTTCCAGAACTTAATGCAGGCTTTAACATGTTACCAGCATCCATAGTACCATTTGTACTACCTGCTCCAATTATCTGATGAATCTCATCGATGAACAAAATAATATTAGGTTCTTTAATTAGTGCTTCGCCTAACTGTTTCATACGTTCTTCAAAATCGCCTCTGTACTTTGTACCAGCTACTAGTTTAGTCATGTCTAATTCCCACACAACTTTGTCTTTAATGATATCAGGAACATTGCCTTCTACAATAAGTTTTGCTAGTCCTTGTACAATTGCTGTTTTACCAACACCACTACCACCTGTTAAAATAGCATTAGACTTTTTCTTACGTGCTACTGTTTGTACTAAATCTTTTAATTCTTTTCTACGACCAATTAAGTCATCGTAATCTTGGCTTTCTTCATTTAAGTTATTACAAAACTGTTTTAATACTTCTCGTGGAGTTACTGCTCGCTGACCAGCTTGTCCTGGCATACCTGCTGCCATTCCATCAACAGGACCAAAGATCTGTTCGTCTTTCATTGCGGCTGTATCATTCATCCAACTCATTACTTTGTTTTTGTTTAATCCTAGTTGTTCTGCATACTTTGATGATACACTATGTTCTTCACCTAAGATACTTAATACTAGGTCAAGTTGGTTAATTACTTTTTTACCTTGAAACAATGCTTGTGTTAATGCACGATTAAACACTCTCTCTAACATTTGTGTCTTAGCAGGATTTGGTTCTTCGTTATTATTATTAACTAATTCACCGCATTCCTTTTCTAAGTATTCAACTAGTGCAACTTGCAAACTTTCTGCGTCTGCGTTAATTTCATAGCACATTGCTATTACGTGTGGGTCATCTAAAATAACCGCAGCTAAGTGTTCTATTGTAACATATTCGTGTTTAAATTTCTTAGCTAAATTGATTGCTGTTATTACGATTTTTTCAATGTCTGTCATTCTTAAGCCTTTTTATAAATTCGTTGATATTAGATTCAGTTATGTGAGGTATTTTTACGTTAATATTTACTCTCAAACTTCCTCTCTTCTTAGTCCTTCTGTTATATAATCCTTGTCCTTTAACACTAATAATTGTTCCTGATTCTGTTTCGGGTGGTATGTCTAGTTCACAGTAATCACCCAATGGTGTTAATATAATAAATGCATTACGTTTCATAACATCTATTATATCTAATGTTTTATACATTATAAGGTTATTTCCTGATCTTGTAAAGACTTTATCTGCCTTTTCCTTAACATTTATTATATATTTCTTGCCTTTATTCACAACATTAAACTTATCACCTGACGTTGCACCGGGTGGAATGTTAACTTTTATGAATAATTCTTCTTCATCTTCTACTTGTATGTAATTATTTATACCTAATATTTGTTGTTCAATTGTTAATGCAATATTAAACATTTTAGTATCAGTTACTTTTACAATAGGTACATGCTTTTGTTCAGATATAGTATCATATGCTTTACTAATCTCTAACCATTCAGCTATTGTGCCGCCTTTGTCTGGGTGATTTTTTAATGCTAATTTCTTGTAGGCTCGTTTTACTTCACTAAGTGGAGCATTTGGCTCTATACCTAAAACAAACCAAGGGTTATTGAACGTCTTCATTATTGTACTTTTTATATGCTGCGATAATAGATTGCTGTTGTTTTAGCAATTTAAGAATATCAGCCATATTTAATGTTAGGTTCTGATACCCATCATCAACTATTGCGTAAAGTACAAGATCTGTTTTATTATCTTTAAGTTTGTTGAATACTTCATCAACATTCTCTGGCGTAATAACTATCCATTCAATTGGTCTTGCTACATACTTGTCAACTTTAGGTACTATTAACTCTGGCTTCTTTACAGGAGCAGTGTCAATTTTAAGTGCTTGCGGTATACTACTGCAAGCTGTTAGCATCATCGTTGCTACTAATGCAATCAATAAACTCTTTGTCATCTGCTTCTCCTTCTTTGGCCTCTTGTCCACTCAATAGTTCAACACATCTAAACACTTCATCTGATCCTTTGTTAATTTGCCCTTCAATATAGTCTGGTGCTTCTATTGTAAGTTCTCCAAAGTCACGTTTGTTTCCTTGTTTATCTTGGTTAAACATTGTTTCTAATTCTATTGTTTTTTGTCTACTCTCTGCAAAATCTTCATTTAACTGTGTAAGTGTTTCACTCATAACTTTTAAACTTTTCTGTAAACTTTCTGTTGCTGATTTTTGTATAGTTAAGCTGGTTTCAAGTTTGGCTTGATTTTCAGCATACTGTTTTAGTGCCGCTTGACTATCTTGATAATACCAATAAGCTACACCTGCAAACATTGCGAAAGCTGCAAACATTATAATATAGACTTTTAATTTTGTAAACATAATATTACTTATACCTCTGACAATTAATACTTGTTGAGAAACTTCATTCGTTCAGCAATTTTATGTGCTTCTGGATTAGTTGCTATAGTATAATCATAGCTACTAGAATAAACTGATTTCTCAAAGTTTGATTTGTTCCAATCCATTGGTGTATCTTGTTTGTATGCAAGAAACTTAAAACTACTGGCAGTATTGTCAACTCTTGAAATATCATTTAAAATTTTATCAACTGAATCAAAAAGTTTAGTATTTCTTTCTAGTTCGACATACACTTTATAGTTACCGTCTTTATCTGGTCCTACTGAAGCATCAACATCAATACAGTTATGTCCTGTTTCAATAAACTGGCTTAGATCTTTTGCTGGGTCTGCATCTTTAACTTCAAATGCAATTACTACTACATTCTTATCATCACCAACTTTACTTTTGTATTGGTCAATGCTAAACGTAGTTAGTACTAAATCTTCAAGATCGTTATGTTGTATACTCATTACATTTCCTCCGGTTGAATATCGTCATTTTCGTCAACAGCGGCTTGTTCTACTTTGTCACTATTAATGTTTTGGTCATCAACACGTAATTTATTTGTTTCAATCTCTTCCATGTGTTTTCTAGGAATAACAACTGTTACTAACCAAACTGGCGTAACAACTTTTTTAGCACGAGTCTGACCCGGTCTTTTACCATCTGCACCGTCAACTTGTGCAACATCATCTGGTGTTTTAATTTTTGCTGCTGAAACAAATTCTTCTTCTGCATAATATACTTTGCATCCGTTATTAATTAATCTTTCAGCACCCACTGGATCCGGCATTAATTTACGTGGATACATAAGTGTTATTGTTGCCCAATATCTATCGATATGTGGACCTTCAACAATCTCACCTTCTATCCAGTTTGCATATGCATAGATATTTGACGTATCCATAACACGTTCCATATCCATTAGAGTTTCTAATGCAGAATCTCTACTTGTATTTGCTTTTAGTGTATCTAATATATAATTTTGATCCATAATAAATTATTCCTTTGTCTTATACTTATTTATGACAGTTATATCTTAATGGTCAACCTTGTTATCTACTTATATAATAGTCGTGTATGTTTGTTAAATACATATGAGCAGGCAACATGGGCCTCTTATCCAAATAGGAGTTATAATGGCTAAACGAGCTCGAAAAACAAAAAAACAACAACATCAACAACAGCATTACAACGATCATAGTAATGTAATCTCAGTAAACGAACACAGACAACGCAAAAAACATGTAACAATTGTGCCACGTAATATTGCACAAGAAGATTACTGCGAAATGTTAGACAATAACAAAAAGAACATTGTTTTTGCAATGGGACCTGCAGGCACTGGTAAAACATTACTAGGTGTACTAGCGGCCATTGATGCGTTTAATACTGGCTTATGCGAGAAAATCGTTATTACAAGACCAGCTGTATCAGTTGATGAACAACACGGTTTCTTACCTGGAACCTTAGTAGAAAAAATGGCACCTTGGACAAGACCTATATTCGACGTAATGGAAGAATACTGGTCACCAAAAACCATTGAAGGTATGATTGCAGAAAATGTAATTGAAATTGCACCATTGGCATACATGCGTGGTAGAACTTTTAAGAATTCTTGGATTATAGCAGACGAAATGCAAAATGCAACACCATCTCAAATGAAGATGCTGTTAACACGTATTGGCGAGAATTCTAAAATTATTGTAACAGGAGACTTAGCACAACACGACCGTGGTTTTGAAGACAACGGTCTTAAAAATTTCGTAAAACTATTAGAACAAAAAGGTAGTAATATTATTGGAGTCAATCACTTTACCAAAGGCGATGTTGAACGACATATTGCTGTTACTGAAGTTCTAACAATTTACGGTGACGAAGACTAATTAAACGTTGACAATGATGTCAACTATCTGTGCCCAGTTGCCTACTCGCACAACACCGTCTACCGTATCTTGTGTCTCATTATGTGTATGATTAATGAGTAAACTTTTTAGACCTAACTTAGCTCCTAAGTTAGCATTAACTGTTTTATCTTCAATCCAATATAAATCACTATCTTTGTAAGGCTCTAGTGCATCATCTTTATCAGCACCTGTGTCTAAACAAATAACTTCTTCAAATACATTTTTACCAAAAATAGCTTCTAAGTTTTTCTTCCTTAGTTTACCTGCTTTTTCATCCAAGCTAAGTGAAGTAATACAATGAAACTTATATCCTGCTTCTACTAAATGTGCAACACCGCTCCTAGCATCTCTAAAAGCTGGCAAATACCTTACCCACGCACTACTGTTAAATTCTCTTACAAGTTTTTTACATTTAAACTTGCTTAGTCCGTATGCTACTTCCATTTCGTATACGTCATTTACTTTTTTAGTATAACCTCGTTTAGCCATCCACTTATTAAAGTCGACTTCCCAATCAAGTAATACACCATCTGCGTCTGTAAGGATTGTCTTATTCGTCATCTTATTCTCTACTTCTTTATTAACTATACTTACAGTATACAGTAAGATATCTTGCTTGTCAACCTAAATCTTACTACAATTCCATTAAATCGTCAAAATTCCATACCATTTTTGCAGCTCCGCCAAACTGTCCAGGACCAATGCCTTTTTTATATGGTGCTTGAGGTAATGGACCATCCCATATCCAATTTTCGTATTCCTGTGGATAATATTGCTGACGTTCTTCTTTGTGTAGGAACTCTGGCTTTAAGCCATGCTTTTCTGTCATGTTGAACATTTCAATATCAGGCATAAACTTCATCTTTACTTGCATTGCTTCAAAATCAGTTAATACAACACAATCGTTTTTACCATTAATTGTTACAGACCATACCTGTTCCATTAACGCCTCATTCTAGCAATTTCAATTGCTTCTTCTTTGTTATCTTCAAATACAGGTACCATATTACTTTTGTGCATTGTTGCAATGCCTAGTAACTTACGTTCTCCTGTATATTGCATAGATTCTTTCTTTGCAGTTGACCCACCAATATTATTGCTAAGGCTAGGATAATTTGGTGTTTCTCTATTAAGTTTTGGAGGAGTATATGGGTCTGGTTTTACATCTTTACGCACTGGTGCTTTATATGTACCATTTACGTATGCACAAAAATCTTCAAACTTTTCGAACTGTGCTGAATGTATGTGTCGCTTACGACAATCTTTGTTGTGTTGTCGCCATTGTACACGTAGCTTTTCCTGTTGATTAGGACTTAGCGTTTTCTTAGTTTTCTTACGTTTGTAGTTTGTTGTGGTCATGTACGGACCAACTAAGTGCATTGTCATGTATATACTCCCATTCAATTAAGTATATATTATAGTACATTTTTACGTGTTTGTCAATCGGGTATTTTAATTCCATCAAATAATATATCTGAATATGCTGTTACTAGTTCTCTCCAATTTGGCAAAGGTGGTGCATTTATAATATCACACAATCTGTAATATTCCATAGGCTTATGTCTAAATATATGCCCAATGTCAATTTTGTGTACTGCAATACCTTTAGCTTCAAATTCCATTTTATAATGAATATATTCATCATAATGATCTTCAAACTTTAGTGGCTGTGCAAGATGAAATGTATCTGGAGCAATTGTTCTTTCATATGGTAAATTATGATCAGTTCCTACACATATGGCAAACATATCTGCTAGCTCTGCTTGATCACAATCAAGTACAATGTGTGTTGTTACGTTAGTATCTTCATTATGTATAATATCAAATCTAGACAATGCGTAATTTAAGTAATGATACGGATTAAGTCTAAATACAAGTTTTGTAAAATCACCCACTCCTTGTCTTAGTGCCGCTTCAATTTGATCATCAAATGGATGTACTTCATTTACCCACTTATCTCCAAATTTATTTTCACAATGAAATGTTTCAGGTCTCCAACTTCTACCCTGATGTCCTATCATATCTGTACCAGTAGGATTTTCTTTTCTCATATCCATGTCAGGTACTTGTGCAAATCCTTCATGTCTTTGAATTAACCAAGATATAAATTCACCTGGTAACCCGGAAGGATGTATTACTGAAAATGCTTCTGCTTTTGGTCTTTCTAAAATAGGCATGGTTGTTTTGGTCCGTAAATTATTTCTGCTAAGTCTGGATTATAATCATACAAGTATACACCTCTAAATTTATCCTGTTCACGTATAAGTTCTTGGAATACCGACAAGTGATGTTCTTTTGTATCTAATGCTTTTCTCATATCATTAAGTGTTCTAATATTATGTGTATCTTTATTATGGTATCTTAATTCTGCTTTGTTAATTATATTGTGTGCATGTTTTTTATACGATTCTGGTAAATTGCCAGATCTTAAATGTGCAGGAAATACTACTAATCTTAAATTACTGTCTGCTTTATGATCGTATACAAAATCTAAAAAGTCTAATGTATTATCGTAATTAAATATTTGGTAACTAGCATTAATTTGAACACCAAACCATTTGTTTTCTTCAGCAAACTTAGATAGCTTGCCACATTGTTGTTCCATTTGGCTCCATGTAAATACTCCATTACTACGCATATATTCAAACATAGGGCCTGCGGCATCAATACTAATATCCAATGTAAGTTTTTTTAGCTTATGAAATAGTCCTAATTTTTCTACATCTACTTTTGATCCATTTGTAGTAATAACCATTTTAATTTTTTCTGGATATCCATGTTCTTCAATAAGTTCCATTAATCTGTATGGACTATCATCCATAAATGGCTCACCACCTGTCATCCAAATACTTCTTATACCTTTTAATACTGTTGGGTTTTTTTCTAAGTATGGAATAATACTGTTAAAGTTTTTAGGGTTTGACCATTGAAACTTTTTATATTCTCTAGGAAACTTACTGTTCATGTGTTTAGCTTCAGGTATTAAACTGTTACTATAGTTTGGACTACACATTCTACATTTAAAATTACACACGTTTGAAAAGTTTACAAACAAGTGACTTATATCATTTCCTGTTAATTTAGGAGTACGATATGGTTCAGGATTGCCCAACTGATCCATCATCTTTTTTCCAAGCCAATTCATACGTTGGCTTTTTTGTCCATTCTTTTCTCTATTCAAACAATTAGTACATCCATACGTATCCCATTTACCGTCAAGCATGTTCTTACGTAATGCTTGCATTTCATCACTTTCGTGACTTGCACCCATATCATCATCACTCATCATGCAACGACTTACAACACCTGACGGATGCCAACTAATAGTATTGAATGGAACTGGACACCAACTTTTACTGTGTAAGTTTTTCCAGTTATCGTCTTCAACTACCTTTGTTACAATATCTTTAGCAGGTATAATAAATTTTTGTTTGTTTATGTCTGTGGGATTATTCATTGTATATAAAGTTACCTAAAATGCTATGATAATCATGCATTGTTTTATTCCTATATTTATCTTGTGCTTTTGTGAAGGCTTTAAACTTATCTATCATATCTTGATTTGCTTGTGGTGCTTGTAAGTTTTTAAGTACATCATCAAAAGTTCTTTGAAATCTCGGATCATTAACTATCTTATAGTCTTTAATTCTTTCATATTCCTTCATACGTATATCTATTGGTAATACATTTAACCTAAGATGTTCAGGAAAAATTAACATCCTAGTATTATTTAGTGCACCTGCATCTACGCATAATTCATTAAATTCTGTTACTGTATCAAAGTTGTATGCTTGTATACTTGCATTGAAACACATATTAAACCAACCATCATTTTGCTTTTTAAAATGTTTAAGGTCGTCTATTAATGAACGCATTTGTTGCCATGTATATAATCCATCGCTACGCATATATTCAAACATGTTACTAGCCGCATCAATACTTAGATCTAATTCAAACCATTTTAAGTTTTCAAACTTTTGTAATTTATTTAAATCTACCTTAGATCCATTTGTTGTAATAACAACATCCATATCCCATGATTTATCATATTCATTTAATATGTCCATGAGATCAAAACAGTTGTCGTCCATAAATGGTTCACCACCTGTAATCCATATACTTGATAAGCTATCTAACTTTTCTGGATGGTCTCTTAGGTATGTATTAATAAAATTTCTATTTTTAATAATCTCTGGTTTTACTTTTCTAGCTAAACCAAGTGTGTTTAAATGTTTATGTTCAGGTATGAGACTATTACTATAACCTGGGCTACACATTCTACATTTAAAATTACAAATATTACTGTAATTAATAAACATATGATTAACAGGGTTTCCTGTTACTTTTGGATTTATATATCCATCTGTGTTTCTAAAATCATCTGGGTTACGTTGTAACCATTTTTGTCTTTGACTTATATTACCTTGTTCTTCTTTTTTAAGGCAATTAATACAACCTTCTTTATCCCATACGCCATTAAGCATATCGGTCCGAAGTTTTTGCATTTCTTCACTATCGTAGTCTTCCCCCATCGGCACATCGCTCATCATACAACGAGTTAAAACACCGGTGGGGTGAAAACTTATAGCATTGAAAGGTATTGGACACCACGCATCTCCGTGGTCAACTTTGGTATACTCTTTGTATATACCTTGCTCTCTTTGTAAATCATTATCATTACTCACTTTCCAATAAACCTTTAGTTGATATTATGAGCCCAGAAGTTTTGCTAAAGTATTAGGACCAGCAATACCATCTGCTATCAGACCGTTTGCCATTTGCCATTCCTGTAGTTTTACTTCTGTTCCAGACCCAAATATTCCGTCTGCTCCAATGCCAAGTGCTTCCTGTAATTTCTTAACAGTATTTCCTCGACTACCTTTGCGGACGGTTTCATATGTTTCTCTTGGTTCATAATGTCCACCAAGAACTTCTAATGCGTGTGCATAATGCTTTTTACGATCTTCTAATCCTATAGTACCACCATTAATACGTTTTGTCATACCAACGATATCTTGGTTATCACAATAACGATTAATGTTATTTGAATCCCAGAACCAACATGCACTTGCTAATGCACCAATTGGTGTACGAACAAATTCTGTTGCTTCATAAACATTCATTCCTTCTACTTCAGCAAATTGCATATAATTAGATCTACCAGTAAGTTGTAATATGCCGCCACCCCTAAAGGTCCAGCCATCACCACTATCAGTATCTCCATTATCCATACGATTTGCGTAGATTACATTGGCAATCTTTTCAGGTTGCCTATGGTAGTTTTGTGCATTTCTTCCTGCACGTTTAAAGTACTTTGGGAAAATCTTATCTAATGCATCTGCACTATAATTTAGATTTTCTGATAGAACAGAATATCCAGCCGACTCATGTGATGTCTGTGCTATAAATCCAGCCACCCTATTAGTTGTATTGATATCCCATTTGGGCAAAACTCTACTCATTGCATCAAACCATGTTTGAGCATTGATGCGTGGTAGTAGTTCTGCGACTTGCTCTACTTTAAAATCAAATTGCATAGTTTACTTACTCACCTTTTAGTAATGTGAAAGCACCGTACACGATTGCCGCGTATGCTACTAAATCAACTGGTGCTAGAAGCATTACTACGCCTACTGCGATTAGAACTCCACCATCCCATGATGTACGTTCTGCTAGTCTATTTTTAATCCATTCAATCATAATGATCTCCTTTTTTTGTTTTGCTAATTATTCTCAGAATCGTTAGCTATCTCCCTTGCTAATGCTCTAATATCATCTATTAGGTAGTTCATTGTTACTGTATCAGTTACAGGCAATGATTCAGCATTCTCAAGAAGTTCTAGTTTGTCAAGAATTACCTTGACCTTATTTTTTATGTCTGTTGCCGAGTGTCTAAATGACATCATTTTTCCTCCATAAAATTTAACTATTAGTATTTAGTTTAATATAAAAAGATGAAAAAGTCAACCTAATATGGGTTAAAAGTATAGTTAATTACCTAAAAAACATATTAAATACAAGAAGTTAGTTAAGGAGACAACCCAATTATAGATCCTATTACCGCATTTTCTGCCGCAACTATGGCATTTAAGGCTGTTAAGTCAGCAGTCAACGTCGGTAAAGACTTAGAAAATGTAGTTGGAAGTATGTCTAAATGGTATGGTGCTGTAAGTGATATACGCAAATGCCAACAACAAAATAAAAATCCCCCTATATTTAAGAAATTATTTGCCGCAGGTAGCATTGAAGAAGAATCATTACAATTACTAATGCATGACAAAGCTATTAGAGAGCAAGAAAAAGAACTTGAAACTCTATTAAATTGGAGATACGGGTTCGGAACTTGGAAGGAACTCATTGAGCTTAGAAGAAAAATAAAAGCTGAAAGAGAAGCTACACTTTATAAACAAGAAGAACGCAGACAAGCAATACTAGATGGAGTTGCAATTGGTGGAATATTTTTACTTGTAGCATCAATTACAGTAGCCATAGTATATGGTCTAAAAGCAACTGGAAAAATATAGTTGCTGATCAGCAACATATGTTTTATTTGCTAGCAATGCCAATAGAAGTGTGTTTAATAGAAGCAAAAGGTATAGGTTGATTGTTTTCGTCCATTATCAATTCGCCGTTTACTGATCCACATAGCATTTTACCTTTAGCACCGTAGTACATTGATGGCTTAATTTCATGCTCACCTATATAACGTTTCCAGTTATTGGACTTTGGATTTGTAGTTGAGGCTTTAAATCCAGCCATTACTTACCTTGTCCTTTATACTTCTTATATGAACGTTTTTTACTTTTGTTCATAGAACTAAATTTTGTTCTTGAGTGATTATTTCCTATGCTTGTCTTCTTTGGTTGTGTTTCGTGGCCTACAAAATTTTTGTATAATTTCATAACCCTCCATAGTTATAGATGCTTCATGCAACTTTTAGCATTTATTTATGACGGATTCATGTTTATACAGATGGCTTGCTGTTCGGGTTTGAAGTAACCGTTTCCTTTGCCTACGTCAACGGCTAGTGCTTCTCTTGCTTGGAAACATTCTACCATTGAAGTATGTGTGTCTACTTTGACAGCATAAGGTTCTGCATCATAAAAATATATAAAAACTAGTACCCACATTTTATAATCCTAAAATGCCAAATAAGTTGAACCAACCCATTAGTGTTCCAATAGTAATTGGTGTGCCAATCATCATTAGAGCAATAATTAAAAATGCTAGTAGGGCGCCTTTGTTGTCACCTGCTTCGTTTGGGTTACTCATGTTCTCCGCCTTCGCCACGGCCATTACGGCTTGTAAATACTGTTGGATTACGTTTAGCTGTTTCAAATGTTGCTACTGTAACTGCAACTGCGGCTAACAGTAATGCGTGTAGCATCATACTAACTACTCCTGCCCACATGCTACCTACAATAATAGCAAACACAATACACCACATCCATGCTAATACTTGCATAATCATGTGCCGTGTGCTGAAATCTGGAATGTTACATAGTGGATTCTTTTCATGATCCATAACTACGTTCCAACTGTTGTAAATAAATTCTCTCATTGATATTACCTTTCTAAATATTACCTTTGTTGGATAATGTGCGTCCACATCATCTCTATATTCAATAGCATCAAGTACATTGTGAAATTCTTGTGATATTTTTTTATCTTTAAACCATGCTGTTACTTTATACATTGACTATCCTTTTATTGGCTGGAAAGATAGGATTCGAACCTATAATCTTTTGTACCAAAAACAACTGCATTACCGTTATGCTACTTTCCATTCCTTCTTCTTCTTTCTTGGTACTCCCGACAGGATTCGAACCTGTGATCGACCCGTTATGAGCGGGTGGCATTAGACCGCTATGCTACAAGAGTATCTTTGGTACCTCCTCCCGGACTCGAACCGGGACGCCATATGGCCACAGATTTTAAGTCTGTTATGTCTACCATTCCATCAAGGAGGCTAAATTGGCCCGCTCTACAGGATTCGAACCTGTGACCTACTGCTTAGAAGGCAGTTGCTCTATCCAGCTGAGCTAAGAGCGGATAACTGTTTATCTTTGTGTAGGTTCTCTCTTTGTGAGGCTTGACATAGACTCTATGATAAAGTCTACCTTTTCTTCGGTGAGGTATCCTCTGACAGTATCACCTGATTCAGTAATACTTGGTAGTGCTACCATTTCGTTATCTAAAAAGACACCGATTTCGTATAGTCCACTTTTCCCGCCATAAGACATTTCGTTTTTAATAATACTTAATTCGTAATGAGGTCCAAACTGTACAGTTGCTTTTACGCCGTTTGGAAATTTGGTTTCCACCATTTTAAGATCTTTAAGTTTCATGTTTTACTCTGTTGTTTCGAGGATTTTTATTTGCTTGTTTAGCTCTTGTATATATTCTTCTAATGTACTTATTGTTGTGTATAAGTGTCCGGTGTCGTGTTCTTGTATACGACTCCGGATCACTTCTACTGTTTCCGTAAGTACTTCAATTTTGTTTAGAACTTCGCTATAGTCTACTATTGTCATTTAAACAACTTATCAAATTCTTCAGCAGCCTTTCGCTTTGTTTTACTTTTTGATTCAGTTTCATCGTATACGGGCTGTTTGTACATGTTAACGTATTCAATTTCTTCTAGAATCTCAATTCTGTCCTTAACTTTTCTTAGTGCTGTACGGACTGATTCATCGTTTTCTTTACTGATCTCATCATTTAAGATTTCTACTATTTGTCTACTACTAATCATATCCGCTCCTTAATTTATGTTACTAATATAACATCTAATGTTCACAATGTCAACATCTTTTTTGTCTTATTTACTAGTTTATTACAGATGGTAAATAGTAATATACTTTGTTAATGATATTTATTATAAAACAAAACACTCACAAAGTCAACACCAACAGAGGAAAATTATGAAAAATTTTGTATTACCACATGGGCCTGATAAACTTCCACAGGATTGCGGATTAGGATGGCTACTCAACGACAGGATAAAAGACAAAACTGTAGAAGCAACTACTGCTAATTTGTTAGACTTTTATTCTATTAAATATAGAAAAATAAAACAAGTATCATCATATGATTTTGTAGACTTATGTCAAAAAGGCTTAGATAATGGATTCACGAGCATTATGATTATGAAACAAGGAATTGTTTTACAAGACTTTATTGAAGAAACAAAACCCTATTGGGGCAACGAATTCAAAGACTGTGTTATTGTAGGACATATATTAGACAGAGAAGAAGCATGGTGGCAACTACATCCACAATGTATGTGGATAGATCTTGAATGGTGGGCTGAGTCAGGTAAACCTTTCTTTGGAGAAAGACTAGATGATGTTGAATGGACAGCTACTAAAGTAGAACGTTCTACAGAAACATTAAGTGATCATCAAACATATAATCCAGTATCAATTAGTGCTACGGATGAAGAAGTTAATGTAGTAGGACAACACACAGGTTGGAACTTATTAAACACTGCATTATCACAAGGCAAAAAAGTAGCTGTATGGGATAAACATTTACGCCATCAAAAAGAATATGTATATGGTGAGATGATGGATCATTATGAAAAGTTTCATATGATTGGTGCAGAGTGTTGGGTAACAAGATGGTATTCTGCAAATACAGAAGATTTAGATACTATTAGAAAAGATCAAGTGTGTGGAGCTGTGTTTAGTACATGTGGTGGACTAAGTCCTATTATAAATGCATACATACAAGGTTTAAAACCAAATGGTCGTTTGTTTTGTTACGATCAAGATGTATTAGCATTACATATGCAAAGTCATATATTTAAAAATTGGGATGGAACTAATTGGGAACAATTTGTTACACAATATACATTAGATCATTACATACAATCAATGTTTTTTACAAGACCTGAAAATTTAAAAATAGTAGATTCATATTTAAAAGACCTAGGACAAGACTTTATTGATTGGTGGAGGAAAGAAGCACAATCATTTAAAGTTGACTTTAAGAGGTTAGATGTTATGAATATTAATAAATTACAAATGCTTTTAGATTCTGAAGTTAACAGATTAAATGAAAACGAGAAAGTTTTTATTGATAGTAGTAATGCATACAATTACGAAGTTAATGCAGTATTGTATTCACAAAACATAAGACTTAAATGTGAAAGAGATATGATAACATACCTTGAAGGATGTAATGGAAGAATTATATGGAAAGGTTTTGATACTTTATTAATTAAAGGTCAGACGACATATCCGTATTTAAGAAAACTATTTCCTTGGCAAGATTTCTAAACCAAATTCCCTATCAATATATTTGTGATCTATTTTTATTGGGTTGTATTGTTCAAGCCATTTAAATACTATTTCAGGATCAAATGGTCCACAAGTATAAACGTCTAATTGCATTAATGCAGGATCGCATTCGTCCCATGTGTGCAATACTATATGTGAGGTTTCTATAATTGTTGCAACTGTAAGTCCTCTGTTACCAACCATATCTACATATTTTGCAAATGGCCCCATAAGTATCTTCATACCTATATCTTCGATCAGAGTTTTTACTTGGTTGCTAGTGTGAGTTTCATCACTTGGCGGATTAAGCACTTCCGCTCTAATTATAATGTGCTTATGTACAATATGTGTCACAAGTATATTTATTAAATTTTGGCGGACCCGAAAGGATTCGAACCTTTGACCTCCTGTTTCGTAGACAGGCATTCTATCCAGCTGAACTACGGGTCCATTAAGTTATTATAATAACATAATGAGACTAAAAGTCAACCTTAAAAATGTATTGGAAATGTGCGGGCTTTTTGTTCGAAGGCGCCCGCAAACCTTATAAAATTAGAACGATACAGTTAATTTAACACCAACTTCACGATCAGTTTTGTCCCAATCGTTATTCATTGATTGCTTGATGCCTGCTTTTAATGAAGTAGCATCAGTTAATCTTAGTGATGTACCAATTTCTGCAAATGGTGTATCTCTATTGATATCTGTGTAATCACCTTCGATTGATTTTAGACCGTAGCCTAATTCACCGTATGGTGTAAAGTTAGCGATACTTGTTTTAACTCCAACTTTTGGCGTTAAATGAATTTCACTTTTAGTAAAGCTATCGCCCCAATTGTATTCAGCTTCACCTGATACATATGCTGTTGCAAGTGTAGTTTCAGCTGAACCTAGTGGCATTTCGATAGTTTTACCAACAGATACATTGTAATCTCTGTTTGTACCGTTATCTGATAACTGTACGCCCAAATCTAAAGAACCGTTAGTGTTATACACACTTACTGATCTTGTAGTATCGTTTGTTGATAACTCAACACCATAAACAGAGCCTTCAGCAGCCATTGTTAATGATGTATTATCATAATCGTCTGCGATTGCCGTAGACGAGATAAAGGCAGCCATTGCTGCTGTAATGATTATATTTTTCATAAATGTTCCTTAATTTATAAATGGTCCCATCTTCGTTAATGGAGGCACTTCTGTTGCCAGGTAGTACCCACCCCTACGTGCTTAGTTAAACTAAGCCGCTAATGCCATTGCTGGCGCATAATTGTTATTTGCAATTATAAAGTTTCTTCGCGATAACCGTGCTTAGATCCGGATAACTCCACATACTCTATTAACTACCAGTCGATCCTATTTCGACCCCATCAAAAGCACTCGCAAGCAGTGATCCAATATCTCATCTACAAGTGCTTTTGGTGGAGTCGCTCGGTACTGCCCCGAGGTCCTGAATAGCGTTTGAATTGCTTCAACGTTACAAGTTATATTTATACACTCTTGTTGATATTCTGTCAACCTTTATTTTGGATATATTCAAAATTTTGTGTATCTGAATTATGTTGTACTAACTTTGCACCATTGCTAATATGAAAATGTGTAGCCATTGGTGTAAGTGGCGAAAGTGTAACTAAACGTTTAATATCATCTCTGTCTTTATAATATTCTTTTAGTTTAGTTACAATTTCTCTGCCAGCGCCTTTCTTACGTGACCATACAGTATATGCGACTGCTATATCTGCATTGTTAAGTAAGTTAGCATTCTGACTTAATAGGTTTAATTCTCTTTCACTTTGTGGAATATCATTACAATACGCAATACATATAATGCCTTGTATTTCATTATTAGCTTTTAGACCAAATATTTTTCTACCAAATGATGTTCTAAATTCCAAGTCTAATTTAGGCCTTACTGGATCTTCAGAACAATCTATGTCAGTTAGTTCAACTAACTCACTATTAGATACCCACTTAAAAAAGTTTTCAATTGAATCTTTAATAACTTTCAATAGTTACTCCTATAGAGATGCAAATACATTATCAGGGGAAGTTTCACCATATGGATCTGGATCTGAATCTGTTGTTTTTCCTGGTTCAGTAAACATCTGTGTAATTGTTCCGTTATCAACAATCATTGCATAACGCCAACTACGCATACCAAAGCCACGATTATTAAACGTAACATCCATATTCATACCTTTAGTAAAGTCGCCATTCCCATCTGGAATAACTTTGACGTTTTTTAGATTTTGTGCATCACGCCATGCATTCATAACAAAGGCATCATTAACACTAATACAGTAAATAGCGTCTACACCTTTATCATAGAATTTTTGTGCATCTAGCTCAAATCCTGGAAGTTGAAATGTAGAGCAAGTAGGTGTAAATGCACCTGGCAAACTAAACACAATAACTTTCTTGTTATTAAAAATTTCATCAGTAGTTAGATCTGCCCATGTTGAAGGCATGATTTCACAATTGTTAGATTCAGCATTCTCGTCTGGGACCCTAACTCTAAATGATACTGATGGTACAGTCGTAATTTCATTCATTGATATTCTCCTATAGTTGATCAATTAACGTAATTATATGGTGTTTTTTATATAAAGTCAAGTGTTTTTGTAATTTTTTAATAAATAGTTATAATATGTTAGAATCAGAAGTATTACATTTTCAGCAATTTATATCACCAATTCTAGGCTTAGTGTTTACTGGAATAGTAGCACTGTGGGTTAAAGATCTTGTTAGTGATCTAGTAGCAAGCCTTCGTTGGAAAATGAAGCCGGGTTTTGAACCTGGTGATAGTGTTTTCTTAGATGGTGAAAAAGCAACTATTATTAGTATAGGATATAGAGAAACTATATTTGAAGTTGATAATGGAAGAGGCAAAGTATGGAGATATATTTATAATACACGTATTCCTACACACAGACTGGAGAAATTAATTCATGAAAAATAAAACTATAAATTGGGACCTAGCAGAATTATGTGCATGGATTTGCGAATATGCTTACGAAGATACAGATGCAATGAAAAAGTTTTTAACTGATAAAAAAATAAAACATACAAATTTAAAATTCTTTGAAGTAGGTAATGCACAAGCATATGGAATTACAATGCATGACTATATTGTAATTGCATTTAGAGGAACAGAACCTACGCAATTTAGTGATATTATTGCTGATATTAAAGCATGGCCTGCAGATGCAGAAACTAAAGGACATGTACATTCGGGATTCAAAGGTGAATTAGATAAACTTTATCCTAACATTAGAAAATGGTTAGGTAAAAAAGTAACTACTAAAAAACTTGTAATTACTGGACATAGTTTAGGAGCCGCAATGGCAACTATATGTACAAGTAGATTTCATGCATTAGGTGCTAATCAAGTGCTTTATACTTATGGATGTCCTAGAACTGGAAATAAAGAATGGGGAGAACAATTTAAAGATATAGAAGCATATCGTTTTGTTAATAACAATGACATTGTTCCACAAGTTCCACCATTTGGATATTATCATCATATAGGTGAATTATACTACATGTCTTATACTAATAAAATTAGTAATAACATGAGTTACTTTCAGCGTTTAAAAGATAAACTACGTGGAAGATGTAGAGCTTGGAGTAAGTTTCAATTCTTTGATAATCTTTACGATCATTTAGGTGCTCATTATATTAAGAAGATTATTTCTCGTAAATAAGTTGCGTGTCATCAATACCATGTTTCCACGTACCATCTAAACTTTTAACAACACAAGATCCTATTTTATTAATTGTAAGTTCTAACTGTTCTTGACTACCTACAAGTTCTGCTTTAGAAACAGAATAACATGGTTGTGGATTTTTCTCTATAGCAAGTATACACATATGTTCCAATCCATTATAACGCCAGTTGTATCCAATACGTGTGTCTTTACCTTCAATAAATCCATCATAGCGTATTACATCCCATAGCATAAACTTAATATCTTCTGGTTGTGCTTCTAATACTTTTTCATTATCAGTTTCTACAATATTAGGACCATTTGCTACAACTGCGTGTCCATCATATACAGTACTTTGCCCTTGTGCTAGGTTTTTAAATTGTTGATCATACATATCCCAACCCGATATTGCATTACCATTTTTATCATTGTAAGTAACTACATCATTGTGTATAATAATGTTAACACGTAAACCTCTAGAACATTGCTGTACAGATGCTGGAAATAATTTAAATGTTTTGTAATCTATTGTGGAAGGTGTACTAATAGGATAGCCCATTATTAATCCAGGCCATACTTTATTGATTGTATCTATTTCTAAACCTAAGTCTAGATCTTGTCTGATAACTGATACAAATATTGGAGCATCATATTGATTCATATGTTGCATTGCCATATTACATGAAAAATACTTTTCTTTGTCAGTATATTTTTCCTGGATAATATCGTCTATGATGTGAGTGAATTTTGCAATGCCCATGCCAAACTTTTTACCCATACGCTTTGGTGTAAAATCTGACATGTTAAGATTGATCCACGGGTTATAAGAAATACTTATAACCCGCTTCAATATAACTTCTTTGCTGTATTGTTCTAGAATGTCTAGTTTATCTTCTTGCGAAGGTGCTACAGTTAAGTTTTGTATAATTTCTGATAATAGATGTACTTTGCTCATACAACTATTTATGCGATTAAAACTATACTTTATTTTGGTTTATTAATAAACTCAAGTTCGTCGTCAGTGTAAGGCCACATTATACTAACTCGTTTTCTTTGTCTGTTGTATAACCAAATCTTCCTCTGTATACTGTTCCACCGTTAGCAATATAATTAATATCGCCTCTGCAAATTCCGATGTCATTTAATTCTGCATTACTTAGTTGTTGTAGAGCTTTATAAGTTGCATTACGACTTGAACGTTTTGCTCTTGCTTCTAATACTGCGTTAAAAGCATTTTTAACTGTATCACAAATTGTACAATAAGTTTTTGATAGTGTTAATGTAGTCATTTTTTTCTTCTCGCTTGTATTTCGTTACGTACTTCGTTTAGTTCTAACATCAATGCTTTTGCTTCTTTATGATATCCTTGTCTTGCAAGTTCACTAGCGGCTTTTGATCTGCCTGCTTGTTCACTCATTTCAATCATACGTGCAAATACTGCACTAATTTTTACGCCTATTACTTCACATAATTTGCATGTTGTTTGATATACTGTTGCTGTAGTCATTGTTAGATCCATCCTGTAAGGTTTTTGTTAGTAGATAAGTCAGCTCTATACTTAGGTGGCTGACCATTGTTGGCTAGCATGTGTTCATACGCATACGACCAGTCTTTTCCGTATTCTGTTTTGGCGTAAGTCAATAGATTTTGGTCAATAGCCGCACGTGGGTTTCCACCAAATATCCATGACAGGCCACTAAAAAAGTGTTTTGTCATTTTCATTCTCCGTTTATGTGTGGATGTTTTTGGGAAAGCATCCATTTGTTTTGCCAGTCTCTCCTGGCTGCTACCACTGCGCCTATGTTGCCACTGCGCCACTTGTAAGGCATGGGTTATGCCCTGGTCTTTCCCGAGTGCCACTCATTTTTTCTAAGCTGAGGTCGCTTTTCTTATTACACATCTATTTATCAAATAGACCTCTAAAAAGTAAGTAAGTATTGTTGCACTATAAGCATATACGAAATGCTTTAAACGCATAACTGACTACGTCTTAGTTGTTGTGCTTTCGTATGTTTTGTTAAACTGATTGTTAACACGAACAAACGTAGTGCATTTGCTAAGTTGTTTAAGTTTCATTGCACCTGCGTATGTACATGTACTACGCAATCCGCCTAATAAGTCTTGAAGTGTGTTAGCAACGTCACCACGATATGGTACAAGTACTTCACGTCCTTCACTACTTCGATAATCTTTTAATCCACCAAAGTGTTTAGTGTTTGCCGCATCACTACTCATTCCATAAAACTGCACAAACTTTTTTTCTTCTACTTTATGTACACGATTGGCCAAATGCTCGCCAACTTGATATTCTAGTTCATTAGTTTCATAGTATCGAGTAATTACGTCACCACCGCCTTGATTATGGCCAGCAAGCATACCACCAAGCATTACAAAGTCGGCGCCGCCAGCAAAAGCCTTAGCCACATCGCCAGGACAAGTACAGCCGCCATCAGCGATAATATGTCCACCAAGTCCATGCGCCGCATCTGCACACTCAATGACTGCACTAAGTTGCGGATACCCGACTCCTGTTTGGATTCTTGTTGTACACACACTTCCTGGTCCAATTCCGACTTTAACAATATCTGCTCCACTTAAAATTAACTCCTCTGTCATTTCTCCAGTAACTACATTACCTGCTATAATTACTAAATTAGGAAATGCATTACGAACTTTTTTAACATGTTGTGCAAAGTGATCACTGTAACCATTTGCAATATCCATACATACATATTTTAGTTTATTGCTTACTT
>Ga0228674_1000328_pt1 | contig 34759 bp, 13 predicted proteins | sample 1D_rmetaG_FD_189054 | JGI IMG/M metagenome (GOLD analysis project Ga0228674, IMG submission 189054) | Seawater microbial communities from Monterey Bay, California, United States - 1D_r | ecosystem: Environmental > Aquatic > Marine > Coastal | place: USA: California | collected 2016-09-26
ACGTTTGATTTAGTATCTGATAGAAACGTTTGTCCTTATTTAGATACGCGTTCGTTCGTGATGTTCAGGTTAACTTGTAAAACACATTACAATGACGAAGAGGCGTGGTCTATGCGTAGTTCCGGCGGGGTATTGAATGTACCGTCATTGAACCAGAAACAGACATTGGGGTTGAATTATTTGATGAAGTATGCACTTATGTTCGAGTCGCCAATCGGGTCATCCGAATGGTTTCAAGAAATTGTGAATTGGTTAGAATATAAAATTTCTATCAAAATACTACATTCTTTTATTTTTAATTCATATCCCAATTTGATGTTTCAATTATCATTTTGCCGATTGACACCAGGCGCCAAGTTCCATTGGGAACGGTTGTGGTGTCGCTATGAGCGGGTATATAAGATACACAAATGGAAATACGAAAACTCCGAATTCCATGTCCGAAAAAAGCGTCGAATTCTGTGTTACTAATATTTCAAGCCACATTAATAATATTTTTGGTGTCTTTTATTTAACTTGTAATTCATTCCCTAGAACCATAACGACGTCCAAAGAATCGGAACACTCCATTGTTCTGAATTCAGACGTTGATAAATTAGGTCTTGTCGCCATGTTGTTTTGTTCACGTTCGAATGACGACGGCATCCCTGTCAGTACGTACCTCGGCTCGTCTGTCTTGGACTTGTCTCAAGCATCCCTTAAATCATATCATCTGAATTTGACCGATTCGTCATCTAGACCGCCTCTAAAAACAGGCTATTGTACCATTCGCCTTCATAAAATACCGGCAGTAAGTAAGCATTTAAATTTTCAAGGTACGCAAACAGCGACGTTAATGTTTCAAGAAGCCGAAGCAAATTTGAGATATATATCGCCCTTTCACCCCAAGGGATTACGTGGCATTAAAGACGGTCTCAAAATGGTGCATTCGCCGTACTACGTCAATCACATGGGCATTACGCTCCCATCTGGGGCGTTTTGCCTGATGGATACGATAACAACTAATAAAAAAGCGGCTCTTAAATCACACCGACAACGGTTGTTGGTCTCCCTGAAAAGAAACAATGTCTCTGAGTATGATTTTGTGCGTAACGTTGCCGACATGATGGCACGAGGCGTCCGCTCGAGACACATGCGTTGTTTAAACATCGTGGCAGATATGCTAACACTGCATTCTCGCTGCGACACAAATTACACGCCGGACGTTCAAATTCTCGACTCTGGCGATTTTAAAGGAACCGAGAGATGGGAAGTCCCCCGCGAGCCAAAGCCCGACGGTGGCGTATCGTTTACGGGCGATTGTGAGGATTTTGCCCGCGAAGTGTATCAACAGGCGAAAGAGATACGTGACTGGACATCGCCAAAGATATTGGGTGATGTTTTGGAGTCCCTATCAGCCATTTTGCACATGTATGTACCCACTATAGAGCAGGGCGCCGTCGATTCTTCGGCACATAGTAAGTACATTACTTATTGGGCGCCTTATCGTAATCACATTTGGGCCGCTTTGCACCCAAGACATGCGTTTGTAGCAAAATGTAGACCACAAATGACGGTGGATTACACGCGATGGCCCAAACAAAAATGTGAAAGCAAATTGCCCATGATACATTTGGAAGGCACCGGCGACGTATTCCCCATCGTTACGTTGAAAACGCCGGGCTACATCGCGCGCATCAACAAAAAAAAAAGTGAAATACTACAAGCGCACGAAAATTTGAATTATTTATCGACACCCGATTTTTCGTTGATGTTACGACATCGGTCGACGTTTTACAAGTACGCGATTGCATGTATGACAGACGTGTTCGCAGAGCACGGCGTTTTAGACTTTACCTACGTCACTGGTAACAAATACGGCGTCAATATATATGACTGGGCGCGGGGACAATACCGTTTCAAAGCATCAACCACACATTCGCCCGAAACGATGGCCAACATACGTGAAATTATGACCATTGAACGTCCGGTGCCCGCCATCACGTTGAAATCAAAATGTGTCAGTTCCAATGTCCCTGATAGTATGGATTGTTTGCGTTTCTCTAGTTTTGAGCCAATAGACGTGCCACAGGGTGCGAAACAAGCCGTCTACAAAGTGGGAGCTAAAACGTTGTACGAAATATATTTTGAAGTAGGGTTCAATACAATATCTAGCGCTAGTGAAAGCGAATTTTAATTGACCGTTTCGCTACTTTTTACTTAAAAATTTAATTTTGGTTCTTGATACACGTCTCTTGTAAAAACGACTATGTAATTCCTAATCCTTTTTGTGAGCGGTTCTGGTGTATCAGTAGAGAAGCCATTTAATTTAAATGCTTTTTTGTAACAGTGGTACGCAGCCTTGGCGTATTCTGACGAAATTTCCACGACGCCAGAACGAATCGGGTGTCTAATCTGACGCGCATATATTCTCATAGCGGCGAAGATAACTTTATTTACAGACTTTTTACATATCCCTCGAGGCCTTAGAAGCACATCTTTAAGTTCTACTGTCTCATTCGCAATAAGAACATCCAAATATCCGTCGCGTTCCGCGTCAAAATGTTTCTTGTTTTTTTTTGACAAATTATTGCGAACAAGATGTGCGGCAATAAGGTGTTCATGTTGAAAAACATCTACTTCTACGCCTTTGTCGATGGTACCCCACATAAACGTCCACTTGGCGTCGCTCTGTGTGATGGTATATGCGCCGGCTCTATCTGAGAAATATTCGATGTGGACGGGCGTTGTAACAGAACCGCCCATTTCGTTGCGTTGACCAACCTATATATTCAATTTATATTATCTATCTCTGTTTCTGTCCAGGCGAAAAATACACGCGTAAAGACAAGCCAAGACCACAAGGGGGAATGATATGACCAAAGCAAGTTGTAAAAATATATCACGGTCACTATCGCCGCCCGTGTTTAGCGGAGTGTCTGATATGTTCAAAGTTCCGTTGTTCATCGATATTTAATTTGATTCAAATCAAATTTGATTGCAATCAAATATCGGAAATTCTCAACTGTGATTTTAATTTGATTCAAATCAAATTTGATTGCAATCAAATATCGGAAAATCTCAACTGTGATTTTAATTTGAATCAAACTCCAGGGAATGCATTTGGTTTAAAAGAAATTTCTTTGGAAAGATGTCATATTGCAAGTTGTTCAATGGACGCCCATACCAGTACGGCCCATCACTGTGCGTTCAGAACCTAATGTTCGACTCAAAGAGTCCGCGCAGCATTCTTGCGTATTATCCATTGGGCAGCGGCAAGACTCTGGCCGCCCTTCATGCCGCCCGAGTGTTTTTGCTAACACATACAAAAAGCAAGGTCATTGTGCTGACCACCAAGACCAACATTGACACGTCGTGGAAGGACAATCTGGCCAAGTACAAGGCGTCTGAATCGTTCGCGTTTGAAGACATCCTCGTGAAGAACGTGGACTGGTGGTTTTCAGAGGACAACAAGCCCCTAGCGCATTACAATAGATTGATTCGTCTACTATCCAAAGCGTCTGGCGGCACCCGAAAAACATATATGTCAATGCCTTGGTCGGCTCTTGTAAACGAGATTCGTTTTTGTCGCCGGAGCTGCAAGCAGCTGTATAAAATGCGTAAATTTAAGTGCGAGACGCCCAAGAAGTCTTTTCTCGACTTGTGCTGTCCCAAAGATTACTTTTTAGTGGTTGATGAGTGCCAACAATACGTCAATACGTGTGGGAATAGTGAGTTTGTACAAAAGATGTGCAAACGTTCTGCCTTTTCTTTGTTGTTGTCGGCGACCCCGTTGGATGACAGCAGCCAACATCCTGGGCTTTGTCGCATGATGCGTACGTGCCATTTAGACAAGCGTATTTTGTACGTACCGCCCATGAAACACCAAGTAACCAATCACCGATACATGGGTTCGAAAATGACAACCGACGAGTGGCAGGAATATGTTTTTGAGAGGAACAAACGCCAAGACGCGTATCTGAGCCGTTCTCGCCAGTTTTGTAATGCTAGTTCTAAATGGAGACGTATGTTCCGGAAGATTGTGGAGGACAATGCGCCGAGGACAGTGGTGTATTCGTTCTTTCGCGAGCGTGGTGCGGACGGCTTTTACGATTATGCGTGCACACGGGACTCGTCGTTGGAGTTCCGATTGTTTAAAGACACGGCGGACATGGAATGGTTTCATTCTGGCACTGGAAGGGTGTTGGTTATCACGTCGCGTGCGCAGACGGGCATCTCTTTGATGGGTGTGGACGCGTTCCATATCATGGAACCACAGTGGTCGGCATCAGACGAAGACCAAGCGATTGGACGTGCCACAAGGATAGGTTCGCGGTCGTGCATGAAGCCGCTTTCTGTGTATCATTGGATAGCTTTGGCACCAAATCGAGTGTATGTAACGGCGGACGAATCTGTTCGCGATTCTATGCTTCGAAAGAGGGTCCGAACAGACCGTTTGTTGACGAGTCTGTCCGCGGCTGGCGCGCGGACATTACAAAGACTATACGATACTTTTGGTGTGGGACAGTATTTAGAGAGCTAAATAAAAAATAAATGTATGAGGTTTTTTTACTATTAATAACCGCGTTGATAGGCATTGCGTTATCTTTTTTAGTAGTAACTGTTTTAAATGTTGGTGGCTCTACTGATGATTCGTTGATTCGTGATTTGCAACAAATTGCGATGCAAATCGTATCTAGTCTAATTGGAGTCGTTTTAACACCGGTTTTGGGCATCTGGAACATCGGAATCGATTTGGGTACAATGTTTGTATCGCGCGCCAAGTGGTCTGTGGCAGCAGGACTGTTTGTGGTGGCAACGTTTATGATGCACTACTATCATGCGGATATTTTGTCTATTTTAGATGATTCGTGGAAATGTTTCTTAATCCCGCTGATGGACAACATTATTGAGCCTTTCCTCCAAATTTCACGCGTATTTTATGGATTAGGCATGCCATTGGCCAACACGTTCTTAGTGATGCATGCACAAGTCATAAAGGCGTGGTACGTCACATTGACGGCCTGTTCCCATATCAATATGTTTAAGATGTTTTCTGAATTGGTCATGGCGCTCATCACGGGCACCCGTTCATTTACAAGTTGGTTTTATGACTCACAGAAGAAAGACCCTACCACAAATACCTTTTATTACAACGATTTTGACATTGCTTTGCCCGTGAATCATACACTGACGGCCGTTTCTATCGGCCAGGAAGTAGTCGCGTGCGCCTGTCGACGGTTTGAGCCTCTGTTTAACATTGGTTTCTTCGTCACGATGGAACCTCACGTGACGGCCTGCATCAACAATTTATTTCAAGCCGGTATCCGCACGTTCCAAATGATGTTCCGAATGCTTTTGACCGAATTCCCAGACATATACAAAGTGTCGTTCAAATTGGAGCGCGGAATTACGGAGGGTGGTCTCGCTCTCGACTCCATCATGTTTAATACGGTGGCCAACGTTATAAAAACATTCGACCCCGACTTCGAGCTTGTGCGCTATCCCAAAGAAGGCCTCTTCACCATGGGCGCGCATCTCGTCTCCGGCGCGGTTCATTCGGCCGCCACGATTGGCGTGAATGGGCCCCTGCACTTGATGGCGTCTTTTGACCCCGAGGTGTCGGCTTTGGACGAAAAGGTATGGTCGATTAAACCGTCGCTGGCGAAGGGGTATCAAGCCATTCATAGTGGCGCGACCCTTGTACAGTGGCTCGTCTATATTTTGGAACAGATGATTACGTCCAAAAAAGATTTGTCGCAAATCTTTTCAGATGAAAATAGTCCGCTTGAACTGCAATGCGACTGGGCGCGCGATGTCGACGACCACAAATATGTACGTTTGTCGTATACACTTGGCTGTTCATTATTCAACTTTGGCATCATAGGCATAAATACGGCGGCCATTGTTTCGGGCGTCGGTTCCGAATTGTTGTTTAAATCTATCTTCACACAAGAACAAAATGTGTTTCGAACTCTTCAAAGATGGGAAGGGCCTACGATTGCTCGCAAAAAGGTGTACTCGTGTCTCGATAGACAGGCAGCCACGGCATATAATTATGACACGGACACGGCCAATCCCGATGGATGGATATGGACACAAGATTTGGCTGAATGTCAGTGTGATATGAATTATGGTCGCACGTTGGAAGAGAATGAGAAACCGTTCAATCCGTGGTGCGGTCAACCCAATCTGAATTTTGATATTTTTGCACCTTTGGACGCCCTCGTCATGCATGTGTCTCACGGTATTCTGGGTCCGGGATTTGGCGACGCGTTTCCGTTTATCAAGCCCATACGTTCTATTAACATTAATATTGAACAAATCGGTCTCGACAAGACGATAGCCCTGCCCTTGACCCTACCCCCCATTACTAGGACGGCCATTGAGTCGGCGCGAATATTAACACGCGTCGCGCTCTCGTTTGGAGACATTGTTACGGGACGCTTCTTTAACTACCAAGTGAACTGTGGCCACGGTATGAACAAGGAACAATTGGTGGCCCGGTGGAAGTATATGTTTCCAAAATTGGAGGTGCCTACGGAAGACAGTACAACCGACGGCTCGCCCAGTTTGCGCTGGACACCGTGTGAAGATAAGGAGTATAAAGCCATGCAAGACGACAAACGCACCGAGATATGCGACACAAACAACAACAAAAATGACTGTATGTGCTCTTACTTGCAACCGCTTAAGAAAACCGACAAATGTCGTTGTATTGCACGTTACCCTGATTTGGACGTGACGGCGTCGTCTCAACAAGTTGGTGATTTAATTGAAGAGCGTTTTACGTCCGAGGACGTTTCCTTGCACTGGTGCAATTCCATGATTGTCGAATGGACTTTCCAAAATACAGGAGCCTTTGCGGATGCGTTGGACTATATTGTGTCGTTGGGGCCTCTGAATCCTACGTGCGACGTGGTTGACAGAATTATCAACCAAGAGAAAATAGGTATTGATGAAAAAGACCAGCGCTCTTCTTCCACCTACGAAATCACAACCACGCCGACATTATCCTTTTTGAGCGAATTCGCGTCGAGCAAACAAAAGTTAAACAATGTCGCGGATTTGTACAGCAATCGTCCAACGGGCTGTGCAATTGTGGATAACGAGGACGGTGAAAAGGAATGGGCTTGTGACATATCCAATGGCCAATCGATTACGTCTCTTGACCCCACAGTGGATTTGGAAGACGCTGGTTGTAAAATATATGGTCGGGACGACTTCTTTTGTTCGGCGGGTCTGTGGGTACGCAATAACAAGCGTGTGACCATGAATGTCGCGAGACAAGCGGTGAACGACGGCATTGCTTTAATGGCGGGTAATTTCGCAGACGTCAATTTAAAAACATTGCCGCGGTTATGTGATTACGAGCGTCAACAAGGGGCGTTGGCCGCCATGGTGGCGGGTCTTATTCCAAAAATCGACAGAAAATTACGTAAGCCCATTGCAAAATATTTGAATATTATTGCACAAGTTATTTATATTCACGGCATTCGAACAGGACTGGTCATTATTAACATGGCATCAACGATTGTTCAAGATTTCTTGGGGCCCGGTCTTACGGAAGATAGTTTGATAACAACTTTCAAATCGGGCGCACGGGCGATTTTACAGGGACAGGTATATCTGGTGCGCGAATTCTTTCAGACGACGGGCGAATTTCTGAAAGCGATTGCACCGGGCGCCGAAAAAATTTGTTTTGATATTGTCAACATCATGGACATTGTGTATGACAAATTAGAAGGTGTTCTCATGGACATTGTAGCGTCCATTGTACAAATGTTTTTGCAAGCCATTGCCATCATGTCAGGCGACACCAGTGTCATTGACGCCTTTTTCAAAAATTTTATCGACATTGCTCTAAAAATCATTGATTTACTGATAGCAGAGTGGATGAAGATATTGGGTCTGGTCTTCAAATTCCTGGGCCCGGTGGGTGATTTCTTCGAAATATTGTTGTCGATTGTGTGTCCTATGCTTAATATAGTTATGGGGGCCATCGATTCGGCAATTAAAGCCATATCATTTGGCGCGGGTGGAATCGGGTGGAAGGCAATCACATGTCCTTCCGAAACCTCTGAAAGTGCAGGAAGAAGACTCCATGAGAGACATCATTTCCTGAAGTCAGACAACGAAGATATTCTCCGCAAGGTTACAGAAACGTTGGACTGGTCGGGTTCCTCCGTTTGCGATGATTTAATGAACGGTCTGGTAGACTATTCTTATTCGGAATTGAGGCCGCTCGAAAAGGCGAAATGGAAAGAATGTCTAGAATTAAAATATATCGGCGTGGAAATGGCTGCTTATTTTGACGCCCCCGAATTTCCCACGGACATCATGTACAACTGGAAACGTAAATATATGATGGGGTTTGAATTAATTCAGGCTGTTCATATCGCGATTCCGCATGTATTTTCAGAGAATTTCAACTGGGCGAATGTGCGTCTTGCCATGTATGATGCCGGCATCAATGCCGATATGTACATGAAAGTATTCCAAACGTTTGGCCTAGCTTTTCGAAAAGTGTTGAACAGCATTGAGGCCACGAATATAGTGACGACCGTTCTCGAACACATTGACCCAAACTATGCTCAAGACGGTAATCCGTCGAAAGCAGCGACCGCGTGGCGCGTATTTGACACGACAAAATCGGTTTACAACGACGTGACTCGTGAATGGGAAGCGCGCGATATGACGAAAGATTTATGGACGGCTGTGGATTCCGGCCATCACGTTAGAACACATATGCATCGCTGGTGGAACGACCTTGGAAAAGACGAACCCGCCAAACAATCACATACAGAGCGTGTGTTTACGAAATTGAAATCGCATTGGAACAGAGGCATGTCCGAAACCATCAAACGAACACCCCATCACCCTAAATTTCATTGGCTGGGTGCCCCCCTTAAGACGGCGCCAAAAACATGCGCAGAAAGGTCTTCGGCACCATGGTGTACCGAATGCAGTATCATCGACAATATTATCGAACAAGCCATTGAGCACGGCGACGGCATGTCGCATTTTTATTCCAAATACTTTGGCACAGTGATTATTCACGACGTTTCCGAATATTTTAACACGATTATCGAAGAGAATGCCGAGTTTTTTGACCGGCGATTTTCAAAATTAACTTCAACCGAAGACACAGCCGCCGAAGACGTTGTTCCAAGGAACGCGGAACGCTGGACAGTTCATGTGGCCAACGACTGGTCATTTTTGGTCACAAATTTCACGGAATACGCCACCAATTCTTCGCACAAGAAACAGTGGTTGGGTCACGTAGATAAATTTCTGGACTCGTCCCGTAAATTTTTCACGTATACCAACGACACATACGTGCCCTTTTTTGGGTACAGTCTGTTCCACATGTACGATTACGTATTATTTTCGTCGTGTGACGTCGAAAATACGATTTTTATACCGTTGGACAGTGACGGTTCGTACACAGAAACGCAACAACAAAGACTTGTCAATATGGACAACGCGCTTATGGCATGTCTCGTCGTGGCGCTGGTCATCGTGTTCAATACCACGTGGTCTGTCATTCCTCTTGTGTGGTTGGCGAATACGGTCGTCCTAGGCTTTATTATATCTGCGCTGTATCTGTACATGGTGTACGACTGGCGGTTGTCGTGCGCTCCTCTGTTACCGTACACACTCATGGAAGATATCCACGCGTGGTACGTCACACGCCTCGAAACCGGTTGCTTTTACAAAATATTACCCTTTATGGCTTTGTCGCCCTCGGAAGATATGTGTCTCACGTGTTCGGCGCCCGACCCGTGGACAGCCGAAAAAATTCGTAAAAATCACTTGTGGCGCACCCTTAACGATTCCACGTGGAATACAACGACAGGGACATCTCAATTTACAGCCCTGAATAAAACATATTACGAAATTGAACTGGGTCAAAGACAGACGTACTTGGATTGTGCAACGTATGTGCACCAAAATCATACGGAAGGACAACTAACGCTGCCGGAACTTATGACGGAATTTAATATATTTTGGACACCCGTATTCTGGTTCCGATGGCAATTTCCTACGGCCGCCGCATTCTTCGTAGAAAATGGTATATTTGCCTTTGACACTGTGATAGGGAAACTTGCGTTGGCGGCGTGGCAAGAAGAGCCCATTGACGACGTTTGGAAAGATTGTTATCACGCTATGTGGCTCAATAATGTACTGGCCGTCGCGGTTACGTCTATAGCAATATATGTTACGACAAAGTTGGCTGTTATTGCGGTTAACACGGGCGTACAAGTTATGATGTTGGTTTGGTACACGTATATGTCTTTAAATTATATGACACTGGCCGTCGAAAAATCGGTCGTTATTGACGAATAAACGTATATAAATGTTATGTATTTTTTTACATGAATTGTTGTAATACTACAAAAAAATCTCAGCAGCAACGCCTCGCCGAGTTCGCCAGCAAGAAGGCCGACCTGAAGACGGGCGATATTGTATTGTTCAACGAAGACCCCAAATGCGGTTCCATTTTCGTTCTCGTGGATTGGGCAATTCGATGTTGGACAGGCTCGCCCTATTCTCACGCAGGAATCGTCGTCGTTGACCCTCCCTGGCCCTGTGGCAAAGGTAAACTTAATGGTATATACATATGGGACTCTTCTCAACACATACACAAAGACCCGTGTGACGGACGTATCAAATTCGGCATAGCCCTCGTGCCCATAGACCAATACATCAACGATGCCATGGAAAAACATCAAAAACTGTACAAAAGGTCACCCGTCGACCCGAATACATACGGATTATTCTCAGACAAGGCCATTCTAAAACTTCACGAAGAAGTCTACGGCAAACCCTACGACCGTAGTTTTAGCCACTGGTGGGCGGGCATGTGGCACATCCTTATTCCGAGAACAGCCAGTAAGTTTTGGTGCTCCGCATTTGTTTCGTACGCACTCACCCAGGTGGGCGTTCTGAATGCGGACACAGATTGGACAATCGTATCTCCGGCGGATTTGTCCTCAGGAACCACAAATCCGTACATGTCAGACCCTAAGCTCAAAAGGTGGAGACATATATATAAAAAGGACGAACTTTTCAGTGAGTTTTAGACCATTTGTGCAGGGGTTGGCAGGCCATCGCAGGATACGTTTCGACTTCCGTGACCGACATTTTAAATTTCTGTATCAGATGAACGTCGCATTTCTTCGCGCCTGAAAAAGTCTTCGCGTCCTCTTGTGCCGCTACCACTGGAGAAGTGTCGTCTTCTACATAAATGTTGCGAATACCCGTCGAGTTTCCCCACCATGTAGGACAAGAATAATGATATGTATACACGTCCATTTGTTAGCGGCCGTCAACCTAAATATGTTATTTATGCAATTCGAGCAAACGCCCCGCCACTTGTTCGCGATGTCTCTTAGGAGCACGGCTGAGTATTTTGACCAAATCAGGGATTAACAAACGCTTTCCTTTATAAGGTTGGACAGCCTCTTGCGCAAAGGCTTCGACGTCAAACGTTGTAAACATAGAACCCATTATATATTAAAAAAAATAATTTTATATACAGATATGCGTTATATTTTAGAATTTTAATTTTTCCGACGTCTTGGGCTCAGAGACGCCCTTTAACCTGTTATTCTCAGCTTTTAACCTGATATTCTCAGCTTTTAACCTATCGTTATCGGTGGAGAACCTTTGTATTGACGCTAGTAAGCGTGTTTTTTCGTCAGACCATCGTATTAATTCGTCGTGGTATCTTTTTTCATTGGCGGCAGCAATTTTTTTCCAGTTTTCGGATTGGCTCAAGGGAATGGGGGGAGGAACATCATTCATGTACAATTGTTGATTAAAAATTTATAGTGTAAAATTATTAATTTGGATTTAACGGTTTATTTATATATCTAGTTGCGAGCACCACCGACGGCGAGTTTCTCGTATTCCATGTCTTTGAGGAACGCGTTCTCGCCGTTGCGCACTGCGCGACAGCCTGGGTACACGTTGGGTCCCCAATGGCCGGTGTTGGTGGTCACCTTGGCGAAAGATTTCTTCTCGGAGTCCCATGAGAGCTGGTGGCCTTGGAAGCACACCGTGTTCAAATGACGCATCGGTGACAAGAACTGGTCGTTCTGGTCGTAGTTCTGCAAGCGGTTGAAGCCGAGCGGACCATTGGCGTATGTATCGGCGCCGGCATAATGCTCGTTTTCGTCATCGATAGTGCTGTTGTTGGCATCGAGTGTATGATTGTTGTAGTGACCAGTAATGTCCAAAGGATTTTGGGGTCTCGCGACGTTACCTTTGTCGTCCCCCGCAATCCAGATGGGGATGATGTCGTGCGTGAACGTATCACGCGCCAACTGTTGGGAGAACTTATCCTTTGAGGTGCTACCTTCGGCCGGGAAAACGCCAGAGCCTTCGCCAGAGACATACGAATGCGCGAAGATATCTTCAGCAAGGATAATGTTCTTGGACTGCTTGACAATCGACTTGTGGTAGAACGTGTAGTGACCAATGTGAACCTTATGGATGACGTCGTCGGTCAACATAAAATCGTGGTGTCCGTGAGCGGTAAACCCGGTATCTAAACCGCCTTTCATGAGCACGCCCGAAGCCATATTGTACGTCTGGAAGGGGCGCAGCAAGAGCACAGTGCCGTTTGTGGGGGCGTTATCCACTTTGAAGGCCGCCTCGTAATTGGCCTTGGCCTGTTGTTCAAGGATGCCGTAGTCCATTTTTTCGAATCTATCCGAATCCATCGAGTAGATGTAGATGTCGCGGGGATTGCCGGTGCCGGCCTCCGCTTGTGTGGGGAAGACAAAGTACTCACCAATCTGGCGCTGTCTGACCAAAAGGTCGCGGGGCTCGCCGATGAAATCGATGTCGAAAGGACGAGTCTCAAACACCTTGGAGCCACGGAAGGTCAAGAGGTTGTCCGGGCCCTTCTCGAGGTTGGCGGCGGCACCGCTTCCCTTGCGATAGAACTCCACTTCGGCGGAGGGCACCATGGTCACGTAAATGGACATCTTACTGGGAAGAATCCATACATTGGGTGAGACACCCTCGTACTTCATCTGGTCTTTGAGCTCGGCATCCAAAAGATAGAGACCGCGTTCCTGCTTCTGTACGACGGCCCATCTACGGCGCTGCTGGCGCAAGAGCTGGCCAGGGCGGGTGACGGTGGCACCGTGTTGGCGCTCCCACTCTTTGTAGTGGTTCTTGCTGGACAAGAGGGCGTGAATGACGCCGTGGTAGGCGGTCTCGTTCACGGAATCGACAATCTGTCTAAGATTCATCAAGTAATGTTGGCGACCTTGATCAGTTTTGTAAAAACCGTGTTCGATAATGAACGCGAGGCCGCGCCTGACCAAACGGTCGCTACGGGACTCGCGCTCGGCTGTCACGTACCTTGGGACGCCTTGGTGAGGTTCCAAGTCCATAAGGGTCTTGTTAAAACGGAAGATGTCCCATTTAACGGATAAATCGTCGGTCAGTACCCATGGTAAGACGGCTGACGTGTACCATGCGTCTTCCTCTGTGATTAAATAATCGAGCACAGATTCAAGGTGCTTGTTTTTGCCTTCGTAGGCCTTGGGTAAGTTATAAGTCTCGTGCGCGAATCTGTCTTCCGCCAACATCTTTTGATATTGTGGTTCGATAGAGCCAAAGAATGGCTGAAGTGCGTGATTGGGTGCGCCGTTTCCGACTCCTGTGATTGCGGATGAATCTTCGTAAGACATTTTGATGTTTTTTAAAAACGTTCTTATATACTGCTTTTTGGTAGGGCAAAAACGACAAAACACTTTTTACAAAATGTCCACGGCTGTATATATGAGCGTTGTATAGAAAACAATGGGCATCGTATTTAGCCAACTGGATAAACTGTGGCAATCTTTCCATCGGGATTCGGCCATCCTTATTTTGGGACTCGACAATGCCGGCAAAACGGCCGTCTTATACGCTTTGCATTTGGGCGAGGCTATCGAATACACAGTACCGACCATTGGATTCAATATAGAAGAAGTTGACGTCGGGAAATTATCCATAAAAATGTGGGATTTGGGCGGTCAAGAACGATTGCGCGCGCTCTGGCCACATTATTTTGGTCAATCTGATGGCGTTGTGTTTGTCGTGGATTCGTCGGACATCGACAGAATTGAGACGGCCAAAACAGAGTTGCACACACTCATGTCGCACAAAGAGTTGACCGGAAAACCCTTTCTTATTTTGGCCAATAAGCAAGACTTGCCGAGGGCGCTCGACAAAGAGAACATGATTGAGGCCCTGGGATTGAAAGCAGTGACTTGGTTAAAATGGCAAGTCGTGGAATGCTCCGCGACAAAAAACAACCGGGCACAACTAGGATTAGAATGGTTGGCAGAAGAAATTTAACAGAGTATTTAATCGTATATATTTTTTTTACAGATGTTACAGTTTTTAGCAGGCGCGGCTGCCGGATGGACGGCCGCCAGAATATTACCACCTCCCCCCGAGGCTACCGAACGTATAAAACCACCGACTTTGGACGAATTTCAAATACTCTTTGGTAAAGGCAAAGACTTATTGGCGAAAATAAAACAAAAAATGGACGAAGAAGAAAAATCATCGAGCTGAGAAAAATCATCGAGCTGAAATAATTCGCTTGGATGGGTTTTCATCTATTTTGACGACGGTTCTGGACGCACATTTTGAACATACTAATTCGTGACCAGGTAAAAAGTAAACATCCGCTGAACATTGATAACAACGATATTTCAAAGAACTGTAATGCTGCAGCACCGGTAATATTTTACGTTTGCGTCGACGGGGTTCCGGTTTACTGGACGACGGAATCCGAGCATGTAGAGAATAAGAGGAGTGCATTTTTGTTTATAAATATTAACCAGTATATTTAAATAATAAAATGAGCAACATTTTTGAAAACCCGAGATTCCACTCTATCGCTGACCAAGGTCTTCACATGCCCGAACAGGGCACGCAAGAATGGCTCGACGGTCGCAAAGGCCGCATCACCGGAAGCAAGCCCAGCAGTCTCTTTTTCGACTTTAAACAAGAGAGCGACTGGGACGAAATCCTTGAAAGGTGGTTTGGCGACAAGAAGGAAGACTTTGACCAACTTGCGTTGGATAGAATGGCCTGGGGCTCCAAGCACGAGGATAGCGCCGCCGCCGTCGTACTCGACCATTTTCCAAACGGCCACTTTTTCGAATGTCCGCAGATTAACATAAACGATGTATACGCTGTGTCTCCGGACGGCGGCCTTCTCCTGCTCAATAAAGATGGTCAACCAATCGACCACTACAACGTCGAAATCAAATGCCCGGGGAGTTTTACCAAATCCGGTCAGAAGCAAACAAACGAGCAGATGCGAGAATATCTACAGCAAAAATGGGACGTCCCGGCGTACTATTATATGACTCAAATTCACCAAGAAATGGTCGGGCAAAATGCCTCCAAGACGTTGTTCGTCGTATGGACACCCCTCGCGACGCGCATGTGGACGGTGCACTTTGACCAAGATTATTGGAATTTGTGCCTAGAAGTATTCGAGAATTTTAGACTCAAGAACGTTCCCTTTGATGTCATGTACGCAAAAGTGGACAAACTTAAAAGACGCTCTAGAGGCATAGCCTACGGTTGTAAAGAGACCATGATAGAAATTATGTAACTAACTATTTAAGTTTAATTCAATTATATAAAAAATGAAAGAATGCACAATATGTTATAAGCGACGGAAAAAATTTACTGAACTACAATGCGGACATGAATTTTGTGTGGAATGTTGGAACAAATGGGAGACAAAACAAATCGTGTATTACCACAGAGAATACCCTACATGTCCGTCGTGTCGCCACGAACAGCGGCCTACAGTGCAGAAGAAACATGATTGGATTGCCCGACTTTTGTTTCTTGCGTTCCTGATTTGGATGTTGCAAGGTTCTCCCACTCCCGCAGAAATTCCGCAGACGGCTTAAATCTTTTGCGCGCGGACTCCTCCGCAATACCCTCGTACACCGAAACAGGCGTTTCCACAGGTTCGACGTAATCCATCTCTGGCCCCTTTATAGCAAACGGTTCCCATGCGTACGCCGCCGCCAAACAACGGCGCATCGCCAACCTGGACGAAATGCGTATCGGACCACTCGCCTGCGAATCCACATAATATAAATGCGTGTCCTCATCGACCTTTTCGGGCCGAATACACGTAAAGTGGTGGTTGACGGGCTGGTGAATCAAGAAGCCGCGGAACAACGGGTCTTGTGATAGACTATCCATATCTTCGAGAGCCCACGTGCGTTCCGAACGGTTGGATTTTACGGCGCGCTCAACAGTGTAGCCGCGATTATGCATCGCTTGAGTGACCGCTTCTACCGACCAATCGCCCCCAAAAGATTCATGATTTCGAACCGCGTCTCCCGTCGTTTTGTGAATCGTTTGACATGCTTTGTGTAAATCATCACGTGTAACAGCAGCAGATTTGAACAGATTTTGTATAGCATGTAACCCACACTGATTACTCTGCTGTTTCACAAAAAACATGTTCATTAATTCAATTTCCTTTTATAATCACATTTCATTATTCACTAATTAAGTGAATTTGATTCAGTCGTAACTACCTTTGATGACAAACATTTAATTTTTTGCAACTATAAACTTCACATACACACATTTATAATGTTCAAAACATTTCGTAGACAATCTCCTGTCGAAACAGTATTGCAAATCCTGTGGTCAGAACCACAAGTATCACTGCAAGCTGGTTGTGATAAAGCGGAATGTCTTGAATTGAACACGAGATTGGCTATATGGAGAACGGTTATTAGGCGGATACATGCGTCAAATCACGCGGGGTGGGATGAATATATTCCACTGTGGCAAGCGTTGAAATTGCAAGCACGCTATAACTCCCCACTCTTTAGTTCACACGGCATTAATCATTCCATGTGTACAGCATATTTCATGTGCATTTTGATGAAAAATATGCCCGGGATAAATGTTGCGCTTTGGACAGCTCTTTTGCATGACGTTGGATACAGCGAATATGATTTATGCCAGCGCCCAGGAAAATGCGATGAAATGAAAAGACGGCTTACCCCACTCATTGGTGGAAATAATTCTGCGACAGGCATTCATTCAAATATATACAGAAAGAATAAGTTCCTACATGCTAAATTGGGCGCAAATATGGTACGACATTTACTTCACATATCTCCACGTTTATTTAGCCCAACCGACGCACAAAAAATTGTAAATGCAATTTCGGAACACAATGCCGATTCACACGATTCAACCAGATACGACCCAAGTCAAGACGGGTCATTTATGTCAATACATAACTATTGCGTCGAACGAAAATATCGTTTGGCAATATTTGAAGAACGACCATTGTTGACTCTACTGCGTATAGCCGATAATCTAGACATTTCGAGAAACCGACTTACTCTCGAACAACAGTCTCAGAAACTTGTTTCTTACCAACGATGGCTGTACAAACACAACAATATAAGCGATGGGGCCAAGCGTGATGAATGGAATCGTTTGGAAAGTTTATTCGGCACGGTTGGAAGTAAAACATTGATGGACATGTTGTTTCAAAAAAGTACACCTGAAGAATTTAAATTTACATATTCTTGTTGGATTCTACAATGGGTTACTATAGAGTACTGGAATATAGCACAACTTGTTCTAAATGTAGAATTGTACAGACCCCCTATATTAAGTTTGACATTTGAAAACAATTTTCAAGAAGGGTTGTTTCAATTTAACAGATTACATTCCGCGCTACAGTCGATTCGTGTGAAAGGTGACTTATTAGATGTTCGTGTAAACATAATAGGTAAGCAATTTCGCCTCGAACAACTTTTATCATTTAAAACATACGAAGAAATGATAAAGTAACATATATCACACATTCGAATCTCGACAACTTTTTTGATTGAAATCAAATTTGATTCGAATCAAATCTCAACACTTTTTTGATTGAAATCAAATTTGATTCGAATCAAATCTCAACACTTTTTTGATTGAAATCAAATTTGATTCGAATCAAATTTGTTACTCTAAGCGTTTTGCGCCGATATAAAATTCTTTGGCGGGGGTGGCTATCAACCGGTCAAACCATGTCCCCTCCAACGGTTTTCGCACATTGACTTCCAACCATCGTAATACAGCAGTCAACTCCTTCGGTGCAGGAGGGGCGTTACTAGCCCGTTCTTTAACAGAAGACATATACGATTAAAAAAAATATATTATATACACTTTGTTTTTATCTTTAGGATGACGTGCCGCATTTGTTACGAACCCGATAATCTCACGTCAGTGTGCAAATGCGACGGCTCAGTAAAATGGGTACACATACAATGTATACAAAAGTGGATTGACGTAAGTCAAAGACACAATTGCGAACTGTGCCACGAACCATTTGAACACCGTCTTTTAATATCGCCCCCCGCTTTTAAAATATCTTACGTAGAAACGGTGGCGCTAGGCTCCTTCTTTGGAAGTACGTATACAATATTTGTATGGATAAACGCCATGTTTGTCATTAAATGGCTAACCATCCTCAACTTTGTTTTGTTTAATATGGTACTCGTTTTTTTATCGTTAGTACTGGCGCGCGTTAGAAAACGCCCATGGCCGATGATACTCGCTTACATGTGTGCTTATACAATTTTAAACATCGTCATGAACATTATTCATTATTCCCCCCTGGTTGTGCCGTTTTACCTGGGGGATGTTTTCGTCGTATTAGTATTACTAACGACAGATATTTTTGCCACCCGTTTCAGAGACAACAGAGTATAGATAGGTCGAAAATAGGAACGCGATGATGAATATAATGGTAAGGGCGTCGGAATCTTCCTCCTGCATATAAAATCCAAACAGTAATTATTCACACACAAAAAGTAGTTTTAAAATGTACATCATATGTGAAAAATAAAATTAATTCGCCGTATATAAGTATTCGTTTAATGTTCACAATGCAAAATATATTACTTATATTTTTTGCGATAATATTTGTAGTCAATGGCTCTGACTATGAAAATTTTTGGGGTGGGTATGGCTTTAATCATAAAGACACGACCCGATATGTACGCAATGAAAGAATAGCTGATATAACACGCAAATGGTGTGAAGATGATACAGTACCGTCGACCATGGCAGACCTATTCATGAAAATGACAGATTGTTCAGGAGTACCAAGCTCTGTGCACGACTTATTTACAGGAACTGATTCTAGAGAAAGTATATTGACAGCCAATATGAAAGGCGAACCACCGTCACGGGACAGTAATTTATACAAAAAACAGATGGCGTATATGCTGAAAATAAATAATGCCTGTCAACAAATCGCTCAAAACAATCAGGCGCTGAGCGTCATAAAAAATACGCATGAAGTCCAACGTTTATTTTTTTTAGGCTGGGGAACGGCGTTAAGCGGTGGCACGTCATTGACAGGCTGGTTTGGTGATAATGACTTATCGGCCCAAACGACAACACTTGGGTACGAAAGAGGCTGGACAATTACAGTCTCAGCCACAGCTGGCATTGCAAAATGGTTAACAGGGGGTCTTTTTGATGTATCCATTACTTATGAAAACAAGAATGCTTTAGGAGCTGTGTTGGGCTGGGATTTCGAGAACGACCAACTTATTTGTGGAATGGACAGTAACTCAGACCACGGTGTCGAAGTTGATTTTGAGGTTGGTACTCCAGGAACAGATATCTTCAGTGTAGGATTAACCAGGGGATTAAACTATGAATGGGCGTCTTTCGAAGAGGTAGACGATGTACCAGGTTCATATAGTTTCGCGGCGGCACAAGCGCAAATCAGTGTTTCGGGTGCTATATCAAAAAAACAACTTGGATATGGAAATAAAGCCGCCGTCGCGTCCGGGGGGGGAGGCTCAAGCCCCACCATGACGTTGGAATTAGGCGCAGGAGCATCTCTTGAAGCAATAGGTTATATGAAACACGAAACCGTTGTACCGATTGGTGCCGCGATTGCAGTGGGACTTGATTATGACATTGGCGTGGGCTTAGGTTCATCAGGTGTCGAAGCGGGCTTCGGCGCAGGAGTTTCCGGAGGTGCAGGTATAACATATCTTTATAGAACTAAAACTGAGTCTGGATTGGGAAATGCATTGCTTGACACCTTAGATGGGTTAATTATAAATGACAAGGGTGTTATAGTATCAAGCCAGGCTTGTACCCAAATTACAGCTTCAAGAATAGACTACCCACTCAAAGATATTGAGGTTGTATATGTAAGATGCCTACAGTGTCCCAGAGGAACGCATCTTCAGACAATCAATAGACAATCTTCAACGACGTCGTGTACGCTCGGCGCCTCCTGCTCTAAAGAAGGCCAACATTGTACAGTATCGAACTCAAATTTTGGACGATGTTGTCAACTTGGACAGTGGACACCAGGAAAATGCGATTATACTGGTTCGTCACGAATAAAAGTATGTAGAACATGCCCCAAGGGTTATGTACAACCGAAATCAAGTCAATCGAGCTGTTCGGCCTGTCCAGTTGGAAAATTCGACGACCAAGACCCCGGCGAATTTAAAGTTATGAAAGAAAATTATAGAAAACTACGCTATCAAGTACATCACGAATTTATACATAGTGAAAAATGCACAGACTGTCCCGGTGGCAAATACCAAGATGAGACAGGTCAATCATCGTGCAAAGACTGTGAACAAGGAAAAACAAACTATGCGAAGAGATCGACCCAATGCGAGTTTTGTCCAGAAGGAAGATTTGAATCGTCAACTGGTTCGTATTGGGGATGTTTACAGCTTTGTGAGCCAGGAACATACGCATCTCATTATTATACCGACAAACCCGACTCATATTTCCACACTGAAAAAATGTTTCAAAATTATCAACCCAAAATAAAAAACAAGGCAGACCAGTGTACAAATTGTCCAGCCGGATTTATGTCAAACCAATATGGTCAGTACGAATGTCATCCATGCAAGGATGCCATCGACAAGACAATGACAAATTCATACAAACCATATCGAAGACTTAATTTCGAGACCATGTGGCACATCAATTTTGACAATCAGTGTAGACCTGTAGGTACCGTAGCAGCAACTAAGGATTGGTGGCGCATGAACCAAGTAATTAACGGAGTGACCTTTCACACAACTCCATATTCGTATTTCGAAAGAGTAAAGCCTAACAACGGAAATACTGAAGCATCTTCAGAAATATCCTGCGATTTAAAGACATCTTTGAAAGAAAAAAACGGTTATTACGATCAGGCTGATAAAAGCAATATAAATTATGAACAATGCAAACAGGCAGCTGACCAATTAGGACTTACATTTGTGACATGGCAAGTTGATTATTTTGAAAAAACGAGTGGGAACTGCATAAAACCCATTAAAACAAAAACCGAGTGCGCCCAAGCAACAGGAACAGGGGCAGTTAAACGTCCAGTAATATATACAAAAAAATCCGAAGGCAGGTGTAAAAACATAATTAGCACACCCAATGATTGTGAAACGGCCGCCAAGGCATTGGAACTAGGCGATACGACCACAGGCGATCCAGTGAAAAAATCTGATTGGCCAAGCGGTTGTTACGAAACAGAACACGGTGGTTTGTATTTTAATTTTGATTTAAATTCAAATAGGAATTGTGGATGGGATGACAATACATGTATATGTCAAGATCAGACGACCGGATGTTATAAGAATGGCAATACCGCGTATTTAAACAATGCAAGAGGTGGCGAATGTTCACAAAATAATAAATGCTTGTGCATAGGATTACCTCTCGGATGTTCCAGAAAAGGTGATGATGTATATTTTAACGACGTTGATTACGGATTGGACTGTAATCAGAATGGTTATACATGTATTAATCATAATATTGATGATGCTACCGCGAATTGCAAACACGACATGACGTTACTTAGGTCAAAAGAAGAGTGCGTAAAGGCTGCAGAATACTATTCAAATGGTATAATAACGAGCGTGGATACTGAAAATGTTGCATCTAGTCCACCGGGTTGTTATTCGATTTCACCTCAGCAGTATTTTTGGAACCAAGACTTAACATCAGAAACGCCATGTGCCGCTGACAAAGTATGTCTTTGTTACAATAGATTTGATATTGACGATATAACTCGAAAAAAAGAGAAAAAAACAAGTTGGCAATCTGGCAACAAAGTGTTCATGTATGAGCGCGGCGAAGTAGCAAGTATATTTGAAAATAACAGTGTGTTTCACAGAGTATACACACGTAAAAACACAGAAAAAATTCAAACACAGTCTTTAGACTATGTCAAACAGCTTAACGGAACGAAAACACAAAGTGATCAGATGAATTTTAAAATACCTGAACAAGTATTTATTGGTGAAGAACTTTATTTCAAAAATATCGACAAAAAAATAGACAGCAGTCGACTCCTAGAAGAATATTACGATTTTTTGCAACAAAAAATTCAGTCAATTAACCCTGATGAAGTTATATACAACTACGCACGCGAACAACTAAAAAGAAGCATCATTGCACATTTAGAAAAATGCGACAACTCAATGGTTGATTTCAACCCCTCTAACATTGACGTTGACCCCCCTAACACTGGCACTTCAACGTCAGATGACATGCATACATTTGCCAACGAATATTACGTAAAAATAACTAAGGAAGACCTTGCAACCGAGGAAAGATTTATAGCACTTCAAGAAAGAATAGCGGCCAAACAAGAGGCCGCCAAGGTATATTGCAACAATATTACGCCAGATTATGATTTCTTTTCAGGCCGTTCGGGGCGGCCGATTTTTCGACAGGCTGGCTACGACGGATGGTCTCAAGGAGGTTCGGGAATATGTGGTGCCCAAGGCCCTTTTAAACACAAAAAAACAGACGGTAATACGTACGTTTACTGGAAGTGTGGCCCTATGGTACCGGATATAAGAAACACACTTGAAAATATTAACCGTTTGCGTCATTACAGTAGATATGAAGGACTTTTTCACCAGAATTGTGCTGAAGAAAAATTTCAAAAAAGAATAGCCTGTAAAAATCCAAAGCATATCAGATGTTCTGTATCTGCTTACAGAACCGCAGTTGATGCCAATGGAGATTGTAAAAAACTAAGAGACACAGACATTGAGTATTTGCCAGTTCTTGATGAATATGCACCACAAGTTAAGTCGCTCTATGGGTGGGATACGGGAGTTTTGGTAGACCCATATATTGTTCTATATCAAGCCGATGAAATACAACGAACACCAAGGTCTTACGACTACAAATGTAAAGATTATCCCGGAAATGCCGCGTTTAAAGAAGATGGATTATATGGAATGAAAAGATATTTGTCATATCAAGAATGTAAATTTGCTCTAAAGACAAAATATAGTTATGAAGAAGAGTTACAGGTTATCGTCGATGAAGATTATGGCCACGGGTGTCTTTATAATCCAACTGAAGGAGCTAAATATAATGTCCGCGGCATGCTTACATCTTGTGCCGACCCAGTTCATGGATTCAAATGTCTGTGTCAATACGCCCCCCCTTTGCTGACAACTCCTTTTACTAAAAGCGTTATTGTTACGATTGAAAAAGACATTGACAACGTGAATTATTACATATTATACCAAGACGAGGAGGGGCAGAAACAGTGTAAATGGTGTCCGCCAGGAGAAATGTCAAATGTGGGCGGAGTCAATGGAGATGGCAGGGCTGCGAATTTTTGTACTGAAATTAACACACAATTCGTATCAATAAGAACATTTTCAAGTGATGGCTTTATAAAAAACGATAATGGAGGATGGCACAGGAGTGTCAATAATATTGGTTTGCAAAGATGTGGGCCCAATACAGTACCCAACAATAAGAGAACAAGTTGTGTGGCCTGCCCGAATGGTCGCAAAACAATGGGCGATAATTTATATACTAATAGTATAATGGGCGCAGATTCATGCGATTGTGTAAAATGTCCTGCCGGCAAATATATGCCAGATTTACGAAAATATAGCGCGTGTGACGGTGGGTATTTTTCAATAAACTCCACGGCCGTCGTGGGTGTTCGCGAATATGCTTCCGGTGCTGTAAAAGTAAAAGAATACGACGGCGACGAGAACGATGGCCGGAATAAATACCCTTTCGGTTGGCCAGACAGCATAGATATAACGTATTATACTGTGGATAAAAACATGATGTTTTCAACAGACATAGATAAAGATGGTGACCAAGATGTTTTTCTTATCAAGGAAGGCACTAATAAGATTCTTTTCATGAAAAATTTCAAGAAAGAATATGGTAACAACGTTGATATATATGTAAAGATCACAAACGATAACGACCTCATATATAACCCGTTTGTTGGCATAACGGATATAGATTCAACAGATTCTACGGTATTCGCAAATTTAAACATTGACTCAGAATTTAATGATATTTTGACCCTAAAAAATGGCAAAATATTCATTTATAATCTTCAAAGCGATGTTAACAAAAAACTTAAAAGGGGTCTTATGCTAAAAAGTCAGGACACTGTTTACGATAAAACCTATTTCGTATGCCACGATTTTAGATGGGTGCATGCAAAATATAATTCTATCTTTAAGAGTTTTGGTTCTCCCAAAAAGCGTTTCAGCTCAGCGTCGAGTGCAAAACGCTATTGCGATAATTTTGAAAAAAAAGGCGGTGAATTCATAAGGTTTTATGACGGAACCATTGCTACTGATGTAAAAAAGGATTGTCTAAAATTCAATATTCAAGAGGTGTTTGGGCGTCGAATTGACTACACAAGTCAAGATGCGATTAGAGCAATCAATAACTGCATATTAGAAGACAACTGCCAACCGTATATACAAAATTCATATGCGGGCATTCATAAATATAGATGTATGGCACCAGGCGATTGGTGCCGCCAAAAATGTTATGATAACGAAGAACTACCTGTATGGAAAAAAACTGAACCTAGCTTTAAAGATGCTAATGGTATGAGTCATACAGCTACCCCTAACATGATAGACGATGTTAACAATGAGATATTTATCGGCCCCTTGAATAGCAAAATTAAAGTGTCTGGTAGTGCTGTTTCTTTTGCATTTGGAGATTTTGATTTTGATAATCGTACAGATTTAATCGTTGCAAATAATTACAAAACTGGGGAGGCGGACTGGTGGGATGACAAACAAAAAACAGTTATCAACGGAGAAAAAACATTTTACAGAAACACTCTGACATTTTACAAAAACGTCGCAAGTTCCGGTTGTGCTTATCTAAGAGCGGGAGCTTGGCTAGTACCACGTTACGGTAAAGCTTTCGTAAACTCTTATGACAAAGTACAGGAATATCACAAATCCAAAGATGAATGTGAAAAAATTTCACAAGAACGGGCTCCGTTTGACTTTCGTTGTTTTGTGCCCTCGTCGTTAGGCCATGAAATCAGGGTTAATGATTGTTATGGTTTGTTCGGGTTAGAAAGAGCCACCTGTGCTTTCAATAAATGCGATATCGCGTATCCTAAGAAGCACACTAAAAAATGCAGAGTTCAGGGTGAAAGTTGGTTAATGAGAATCGGCAATCAACAGTTCGATGAATACAAAACCGATCAAGATTGTATAGATGCCGGGCATGAAGTCGTACATATTTGTAGGGGCGCATGGTCATTGGGTCAGGTCATTGAGTCTTGTGCGTGGACAAATGAAAAATGTACAATTCCCTGGAAAGATATATCTGAATGCTATACAAGAACTGTATATTACAAAGGAAATTTTCCACGGCCCCTGAATCGCTGGGAAGACCACATTCCAGAATGCACTAATGTTCGGAAACATCAGAATAAAGATATATGTTATCAAGAGGTCTCTGCTATAGAACCTGGTTATTGTTCAGAGAAGGATGGTGTAAGAATTAACTATGATGAAACCAAATGTAAAGAAAGATGCGACAATCCCAAAAATTACTGCGAAAATCAACATTTTAAGTATGAGTTCGAAGGAGTATGTAAATTTAATAGAAGTTATGGTATCAATAACACTGTGCCAACGTCGGAACAGATAGCTAAATGTACGTCATATACAGACCAACATGATATTCCAACATATTTCGAGGAAATTGACAACTTTGTTAAAGAGCCAATAACTGAATCCGTATTTTCCGACTTGGTAACACATGGTACGGTAGAAATATCGTCAGGGAAAACAATCAACGATGTGCAATGGGTTAGAATTTTTGACGATTCCCATAGCATTACGTTGGAAGGAACAGACGGAAAGACCTGGTGCTCAGAATTGGGCGGTCAAATTGCGGGTACAAAGTGTGAACGATATTTTGAAATCGAAACATCTGAATATAAAATGCCTGTGTCATATACAGAAAAATCTGTTTCACTTTATACAGATACAACCCATAATTCGACTTTTAACCTTTCGGGCGCGGTGTCACTCGACTTATATGATATAGATGGCGACAGAGATTATGATATGGTGGTAGGATTTCAAGATAGAGATTTTATATATTTTGAAAATATTGGTGGAGCTACTGAATATGATTTTATATTAAACACAGAAACATTCACAAATAGCATAATTACAAGCAAGTGTTTAGATTGTCCTTCCGGCAAAACAATTAATTCCAATAACGATGGATGTGATGCTGTGGGCGATTCGCCAGAGATTTGTCCATTTTATGACATGTCAAAAGTATACTGCGATCGTGGAAACTCGAATCACATTCATCCAAAAACCTATAGCCAAATTAAAAATGAAAGAACAAAATGCGAAAGTACAAGTACATATAACGGAATGTCCGGCACATGGGTTGATAAACGCGAAGCAATCTTAACGAATGGGTTTTGTATTTGTGACGCGTCAAATGGGTATGTGTCGATAGATTTTAACAAGAGTGGTGTTGTATATCCTGCCGGAATTATTTCGCCGTATACTGCTTGTCAAAAATGTGAAGGTACGGGCGAAATTCCTGACGCCTTGTATACTATTGACGTAGATGGTAATAGAGTTTGGGATACTTTTTCAGAAGGTACTAAATGTATATGTGATCCTATGGCGAACTTTACCCGGAACTCAACTAATAATCAATGTGTTAAATGCCCGAATGGTTATGAACCAATATCCAGACAAAGTGAAGTTACTCAATGTCAAATAATATGCAACGCCGGCGAAATAAGAACAGCAGACAATGAGTGTGTGACATGTGAAGACGGATACCAATATGATTCTGATAGTGGTGACTGTAACCCAATAAACACAAATTCCACAGACAGTGATAAAATGTCTAAATCCGTGAAAAAAGTTAAAACGCCCGAATGTCTTGCGGGCGAATACTTGCTAGGTAATGATTGCACCAACTGCACTGCGGGAAAGTATAGAGAGGATGACATGCCGGAACAAGAATGCATACAATGCGGCGCCGGAAAAAAATCAACAGACGACCGGACCACATGTAAATCTTGCAGCGCGGGCCAATTTCAAATGTCCGGGGATGAAGGATTTTGTGAAGATTGTCCCCTTGGTCGTTACTCTAAACCATTTATGTTTGATTCGAAATGTACTGCCTGTCCAAAAAATAAATATCAACATCAAAAGGGCCAAATAAGTTGTCTAGATTGTCCCTCGGGCTTCAAAACCCAGGGAACCGAGTCTGAATATTGCGTGGCTTGTGCCGAAACTGAAGGAGCACTTGGAGAGGGCTTAGGTTGTGACACATGTCAAGACGGAAAAACAAGTGTTAATCAAAATTGTCAAAATTGTCCCCCTGGCCAATTTTCTAACGAGTATACTCAAAATAGATGCGTAAATATCTTAGAAGGAGAAGCCGTTTTTAAAAGCGTCGACGAACTTTTCCTATGTCCAGGTGATCGCAGATGTGTTGCCACAACATATGAGGGATGTCCTATTAATTATTATTGTAACGGTACAAACTGTCAAAACAAAGCACATTTGGATAAAATTGACGGACATTATATTGATTATAGTAAAATTAACGAAGTGTCCGATAATACCGATTGTGTTCGCTGTCCAAGAGGATGGGCTGCACAAGCAGTGACAAATGAAACCCAATACATGAGCCAATACGATTACACAATAACAAATAGGATGACGTGTTATGAGTGTCCAGCAGGCACATTTTCATCTCGGCGAGACAAAATGACCATTGATCCTATTACATTTGAAGTAGAAGTTGTGAATAACGGCGACACAAAATGCAAAGCTTGTCCTCAAGGGTTTTATCAGCCCGAACCGGGAAAAGGCTATTGCTTAGATTGTGAATTCGGTTCAACAACTGAACCGATATCGATTACAACTGCTAAATGTCGCGATGGGTCGGGTCGTTCAGAGTATGAGTGCGACATGCCCGCCTCTAAGTGGCAAAACAATACATGTATTGATGGGTCTGGGCGTAATGCAAAGGAATGTGGTCTGTCGGAAAGTGTTTGGTATGAAGAAGGAATAGAAAAAAAGACAATCGGCAGTACAAAATGTGAGGTATGTAAAGCGGGCAAAGGGTTTAAATTAGAGTTACTAAACAGTCCCAATTGCATAGGATGTTACACTACATATTGTGAAGATTGTCCCGAAGGCAAGGTTTTAAAATATTATACTATGAGTGATGGTCGACAATCACCTTGGTGTGGCCCGCCACCGCCAGCAGAGCCCTTTGAATGCTCAGACGGGCAAATAAACTCCCAAAAATGGAATGACAACGCAAATGTACAAAATATATTAACAGATGCTGTTTGGACACAAGCTGCGTGTAATATATCGGGCCACACGACTCAAGCAACATGTGAGCAACAGCCAGGTCAGTGGGTAACGAATCAGCCAGAAGAGTGTGCCGATGGGTCTGGGCGTAATAAATACGAATGTGGTTTACATTCACGTCCCCGAAATGCAGGACTCTGTTACGATTTACGATACAATAGAGCGGACGAAGTATGTAGCGAAACGCTTGTAGCTGCTGATTGTAATGGGGATTGTAAATGGGAAAACAGTAGTTGTGTACCGACAAAACCCAAAGAAGAAAGAATTATGTACGCCATGAGAAACGAGCTTACCGAAACACAATGTAAACTGTCACCGTCCACCTTTATATCACCAAACTTTGTAGATTATGGTGCAAGCACTTGGATAGAAGAATGCGATGATGGTTCTGATCATTCAAAATACGAATGCGAGAAAAGACCCGGTACTATTGAAGCTGCGCACTGTGCAGAAGTGGACACACGTTCGGATACCGAATGTGTTTTAAACGCGTCCACTTGGGTAGACGGTACTTGCATAGACAACACGATACTAAATCCTTATTCGGCAAGTGCCGAATATCAATGCACAGGCAAGGGATATACAAATCAAGTCGACATTGACCATTGCAATACTTTCAATATAGATCAACAAGTATGGCCATACTTAAAGAATGCGACAGGATGTGACTTCACCAGATGTAAATTAATCGACCATGACAAAGTCCAACAAAGTGCTTCTTGGGCGGCGGATTGGATGTTATGTCACGCTAAAGTCGTGTCCGAACAAAATAACAACGCAGCCCGATGGATATACGCACATTGTGCAGATAATTCTGGTCGAACAAGAGAAGAATGTACAAAACATGCTAGGGTTTATGACAATAATTTAAGCGAATGTGTGGTCGAAAACGTCGAAAGTATTTGTTCAGATTGGAAGAAAGAGACCTGTGTACGAAATTATGGTAGTTGGACTGAAAGGTCGTACAATACAGTTGGATGTACAACACAATCGAAATGGATAGGACGATGTGCTGATGATTCAGGCCGTACCTCTGAATCAGCGTGTGAATCAACACGCAGTATAAGAAACATAACCTTTAACCCACACGATAAGGATTGTAAATATTGGAGGGAGAATCCTGATGTTTGGCAAGGCCGTCCAAACAAATGTATTTATTGGTGTGCAGATGGTTCTGGCCGTGACCTAGAACCATGTACTAAACAAGAACCCTCGATATGGATAAACGGCGACTGTTCATCTTGGACAGATATTCATGAACACTGCAGTACGGAGCTCGGCATCCAAAAGAATGCCTGCTTAGAGTCGTTCAAACGACCCGCCAACCAAAGTATCATGACCAATAATCTTTATCAAATTTGCCGAATAAAAAGTCAAGACACATTTGATAATGGCGTTACCATAACTCAGGCTGGAGGAGCAGAAGGTAAATATTTAGCGGGACATTCAGGCATATCAGACCAAATATGGATAGACACAACAAGCGTCAAAGAATTCGATTCGGATGCGCCCCTTACCATAGATGGTATTGAAGTTGCAATTCATTGGTGTTTGAACAAATGGCGTAACGAATTTGGTGATTATATGGATACACGTACGGATGCACAGTGTCGTAAATCTTCTTCCTCGTTCACGTCTGAAAAATGTGACGACAATTCCTATAGAAGCCAAACAGAATGTGAAAGTTCTGTCGGTGTATGGACTCCGGCGAGCTGTTCCGGTATTTCGTGCTCGAGTAATGCTGATGAACTAAATAACATGACGAATCAACTGCAGGGAGATACAGAAAATTGCAGACTTTGTCAAGCGGGAACTAAAAAAACATCCGAAACCACCTGTGAAAAATGTACAGGAAATTATTACCAAAACGAAACGGGCCAAGACCAGTGTAAATTATGCACCGCAGGTATTGTAGGTTATAGCGAAAGCACCGGTCTGCCTACTGTGTGTAATGATTGCCCTCCTGGCAAATACGGTATTGAAGGAAAAATAGGTTGTGTCGAATGCGAAACAGGCAGATATTCAGACAAAATTGTCAGTCCCGTTCGTGTTGAAACTATACAACCTTGGCATGCGACATGTATAGGTCAGCGCTATTTACGCTATAAAAATATTCGACGCGGGTGTAATTTTGATGGTTATGAAGAAAGAGATGAACGCCAATGCAGCGTTGTCAATGCAGAATACCAAGAAAAGTGCCAAGGTATTACAACAAATAATGAAATAGAATGTGGAGAATTAAGACTGGAGTACAAATCATGTATAGAGGAAGGCGTCCCAGGATGTCCCGTGTACGACGATTGTTATGGAGGGGTGTCTCTATCTTTTATGGATTTATCTTGTGCAACAGATGTACCGCTCACTTGGCATGTAAATGTATCGACCTCGTGGTACACACCAGGTACTAATTATAAAACTGCACAACACATAGGCCCCTATCATGATTTTATCCAACAAGGATGTGTTGGTACGCCACCATGGAAACGCGGCGAAAACGAAACATATGAAATTCCGATTGAATTCGAAAACCGCTTGGTACAAACCACTACGGGTGTCACAACGGCAAAAGCATTCCCTTCGAAATTCGAAACAAGAAAATACTCAGATTTGGAAGGAAATGATTTTACAACAGATAACTCCGGTGTTCAATATGTGGTAATTGGGGGATACGGCCACGAAATCATTAGAAAATATATTGATTCACCGTGTCAAAGTTGTCCAAAAAATAAATATCAAAACCAAACGGGACAAAAAACATGTATCGCATGTCCCGAATTACAAGCAACTTTGAATACGGGGTCTGATACAATTCACGAATGCTTATCGTGTAAAGCAGGAACTTATTTTATCAATAGAACATACAGTTCAAATGCAAAGTGCAGCGAATGTTCATATGAATATTATCAAGACGAAGTGGGCCAGACGACCTGCAAGCAATGCCCCGCTGGTACACAACCAACTGGAATTAATAATGTTCCAAAAATAAATGGAACGTGTACACAATTTGTACATGAACAATATAATATTCGGGGACAACAAATTTCGAATAATGTTGCCGATTATCTATCATTACCGGATGTACAAGTTCATGCGTCGATATATAATGGTCAAACGATAACATATTCGTGCGATGTAGACGACAATGACGAAATCGAACAAGTCCACTCAAGTATTTCATGTTCTGCATGTCCAGATGGGAAATATTCTTCCGGAGGTATTTGCTCTGAATGTCCTCAATATTCCAATCTCGTTCCAAACGAAGACAAAACAGATTGTATATGCGACTTAGAAGCTGTTGATGATGGCCAAAAAAAATATTGGTTATGGGATATTCATTTCGATGACCCCGCAGACTGGTCAACTTATCATAAACGCCAGAATTGTAGAAGTTGTGAACAAACCGGGCCTTGGTGTGTTCGCAATATAACATCTAATGAGCTTATCCCTTTCTGTGGAGCTGAAGTTGACCACAACGACGAATGTGTCAAGTGTCCAGAAAATGGCGATACACTTTGCGTTGACGGTATTGCGTATTGCGCAGGAGAAGTTGATACAAACGTATCTGCCCCCGTTAATGTGAACAGTATATGTCAACAACATAAATGGTCAAGTACTTGTGCACAATATTGTTCAATAGGATGGAATGTAAATCTGCCGTGTGGCAAACCTTATGAAGAAGTATGTGGTAACACAAGTGAATACACGTTGTACTATGACGATATTTGTAAATCCATTGATAACGAGACACACGTTACAACTGTGCACGCTCCATGGGGCTCTGAAATAGACACACCAACTGCCATGAAAACACAATTAGATGGGTCTTGTATGGCGCAATTTAATGTGGTCGATTACAAATGCCCGGCCATTAATAGTAGCTGTCATGATTGCCAAGACGGCCCGTCTGGACTAATAGATACTAAATATTACAACTGGATGCAAGCAAGCTGTTCTCGCGACCAAGAACCTTTTGATACACAACACCCGGATAGATGTAAAAATATTAAATTAGAAAAATGGTGCGGCGGCGACAACTGTGCATGGACAGGTAACGAATGTATTGGAAGCGACAACGATCATTTTGCATGTTTACAACACACAGACAAAGAATCGTGTCCCAAAACATGCAGATGGGGCACGTTATGCGAACAAGGCGCCTCCGAAGGTTGCTACAGATATGTCGAAGAATATTGCGGATGCCCAACAATCGCATTGTCAATCGAGTCTACATCGACTGGCCATCTGGGATTGGCTGATAACACCGACGAAAAGACCCAATGCGAATCTACTAGATTGTACAGTCAGTGTAGTAATGATACAATTGGCAGCACCAATGCATGCGAACTGACATACGTCGGGGGATCATCTTCAAACAATCAAGATTGGACACATAATTACGTCTGCCAAGCCAAGTCAAACGCAAAGAAATGCGGCTCTACTGAGGGCAGAGATGATTGCCATACATTCGAAGCAGGGCCTGGGGGATGCGACGAACAATCTGGTTGCGTACATAATGCCGAATTTCAATTATGCGAAGCTTTGAATTGTGCGTCAATAAAACAATCTTACCAGTGCGGCGGCCCGGATTGCCAATGGAATTTTAATGATAATATATGCCAAGACGCCGCCGGCGGAAGCAGTGGCGGAAGCAGTGGCGGAAGCAGCGGCCCATGCAATGAAAACGAATGGAATGTTAGCAGCATCCACATAAAGACTTCGGGCGGGTGCATGGGCGGCGCGCGGTACTTTATCGTACACGCGAAAAATGGCGTAAACAGACAAATCAAATATTGTCAGTCATATGGCCAGTCGAAACCATACTGTGAAATCGACGCTTTATACAGTAGACCCACACCCATTCCGACAACATTAGCAGAATGTAACCCCAAAAGCGAGGTTAAAGACTCTGCCTATACACCAACCGACAGTAGTGATTGGGGTGTAGGCACCATCCACACAAAAATGTCGAGTGATTGCCATACCAGTAACATGGGCAGTAACATGGGCAGTAACAATAGATATTTCATCGTTACTGCCGTCAACGGCGACACAAGAGAAATCAAGTACTGTCAATTAGGGTCTGCATATTGTAAAAGTGGCGAGGAAGAGCCAACATCCGCAAATGGATTGTGTAAACCCGAGACAGAGTTAGAAGATAATAATGGTAACAATGACTGGACAATTCAGCAATTGTGCGATAAAGAAAACGAAGCCCACAGCGTCGGTGGAGCCGGCGGAAGCGGCGGTGGCTTCGACGGAGGCGGCCCGCCGGGCGGGTGTAACGGTTTCAACAGCGCTATGGTCGAATCCGCCGCCCAAGACGCTGTACAACAATGTAAAGACAACCCTTCTTGCACATGGGACGATAGTTTCTCAGGTGGGCCATACTTCGATGAATACGGATTAGCTGGAGAGTGTAAAGACGGTGGCGGCGGCGGCGGCCCACCGGGCGGCGACATGGGCGGCGGCGATTGCAATACTTTCAATAATGGTCCAGTTTCTGATTCATCTGAAGCACAAGCCAAAAAAAATAATTGTAATGCAAATCCAAATTGCGAATGGAAGGAAGATCCAAACGGCGGGCCTTTCTTTGCTTACGGCTTTGGCGGATCTTGTGGAACATCTGGTGGAGACATGGGACCAGGCCCCGGTCCAGGCCAAGGCGGTGGAGACCCGTGTGCTTCGCACGGCGAGGGTTCTTGTTGTGGTCAAACCGGCACCAATAACAACAAATGTGGGTGGGATGGCGGCACCTGTTGGACTGACAATGGTGATGATGGAAGGCCAAACACATGTCTAGGCGCCTGTGGATATTATACCACGAAAACTAATTGTTGTGGCAAAACCGGCGTAGGCAGCAAAGATTGTGCGTGGGATGTAAATTCCAATCAATGCTATCATAGTGGATGTTGTGGTGACCCAACGGCCGGTGGCCGCTCTAATAATTGTTAGACGCAATGGTCAAACATTAATTAAATAAAACACAAAATTAAAACACAAAATTAAAACAATAAATTAAAACAATAAATTTTCATATTTAAGCTGCT
>Ga0228674_1000332_pt1 | contig 34642 bp, 54 predicted proteins | sample 1D_rmetaG_FD_189054 | JGI IMG/M metagenome (GOLD analysis project Ga0228674, IMG submission 189054) | Seawater microbial communities from Monterey Bay, California, United States - 1D_r | ecosystem: Environmental > Aquatic > Marine > Coastal | place: USA: California | collected 2016-09-26
AGTCTGAGGTGTTTGCTGTAAAACCTCTCATCGTATCTACTAAATACCAATCGCTTGAGGCTGTAGAGTTTTTTACCATCAACCACTGAGGCTCAAACCCTAAGTCAATCTCAGGCCCATTTGTAGATCCATTGCCCGTATAACTCCCACACTTAATAATACTCTCGCTGCCATCGTCTCCAAAGCCTCCTGCGTCTGAGGCGAATAGGTAGGCGACGTAGTTTTCTCCCGAGCCGTTCAAAACCCCGAGATTTCTAAGATAAAATTCCGTGCTTGTCGGCTCATAAGTCCAATGGGTAGAGTTAGCCGCAGCGCCAGTGCTATCTAGCTCAAGTCTTTTTGTTATTCCTAAAGAGCTATGATAGACCTGCCAAGCTCGGTTTGATGTGCTTAAATTTTTAACAATTATAACAGCGGGGGCTACTCCAAGATTGTGAGAAACCGCACGCCCAGTAACACCATTCCCAGTATAAGTCACAACATCAAAGAACTTCTCAGCTTTGCGGAATGTCCAAGAGGCAACCGTTTCTGCGTTACCGTTTATGTCTTGTTGGTCATAAATAGAAAAACCATCAGAGTTAAAAGACGTAATTGCATTTGTAATGCCAGTTTCTGCGGGTAAGTTTTCATTGCTTTGCAAATAGCTTGTGTTGCCACGCTCAGTATCAATTAAAATATGCGCTCTTGCGGTTGATCTTCTTTTGAACCAAACCAAACCACCTTCACCGGACAAATCAATCCCGTTAGTAATGGTCTGTGTAGAATTGTTACCAGTATACAAATAAGTCGAGAAGACATCCTCAACGTACAATGCACCTGCACCTGCATTACCCGCAGCCGCTGTTAGAGCTTTAGTTAATTTGCTCATGCGTTACTCCTAAACGTAACTACCAGTGTAAGCGCCGTAGAGCGTAGTGGAGACTTTCCAGAACACCAGTGTGTCCTTAGCAGTCAGTGTAGGTGCTACGTTGCCACCAGAGGTTACCCAAGTCATTGTAGGCCACGTGACTGTGTAGGACGCACCTGCTTCGAGCTGTAGGACGATAGCGTCACCAGAGCTTAGGGAGTCTGTGAAGGTCGTGTTAGCCGCTAGAGTCTTGGTCTGTACTGCGCCGTTGGTAGCATCGAATGCTGTCCCGGTCAGAGCGTAGACGGTGTCTCGGATGGTCTTGTTAGTAAACGTGTCAGTGCTAGTCGCTGTGACTAGGGCTGTGACTCCATCTAACAGATTAAGCTCTGCTGCGGTAGAAGTTACCGTTGCCCCCGCAATCTTAAGCGTAGACAGGTTTGGCGCAATGGCCGTAGTGCCGTCTAGCAGGTCATCGATCAGGTCCAGGTCAGTATTAAGCTTAGTACCCCAGGTGTCGTCAGATGCACCGACCTCGGGTTTAGTTAAGCCATAGGTTGTGGTGGTTGTATCAGCCATCGTTAGTCACCTCGGTAATCAGATTCCGTCCAAGTCTCGGACGCATTTATTTGCTCTATCCATTTGTACCTAGCGAACGTGCCGATTTCTGACCCGGCGTTATCACTAGCAGCGAATGGTCTAATTCTAACATAGTTTATTGCTACTGAAGCCGTGGAGGCTCCTGCTGCTGCCCCAACAATCGCCAAGAATGCCTGAGCTGCGACTGTTGCAGTGCTCGTGTCTGCCGTACCGCCTAGCCTTACCCGGACACCTACCATTGATGTGCTAGAGGTAGGTGTGTCTGCTACTACTGCATTCTTGATGCGCTCGTAGTCGGCCTGTGTAACGCTAGAGGTCACAGAGACAGCAGATGCGCCCTCCCAGATCTCTGGGTAGCCGTAGCGGGCCTCACTGTACGGCCCAGTGCCGTATCCAACCCGGCGCTTTACTAGCCTGGGATCACTAGCACCAGAAACAACGCTAACAGAGATAGAGGCTAGCTTGGTATACGCGCCAGACACGGTAACAGAGGCCGCTGAGCTGTCTGCTACGGATGCCTCATATACCTGCGGATAGCCATACCTTGCTACGTTGTATGGACCAGTGCCGTAACCGGCTCTCAGCGCCATTAGTCTAGCGTGATGTCCAGATCACCAGTAGGGATGCGGAAAACGTCCCCAGTGGCAATAGCCTTGGCAGTAGTCAATACTGCGTGGACTAGCATAGTGCCGCCGCTTGATGCAGTGAATACGCCTATGTGGCTCACAGTGCCCCAATCAGCAGTAGCAGCAGGGAACTCTACCGCGCCGCTGTTACTTGCGGTATCACCTGTCACAGTGAACGTGGCCGCTGTGCGAGCGTATGAGCCGCCTGAGACCTCTGTACCGGCAGCGCCAGTGTCAGTAGGGTCGGATGTAAACAGGCCGATATACCACGCTGTAGGGCGTGTGACTGCGTCTGCTGTTAGTCCCCATGAGAGGACGTCTGTTTCGAACGAGTTAGTAAAGCTCATCTAATAGCTCCTGATCTTTAAACGTAAACCAGAGCCGCCAGACTTGGCCTTGTTGCTCTGTAAATTAGTTCCTGCTACAGCACCAGAGTATAACACACTCCAGACCTGCATTCGGGCGTCGTCCTTCAAGTACGGGGCAGACTGAGTCAGCGATCCGTACAGGTAGGCATCCGGGGACATCTCTAGCAGCCAGTTGGAGGCGTTAGAGTCTGATAGTGGCTCTAGCTCTGCGTAGTACAGTAGCTCGCCGCTGTAGGTAGTATCTGGCGTAGGGTAGACCTCAATGGCCTCACCTGACACAGCGTAGTAGCGTGGCTTACCCTGTGCGTCGTTTGTTTCCATGCGGTATTGCAGCATGTCGTCTAGCGATAGCAGCTCTAGCCTTGATGATCTACCGTCGTCTAGGTGGAAGCGAACAGGCTCGAGGAAGTCTGCCGGTAGCTGCGAGTACCTAGTATCTATCTGGCCCTCGGAACGCTTCTGCATCTTGTAGTGACGCACCTCACGCTCCATCTGGGCCTCTGCTAGAGAGATGAACGTAGGGATGATCGCCGTTAGGTCGTCCCGGTTGAGGAAGTCAGCTATTGTAGACTTCAGCTCTGTGTATGTTGTGATTGCCATGGTTGTGTCCTGTTTACATCATCACGTCGAATATAGACTGCGGATTGTACACCTTAGTCTTGGGCGTAGATGACAGATCAAGAAGGCCTCTGATTGCGTCCCTGGCAAAAGAAGGCATCGCCAGTTCTCTTTCGCCTGTTTCAATGTTGCGACGATATGGCAGTAAGTCGCCGTATTCGTAGCCCTGTTGTGGTTGAGGGTCTATGCCAAGCGTTTGCATCTTCTGGTTAACCACAGCGTTGTGCCTTGCTATGGCCTCGTCCTGCATCGGGTTGACGCTATCTGCACCGCCCATAGATGTCATTCCTAGCAATCCTGTAGCAGCCCCTACTTCTGGTCGACTGTAGAGAGACTTGCCTGTCTCTAAATAGGTTCTAATGTTGTCTAGCCACTTCTGGTCAGTAGGTTGCCCTACGTTTTTGCCTCGAATGTTAGCAGCAACAATAGCTTGGTTGTGGCTAAAAGGCTTGGGCACATTTCCAGAGCCTGCCTTTGGCTTAGTCATTTCTTTTCTAAGGCTATTGTAGACGTCAGGCATCATCACTCTGAATGGTACGCTTTGCTCTAGCCCGCCGTAGTAATCACCTGGCATTCCTGAGTCGTATGATAGGTGAGTGTCTATAGGCCTGATTGCTTCATCTATTCTTGGCGTGTACATAGACATGCCTGCGTCGCCTAGCTCTGTGCCGCTAAGAGCTTTGTCGTTTACCGCATCAATGGTCTCTCTGTAGATTGGGAAGCCCTTATCTCTATAGTCGGCTTTAGACATAATCTTCGTAAAGGCAGTTCTCATCTTACCAATAGACTTAAAGCCACCTTGGCCCATTAACTGATCCATTGCGTTAGGGTCGTCTAGTCCTACCCATTGCGGATACTTATCCCTAAGCTCGGCGTCAAAAGCAGCTTTATCTTGCTTGCTAAGCGGCAATTGATTGACCTGTGTCATCAATGATTGAGCGGGAGGAGTGCTGAAGTTTGTAGAATCGTCCCCCATTCGATTATAGACAGCTAGAGGCTCTTTCTTAGAGTCCTTAGCCATCTTAATCTGGCGATTATGAGCACTTTTAGCTATATCTCTGCTAGATGCCCACCCAAGGCCTTGATCAGCATTCTGCTGACTAAACCTGTAACCACCCTGCACTGGAACCTCACCGACATTCTGCCCACCGACCATTCTAAGCAGGCCAATGTCAGAGGGATCGCCACGGTTAGCTATCAGCAATCTGTCCATCATGTCTTCTGGCTGAACGATTCTTCGCTCGCCTAGATCCGCTCTTTCAAAGTCAGTGCGGAATTGATTTTGAGCAGCGTTCATCTCTCGCTGAGCGACAGCAGGGTTCTCTAGCGTTTTCTGATACTTGGTTGCGGCTGACTTGACAGCGGATGGGTTACCGGCAGACTCTGGCTTGAGGAATCCAGTAGATACAAGCCTATCAGTCAGCGTCATGCCTGCGCTTTCTAAGGAGTCTGTGATGTTAGCCAATAGTCCTGCGACTATTTTTGCCTTGCCTGCCATGTTATGTCCTCATGTACCGATGACATGAGTATAACACAGACTAAGCGATCCCTCGGATGTTGCGACGAATAGGTGCTCCCCAGACATGTGTAGGCTTGTAGCCCACTGCTAGGTAGCGGAAGGAGTCTGCTGCGTGTGAGGTCCAATCGTGTAGAGGTCTGCCGCGCCATGCCTTGCCGTTCTCGTCCCAATCCCTGCGGTACTGCCTCAGAGCGTCAATGCCACGCTCGCACTTCTCTTGGTCGAACCAACACTGCGGGATCATTGAGCGGACCTGCTGTATGCCGTCCTCGATGCTGAGCATAGGCGCCACTATGACGCTGTTCAGGCCTAGAGACTGTAGGACCTCGAGCCTAGACTTGCCGGTGCCTAGCTCCTTGACCCGGACGTCGTGCGGCAGGATATGTTGGTCGTAGGTGTAGCCCTTACCCTGGAGCACCTGCACATAGTGGTCTAGAGCGCAGCCAGAGTTCTCGTAGTAGTCAATGATGCGGATCTCTTTGCCGATATACTGCGCGAACCAGATCACGGTCGTGTCGGCCATACCAAGGTCCCATGAGGTAACCACAGCAGCAGACTTGTCATAGGGCACAGCGCATAGCTTGCCTTCTGTCTTGGCCTGTAGCATCTCTAGGGCGTAGTAGCTGCCCTCTATGTGTATACGGAAGTCACCCTCCCAGACGTGCTGATAGATGTCCGGGCGCTTCTCTAGATCCTCTAGCCTTGCTTGCTCTAGTACGTCAGGGAACCACGGATTGTCAGACCACTGGAGTTCGGCGATCTTGGCGTCCTTTGGCGGGTCCTCACGGAATCGCTTGTGCGTTGCCGAGTTCTTACTCTCCGGGTTCCACGTCACCCAGATCTCAGAGTCGTGCTCTCGGACCGACGGGATGAGCTTCTGCCATGCTGTCTCGCTGACACTCTCCGCCTCATCTACCCAGGCTAGCAATAGACGCGACTTAGACTTAAGGGAGTCCACGTTAGTTCGGAGGCCCGCAAAGGCGTAGTTAATCCTGCCGTCCTTGCTGCGGATGTAACGCTCTCCGACCTCGTAGTAGTCAGCCAGGAACTGCACGGAGCCGATAGCCGCCTTGATCTCCTCGAGGGATGACTCACTGAGAGAGTTGAGGTGCTCACGACCACAGAGGATGATGCCTTCCCTACCCGCCTTGCCTTCCTGGTAACCCCTTAGAGCTGTCATCAGGGCGAAGGTGCGAGTCTTGCCAGAACCACGGCCACCATAGGCGCCACGGTATCTAGCCTTGCCCTCAAACACGGGCACTAGCTTGTCAGGGATATCAATCGTCGCTGCTGTCATCTGCCCGCACTCCACGCAGTACAATACTGGTCGGAGCCAATGCGCCGTCAGAGCTTGTCACGTCCTGCTCAACGCGATCTGAGTAGCCGTGCTTGGTAAGTATGAGCTTGGTAATAGTCGGGTTGAAATCGCCTGTGAGGCCGTTAGAGAACAGCTCCTTGGCTTGTCTAGCCATTAGGTCCTCTAAAATGTCCGAAAATTCTGCGTTCTCGCCCTTCCATTTGTAGACTGTGGACCTTGATACATTTAGATACACAGACAATCCCTCAATGGTTGGGATCACTTCACCGTGCAATAAATACTCTTTTGATGCGTATCTACCTGCCTGCTCTATTAAAGCGTCGGTCAGCTTAGATGGGCGTCCTGCGGTCATAGTCTTATTCCGTAGTGGCGTTCGAGGTGACGTACAATCTTAACGATCTCGTCGAAGTAGGTTTCTCTATCGACAGGGTAGCCCTTGCTGCGTAGGACGTCTTTGATCTCGTCCCTTGTCAGTGGTATGGGCTTATCCTCGTCGATTACTATCATTTCGGTGCTTCTGCGCTACTTGCCTTTGGGCTTTCGCTTTTTGCCTTTTCCGTACATGACTCAGTCTCCTGCTTGCCTTTGCCGAATATCTGGTCCCAATTAGACTCGAACTTGTCCTTGTCTATCTTGAGTGGCCGTCTGCCTGAACCCTTACCCATATAAGTCACCGTGCTTAGGATCTGCCGCAGGATTTACCTGCCTCGAGTGCCTACTTACTTGGCTATGCCCGGCACATATACCTGTTGGTATTTTCTCAATCTTACCACCATTTGCCAAGAATTGCATAACTTCTTGATCTAGCTGCTTTTGCTTTGATCGCTTGTCAACAAATACTGGCGTCTCTCTTCTTCTAAAATCCATATGCCTGCTCTTTTAGCGGGTTCCAATCAGAGTTGTCTATCTGATCTATGCCCTTACGCTTTCTCTCGTCTCGTCTAGCGAGCACTACCTTAAGGTTCTTACGGTCGCTGTACTTCATTCGCTCACCGCGCTCTAGAGCCGCTTTGGCTATCATGATAAGGCCATCGTCTGCGTCCCTGGTCTTCTTGAGCATCCAGTGAGGATCGTGCAGCATCTCTCGTTTTTCGGAGAATAGCACGTCTATCGGTAACCCTATAGCCTCTACCAGGTCTCGACCATTAGCTCCACACGAGTGGCAGTGAGCCAAGACCTTACCCTCCTTCTCTGCGATAGACATTGACGGATTTTTGTCACCATGCACCGGGCAGCATGCCGTATATTTGTCACCTGACTTGCGAACCTTATCAAGCCTGTCCAGAATTTCTGCGAGCATGTGCCCTCCTTATCATCTTGTGCTTTATGAAACCGAGCACGTCATCGCTCTTAGGCTTCCTTGGTATCTTGTCTATGCCCTTTGGCCAAACCTTAAATTTCTCTCTGTAGGTGTATGCTGCCCAACCTTCGTTGTATCCCTGGTCTAAACTGTACCCGAGCAGCTCTTGATAGAACCGGGTCTTGTCTTCCATCGTAACCTTTTCGACTTTCTGTAGGATCTGATCGTCGTGGTAGATAGACTCATTCTTTGGTATCTCATAGCCGCAGCCAAAACAGCGTCTGCCGGTAAACAGTGTGCTGCACTGCGGGCAGGTGTTCATTTTCGGCTCTTTCTCTTCTTTCTTTACTTGGTTCTCTTCCCTAAACTTCTTCTCCCCATCATCGAGGCTGATCGGCACGATGTCCTCTGGGAATCCGTGCTTGCGAAGGTTGCCGCTAAAATCTAAGTAAACGCTATCCTTCTTCTTGCCCTCATCTGTGCGCCATATGCGGCCTGCTCTCTGCACGAACAGCAGCTTAGACTTCGTGGGGTACATACAGCAAAGCAGGGACACCCCTGGATCATCGTATCCGACTGAGAGGATCATCGAGTTGCAGAGTAGCTGAAAGTCTCCTGCCTTGTGCGCCTCATAGAGTGCTATCCGCTCGTCCTCTGGCGTGTATCCAGATATATGCTCTGCGGTGATGCCGTTGGCGTTGAGTGCCCGACAGAGGGCCTTAGACTGCTCTATTGACGGCGAGAAGCATATGCCACGCCTACCCTTTCCGTGCAGCTTGATATTCTCAATGACGTCACCCTCAAGCACCGTGTCGGCCTCAATCGCCTTAGCTAGCGCCTTGGGGTCATAATCGCTGCCGCCAGTAGGTAGCGCTCTAGTCTTAATCTTAGAGGTGTCTATAGTGTGCCCGGCGTAGTAGTTCGTCGGCACTAGGTAACCTTGCTTGATCAGCTCACGAGGCGTGATGGGCACCACCAGGTCGGTAAAGATCTTGCCTAGTCCTTTGCTCAGCGGTGTCGCGCTAAGTCCGCAGTAGTAGGTGCCAATATTCCGTCGGTCCATGAGTTCCTGAAGGCCACGGTAAACGGTGTGCGCCTCGTCGATTATCATGATTGAGTAGTCTGGGATATTCTTTTTGCGAATCAGTGTCTGGACCGAGCAGACTTGTATCAGGCTGTTGGGGTTGTAGCGGTAGTCCTGACCCTGCATGACAGAGAAGTCAGCGCCGAGCTGCTCCAGAGCTGTGCATGCCTGAGATACGAGCTTAATGCGGTCGCAAACAAAGAATCCACGCTTGCCACGCTTAGCTGCCTCCATGAGTATCCAACAGGCCACTAGCGTCTTCCCGAATCCACAGGGTGCGCTTAGGATGGGTCGCTTGCCCGCAGCGAGGGATGCCCTGACCTGGTTGATGGCGTCAATTTGATGGGGTCTAAGCTCAATCATTTTCTACTTTAAATACCTTCTCACCACAGAAAAAACAGACGACTTCTTCAACTTCTGTATCTGAATGCATCTGGTGCTCGTGTCCGTTTTCACAGCTCACTATAACTAGGTCCTCTGGTACATAATCCATCACTTTCTCCTTAATGCGCCTTTTGTGACGCTTTTTACATTTTAAGAAACATATATGGGTCATTTAGCACCTTAATGCGCCTTATATGACGATTTTCGACACTTTATCGCGCCTGATTGTAAAAAATATGTCGACCAATCTGCCGACTAATGCTTAGCCTTTCGCCTTCTACCCAGTAGGGCTGCACGTCGTCCCGGTGGTAGTAAGTAGCTCCATTCGTTATATCCACAAGATTGGGCCAATTCACCGCAATACTTAGGGCTAGTGTGTATGCCCCTTCGTCTAGTATTACTTCAGGCTTACCGTCGCAGTAATAGCTAAAATGGCACTGATTTCGTAGAGGATGCCCTGCCCAATACCTGCCCTGCTTAACCACCTCGCAAGGCGTGTCGGGAAAATACGGGCTATGCGTTCGATTAATGATGACGTTGGCCACTGCGACCTGGCCCGACAGAGGCTCTGAGCGACTCTCGTAGTATATGGCAGTAGCCAGGCAGACTATCGCGCTAATCATTATTCTGCTCGCACTTGTAAGTTATCTCAAATTCGGTTTGATCAACCCTAAGAAGTTGCTCTCCAAGCCAGACCCGGCCGTTTAAGTTGCAGGTTGCTTCAGTAGGAAATGCCCTAGTCTCTATTGTTGTTTGACCGGCAATAACTATTTTCAAAATCAATAACCATTTCATTTGCACACCTCGTCATAGGTTCGCTTGTAGTCAGGCCAACCAAGAGTCTGATCGGCCTTGTTGATCGCTACCATCTCACAGTACAGAGCAGTCTCGTGGCTCTCTATATCTTGATCGGTAGCACCTGCTACTAGCAACACAGTGAACAGGGCTAGAAATGCGGTGAGGGACCAGATGGTTTGAAGTAGGCTCATAGTGGCAGCTTCCCATTGTAGTGAAGGTCAATGCAGCTCTGAGCGTAGGCCTTGAGAGTGTCAAACATTGCGTCGTGCAGCATTGCCTGAGCCTCAGTGCTGTCTTGCAGGGTTCCACGGAAGGCTAGTTTAAGAAGCGTCTCAGAGAGAGTGGCTGTGCAGATCTCGTTGAAGATTGCAGAGTCTAAGTGCTCGCCGCAGTCAGCGAAGCAGAACATATCAACGAGCATGCCCTCTATGTCTTCGTCAGAAACTATGTCCCAATCAATGTGGTCTTCACGCTCGTAGTGAGCCAGGCCTTCTGTCTTGAGCCACTGGATGACGTTAACGCGATGATCGAAGTTAGTTATGGTTAGCATGTTGTTCTCCTTATGCCCCCGAAGGGGCGGTGGTTATATTTTGTTTATTTCCCAAGCGCGGTCTGTTTGAGTACACCAACAAAACACGTTTCTTTCGTCATCCCAGTTACAGTTAATAGCTTTGCGTAGACGCCCACTCACTTTAGCCTGTAAGAACTTCCTGCATTCTTTTTTGCTGCCCTTAAATATGGGGGTGTCTGTGTGGAATGCGTGGGTGACTTTGTACATCTTCGTTCTCCTTGGGTGTTTTCGTTGCTGTTGGGAGTATAATGCTACAACCAAGGACAAGTGTCAACAGATTTGTTTACACTTTATTGGATCACTTTGTATCAATTTCGCGCTCTCTGAGAATAGCCTGCTCGAAGGCATGGCACTCAGGGCAGTACCATCCAACCCGGTAGGGCACATAGGTGTCGTCTGTAGAGCGGTGGTTGAATCCGATTACTTCACCGGCAGTCTTACCGCAGGGGCAGGGTTTCTCTGACAGGTCACTCATCATTAAACTCCGAGTTATATTGATAAGGCTCTATTTCACTTCCGTACTTAGCGGCAAGCTCCATAATCAGCGTAGGGATGGGCTTTCTGTTCTTAAATGACAGATATTTCAGCTTCTCATACTCTTTGGTTGTAAGGTGGAATTTTAGGAGGTGGTATGTGTCTTCCTCCTCCTTGGCCTCTAGCTCATTCCTGGAGTGGTACAAATTAGATTTAGTAGCTAGAGCGTTTTCTCGGATCAGGTCTTGTCTCCAACCCTTGGGCGGGGGCCACGGCACACCAATACTTGCTAACGCTCTTTTAGTAAAACCACCAACAGGCGTTCTCAACGCATCTATGATATCGCTTGTTTCATTGCTCATTGCTTTCTCCTTTATTTTAGGCAGCAGTGCCCATTTTCCCCCGCAAACACACCTACGGCATTAGGTGTTCTTACGCTCCTCGAAAGGAAGGCCACTAGACCTGGTACTCATTACGACGATCCACAATGGTGAACCGCTCCCCCGCCAGACTTAACTGGACGCTATTTCAATGCCTAACTCACGACCTGGTGTGTGTGTGTTTGCGGGTTCCTGTTGACATGGGCGGGTCAGCGCAGGAGTTTTAGGTCGCTCGTCTCTCCCATTTCTGGGGCTGATTTACAGGGTCAGCTAACCATGAGCCAAGAGTACGTCTGGCTTTGCCGCACGGTTATGATCAAATCTGGTAGAAAGATATGTTGATGAACACAACATATGGTGTACAATAGCCCTTGTCGGGTTTCTTGCTACACTTTCTTCGCAGTTTGAACTAGCCGGGATTCAGGGCCTTAACACCCCACCGACATTTAACTTTTACAGATTACTCTTACGGAAATGATTCTGCAAGCGAAAATGTAAATTCATCAGTTATGCTTTAGCTATTTCTTTTTGTTGTTGTGGTATATTGCTACTAGGTTGATTCATTGTTCTCCCTTGTTGAATCAGTCTTGCGATAAAAGCCATTTGAACCCAGGCGTCAAACCCTGGGTTTTTTTATGCCTAGTGGAGTTGATCAGTTTCGTCAGACTCCCAAAAGTCTATTAGCCTCACATAGCAGTCGGGGTTCTCATCAAAGAAGTCTTGAGTGGTTGAGATCATCACGGCCATCGTAACAATCGCTCGGAAGTCTTCGTGATCAATGTTCTGCATGCGCTCAGTTAGCCAATCGTTTATCTCTTCAAAATCCATCATTTCGACTTCTGTTACTTCGCTCATCTGAACTTCCTCTCGTATAGCCTAGCCTTGGCTGAAAATATGCGCTTTAAGCGCCTTAAGTATTCTATTGTGAACTTTTTAGGGGTGTTGTCGCATTCGAGCTGATTGAGCCTGTCTTCGCCGATATGGGTAATTAATCGCTTGCGGTACTCAACAATGTTGCCTGATAGGTAACGGTTACACTTTTTACACTGACCGAAACAATTCATTGTGTTGAATCGTAAATGACTTGCGCTACCACGGCTGCGGTAATGCCCTGCGTCGAATGTACCGCCACGAACCATATCGCCAGGTAAGCATCCACAGCTTATGCACTGCTTGTGCTTATCTCTGACCCGGATGTAGGAGTTGAATGCGACTTGAGCCTCTTTGATGTAATCTGAGGCGGTCTTGAGGGAGTCTAGCTTAGCCTTGGTGTCTCGCTTAATAACCTTCCTGGCGATCTCTTTGGCAGGCTTAGACTTGGTGAATTCTATTAGGTGCTCGAAGCTACAGAATGACTTTATGCCACCCATGACAGCTTCGTCCACCGGAACCTTCTTTCTGCAATGAGCACAGCGCCGGGTGCTACCTTTCATTGATAAACTCGGCGACCAGTGTTTTGAGGTCCTCTAGATCAGCCAATAGCCGGTCCAGATCTCTGAGCTTATCCATAAACTCATCAACCTCGGCCTCGTCCATCTCTATGTTAATCTTCACGCTTGTACCTCGAGCGGTTCTCTAAATGAGCTGCCTCTACTTCATCCTTGCTTTGACCGTAGTAAACCACTGCCAGGTGCTCGTTGATTAGGGCCTTATTAACTGACCCTGCGTGATCACTTATGATTCCTAGGTATCGCCCGAACTTTCCTTTGCCTTGGGTGCTGAGAGTGTAAGTCCCGCCAAGCTGTAAGAATCTAGAGGCAAATTTCTTTGCTGCAATTCCTGCCGCTTTCTCTTCCTTATCTCTGCTACGGCACTCGGGGCAATCCACGCCAAAAAGACGGATACGCTCATTATGAATCCAATGATTAAAACCAAGATCAATATCAACATCGATAGTATCTCCATCAACGACACGGACAATTTTGCATTCATATTCATACATGGTCCCAGTACCTCTCGAACTTAAGTGCGTTTATTGTTCTCCAGGCTCGCCTTTGAGTTACTGGGTCCATTGACTCCAGACGACTCTCTAGCAGCTTAATACTAAATACGCTGCGGTTAACAGAGTGCCTCTGAGCCAATTCCTTAACATCCTTCGGGTACTTGTACACAGTCTGTAAGTCTTTCATCTTAGCCCTGCCTCTGCTCTTGCTCGAGCATTCTTAGAACGCTCTGCCTCGAACTCCATATTCATCACCGTAAATTGATGACGAAATCTGACAGCTCGTTCAATTGCTACCTTTAAACCATCAAGCAGATCAACGTAGCGAGGATGAGCGTAGGCGTACCGCTCTTGCTTTGCTATAGGCATCTTAGCATCAGCTGTCTCTGCTTCGATCATTAGCAGGCTCTTCAGCGTCTTGCGATATTCCATGAGGTGACACTTGTCAGCCTCTGCCGCTGCGTGGGCCTTTGAGACCCTGGCTAGCTTCTCGAAGAATTCTTCTTTCATATGATATCTCCACATGTTTTTTGGTAAGTTCTCGGTGCTGCTCTGGCACCTTAGCTAAAGCCTCTAGCCGCTCTTCTCTAGTCGTCAAAGTCATAATGTGAGCAGCGTATTGTCTCGGCCTCATAATTAAATATCTCCGCTATCAATTCATCACCCTTAAGCTCTTCAGTAGGTATTACTACAAAACCTCGGTTGGTAATTACAAGCGCGTGGTCTGCCTCTGCTCTCTGAGTCAGCCACGCAGCATCCGTAATAGCCTTCTGAGGATCTTGGAAAATCCTCTGGTGCTTCATACCTTACACATCCTTACAAACGTGTTCAGATTAACCCCCAGGGCCTCGCTCACCTCAGCGCAAACATTCAGCCTAACATCGGCCTGGTTTCGCAAGTAATGGACGCGCTGCCTGTGGACCCCTAGCCTCGTCGCTAGCTCAGCAGACGAGACCTTTTTCTTTTCTTGCAGCTCAATTAGAGCATTGCCAAAGTGAATAGCCACAATGCCTCCTACCACGGAACGTCAGACGAAAAAGGGTCATCTACAGGATCAGCAGACGCTACAGGTGCGGGGGCAGGGGCAGAGTCTTGCTTAGCCTGCTTGCGCTTAACCTTGTGACGGAAGTACCCCTTTTTGCCATTTTGGGGCGGGTACCACTTAGAGTCTAAGAATAAGGGGATGCCTTCAAAATCTAGACTGCCATTAAAATCGTACTGCCAATCTTCTGCTTTCTTATCGTTCTTAAAACTTACGCCGGTGTTAGTGTTGTCGTATTCCATTTGATGCCTTCCAGTTTGAGTTAATAAGTTTATTCAGTGCGACACAGTTGTCGCATATCAAGTAATCGTTACGGATCTTGATTCTTTCATTACAGCATTCGCATAATTTATAGCGCTTTCCTTTCTCAGCTTTCCTTAGCCTCTGGCTCATCTCCACCCCCATTAGCTGTGCGGAATTCGGTAGAATGAATGACCTCCCGCTCCTTGGTAGTAAACGGACCACCCTTGCTAGGCGCTTTCCAGAGTAGAGTCTTAACGTCGTTGTCTAAAGAAAACCATTCCTCGGACGCAGAGCTTAGATCACCTAATGATATGCCTGCCTTAATAGCCATGATTGACTCGCCATAAGCAAGCATCGTAGCCGTATTCTCAATAAGTAATTCGTAAACTTCTTTCTGAGATATTCCTGCTTTAGCTTCGTTCTGCTGAGATATAGCGTTGGCAACCTCATCAGCAGTAGCGTACTCAGTACCACCCAAACCAAACGCCGCAAGTGCTCGGCCAATAGCTGAGGTCTCGCAGTTCTCGACGTGTGAGGTCTTGTTGATGTTGGTAGAGCCACGCACCTCGTGAGCTAAGCCAGTAGCAATTAACTTGCCGTTGTCGCTTATTGACGCCTTAACTACCACGTCTTCACCTTCCCATCGGACAATCTCTGTCTCAATAGTTAGGTTAGCTCCCTTTGAGCGGAAAGCAGCAACACGCTCTGCGACGGTGTGATATTGCTTGCCGTGGATATCTACAGGCATGACGGCTCTCCATTAAGTTGCTCAATGCGAGTCTTAAGCTCGGTGCGGTAGAGAGAGTTCATTTCAGACTGATACTGCAAATACTCAGCAGAGTTCTTAGGATACGGATTAGCATCAAAGCCCTCACCGTATAGGTAATCTGAAAAGGCCTGAGCCTTGGGGAATTCTTTAAAATCCATGTCGTTCTCCTTTTGTTATTGGAGAGGACAGTATATAGATCAGTTTACATCATCGCAACAGTTTTATTTACCGTTGCGAATCATTTCTGTTAACTCAATAGCTCTAGATCCGACCTGCTTCGCCCACAGTGAGCGCATAAACTCGTCGGCGCTTTGGCTATAGTCTGCTACCTCCATAGCGGAGAGCGCCTTCTTAAACAGTCTCAGGCGTGTAGCCCCAAGATTAAAGCCAATGTCTATCAGTGCATTCTTTCGCACATCGTCTAGGCTATCGAACCAGGGGTACTCTTCGCTTAGCTCTTTTATGACCCGGAGGATGTCACCCTCGAGCAGCATGTCCACCTCTTCGTCGCTGAGGCCTATGCCGCCATTGGGGTCTATGTTTCGACCTATGCCGATAGTCCAGTGACCCGCCGGGCACATGTAGGCAACATGACGACCATTCTTTTTGACTTCGCCCTCGTGGCGCTTGAGCATGTCTATTAGCAGGCTATTCTTCGTCATCATAGGAATAATTCATCTCTTGGCAAAGCATTTGAGAGGCAGAGGATAAGACGCCGATTACGGCGAAGATAGACATCCCATCTTCTAGAAGTTCTGCAATTAGCTCATGCAGCCCTGTGTACATTCTTTCGGCTAGGACGTCCTGCTTATCGGTGGTGTTTAACTGTACGACATTATCGCTCATTTGGTCACCATGCACGGATCGGGGAGAATAATGCCAGTAGACAGCAGTAGGGCCGTTCTGGCGGCTTTTCTGAAGTATGCCACAGGTTTGCCGCAGTACATCTTAAAATCGCTCACAGCGCCCCTAGTGATGTCTCCTGGGTCGTATCCGTCCTTGAGGTTCTCTGTGATGGCGCAGCTAGCTGTTGCAGAAAACAGTAGTGAGATTGCAATAGCCCGCCATATCGTGGTCGCTGATCGCATCACCTATACCTCTGTCTCTTCGGACAAACTTTTCTGGAGGGTTTATCCAGGTCTTACCCCAGTTATCGAAGTAGACCATAGTTTGGCCTGCGTCTGGGCAGAACCCAATAGAGGGGATTCGAGCCACCATGTCAGAGCCGTGAACGAATGAGACCTGAGACTTAAGGTCTCTCATCTTAGCCTTTGAGGGCCGCAGGAAGACGTTTGGCTTACCGAAGGTGATCAGCCTGACGTTAGGGAAGAATCGGCAGCAGTGAGCTGATAGCTCTGCTAGGGCACCGCCTAGAGAGTGGCCTACAAATATAATCTCTTTCTTAGGGTCTAGCTTAGATGAGATCTCTTTCCAGACCGATCTGTGAGCCATCATGAAACCGCCATGCACCCACCGGTTATTGTAGCGCCAAGGGAATGCCGTCAGGTTAAAGATCCAATCTCTAGCCTGCTGTGTTCCCCGGAAGACTACATATTGGTGTCTGGCATGCTCAATGATATATGCCGTGGTCGAGGTCTTGGAGTTTTCTATCCTGATAGCTCCGTCCATATCCTCATCGTAGGCCTTGAGAGCGTACTTAGCTGCCTTCTTGATCAGTCTCTTGTTCACAGGTGATCTCTATTCGGTTAGGAGCCACAGAGGTCGCTACGGCCTCACGGTTAGCTAGGCGCTGCGTTTCTGGCAGGTCGCAATACTTCTGAACCGCATTAGATACAACATCCAATGACGAACAGTTAGCTAAGAATAGAACAGGTACTAGCAGTAGATATTTCATAATTACCCCATTGTGTTGAACCATGTCGTGATTCCGGCCACCACCACAACCCAGAAAAGACGTTCAGCGAACCTGCCGCTGACTGCATTAATTGCCATCGTGTCTATCTTTGATTCTATAGCAGTGATCTTGTCATCAATAGCTGACTGACGTTTAAACACTGTAGAAATTTGCTCTTCAGCCCTGGCTAGAGAAATCATAGTCTCGCTGAGCCTGTCTATTTTAAGCTCTACTCGCGTCAGTCGGTCTTCCATCACATCACCACGTTTGCTTGATCGTACTCTCGAGGAATCTCGTAGGTGCAAGTCATGAGCTTGCCTCCCTCTGCCTTATAAACAATTAGGTCCATAGTGTGATTTGAACCATATCCCATGCTTGAGTGCCAACGGTCCGGTGGGGGCAAACAACCGTGCTTGGACACTATTACTCCCTCAAACTCTTGGATACTCTGGTGGTGAAAATGGCCCACCAAGAATTGCCTGTGAGTCGTCTCGCCCCAATCTTTAGGCATATCTCTAGGCATGATCTGAGCAAGTTTAGCGGCCTTTATCTTATCTCCGTGATGGATGCCTAGCAGCCACTTATTCCATCTCACATAATGCACATACTGAGATGATTTTAGCACATTTACTCTTGGCTCAGACTTAAAGTAAACCTCAAGCACTACCTGAATAGCCAGGCTCGTATGATCGTCGTGGTTTCCCCTGGCGACTACCAGAGTCACGTTGTCGCATTTAGTAAGCATCTGCTCAACGCCGTTCATTAGAACCTGGGCGCATGCTCTGAGCTGATCCTCGTAAGAGCACGACATGTCTACCAAGGTGCCCTTCGTGGTGGTAGAAGGGTTTGCTCGGTCTGAGTGTGCCAGGTCTCCCAGACTGACTAGGAGGCCGTTTTTAGCTTCTGGCATCTGCTCAACGAGCCTAAATATCGCCTCGTCGATCTCTTGGGTGGCCTTGCCTACATTAAAGTCTCTATCACCTGTCTCTTTCCTGAATGCGAGCGCCCCAACGTGCGCATCACCGATTATCACGGTAGGCATAAGGTCATCTTTGCGAACCTTCTTGCCTTTGGCCTTTCGCTTTACTGGGATAACGCCCTGACAGAGCTGCTCCACGAAAGCATTAAAGGCGTCTGCCTTCTCGGCCTCTGTGGCAGTCCTTTTCGTTTTTAGCCAGGTCTTGTTCCCATCTGGGTCAGCACTGTAGACACTGCGACCAGTCACTGTCTCACCTGGTCCCACTAGGTGGGTGCTGTCCCAATGCGCTGTGTAGCCCGCCGCAGCCGCAGCGTTTTTAACCGCACCAATATGGTCGCGTACTGTAGACGGAGAAACGCCCAAGACACCCGCCGCTTTAGCAACAACCTCACCGCAGTCTTGCCAAGCCTTTATAGCCTCGCGTTGGCGTTCTGTTTTAGCGTAATCTAGTAGGCTCAAATTAATACCCCTGCTACAGCCATAACACAGGCTAATAGAATCATTCCAATAAAGGCATAACCTATGCCGTCAATAATAAGGCGCTTTCTTTTGGCTCTTGCTTCCGCAGCGGCTAAGCGACTCTGTCGTATCGTTCTCCTGGTCTTTAGCATCTCGTTATAAAATGCTTCACCAGGACCATAGAGCACAATGATCTCTCTAAGCTGAGTTTCCATCTGCTGAGTCTTGTGCTTCGCCATCTGGATCTCTAGAGCTTGGGCCTCGACTGACGAGCCTCTGAGAAACTTAGGGCCATGCTGATTCTCTTTCTCTATCTCAAGAATCTTCTCTTTAGAGTCAAAGAATTTGCCTATGTATTGCGCCGTGTCTTCTATCTCACGACCGGCATTCACCGCTTTGGCAACCATGTTATAAGCGCGAGTCGCACCAGATATACACGCTGTTATGGTTAGGGGGTCCATTAGTACGGCCTCACTTTCTCAGGGTCTGCCCTTCGTGGTAAACAATAGGCAGCAAGGGCGATGCCTCTCGGCTCGTATCTAAGTGTCCGCTCTACCTTTCCTGTGACAATCGCATTTGCAAAATAGTTGCATCTATTGATGTCATAGAAGTACATGTCCGAAGACTGAACTTCGCCATTCACTAATACCATTAATAGGAATAGATGCGTCACTTGTCATACCTTAGTAGCCTTTTACTAGCAGCTTCTTGTAGTCAGGATCTGACAGCTTGCGACGGATGTACTTGGCGTACTCTTGAGTGCCGATAGATGCACCGCACTCGCGTGACCATTGCTCAGCAATGACCAGGGGGATAGATCCTACCCAACGTGCTTTGGCATCGCCGTGCATCGAAGGGACGTGATCTCTTAAATCATGAATCTCTTTTAGGATTCCGCTTACGTCTTGGCTTCGGACTACCTGTATCTTGTTGTCCTCCGCTGTTATCTTCTCGTTTATTGACATCTTCTACTACCTCAAAGAATCCTGTTTCTAACACCTTCTTAACCATCTCAGGAGTGACTTCAACAATATCACCCACTTGGTAGCGAGCACCTTCTATCCACGGTTGACGTGGGCTAGTGCAGATAATTTTTGTCATATGGTTACTTCTTATTTCTTTGTAGACTTAGCGCCACTACACTTCCACCGCTTTCGGCTTAGGTTGTTAGGCGTGTTAGGGTCGTTCTGCTTTGCTTTCGATAAGCGCTTCTTGATCCCGAGAGATCTAGCGCAGTATGAGTCACCCTTGCTAGTTCCGGGTTTAACTCTGGCCCCACCATCGCTAGCCTTACCGGCCTGCCCATAGCTGACCTTCTTGCCCGACGCCGTGACCTTTACTTTGGCCTTACCCTTTCTTGGTGTTGCCATGCTTACCTCATAGAAAAGGCCGAGACCCCCGAAGAGATCTCGGCCTATCCGACTTAGCTCACGTCAGCGATAACGCCGTGTGCTGCTTCGTTGTCTACCTGTAGACCGAACTCTACAGAGATCAAGCGACGCTCGGCATGGCCGGTACGCGCTAGAGGCTTCTGTGAAGTAGGCTTGAGGTATGCTACTCGTGCGTAGTTAGGGTCGAGGACCAGAACGTCGCGTGAGCGGCTGAAGCGTGAAGGAACAATCTGTAGCTCACCGAAGTCTGAAATGTAGACGTCGATTGCAGCGTTCAGCTTGCTGTCTTCTGCTTCTTTGAAGCGTGTAGCGTTGCCTGTGAAGGCAGAGATAGTCTGCTTCTGTGAAGGGCCACAGATTACGACTGAAGGCTCAGCGCCCTGTGTCCAACAATCAGCGATAACGCTCTTGAGGAGAGTTTCAGTGATTGCTCGCTGTGTACCATCAGTTGCCGCTGCATCAACGTAGCCTGCATCGCCAGAACCTGAAGTAGTACCATCAGCACCACCAGTTCCACGATCAGCGTTAGTGCGGAGGAACGCAGGGAGGCCCGCAGATGAGCGAGCTGTGCCAGACGCACCGGCAGAACCTGCTACGTTGTCACAGAGCATAGACTCCATGTCACGCTTAAGCTCTTTCAGCTTGTAAGCGATCTGCTTGGCAGTAGTCTGTGCATCGCCTGCGCCGTTTACAGCGTTGGCAGTGTCAGACACTTCTACGACCTTGTCAGAGATCTGCGTGTAGTTGCCCTGACGGACAGCGTTAGTTGGTGCATCGTTACCTGGAGCAGACTCGCCCTCGATTACACGGTTTGCAGTGCTAGCTGCTGCTAGAGACACTACACCCCACTCGAAGTAAGTGTTGTCCACGTTGCGACGGCCAATAGCAGACATCACAGGTGTGTCAGTTGGAGAGATAGAGATCATCGCGTCTTGCAGATCTTCTTTGATGGTTGAGACGTCATAGGTCTCGTTAGTGTTAGCTGTTACGCCCATAATAGTTCACCTAAAGTAGTTAGCTTAATAAGAATTTGGCTACATCATCGATGCTGCCGGTCTTTTTCATCCGAGCTTGAGCGTTATGTCGTTGCTTGGCTGCGCCTGTTCTACCGGTTTTCTTAGTGCCTGGTTTGACCATTGGTCGTGCGTTACTGGCTTTCTGCGTGGCCTTAGACTTACCCTCAACGAGTTGGTCATACTTCATAGCCTTTTGCAGTACCAGGATCGCCCGGTGGTCCATAACCTCAGATAGCTCTGACTCGGAATAACCGAGCTTGCTACCAAACTGTACTAAGTCTTCCTTGAGCTTAGATGCCGTTTTGGCGTCACTAAACTCTGGTATCGCTTGCGCTAGCTTCTGCATCTCACCTTGGAGATAGTGCTGCTGTGCAATTTGCATCTGGTTATTCTGAGATTCCGTAACCTGCTGAATCTGATACTGCTGATTCTGATAGTTTTGGAGTGCCTCGTCATAAGATAGTTTCGCGTCCATGTAGCCTATAGGGTCGTTGTTAAACAGTTCCCTAGATGGTGGCACAGGGGCGCTAGCTAGCTGTCCAGATTGCGCTTGCTGCAACAATTGTGACAGTTGCTGCCGCTCATTTAAGAGAGCTTGGTATACACCTTCGGCTTCTTTCTTAGCTTCGGATGCTTCCTTCATTCCCTTTTGGATATAAGCTTGGCCACTGAAGGATTGCTTTAGGTCGTCTAGGGTTACTTCACGTTCCTCGCCATCTACTTTGACGGTGTAAAGTTCCTGCTGACCGGCGTCTTCAGCCTCTTCTGCTTCATCCTCATCTTGATCATCAGACTCATCCGGGTCATCCCCATCATCAGCCGTATCATCAAGATCCTCTCCGTCCTCGTACTCATCTGCATCGTTAGACTCCGCTTCGGGTTGGTCTAGCAGATCTTCCTCGGTTGGATTTTCTTCACCTTCATTGCCCATAATTAGGCTGTCTGCGACGGAGTCTATGCTGCCGTCCATATCAGTCGTATCCACGGTCCTGATTCCTTTTGTTACTTACGTTTCTCGAAGATCTTCTCGTCCGTTATAGCGGATTGGAGTCGTCCCTCGATCTTGCTTAATGCACTCACTATGGAGTGCGCTTCTTCCCTGAGTTCTGAATCCGTCGATCCAGAGTTCAAGAAAATGTTGACCTGCTCGTCCCTCAGTTCGTCCATGACGGTCCTGAAGTTCTCATCTGCCAGTAAAGCCCTGGCTCGAGCAGCTCGCTGTTTGATATCCAATTATACACCTCTTGGAGCGCGTTGGAGCGCCCTGAGCTTCTCTGTTTCGACACTGGTCTCATACTTGCCGTATATCTCAGCGGTCTTGAGCATGAGGTCTTGGTCCATCTTATCACGCTCCAGGTCATCCTTAGCAGCGGCTTTTGCCATCTCCATCTGCATCTTAGCGGAGTCAGACGCAGCCTTAGCCTGAGCCTTCATCTGCTCAGCCTGTAGATAAGCTTGGTTTGGATCTACCTGCTCCTGTGCCGCTGCTGCCTGAGCCTCTGACGCCATCTGCTGTAGAGCCGCCTCAGTCTGTGGGTCCATAGGAGCAAAGTAGCGGTCAGTGTTACGAACGCCAGACATAGAAAGGATGTCGCCCAGAGAGTTGCGGATCTGCGTCATTGTGACCAATCCGTTCTGCGGACCATAGGTCTGGTACATCTGGATCTGCATCTGTAGAGCTTGGTTGAGCGCAGCGATCTTGGTCTCATCCTTGCCGGTGCCCAGACCGACGTTGATAGAGACGTCCATTGCTGAGTTCCACACCCGAGGATCAACCGGGATGAACCTGCCATTGAGGCGCATCATCTCTTCGTCGGTTGTGTTCTTAATCATGAGGTCTAGCATGAGCTTGAACATCTGACGCATGCCACCCTCTGCGAAGTTCCTAGCAATAACCTCTACCTGCCCGGCACCTGCCTGCATAGTATTCGCTACTGCCGTCGCTGTCGCGTTCTGAAGAGCGTCTGGGTCTAGGCCTAGTGATGCCCTAGATACGCCGGTCTTCTGCTCTGTCTGCTCGTCCATGTACTGCATAGCGGGCAGGGTGCTACCTGCAATGAAGGGCACCGAGAGGTCTTGTATAGCGCCCATCTGCTTAACCCGGACAATTGCACCAATCTCGTTATTGAGCACGTCGTCCATGTTAGTCAGGTCTTCTACTACCTGCTGTCGTGGCTGATTAGTCAGGGCCACGTTGTCTAGCATGCCACGGAGCATTGACGTAGATGCGTCTTGGTCGTTCATGATCAGGTCAGCGATAGAGCGGCCATAGAATGCGTGAGGCTCTGGGTCGCACTCGAACACAGCGAAAGGCACGTTGTCGCAAGGCATGAGGTCTAGCAGCTTGTAGCCGTTACCGCCCATTGTAAACTTGTGCAGCAGAGGGACGCCCGTACCGTCCACATCAACGCGCATGTAGGCCTCAGTGATAAGGACCACCTTCATTGATGGGTCGTTATAGTCTTCCTCTGCTCGGTCGCGTGAGTAGCCTCGACGTGCGAAGTCTTCCTCGTCTACTAGGCTGTCAGTCTCTGATATCCCTGACAGCTCTGAGATCTCGTCAAAGTCAAAGCCCATAGCAACAACATCTGCCACACGCATCTCTGTGCGGTGAGCCACCACATAGGCGTCTTCAATGCTGCGAGCGTTACGGTCCACAAAGAACTCTTCGGGAGGGACAGACTCAACACAGAGCTTACCGTCGTCGTGGGTCTTGATGATCTTGATGTCGTGCTTGCGGGTCTGCACCTGCATGCCCATCTGATCCATCTCAACCTCAATAACCTCTGAGTGCTCGATGACCTCGATGTCGTCCTCGTTAACAATGAGAGCGAACTCTTCGTCGTTGAGATTAGTGAACGTGTAGGTCTTGCCTGTTTGGTACTCTTCCCAGTAGATCTTAGCAATGCCATTCTTTTTGACTAGGGCATCGTGGAACACGTCAGAGAGAACCTTGTAGCCGTTGATCTCACCAAACTTCCAGTGCATGTAGGACGTCGCTTGCTCTGCGCCTTGGGTGTCTTCTGGTCCACGAGGCACGAACTCGACCGGGCGCTCAGTAGACAGGAATATACGCATGAGGCTAGGCTTGATGCCACGGATAGCGTCACGGACCTTTGTAGCGACTACTCGTGAGCGGCCATCCTCAAAGCCAAGGTCTGTCTCGCCATCGAAGTAGCGTTGAGCCTTAATGCGATCTGGTGCTATCTCTGACTCAACAAAGTCCACCGCATCAGTTATGGCGCTCGCTACAATGCTTTCGATTTCGTCATCTGTGAGTTGCTTTGGCTTCATCGAATAGTCCTATTGTCTAATTTCGCCGAATTCTTCGGTGATAGCTGAAGGCGCTGCGCCTATTGTACCGTAAGCGCGAGCAATCTCGATGGCCTCTGCTTCGGATAATTTTTTAGTGTTTTGATATTTCCTAATCAAACCAATAATTCGTCTTGCCTCAGCTCCCCTAGTGTTGATCAAAGACCTAGCTATATCAGCAAACACTTGGTTAAGCTCTTCTTGAGCCATATTTTCAGTTTGGCCGGTAAGGTTCTGCACTACTTTTCTAGCAGAGCCAGGTATATCACCAGTAGCTAATGACTGTATTACGCCAGGCTGTGAGGCTTGTTCTACTTGGCGCTGTAGTGCTTGTCTTGGGGCTGTTGCGCTTCCCCTGGCAACGGTTCCTTCGATGCCGATAACCTCAATGCCTCTGTCTAGCTCTTGCATAAGCTTATCAACCTCGGATTTAGGGAGGATTAGCTTGAGCTTGCTCTGAGAGTCTCTACTGCTTAGCAGGCTTACCGCTTGCTTAACTTCTTGTAAATCAGCGTCTGGGTTGGCTATCGTTGCTCGCGCCCTAGATATTGTTTCATCTATGTTGGTGCGAACCATTCTTGCTAAAGATTCTTTAATCTGCGCCCTAGCTCCTGTGTTAGCAGACGCTAATAGCTGTGTAATATCCTCGACAGTAGTGCCTTTTCCAAAAAACTGAGTTCCTAGCCTTATCGCCTGCCTTTCTTGAATTGTATCCATTCCAAGATTTACAGCAGCCCTATAACCAGGCACAGCATTTTCAATAGCATTGTTTAATTGACGGTAAAGAAGGCTAGCTGCCGTTCCTTCATCCTTCAATACACCAGTTAATGGGTCTTTGCTGTCTTCTGCTATATTACCCAAGGCTCTTTTTATGTAATCTAGCTGCATCACATTAGGCAATTCTCCAATCGAAACAGTTCCGTCATCGTTCAAAACAAAGTTAATTTGTCTAGACTGAGGAATATTCAGATCAGCAGCCATCATCTCATTAGCACGAATTAATGCTTGGTTTTTTATTCTTGGGCTAATTCTGTCTAAAACACCTAAGACTTCCTCGCCAGAAGCGCCAGTTGCGTAGCTTATAGGCTTCTCATAGGCTTTACGGTAGGCGGCCTCTCTAGCATCTTTAGTTCTTGCTCCCGCCTCTTCTACGATTGTTCTCACGCCTAGGCCTCTTGTGCCTAGCGTCTCATCAAGAGTTGACTCCATTGATTCTCGGCTTTGCTGCCTCATCCCTGGTAATGCTCTTTGTAGCTCTGCTAATGCAGCGCCACCTTGAGCAGCAGAGGCATCAAGTAATACCGCTGTAGCGGGTCCTGCGGAGGCGAGAGTAAATTCTTCGCCAAGGTCTCTAATCCTTCTCTGAGCACCCGCAAGGTCTCCACCTGCAATAATGGTGGACCTAACAATGCCTGCCGCCGTTTCTGAGATACCTAGCTCTTTAGCTAGCTCTGGTAGGCCTATGTTCTGAAGGTTTCGCATTGCTACGGACTCGATAGCACCTTGCACGGTGCCTCCGAAAGTTCCTGTAGCAGCTCCTAGCATGCCTCCAGATATAGCCCTTTGTTTTCTTTGCTCAGAGGTTTCTCCTTCACCGTAACCAGAGATAGTTCCTTCTACACCGCCTAACAATGCGCCCTGCAATACTCTCTCGCCAGTTCTAAGAAGTGGTGTTCTAGCTCTTGCAGGTAAAGCATACATTCCTGCGCCTGTTCCTAGTATCCCGCTAGTTGTTTGCAAAGCTATATCTGTAACAGGGGCAGCTCTCTGCATAGACTGCTGCATAGTCTTAGCTCTTGCTTCCGCTTCAGGGCTAATCATGCCTGCGGCCTCATCAAGATAGCTGCCGACAAACGGAATTCCTCGAGTAATAGAAGAGCCATAAGCAGCCATAGGATTCTGCTTAACAATATCCTCTGCCATTCTCTGCTGATACATTTCGCCAGGAAGCTCTCCTTGACGCATGCGAGCTAACTCTTCTAGGTCCGTAGTCGCATAAGCGCCACTAACATAACCTTGCTGACCAGTAGGCGTAGAATAGAATTGACCCTCTTGTGGACCCGGCTCAAACTGAGTACCTAAAGGCATGCGAGGCTGTGCTGCATAGCCACTAGCGGTTCTGCCTGTTTCACCAGTAGACTGTGCTACTCTTTCCTGCTGACGAAGTTGAACATAAGCTCTCTCCAATCTGGATTGCGCTTCCTGCTCCGATTCAGCATCTACGTTATAGTCTTTTCCGTCTGGGCCTGTAAGCTTAAAACTTGGCATAATTTTCCCTAGTTAGCAGGCGTAATAGCCGGGTCTATATCGGTGATTGTGCTTCCAGAGCCTAGCTGCGGAGTCATATTAAAGAAGCCTGGAATAATGTTGTTTATTGCCGCCCTTCTCTCCGGGGAATACAAAGACTGCGTCCTAAGCTTGCTCATCTCTTGCGCGTATTTCGTAGGAGTGATTTCCTGAGAATACAGCTTATTTATAAGATCTTGCTCTTTCCTGGCAATGTCTGCTTTGGCTTGGAACATCTCATTAGTTAAAGCTCTGCCTTGTGGTTTTTGAGTAAAGCTTGGCAGTGATGAAACATACTGCGCCATCTCTCTGTCAGATGTAGAGCCTGATCCGGTCTCTCGCATTGTTGGCGCGATTCTATTAATCATTGACTGAGCAGCAGACATTCTGCCGTCAGGGTCTGCCAGAAGATTAGATAAATTAGGATAGTTTTGTCTTACATAAATATCGAACAAGCTTTGGTCTTGGCTGTTTTGAAGCTCAGTTATGGTGTTGATTTCATCAGCTAATCTAATTTGGGCGCTAGCTGCCGACTGCACTGTATCAACATTACCAACGGCTCCTTTAACAAGGTCACCAAAAATTGCTTCATCAAACCCTGGTGTTCCAGGCGCTTCGAATATAGTTCTACTAGCGTTAGCTGATTGGAATTCACCAAAAGACATTGGTGTTTTTCCTGCCGCCCTTTCTTGTCGAACGTAATACTCATAATTCTGCTGAGCAGCAGGAGGCGCTTTAGGTGCTGCCAGTTTGCTCTTTAGATACTCAGCCATAATTGCAGCGGCCTGAGCAGGGTTGGCTTCAACCATATCGGCTAGCTCATCCTGCCCTTCTCTGCGAAGTTGCTCTGCCGTCTTGTTGGCTTGAGTTCCCATAAAGTCCATAGCACGACGCTGCTCGATGTTAGCCGCTGCCTGCTGCATAGCTACCTGGTTAGGGTTCATGGTCATGCCGCCGAAACCAATTACTAAACGATCAGCAAAGTTCGGGTCCTGAACACGGCTCTTAATGCCACCACCAATAGCACCAAGGATTCCCATAGCGCGACTGCCTAGAGTCTGAGGCGGCTGTGGAGGCGCAGGCTGATTAGCCATCTGATTAAGTCTGCCTAGATTGTCTGCCTGATTAAGCGCCGACATATCTGGCATAGGGGTCTGACCCATTGCTCCGGGTAGATTCGGCTGAAGCCTGTATTCATCTAATAAACCGGCCATAATTCTCTCTCTACTTGAATAGGTCTAGCAGACCCTTTGCCTGCTTCTTGGCTTTCTTGCCGATTGCACCAGGGGCCTCCATGATGCGAGCAGGCATAGCCATCACGTTTTGCCCGGCGTACTTCATGCGATCACCAATGTCATCAGGGTTGAGGCCAGACATTACCATCTGCTGACGCCTCATCTCCTCGTCAGCCTCTGAGCGCATTGGCATATTCACCATAGGCTGCATGGGCTGATAGGGAGCCATTTGAGGGGGCAGGTACTGGCCTTGTGGCTGCATCTGCATCTGCTGAGATGTGACGTAGTCTGGATAGTTCATTTTATCATCCTGCTACTTGAGCGCCTAACTGCAAATAGTCGAACAGTCCTGGCTGCTTGCTAGTGGTCTGAGTCTGAGCGTTAGTCTGAGAGCCACCGAACGCGCCTAGCTGAGTCTGTAGAGCTTGCTGAGGTGCGTTTGTGTATCCTGCGTACTGTGCTCTACCTGCGTCTATCAGAGCCTGATTAGCTGCCTGCTGCTGTAGACCTGCCTGAGCAATGTCTTGCTGTACGTTGCGAACCATTCCGAACCCGAGGTTGCCGATGTTAGCTAGTTGACCTGCCGCCTGTAGACGCTGACCACCTGCCTGTAATCCTGCTGCTTGGTTAGCTGTCTGAGCCTGCATCATTGCCGCTTGGTTAGCCAGAGCTGCTTGGTTGCTAGCATTTGCACCGAACTGCGAAGCTTGGTTTGCTGCTGCTGCGTTCTGTAATGCTGCTACGTTCTGTGCTTGAGCGCCAAACTGAGCTGCTTGGTTTTGAGCCGCAACATTAGAGAGGTTGGTTTGTGTTCCTAGTTGAGCGTTCTGTAAGTTTGTTTGAGTGCCTAGCTGAGCGTTTTGCAGTCCGGCAACATTCTGAGCCTGCGCTCCAAACTGAGCAGCCTGATTAGCCGCTGTCATATTAGCAAGATTAGCTTGAGTGCCTAATTGTGCATTTTGTAGGCCTGCAACATTCTGCGCTTGGGCACCGAATTGAGAAGCCTGATTAGCCGCCGCCTGATTAGCCATCTGCGCTTGCTGACCAAGGTTCGCAGTTGTAGTCGCTGCCTGTAAGCCTGTAGCTTGATTAGCAAGTCCTGCCTGCATGCGTGTAGCGATGTCCTGCTGCGCTGCCTGCTGAGCCTGAGTGAAACCTGCTTGACGCAATCCTGCCGCTGTACGAGCTGCCTGCTCTGCAAATGCACGATTAGTCTCTGCCTCTGCAATACCCTGGCGTGAACCACCGAATGCGCCTGCCGCCTGAGCTTGCGCTCCAGTGACGTTCTGCTGCATCAATCTTTGACGCTCTAGGTCAGATAGAGACTGCTGTACTACCTGGCTCTCGTAAGGATTAAAGTAAGGGTCTAGGCTAGTGCCTGCAAGTTGCCCTGCCTGCACTCTTTCCGCTGTAACAGGACCCACCCCGGCGATACGCTCTGCGTCATATCCCTGTGCCGCCGCTCTCTCCGCTGCTGCTCTTTCGGCTGTATAACCTTGGGCTGTCGCTCTCTCTGCTGCTGCTCTCTCTGCTGCCGCTTGCTGCGCTGTGTAGCCTTGAGCTGCTGCTTCTCGAGCTGTGTAACCCTGAGATCCTGCTTGAGCTGCTTGGATGTTTATAGGAGTGATACCCATGCCCGCAGCAGTTCCTGTGGCAGCCTGACCCAAAGTATTAGCTATTGTCTGAGCAGCATTACCATCAACAATCGGATTGCGAGTAGTAGCACCGCTAAAGGTGTTAAATTGCTGAGGTTGGTTAGCCTGAGCCATATTAGGCCGAGGAGTCATTGTGTTGCTAGCCGGACCCGCCATAGTGGTGCTCCTAGTTGATTCGTCGGCCGTTGGCGAAATCGCCACCACCGTAACCGCCGCCGTAGCCACCTGTTTCATCAATCATGATATCGAAACCGGGAATGCGAGTTACATCAGTGCCAGTGCCATAAGGATTAACAAACTGCTTTTCGATCAGAGCAGCCTGACCAGGTCGTCGCGCTTTGAGTTCTGCTACTGCCTGCTCGTAAAGAGGTGCAGATGAGTAGCCTCGGACGCCACCGTCAAAGGTCTGTGCTTGAGGCATACCGGCCATTGCGTCCATCTGAGGCATTAGGCCAAAGGCTGATCCAAAGTTAGCCGCTGACTGCATAGCTGCTGCCTGCATAGGCGTGAACGCTGCAACGTCAGGGCCGTAGTAGGGAGTGTAGCCGATCTGGCTGATTTCTTTGCCCTGGGCGATGTTGGCCCTAGATGCGTCCTCGATGTACTTGGGTATCTCTACCTGTGTAGTTTGGCTGCCGCCTTTTCCACCTGACATATTAGATTTCCTTGCTCAGTGTTAGTAGTGTCGGCTCCCACCCAAACGGTGCTAGGGCCTTCTTCCATCCCATCCTGCCCGCAAGAGTAAGTGCTTGGCAGTTTTGTGCTTTTGCCCACCGTATGACGTCTTCGTGCATGTCGGTGATCTGGTCTAGCTCTCCTCCTGCGAGGAATATGTGTAATACCCTTTTTCTTGGATATACCGCTAGCTCCGTAACAATGCACCCGCGCTCGGCAGGCCATAGCTGCATATTGCCTGACAGTATACCATCAAATACGTCTTGTAGGTCGTGAGTACCGCCGCCATAGGCTAGTGCGTCCTCAATCCACTTAGAGCACCTAACAAATTCGTCTACGATGACACAACCTCCAATACAGACAGTGTTACCGATGGCGCAGCAGGAGAGAATGCTGTAGCAGCCGAGCCGTGCAGATCTGCGTCTAGATCATCAGTAGCAAACATAGCTTGCAAGTAATCTCCTGCCGTAACAGAGAAAATCGCAGACCGGCAGACAGTCTTGCGTTGATCGTTATTGTGTAGAGTATCTACCAAAGTAGTATTAGGCGCGTTAGTACCGTTAATGCGAGGCCAGAAATAGAACGTCTTGGTGCTAGCTGACTCTGAGTGCATCTCGGCAGTGAACGTAATATGAAACACGCCAGACTTCGTAAAGTTAATCTTAGATGAGTCAGTGCCATCAACAGAGATGCCGTTTGCAGACACCGTAGTGTTCCAGGTTATCTCTGTGGCGGTGTCTACAGTTGTAGCCGCATGGATCGTCGTGTCTACAATATAGGCGTAGTGAACCTGCCCTCCACCCAAAGCTAATGGCCACCACGCTAGGTCCTTGGATATTACTGGGTACTTTCCATCGCGCTCCCACATCAATAGGCCGTCTTCAGTAGCCTTTTCGGTTGCGCCCTTATGGCCCAGTAAGTTTCTGGTTCGACGCAAGTGCTGCAATAGTCGGTTAGCCCATGTCTGCCAGGCCCCGCCTGTTGGCTGTGGCAGGTTCTCGTTCAACGCCTACCTCCCGCCACTATATCTAAGCGATTGATGCCTACGCGCCAATCTGAGAGCCTCTCGCCCTCTACACGGATGCGTAGCTGCCTGCCAGTGAATCTCAAGCTAGTCGGCGATGACATTGGGTAAGGGCCGTACTCTCGCTCGACGTCGTTAGGGTAGAACCTAGTCTTGAAGGTAGCCGTAACGTCACCCGCTGTGCGCTCGTCTGGGATCATCTCAACCACCGAGGCTATCTGATCACCAGTTCCGATCATGATAGGACCACTCTCAGCGAACGGAGTCAGAGAACCATAAGACAGTCCGACCTCGTGCTCGTAGATCTTGTTGTCGTCAGCGTCTGCCCAGATAGGATGACGGAATGCGCCGTGATCCACGCCAGAGGTTCTAGCTAGGGACCCGATTGACCAAGTACCCTCTACAAAGTTGTAGACCACATAGCGGTCGCACTCGTTAGACGCACCAGATGGATAGAACCACCAGATCTCGCCGTAGCGTGAGTTGGTGACAGCGAACGCCTTAGACTGCTGTGAGACGTTTATGTCTGAGAATACATAATCAGAGACCTCAGACTGCACCTTAGCGACTGACCCGCCAGAGTAGCTAAAGAATGCCCTGCGACCCATCCACATAGCACCGAGGTCAGTTGTGGCGACCGCCTTCTGCGAGATAATCCCACACGAGGTGCCAACGCGCTCTATACCGTAGACGTAAGGAGGACCTTGGTAGCTTGCGACGTGCGCATCGATGTTAGTCAGGATCAGTGACTGACCACGGACCCGGATGCCGCACATGATCTCGCCGGCAGTCTGTAGCTCTAGGTCACCCGCCTCGTTGGTAGCAGATGGCGTCCAGGTAGTGTTGTCTTCCTTATCGGACCACTGCACTAGACGAGGATTACCACCGGCACCTAAGCAGAACAAGAAGCGTTCCTCGGTAACCATAAGCGCGATGTTGCTTGTAGGTGCGTTGGCCACCACAGCAGCAGGTGTGCCAGAGTTCAGTTGCCACTCGTAGATCTTGCCATCGTCCCTAGTACAGCCGACAAGGTACTCACCCCAGTTGTCTAGCGACCAAGTAGTAGCAGGCAGAATAGTCTGATTGTCTAGGCGCTCTGTGCCGTAAGTGTCAAAGCCGTAGGTTGACGCCCCGTATCCAGTGTAAGCAGACGCGCTTTCCCTGCCCGCAGTAAACCCAGAAGGCGTGATGTCGTAACGGACACCGCCCTGGTTCCAAACGTAGAGAGAGCTGTACGACCCACCGGCAATGTAGCGAACATTAGAGTTATCTTTCCACGTCAACATGCCACGGACAGAGTTATCCGCAGCGTTGTCGCTCTTCAGGCGCCATCCACCCACAGGCCGCATGGTTCCGTCAATCCACCGAATCAGGTTAGCATCACGCCACCTGTTCGATGATTGAAGGTCCGTGCCATTGCGGTAGATGCCCGCCGGTATATCCAGGGGAGTCAACGGCATGGAGTGCTCCTTAAGGTGCTACCGGCCAGTTAGCTTCTTCCAGGTTCGGGAAGTTTACGTGAGTAGTAATATCACGAAGAGCTTGACGGTATGTGGCCCACTCTGCTGCCAATGCTATTCCAGTTTCAGCAGACTTGATAACCATCCAATCAGTCTCGGCTAGTTTAGCATCACGCTGTCTTCTTACAGACGCAGCAGCCTCAATGTTCAATCTGGCTTGGTAGTCATTCTCTTGGTCAGTCTTGGTGACTAGATTGCCTTCTTCGTCAGTGTAGTCTTGGAACATATCCACGACCTTCCACGCCTGTACCCAGTTGCCTTTAGCGTCTTGTGTAGCACCGTCTCTGACTGCCTGTGTGTAGCCTGTGACTTCTGGCTTAGGCGTTATAAATACAGGGTCTATGCCAAGAGCTGAGCAGACGTTAGCGTCCCACACTCGTGGCAGTGATGTGTTGCTGTTGAGTTTGCGGATTTCACCTTGTGATTTTAGTTCACCGCTTGAACGTACTCGATATTCCATAAGTCACCTATGCTATTGCTATATATGAATACTCACTGCCAGCTTCATTAAAATTACCATTCACGCCACCAAGCACTCGTATTCCATTTGTAATTGGGTCTATACAATCATTGCTTGCGTAATAGGCTCCGCTACTAATCCTTATTCTAGGGTCATTTCCAGCAACGATGCCCAAAGCACTATTCCACATAATCCAATGTGCATTACCACTGGTTCCAGAATCTAATTTTTTGACTATAAAAAGTCTTGGAGCAAACCCTAAAGTAACATCAACATTGCTTGAGCTTCCGCTATATGTTCCAATTTTGCTAACTCCATCAACCGAGGCTAATAAATAAGCAACAATTTTTTCACCGCTTCCATTCAAACCTCTTTCGTTACCTACTCTAAATGTGGTTGATGTAGGAGAAGACGGAAATATATTTGATATGTTTGTGGATGAAGGTATGCCATTTGAATTAAACAGCATATAGTCTCCTTCAAAACTTCCAAAAGGACTCCCTAAGTACGCAAACCAATTGTCTGTATTTGTTAGCGACTTAACTATTATCAATTCGGGCGTTACTCCAAGATTGTGATTTATGTCTCTGTTTGACGTTCCATCACCACTCCAAGCAACGACATCAAAAAAACCACTAGCTCTTGTAAACCCTAAGACTTGTCTTGGACTAAACCCACTAACACTATTTGCATAATATGGTGCAAAACCATCCATATAATCCCATTCGGTTGTCGCTGATGTATTGGCAGCTGCGTCAGAAGTTGGGGTTAAATAACCTTTGCCAATCAGCCTTGTAAAAATTTTAACGCCGTCACCATTAAGAAATTGCCAACCCCAATCAGCCAAATTTCCTGTTGTTAGCTGTTGGTAATCAGTAGTCTCTGAATAGCTTCTTACACCAAAAACCTCAGTCCCCGACTCAGGAGTCTTTATTGGGCGGCGTATGGCTATGTAGATGTAGGAATTGCCTGATACATTCGGATTATAAGTAGCATTAACTAACTTAAATCCAGTTGAATTTATGGAAAAAGCGTTTGACCCGTCTTCTGCGTTAGACAGGTTTGCCATTAAACGTTGGTAAGAGTCTGAGGTGTTTGCTGTAAAACCTCTCATCGTATCTACTAAATACCAATCGCTTGAGGCTGTAGAGTTTTTTACCATCAACCACTGAGGCTCAAACCCTAAGTCAATCTCAGGCCCATTTGTAGACCCATTACCAGTATAACTCCCACACTTAATAATACTCTCGCTGCCATCGTCTCCAAAGCCTCCTGCGTCTGAGGCGAATAGGTAGGCGACGTATGTCCACCCATCCCTATTTACAGTGTTATCAGTCCCTACCGTAAATACACTATCTGTAGGTGTTGTATCATTCCATTTAGTTACGTCATCAAGCGCAGCAGTCGTTTGATTAAGGCGAATTTCATGGGTGTTGCCCAACGATTTATGGTAGACCTCCCAGTTAACATTTGCATTTGTAGATTTAACTATCACCATTCCCGGAACAGAGCCAAGATTATGCGCCACAGTCCTTCCTGCAACACCATCCCCAGTATAAGTCACAACATCAAAGAACTTCTCAGCCTTGCGGAATGTCCATGAGGCGTAGGTACTGCCTGCGATAGTTACATCGTTATCCGCACCCGACCAAGAGTATCCGTCTGAGTTCATTGTAATAGAATAAGATTGGTTTGCTGCTGCGGCAGTTTGGTCTGTCATTAATCTAGAAGAAGCACCACGTTCCGAATCAAAAAGTATGTGCGACCGAGCATCTGTTGCTCTTCTTTTTGTCCAAACAAGACCACCTGAGTCTGCAAGGTCAATTCCATTAGTAATCGTTATTGCAGAGCTAACCCCGTCATACAAATAAGTCGAGAAGACATCCTCAACG
>Ga0228674_1000335_pt1 | contig 34499 bp, 22 predicted proteins | sample 1D_rmetaG_FD_189054 | JGI IMG/M metagenome (GOLD analysis project Ga0228674, IMG submission 189054) | Seawater microbial communities from Monterey Bay, California, United States - 1D_r | ecosystem: Environmental > Aquatic > Marine > Coastal | place: USA: California | collected 2016-09-26
GCCTGTGCTGTTCGACGCACTCGTTCTGCCTGATGGCGGCGCCGATGCCCTGGCGGCCGACGGTCATGTGATGGAATTCGTGCAAAATCAATTCCGGCACGGCAAGACCATTTTGGCGCTGGGGTCTGGACGGCAGTTTTTGGAACGAGCGGGCATATTGAGCGTCGGCGAGCCATCGGCGCTGGCTGGCGTGGTGACGGCTTTGCCCTCGGATAAAGGCAAGGCGATCAAAGCGTTTATCGATGCGCTGTCCCGGCATCGGCATCCGCAGCGCGAGACCGATCCGCCACGGTTGTAATCGGCCCGATCAAGGCCGGGCGGGCCGATGCGGCGGTGCCCTTGCCGTCCGCGTCGGCGATGCAACTGCGCGAGCGGCCCGTCGTCTTTGCTTTATACAAAGCCACGTCGGCTCGCTCCAGCAGCGAGTTGAAGTCGGTGCCATGTTGAGGCATCAGCGCGATGCCGATACTCACACCGACCTGGGCCGATCCGATCGGGCCCAAATCGTAGGGTTCGGAGACGGCATCGATCAAGGCCTGCGCATAGTGCATGGCGTTTTCTTCCGTCATGTCTTCGGCCAGAATGGCGAACTCGTCGCCGCCCATGCGAGCGATCACGTCGTGCGGGCCGACGATATGACGGAAACGATCGGCCACCATCTTCAGCAAGGTATCGCCGACCGGGTGCCCGTAAGAGTCGTTCACCAACTTGAACCCATCCAAGTCCAGATAGAGCAGGCCGTGCTTGCGGCCTTTCTGCTTGATCGAGCGTCTGGCCACTAAGGCCGACAAACCTACCCGGTTACACAAGCCCGTCAGCGAATCATGGCGCGCACGGTAGTCGTTATCCCGCTCTGCCCGCATCGTCGATACCAGCATCAGATTCAGCTTATGGGCCGCAGTGCTCATACTGAACAGGTAAAAAGGAATTTGCACCAGGGTCAGATAAAAGATGGGTTCGCCGATCATGGCCGCCGTGACAGCAACCGGCCCCATGCTGAATGTCATCATGAGCGTCGCCAATCGCGGCGCGCCGAAATTCCGGAAACAAATCCCGCCGGCCATCGCGGCCGTGCACAGGCAACCCATGGCAGCCAGCACCCAATCGCCGCTCAGCATACTGATGACGGTGCCATAACCGACCGCCGCTGCCCACGCCAACGCCAAGTAGATATAAAGATCGGTAGGCGTGCGCTGACCATGGAACGCCGCTCGCCGCGAGTGCCATAAGACGCCGCAACGCACGACGCCGAGAACGATCTCGAGGACAACCCAGACCTGGAATTCGATGCCGGGATTACGAACGGCTGCGACCGCCGCCATGGCAATCGTGTTGACGACGCCACCGATGAAAATCGGGAGCGTTCCGAACAGACTGGCAATCAGAGCGAAGCGGATTTCGGCCGGCACGTCCCGGCCGCAGTCCAGGAGCCATCTGATTGCCCTGTGGCGAGGAGGAGAATAAACCGTGGTGTTATCCATGATGTGTAAAGAGTTACTGCCCGATTATCACCCGATCGCGACAAGAAACAAGCATTTGCGACCATCTGTTTCAATCTCGAAGCATAGACCCTACAAAATCACGAAAAATCGAGATTTTGGATCTGTTATATGCTGCATCGACTTACGATACTTACAACGTCAATACGACGTCGAGTAAAGATTGAGAAACCGAGGGGTGATAAGCGTAAGGCATGGCCGTTGCTGTGAGAGGATGAAAACGTTTACTCACGCCCTTAGGAGACGCACCATGACAACACGCAATCCTCAGCATGCATGCGATCGCCCTGCCGATGCCGTGATTCGACCTCATGCACCAGAGCCTGGATCGCCATTACAACCGGGGGCGGCAGGCAATCCCTATGGCGCGTCGCCCGGCATGCCCGAAGGACAGCCAGTCGACAGCAATACCGCCGATCGTCAAAAGGCCGCGTCCGAACAGGCGGTACACCCGGGCTCGACGGGTAACGAAGATCCGGGCAGCGAAGTGGAAGGACTGCGTGAAGAGCGTGAGCGGACCATTCGACAGCGCGAACAGCCTTGATTAATCAACTTGCGTCGGCGTCGGCTTGGACTGCATTGAGTTGTGGCACGTGGGATCGAAGAAGCCCCAATGCCTCGTCCAGATCGACGCACACTGCGGCGCACAGCGCGCGAATGCGTTCGTTGGGCTGAACCATATCTGGCACCATGATAGTTGCCATGCCTGCGGCTTTTGCGGCCATCACACCATGGCCGGAATCCTCGACAGCGATGCATTCGGTGGGTGCGACGCCTAGCGTGCGAGCCGCTAGCAGGTATACATCAGGACTGGGTTTCGCATCCTTGACGTCATCGGCGGTGACGACGATATCGAAACGCTCGCGCAAGCCTGCGATGCGTAGATTGCGCTCAGCCGACTCACGCATGGACGATGTAGCGATGGCCATGGGAATGCGTGCTGCCGCCAGGGCATCGAGCAAGGCAATGGTGCCCTTCTTGACCGGTATATGTTGATCGGCTAGCGCTTGGCGCCGAGTGATGAAGGATTTGCGGTATTCGACCAGGGGGAAGTCATCGCCGAAGGTCGCGCGCAGCAAGGCGTCGCACTTGTCGCTAGACAGGCCCACCATCTCTAACAATAGCGCGTGCTGGTCAGGCCACCCCAGGCTGGCGAGGGTGTCTAGCGTGCAGGCTTTGTATAAGCGCTCGGTATCGATCAAGGTGCCGTCCATGTCGAGAACGACGGCGGCGACATCGGGCGGGAACACGGGCGTAACAGGCATAAGTGGCACACGTCTTGGAAGGCTTGGAAGCGACATCATACCGGGCTTCGATGTACCCGTACGCTTACTCATGGATTTTGCCTAAGGCTTGGACCCATGCAATAATGCTCGGCTTATTGCAAGTGGCCCTCTAGCTCATGCTTGGTTAGAGCAGCGGACTCATAATCCGTTGGTGCCGTGTTCGACTCACGGGGGGGCTACCAAGGTTTTCGCGAGTTTTGGGCATTGCGGGTGCGTAGGGATGAGATGTCAAGGAGACATCTATGCCTAAGCCTAAGAACCCCGAAGAACTGGATCTGCCCGAATTACCGCCAGGCGATACTCAACCGCCAGCCGATCCTGAACATCGCCCGATGGACGAGGACGATGAGGATCATGCCGATATGGATAAGTTTTTGGAGCGGCGGCCGCATGCTTGAACGATCGACTCGTTTTTTGGCGCGGCTGAACCGGGCTAATGCCTAGCCGGCGTATGTTTTATAGGCCAGCTCAGCCGCGTTGATAGCGATTGTCGCGGTGGTATTCCCAGAAAGGGCTAGCGTAGCGCACAGCTTCGCCCCGGAAAACGCGACTTGTGAAAGATTCCACTCGGTGATGCCGGAGGTCAATCCGGCCAAGTCGGCCAGTGAAGCGGTCAAGTCGGTTGAGTCGCCCAGTACGGACCATCCGCCTAGTACCTTGTCGCACATCGCCAAAGCGTGCAGACCGTGGGCGAGTCCGGCCAGGAAATTGGCGTCGAGCTCGTCGCCGCCGCTTATCCAGTCGCCGAATGCAGCAGTAGCCGAATATGCGTTTTTTAATGCGAACACGCCGTCTTTGATGCTGCCAGCGACACCCATGAATGCCGTCAGGCTGCTGTGGTCGATGTCGACGGCATCGACGACGTTTGATAAATGGCCCATTACGCCGACCGAGACGGTCTCCGATTCGGCGGCGCTTTGGATCTGGAGGGCTTGTGCGGGCTGCGTATTGTTGACTTGCATTGGCATGGCGAACTCCTTAATCAACCGAGGACGGCCGAATCCGGGATGGGTGGCTGATTGGAGGTATTGGGGAGAAGCCGTTCCAGCTCGCCATTGCGCAGGCTTGCGGCCAGACTGTCTACATGAGCCGAAAATGCTGCCAGGACAGCGATGAAGGTGTCTTCGTGCCAAGCCTCTTCGTCGGGCGCCCAGACGAGCCGCAACAGCAAGGCTTCGGTCTCGAGCGCCATCCCCACGCATGCCGTACCCGACAGGTCCGAAGCCATATTGAGTGCCAGCAAGGCTTTCAGGCTGCGGACGGTAACCGTATTGTCTGCGACGCCGATCTGACCGGTCAGTATGAGTGCCCGCACATTGGGAGCCGCCTCGATGCCGACCATGTTCGCCCCCTTGGTGCGCAACGCGAACGTACCCCGCTCGTCGACGGCGAGCACGATGCCAAGCGCCGTCTTGATGCTTTCGGCCCAGAATCGCAAGTCAGACGCAGAGTCGTGTTTTGATTTCATGGTTATTCGAGAATTATTATTGACTGCGGATTGGTAACGCGTTTGGCATGAAGGTTCCGGTCGTTTGCAGGGGTAGCTGCTGTCCGGCTTACGTGACTCTGATCCAGTTTTTAGTACCGATCGAAATTAGAGAAATCCGGCATGATTTCACCATATGGAACAGGGGCCATGCCGTAAGGCGATCGATGTACACCGAAGAGCAAATCGCCTTTGGGTTGGAAAAAGGCCGAGCTAGGCACCCTCGTCCCCGAGATCTGCTGAAAGATGGGCGTAAGTGAAGCTACCTTCTACAACTGGAAGAAGAAATTCGGGGGGGCTCGGCCCCTCGGAGTTGCGACGATTGCGCCAGCTCGAAGAGAAATGCAATCGCCTCAAGCGGCTGGTCGCAGACCTGTCGCTGGACAAGGCGATGTTGCAGGACGTACTGGCAAAAAAGCTCTGAAGCCTTCGCGACGGCGTCTACTCCTGGATGATCTAATGAAGCGCTACGGCATAGGCGTGACGCACGCCAACACTTGGCCGACAGTCAAAATGCCAACATCAATGGGCCGGAAATCTCCATTTCTTATCCCGACTAATTCGGGGTTAGGGTCACCCCATGGTGACATAAACAATTCAGCCTCAACTTGGGCGCACCTCACAAGCGCGCCCAAGTTTTTAACTATCTGGCGCTAATTTAATTAAAAATTAATTGAACGTTTGGCGAAGGGGCATAGACGTTGCGCCATTACCACCGTCCTCTTGCAAGCCGATCCCTTCTTTGAATTGCCGAATCAGCCGACTTGCTTCGACCGGATCGTTGTAGGCTCGCAAAGGATGATCTACGGGCAAATACGATAAATCACCATCCGGATTTACATCCGGCTGATTAATGCTTTGGGCAGCCATACCAAAACGCGGTGCTACTGGTGCCACATCGAACTTTAACTCATGAGCTTTGCATTCCGTTCTCCTGCCCTCAGGCTTATCTCCAAGCAGGTAGTCGGCAACAATTCGATCTACGCACAAGTCAGTGTATGGATATACACCATGATGAAACTCACCCGGAATGCGTACGTAGTGTGAATTCGGCAATGCCTTAAATGCGGCTTCAGCCCCCCTTTCAGCCGTCGCTGTATCGTATTCAGAGTTAACTAACAACACATCCAAATTACTCATACCCTCCAAACTCGGAACAGGTGCGGGCGGAGCGCTCCAAAATGCGCAGACTGGGTTACGTGCCACACCAATAAATAACGATTGAAAACGTAGGTTGACTCTCAGCAATCGATCCCACTCACTTAAACTTGGCGTCGCGGACGAATCGTTGCACATCACAGATTGCCATAACGCATCATTACGAGAAATATTTAAAAGCAAACGCTTTTCACGTGAATTATTATGCTTGAGATAGTCAGCGTAAAGCTGCATTGCAAGACGACGCGCAAGTGCATCTTGCGCGGCATCGCCCACCACATAAGTTTCGTTATCAAGCTTAAACCTAATCATACCGGGCGTCGCAGGGGGGCCCTTCAAGACTCTGTCTAATATTTCAGCGGATTTAACGAAAGGTAGATAATTATCGATTCTACTCCGATAGTAACCCGCCCCTGAAAGCGCATTCCCTAAAACAATTTTAATGTCAGGATCGAGACTTTCTATCATCCTAGAAATTTCACTCGCATTAGTACCTAAGTTAAATTTTTCAGGATGTCTTATGGCATAAGGAAGCATCACTTCGTTCAAAAAACGCTGACGAGCCGTTGGCATTTGGAGAAATGTTTGTTCAAATGACGCCGTAATGTCTGTCAACCCGTCAAGAACCATGCGATCGACTCGATCGGGAAAGAGACTTGCATATCGTGCTCCGAGCCAGGTTCCATATGAATAGCCAAAATAGTTAAGTTTTTGATCACCTAATATCTCGCGGATTAAATCCATATCACGCGCTGTAGCACTACTATTAAAGAAAGGAATAAGGGGGTTTTTTAAGCACGCCTCGGCAGTTTTTTTGGCGTTCTCGATACGCTTATTAAAGCTTCCTTTTGCTACACCATCAGGAGTAAAGTCAAGATAATGGCCAAGTTCGTTACTCGCGCAATGGGCATTAGTACTTGCGCCAGTGCCGCGTGGTGAAAATCCAATCATGTCGTACTCTGCCAGCAATCGCAGGTTCTTCGCGCCCTGAGTGACGGCGGGATTGCTCAGTCTGAACGCCCCCCAAAGCTGGAGGCTCATTCTCAAACCATCCCCTCCAGGCCCCCCTGGATTGAATATCAGCGCGCCGCGACGCTTTTTGGGCTCACCCGCAGCTAAACGCATTACGCTAATACTGACATCACCTCGATTGACATCGTTATAATCCAGAGGTGTACGGATGTCAGCACACTGGAGCCTTGATCCAAAATCATCAAATAGAGTTGTATTATCTTGTGCACGCTCAGGCTGAGACAAAATCGTTGGATCGCAAAGTTTCCAGTACACAGTCTGGTTACGATACTGCTGAAGTGTGTCAGAAGCTGACGAGCTCTTTACCCCATGATCTCCATGAGGCGGTTGGCCTGCCGAGTTAATTTTTGCCGCTTCCGCTGACACCTTTGCTTGATTGACCCGATCCGCAGTTCTCTCTTCATCAATACAGCCGGCCAAACCTGTCACCGTCAACAAACCTAGAAAACCGCAGGTTCTAGGCAATACCATACGTTTATTCAGCCCGCGACGCATACCCCTGCTTGCAGACTTTTTAATCTCACACAAAATATTAGTCATATCAAACCTTTCAATTCAACACCGCCCCCCCGGTAGGAAGCGCACTGAAATCATGAGGCGAATAAACCATGGTAGCGCACTTAAATCTAAGAAATTACAAAAGGAATGGCACACATTACGCCAGGCAACTCGACGTAAATATTATTCCGTAACATTCAAATTGTTAGTTTTAATTCAATCTCGAATGATCTCGGCTGGCTGGTGTAGTGAGACATGTAGGCAAGGCAGCCTACATCAAAGAAAGGTCGGCTCCGTAAAAGCTAAGGCAAGTCAATCGTCCCGGCCATGAGTGGCATTACTCATGTGGGCGAGCTTTCGCTGGACGTAGAATTTCTTTGATCCGGTGAGAGTCAAAGGTAGACGAGCCTGCCGAGGCAGCGGCGTGATGGTGCGCTCCAAATAGGAGACGTTGCTTTTTTTGCCAATTGTGTTGCGCCATATATTGACCGACCGGACGCTGCCCCACCCACCCCACGCTCTGGATATTGCTATTTCGCGGCGGCTGGTAGGTCGGTGCATTCATGTGTTTATCTTGTTATCTGAAAATTGAAATAAATGCTACGCCGACGTATGAAGTGTGAATACAGTCTGCTGGGCCTGTCAGGGATTTCGTGTTTAAGGCATAACATGCACTCAAGGAGTGTTTATGCCTCGCAAGATGAAGACCCCGCCGGCGGTGTTGCCGACGATCCCGGCCGAGCTGCTTGCGCAGTTCGGCAGTGGCCCGATGACGGCCGAAGCCATCAACGCCGCAACGTTGGCCCTGAAGAAGGCTCTGATCGAACGGGCGCTGGGTGGTGAGATGAACCACCACCTGGGCTATCCGGCCGGCGCAGCCAAGCCCGCAGCCGTAACCAACCAGCGCAATGGCACCGGAGCCAAGACGGTGCAGACCGAGGACGGCCCGATCCGCCAGGAGGTCCCCCGCGACCGTGATGGCAGTTTCGAGCCCGTGCTGATTCCCAAGCACGAACGGCGCTTCACGGGGTTCGACGAACGCATCATCGCCGTGTATGGCCAAGGCATGAGCGTGCGTGATATCCAGGCGTTTTAAGGTTTTCAACGAACTCAAGACCCGCAGCTGTCTGGACATTCTGATCGCCGTGGTCGGCGTTCTGAAGGGCTTAGCCGAAGCCATTGGTAAGGGCTTCCCATGCACAACGGTGCAGAACTGCATGTGTTCGCCCCCGATCTCGATATCCGTAGGTCGCACGTCCTCCAGCGCGAGACAAAAATTGGCTAGGTGCTGGGGACCTGGCGCGCGCCAGTACAGCGCGGCGCCTACGCACTCTATTTTTTCGCCGCAGAAGACCCAGTTGCGTCAGGTGCGTCTCGATGATTGCCTCAGGAGCCGCCGTGAAGTTCTGGCACAGCATCGTCATGTTCTCGACGCTGTAGTCTTCGTCGACGTTTTTCAACCCGCGACGATCTCTGCAAGCACTTGGCTATCGGTTGCCCCTTCGGCCTGCGTACCAGGTTCGGTAAATGCCCGCAGCTCTTCGTGCGTCTTGTGCTTGAACACAAGCACAAAATCACGCGCGCCACAGCCGGTGTAGACACCCGAACCGTATTGGTGTCGATCAATGCATCCAACACACGCTGCATGGCTTTCCTTGCGGCATTGGGTTCTCTCGGATCGAGATCCCGCCAGACTCCTTTTTACTTGATGCTTGAACAGGCCAAGGCAGAGCCTTTACTTCGTCTTAGTCAGATGGATGCCCGTCGTCTCTGCGATCCACCGCCGAGCGGCCTGCCCACGCTGTTGCGCGTTCACGTCTTTGAACATCACATTTTTCTGCGGATACTCGGCGATAACGATCATTCGCTCATACCTGGGCAGCGCAGCATGCCTTGCCTCTACCACCTCGGCATGATGAATCTGTATAGGTTGATTCACCTCTTCCATGGAGATGTATGGCGTTATATTCCCAACGGTCTCTCCCGACCACGTCTACGGCCACGCCTTGTCCTCTTTCGTACCGAACGCCATCCATCCGCCTATGTCCCGCACAACGGCATGGATCAGCGGATCTACGAAGACGACGCTTTCGTCCCACCTGGCGAACTGCGCGATCGAGTTTCGACCACGTCTTTCGATGAGCGTTGAAGCAAACGAACTACAGCCGTTACTCGCTCGATAGCCGAGCACCGCTCGACGGGTACTGGGCGAACGCCATTTGCCCACTTATGGACCGTGGGTGACTTCATCTCGAGCAACCGGGATAATGCGGAAATCCCGCTCGCCCACGACCCGGCACGCTCGATGGATGACAAAATTGATCTGCATGACCCACACCATAAGCCATCGGCTAATTTTTGATAGTAGGAATTGCCTAACAGTCATAACTCGTACATCATTAGGCAATGCTTAAAGGTCAGGAATTCGGCAACGCTATACGCGAGGCGATCAAACTCAAGATAGCCAGCGGCGCTATTCGCTCGCAGGCCGAGGTCGCGCGCCATTTTGGCGTGAAACCGCCGTCGGTTTCGGACTGGATCAAGAAAGGCTCGATCGAGAAAGGTCGCCTGCACGATCTGTGGCGTTACTTTGCCGACGTCGCTGGCCCCGATCACTGGGGACTCACCGCTGCAGAGTGGCCATTCGGATTGTCCGCCGGTCAGCCGCTTGCCACCGCAAGCGAAGCCGTGGCGGCGTGGCCATTCGCCAGCATCCCCGAGGATCAGGTTCGTGCACTATCGCCGGGCGATCTCAAAGCGCTGGAAGGCGCACTCGCGCTGGCGATCGCTCAGCTCCGCTTGAATGTCGACGTGACGGGCCCTGCCCTGCATGGCGTCGCCGCGCGAGCAGAACAATCGAATCCGGCGCCTGCACACGAAGATTCCGACGATCCCTTCCCCATGGGGCCCATGCTGCCGAAAGCGTGGGAGGTTCAAGAGCGGCCACCACCGACAACATTCGGCAGACCGCCGCGCATTAGCAGGACGTCGTATGTGGGCCACATCGCAGATGCTGGCTATTCGGCAAACGATCACGAGTTCTCCGCCGTGCCCGAGCTCGATGTTCGCCTGGCCGCCGGCAAGCTGGGAATCGAGAACTACACGGAAAGCCAGATTGGCGAGATGCAACTACGCACCTCGTTTCTCGAGTCGTTCGGGCTACCCGTCGAGCGCATGCGAATCGTCTACGGCGATGGCGACAGCATGGAACCCGTCATCCGCAATCGTGCGCCCATGCTGTTCTACCACGAGCCTGTCACAGATCGAACGCAGATCGATCCGCACACGATCTACGCGATCAATCAGGGCGGCAAAATGCTGGTGAAGTGCATCGCCAAATCTAGAAACAGCGGATGGGTGATGCGATCGCTGAATCCCACCTACCCCGATGCACCGCTGTCCGACGAAGACGACAAGGACGTCCGCATTCTGGGCCGTATCCTCTGGTCGCCTTACGATTTGCGACACGGCGTCGACGGGCGTCTGCTCGCACGCTGATCATCGGTATCGGGGGGGCCCCTCCCCGGCCACCTGAACAGTACGCTCGCTAGCCACGCGCACTGTCTGAATCCATCCGGCATACCAGCAATCCGAGCATGCTCACCCATCGACCAAGGTGTCTTCGAGCGCGTGTCAGTCTCGCTCCACGCGCAATCGCCTTCTTTTTTACGCTCATTTTTTCCACGCGTTCCGCTTTGTCATAGATGGTCGTCTGCGGCCAACGTAAGGCAAAACCTATTGACTAAATATTAGGCTTTGCCTTATATTTAAGACTCATAAGCGCCACATTCATCCGCGGCCTTTTCCTACGAAGCGACCACCCTACATGGACCATGGCGAATGCTCTTCAAACGACACAGATCTCTGGCGGCACGCCTGGAAACTGGTGGTGCTTTTCGCGCTGTATTGCTTCGCAGGCACATCCGACTTTCAAGCCGAAAAGCGTATGGCGGAGGAACGTGCCGCCCGATGCATACGGGCTCGCACCGACACCTCCTTCGCATCATATTTCGCCTATATCCGATGTGGATATACCCCATCGAACCTCAACACATCATGACTGACCGCATAAGCAAGATCATTGAAACGACCCGCAAAGCATGGAGTATTGAATGCACGACACCTTATTGACGTCGGCCGAGGTCGCCGAGCTTACAAGCGCAAGCACGAGCAAACGCATCGTCTATAGGCCTTTTGCGCGTAGTTGCCTGGCCTGATGAACGACAGCCTCACGCCGATCGGGTAAACCCAGGCATCCAGAACCCTGCTGGCAAACTTCGGGCGGTTGTCCACCGTAATCGACAGAGGCAATCCGCGAATTTCAGCAGGCCGTTGCAGCACCTGAGTCACCGCAATCCTGGCAGTGATGATCGCCTCCGGTGGCAAGACACTTTCGCGTGTAGTCATCGACGATGTTCAAGCATCGGAACCTGCAACCATAGGCCAGGCCACCAGCCACAAAATCCACCGACCAACACGGATCTCAACACCGTGTCCAAAATTGGAATCGCAATGAAATCACGAAGCGAGTGAGCTAGTTGGAGCATTGCCATCTAAACCCCCGGCCTCTAAAAACGGAACTGGAGACGACCAGGTTCTCCAATCGTCTCCAGCAACTAGGTGGGTCTTACCACCAAAGCTTTTATGGCTTCACCAGTGAAATATCAGGCTTGGATTGCCGATCAGCAGCAGTGTGACCCTCCAATCCAACGCCCGCTGCGTCATCATCGACCGAGCTCAATGCCTGGACAAACCTCATCGAATCACCAATTAAGTACGGGTCTTCCATGGCATAGCACTGGTTGGGCTCCATCCAATATATTTGTTGAGAGCACTGTGTTTCAGACGCCACGGAATCAATATTGATTTGGGAGTCATCGTGAGAGTCGAAGCTCGCCGAACTGACCGATCCAACAGCTACCCTTAACAGAGAAGGATCTTTACCAGCCTCTGACCAATTGAGCTCGTCGCCAATATGCAACTTCAAAGGATCACTGGGATCTTGAACCAAGTCGGCTAATGGTCTGACCGTAATTACTGGCGACACCGTCTCGATCGCCGCAAATTTTCCAGATGGAATAGCATGAGAATTGCCATCCATAAATTGCTTTACCAACTCAACCTTGGAACCAACTATTTTGTAATGATATTCTAAAGAATAGTCAAGCAACGAAGTTCCCGTTAATGAAAACACCTCTTTATTCGGCTCATTATTTATAATTACAAATTTACCAACCTTACGAAAAGGCTGCAATATAGGAGGAAGAAACTTTGAAAGCGGCTTATTGTCCTCCGCAATATAAACAGTATGCTTATTATCTACAAAAAATCGCCGAGCACCAAAATCGCCATTCTCTATAGGAGCAAGGTCGCCATAATGTGTTTTATCATAAGCCTTTATTAGCCCATCCAAGCTGAGCGTATTACGATCACCGTATAAATCAGCAAACTTAGAAAGAATTTTTTCTTTTACATCCAGAAAAAAATGCCCCTTCATTTCCTTGGAAATTCTAGATAGATGGGTGCCATATTTATTCTCAAGGAGTTTAAAGTGAGCCTCGTCATTTTCATTAGTAAAATCCTGAAGCTTTAGATCCTTCGAAAGCAAGGAAGCAATTTGTGTGTATCCTGGGAACGACACCATCACCTTCTCACGACCGGCCACACTTTCCCTTAGTGCACCGCGGAGTCTAAATTGAAAATTTCTCGCGCTCAAAATCTTATCGTCGCCATCATCCTTGAAATTGAAAGCGGATAAATCCTGAGCCATATTCAATTGAAACTTATCATCTATTGCATCGACGACAACTTCTTTTATGCTTAGATCCAATAGATCTAAATTACCCTCTACCAATTCAAATTCATTATTCACTTTGCTAGACAGCTTATCGTCGAATTTGACTTCATAATTTCGAATTACGATTTTATTAGCATTTACGAAATATTTTATTTCATCTGGCACAGCGGCTGGCACAGACTTACCGCTCTGGACAAATACATTCAACGTATCAATATCAAAAGAATTATAAATTACCGACCCTGCCTGGAACAATTTAAAGTATTCATACAAAACTGGCTTCCGATTAACGATTTCGAAAGTAGCGAGATTTTTTCCCACTCCCGCTTGCGAATCAGTTGAAATAAACACATGACCGTCTTTTTGAAAAGCAAAGCCATAAGGAAATTTTATATTTATAGGACCTTTGTCATCCACGATTATGTTAGTGGTACCGTCAATCCCTTCATAATGAAAGAAGTAATCTTTTGTCTTAACATCAAAAACTCCTAGATACGTAATTTTTTTGTCATAACAAAAAACATCTAATTTTCCATCAGGCAATTCCAATCCACTCAGCTCGACGAATTCGACAATTTTATTGCCACCCTCACCAAGAAAACAATCCAGATCTTTAGTCACCACATTTCTAGGCACTAGCTTTTTTTCTCTCCAGTCGACATTCAAAATAAGAAAAGCGCCTGGAATGGTTTTTAATGCTATTCTAACTTCAACTTTCGGAAACTTATTTGGTGGTAGACCTTGGGTTTCAAACCATATTGGCTGACGATTAAACTCAATATTATTGAAATTATGATCAACAGAGATAATCGGATATTCACCATCCACAACGTGCTTTAGAACATCCGGCTTCAAATTACCAATAAAGTCTTTAGTCACACCCTCGTAAACAGAGTTAGTAAAATCAATCCGCCACGTCTCGGTGTCAATAGCGCTCACGCTTGGCGAGATATAAGTTTTTAGACTATGAGTACTGGTCAAAAGTTCATAATCACCGCCACCACCAAATAATTCATAAGATAATTTAGGACGACTGCTTTCTGGAACATCGGTCGCCATATAAATCAAAAATCGCTGTTCTCTGCCTGCATCCAAAATTACCTTTACCGGCGTCCAACCTGGCTCAAAAGACAGACCGCTTATAACGGCTTGATAAAATAACTCCTGAGCTTTCCAAAAGAAGTTTCCTACACCATTTTCATCATCAAAATATTGAGTGAGCTTATCCGCAGTCGGTTGCTCGGTGAACCAACCGGGAGAATCAGTATAGTGATATGTAAATCTCCCGCCCACTGCATAAGGAAGCAAGATGCAATCGGCTTTTTCAACGGAAATTCCTGTATTGATCTCTTCAGTAAGATCATAAGCCTCGTAAATATTCAAATAACGTGTTTTAGAAACTCCGAGCCAAGGCACCCTAACCAACGACTCTGCGATTGAGACCGTGCCATATTTCATTCGATTTTTGACTAAGTCAATTGATTCGATTACCGCAGTTTCATTTTTAGGCTTAATCATCCCATCTTCGATTTTCAGACCAATTTTTTCAACACTCTGGCCTACCGTATTCAGCATATCCAATCCGCGCTGAATGTTAACGGCTCTATCGTTATAAGCGGAGACCAACGCAGCAGCACCGATACCCACACCGGCAATAGGTACACCTAGACCTCCGACAAAGGCAGCCGCGGTCGCTGCGGCAGTCGAGCCGGTTACGGCCGCAATACCTCCAGCAACAAGCGAGACTGTCGTCGTTGTAAGCGACACCCCGGAAATACTTATTTGTGCAATTGCGTCGCCTCTCGCTTTTTGGTCATTATTTTTATCCGCCTCAATGAGACTACTAATTGAAAATCCCAGATTTACAATATCGAACCCCATCCCTACGGCGCCCAGCGCACCAGCTGCTTTCCCTATTGCAGATGCAGCGCCTGGCAAGGTCTTCCTGGCTGCCATAAGAACTTTAGTGAGTTCAGTAGCATCATGCACCAAGCCAATAACCTGTTGCGCAAAATTAAATCCCATTTGAGTCTTCTGGCGCTCCAAACCTTTCTTCAAAGACGCTCGGTCCAGCTCCGATATATTAGAATCATCATAATATTTCTTTAATAAATCATCACTATTTTCAAATAACAACTCTCTACCTGGAATACCTTTTTCATCTGACTCTAGCAACGTCATAAGCAAGAATGCCGCATTCAAAGTATGGACGGCCTGCGCCTCAGTATCCCCTTGATATATGTGTTTGAAAGATTCTTTAGCCACATCTTTTGCAAATTTTATGTGTCGCCCCAGCGCCTTCATGCTGCTGCTAACTTCTTTATTCCAACGACTAAGCGCGTTACCCTCTGTAGCCACCCAAACCATGGATTTAAGGTTAATTTCACCATTTTCATTTAAAGTCGCGAATGGGACTTTACGGTGCCCGTCTTGATTTTCAACATAAAGATCAGGAAAAGCTTTGTAGCTATCGTCATTCTCTATATGGCTAGCTTTTCTGGCTGCGGCAACCTCTTCGTCCTTGCTAGCTCTAAGAAGCTTTAAATGTTTAAAGCTGTCTTGAACTTCAGCATATGAAGTTATTTCTTTATCAGCTAATTGAAAATCAAGTGCGGGCTCCTCACGCTCTACGCTTTCAAAAATCGTCCGCAACTCAGGATCACCAGACTTTATCTCGTCCTGAAACCGTTGACCTAGCTCGTTGATGAGAGGCCGGGCATCGTCAGGAGAAAGCCGTTGCTTGGCAAACTCAGCCACCTCTTTCAATTTGGCTTGATCGACTTCTTTACTATCTAGCTTGCTTAACAACGCACCGTTGTCTGCCAAGACCTTCGTGCGAAACTCCTGCGCTTCCGCCGAGCTAAGGTGTCGGCCCGACCGCGATTTCTCTTCAAATCCTTGAATTAGACTTTTAAAGGATTCGTTATGAGCCTCAATGACTACCTCTCGTTCCATTTCCACTGATTGCAGAAATCGGTTTATCTTAGCCAATAGATCTGCGCCATGTTCTGACTTTTTTTCGAGAAGTTTGTGCACTTCGTCTCGCACGCTATTTAGTGCATCAGTATTTCCGGCCGACTCCCCATTTCTCTTTGACTGTTGGTACTCCCTAAGGGATTTAAAGGCCGCTCCATACTCATCACTTAATACATGAGTCCAACGGTCACAAAATTCATGCAAAAAATTTTTCGTTGTCCAGATTTCCTTAGGTCTACCATTGGTCTGTTTAGGTAAGTGTTCGCTAAGGTCCGCTGCCTCGACGTCGCGCCAGTTCTCATGAGAACTCATATGAAACGCTGCTAAGTTTTCTGACTGCTCAAAAGTTATATCTTGGGTGCTATCTATAAACTCACCTAGTTTTTCATTGAAACTTTCAAGCTGCTCGCTTTGAAGCCATTTTTTCGAAAAGGCGAAAATAGTTTTAATTTTACCGGGATCAACTTTCCCCTCTGCATTTCTTAATATTTCGCTATTTTCAGAAAATACCCGATCCCTAAATTGATTTGCCTCACCAAAATTTAAGAATTGGGATTCATGGCTTTCTGCCATACCTTCCAGGTGTACTAACCAGTCGTGAAGGCTATTATCTCCGCCCACGCCTCTTACGCTATCGCGTCTTCGACGCGAACTATTCAAAGCAGACTGAATCTCATTCAAATCTGAATTTCGAAACCTTGGAAGATTTTCGCTCAATCTGTCAATCAGTCGATAAAAATCTCCATCCGCATATTTGCGCTCCGCAAATTCAAGAGCTTCGTTTAATTTGGAAATTTCAATCGGACCATCGACCTTACTTCTTAGTATCTCACTTCCATCTTTTAACAATGCATCGCCGAATCTTTCCGATGTCGATTCAACACTACCTGGAGTACCGTCGAAGTGGGCAATTAAGTTAGAAAGGGCCTCTGTGCCTGCATGACCGCTATTTAAAGCACTATGTCGATAAATCAGATTGGAATCTTCTCCAAGGACATTTTTCAACTTAACCAGTAATGACGAAGATCTTTTAAAATTAAAAAATACTCATTATCAGCAAAACGATTAAAGAAAAATTTTTTATCCTCCAACTCAATTTTTGATTTGAAATGAGCTCTTAATTCATCGTTGTTAAACTCTACGTTTTCCCCATTCTGACGAAAAATCCATTCATCATCGTTTTTAGCTATTATTAAAAATCGACTATCGCTAAATCTCCGCTGCCAATTATCTAAATATTCTAAATTGTTCTCAGCGTAATTATTATCAGCAACAAATACAGTTGTTCTGCTACCAATGTCACTCAGCTTTTCTTTAGATTCTGCAATGAATTTATCAATTAGAATTTTTTCGCTAGGTTTTGCTTCGGCCGTCAAATATGGGGCTGCTTTTGGTAAAGAGTCGCTATATTTTCCTAAAGATGAAGCATCAACAGCTTTAAAACCAGGGGAATCAGGACTTGAGTCTCCCATAATTAAAGCTTCAATTCTAAATTTTGGATAGTTTACGGGGCCATCTATAACTATCTCGCCAGGATTCAAGTAAGCAACTTTTAGCTTGTTAGCCCTAACGTCTGGAAAAAGTAATACCGCTCCAAATAGGACGTGATCATTTTCACGGTTTTGAATCAAGTTCTTCAGTTCTCGAGGAGCGCTCGATAACGCAATGCCGCCCGCTTTTTTAACAAACGTTCCTATATCTGATTCAAACGAAGTAGGCAGCCAACGTGTTTTTTCGCCAAACATTGTAAAAGTTGGCTTGTCAATTTTGCCTTCAGAAATCACTCTGTTCTTTGTTACTATTTCATTCCAACTAAAATGACTTGACCCTATCTCCCTAACAAAATTTAGTTTTCCTGATACCCACTTTTCATAAACTTCTTTGAACTGATTGGTTTTTCCTTCACTGTCAAAACTATAATTCTCGGTCAAAGCTTTTTTATTTAAAATAAATAATCCGTCATCGTCAATTTGAAAAGAATCTCCATATTTACTTTTTCTTAGTAGTACTTCTTTACCTTCAATTTTCAGCACCTTACCTTCGTGATCGTGAATTTTCCCAATTATGTCTTCAGTACTACCTCCCCCTGGCAGACTGGCAATCACTTTAACGTCAATGACGTTTAGCAACGTCGTGATTGTTTCAGGATTCACTGGCGAAGTCCCGCCGTTCGAGTTGATAACACCGAAACGAAGTTCTCTATTAACAATAATTGTGGCAATCGCGTTTTTTATTTCCTCGGTAACATATCCACGAGAAAATGCACCCGAAGGCTCCTTTATCGGTATTTTTCCTAGCACGTCCCACAAGTCTACTTCTTTTCTTATCAACACTATTCGGCCAGGCTTGCGACTCTGCCAATTTTCTATTCGCTCGCGATTTGCTTGAGCATACGCGCCATCTAAAACAATTGCGTTGACGCGCAAGTCCGCGGGGTTGGACTCAAAATCAGGTGCATTTAAACGGGATGTTTCCCGGAATACTTTTATTTCGGTCAATTGATCTGGGTTTAGATTGGTGGCACCATTTAGCAAGTCAGAAAGCGCATTGTCAAAACTTGAAGCTAAATCAGATGAGAGCCGATCATTAGAGAACGAAATGACACGTTTAATTATGTCAACATCCAGATTATCGTTGGTGCTTCTTAACAGCTGACCTTTTTCATCAAATACCTTACGAATAAATTCATTTGCATCCTCTAGATTCAAGTATTTGCTTGGCGGATTACGCGCGGCTGACGTCGCTGCTAGACGAGTCATTAACTCGCCAAGGCTTTCATAGCCACCCAGAAGCCTGGGAGATTTAACAGATACGCCCTCTATACTCTCAAAAATTTCTTTGATCGTAGGTACGCTTATAGTTTTACCTTCCGTCTTCTTATCCGAGGGAATTACAAGTACGTTAAATGGCTTTTCTTGTGTTAGCTTTATAGCTGCTTCTTTAATCTGTTCTTTTGAAAACACCGAGATCCCCCCCACGGCACCTCGATCTTCACCAGTTGGATCTGTACCATCGTGATCCATATAGTCTTTTATTTTCCCATAAACCTTCCAAGCGTTTTCTTCTTTTCCACATCGAACTATGATTGAAGATTCAGCCTCAGAAATTTTTATAGAGTTTTTTTCATAATATGTCTCATCCATTGCAACTATATCTGGATAATAATCAACAACATCACCAGCATATTTTATAAATTTATCAAAACCCGCGTTTTCTCCTGACTCATTGCCTAGCTGAGTATCAAAAAATACGATTGGATTTTTCTCGTCGTTTAGCGTGAATCCTTGTGGATCTCTTAAGTTAATATTTTTTGCTTTAGTCAGTATAGTCTTAATATTTTCTAATGCATACTTGTTGGTAGCATATGAAGTAATATGATCATTTATACTTTTGCCATGATCTTGCGAGAATTGAAATTTTCCAGCTGTTGATTGCTCGTTGTAAAAATCCATTATCATAACGACACGCCAGTCTTCAGCTGTTTCTCCTTCTTTTTTAAATCTTACGAGCTTGGCTTCTCTGAAAGTTATCGGAAGTTCCTTTTTTTTTCGCAGAAATCGCGAACTCCAGCTCTTTATTTCCTCTTGTTACCGCACCCTTTTGTTTGTCATTGATTAAATTTATCTCTTTTGCACGATCTCCCTTTTTCTCTTCTGTCCAAGGTAGAACTTTATAAAAAAATTGATCGTCATTTGCTATGTAGGCGCCGCTTCCCTTGCTTTTTGCAGCTTTCTCTTTGCCCTTCGAATCGCTGTCAAGTGTCTTAGAAACCCTGACCTCAGTACCGTCTAGAAAGGTAATAGTCGCCTTCTCTAATTTTCCTTCTGAATTTGCTGTCTTGGCATTATTATTTTTAGAAACTTTTGAAGTTGGCATAGTTTTTCTCCAGGAATTAATATAATATATCTTCTAATTCAAAAAACATTCAAAATAAAAACTCTGAATTTTTAAATTATTTATCAATCCGATTGGATTTTTAAGTTTGAAAAATTTGCCGAATAGATAAATCCCAGCCAAATCACTTTTTTAAAAAATAAAAAGCAGACATCTTCTTTATTTCTAATAAACCTATCGTTCTTTCAAGCCATCACTAACCATTTCTTTAATCGGTGACAGCAGGTAGTCAATCACCCGCCGACTGTCTGTTTTGATCTCTGCCACGACGGCCATGCCTGCCTGAATTGGCAACTGGTTGGCCTTAGCGGTAATGGCATCTTGTTCGAACTGAATTCTCGCGGTGTATACAAGTCCCAGCTTTTCGTCCGGCGTTGCATCTGGCGATAGGTAGACGACTGACCCGTTTAAAACGCCGTATTTGGTATACGGAAAACTATCGATTTTTAGACGAACGGGCTGCCCCGGCCGGACAAACCCGACATCTTGATTGAGAATTTTCGCGTCTACAGCTAACTTGGCGCTCTCGGGCACGATCGTCAAAAGTGGTTGGGCTGGTTGAACCACGCCCCCGACCGTGCGGATTTTCAGCTCTTGTTTTCAGCTCTTGAATAGTGCCGTCAGCCGGGGCTCGAAGGTAGCGATGACGCTCCCGCTCCCGATATCGAGCAATATCCAATTCGTTTTTCAGCGTTGTGTCCCGCGCTTCAATCCACTTGGCTAGAACGTCGCGTTGGATATCGGCTTGATATTGCTTGAGCTCGGATTGCACGCGCGCTCGGCTTGCCTTGGTTTGCAACGCATGCTCTCGCTCAATCGACATGCTATCTCGCGTCGCGGACCGTTCTTGCTCTGCTTCCAGCCACTGCAACTTAGCCGTGCCATGGCGTTCGACCATCTTTTTTAGTGCATCTGCTTTAGTTTCAAGTAGTTTTAGACGGTCTCGATGCTTTTGATATTCATGGCTGCTCGAACGAATAATCGCGTCACTTTCACTGATCTGCGCCTCGAGCGCAGCGCTCTTTGACTGGTACGCAATGAGTTCAGCCACCAATAATCGCTTCTGATCCAGCGATATATTTTTCGACTGCTCAATATCGGCGTGGGGCTGCTTACCTGAGTCAATGAATATTGCGTTATGTTTAAGTCCCCTTGGAAGCTTTTCTGGGTGATTAATTTCATCGTTATTATTTTCTGTCCCAGAATTATATTCTTCAAGTTCTACGCCGAGCGCACTTAGAAACGCGGCATAGCGCGTCGCGTCTTTCCTTGCTCGGTCAAGCTGGTTTTGAAGTTGCGATAAATCAGTCATGCTCTCCGTACTATCCAACTCGACCAGCAGATCCCCTTTCTTTACGAATTGCCCGTCGTCAACCAATATCCTTCGTACCACTGCAGTCTCTAAAGACTGCAATGTCTTTACGCCTCCAATTGGTACAATTTGTGCCTGCGCTGTAGCGTTAATCTCGATTTGTCCAACAATGGACCACGTCAACGCAATGACAAATAGAGCGCATAGTAGTAGCGCTGTGGTACGTCCAACTGGCGAAGGCGGCGTTTCCAAAATTTCCAATGCGGCCGGTAAGAACTCGTGTTCGTGCCTACGACTGCCATTGGATAACCGCGCGAATATCCCGGCTTTTTTGGATGGCTTCGCGCTCACCTCTCCCGCTTTTTTTGGTTGTGCTGCATGGTCGGAATTGTTTTCTCTCATGCTGGCTCTCCCGACTGGATTTGGCACAGGCGCGCGTATCGCCCGTCTTTTTGAATTAGCTCATGGTGCGTGCCGTCTTCAATGAGCTGGCCAGCTTCTATCGTGAATATCCGATCTGCATGTCTAACGGTCGACAAACGGTGAGCAATGATGAGCACTGTGCGCCCTTCGCTGATCGATCGCATATTCTGTTGAATGATGCTTTCTGACTCATAATCCAACGCCGAGGTCGCCTCGTCGAAGATCAATATGCGCGGGTTGGTCACAAGGGCGCGAGCGATGGCAATGCGCTGGCGCTGGCCCCCGGATAAATTGACGCCGCGTTCTTCAATCAGAGTGTCGTAGCCTTCGGATAGGCCCACAATAAAGTCGTGCGCCCCGGCTTGCTGGGCGGCAGCTACGATTCGATCCATAGGCATGGATGGATCAGCTAGAGCGATGTTGTCACGCACCGATCGGCTAAATAGCAGGTTTTCCTGTAAGACCACACCGATCTGAGTACGCAGCCAGTTTGCGTCGATGGTCGCCAGGTCGTAGCCGTCGACACAGACTCGTCCAGACTCAGGAACGTACATACGCTGTACAAGTTTCGCGAGCGTACTTTTTCCAGATCCTGAGGGTCCAACGATTCCGATGGTCTGCCCCGCCTCGACTTCAAAACTCAGGCGACGCAAGGCTTCCGGCTTATCGGGGCGATAACGAAACGTCACCTGATCAAAACTCAGCTTCCCATTGATCGATCCAATCGTGGAACGCCCAGGGTTGTAGCCTGGCTCAATAGGGTTGTTCAGTACATCGCCAAGTCGTTCCACTGCAATACGAGCTTGTTGGAAGTCATTCCACAACTGCGAGAGACGTAACACCGGCGTGGTGACATAGCCTGCGAACATGTTGAAGGCGATGAGTTGACCAACCGTCAGATCATTGCTGATCACCAAAGAGGCGCCATAAAAAAGGATCGACGCACTGCCCATTTTGGTGACGAACTGCACAATCTGACCGGCAATGTTGCCTAGGTTAGAAGCCCTAAAACTTGATCGTACATAAGAGGACAGCAGGCCTTCCCAGCGTTCCTGCGACTGGGGTTGAACCGACATCGCCTTGAGCGTTTCCGCCCCACTAATGGATTCGACCAAAAACGACTGACTCTCAGCACCATGCCTGAATTTCTCTTCGATACGTTTGCGTAGCATTGGCGTGAAGAACACGGCTATGAGCACGTAGCATGGCAAGGTCAGCAGAACAATGGCCGTGAGTCTGGGGCTATAAAACCACATGACCACCAGGAAGATCACGGTAAACAGCAGATCAATAACCAGTGTCAGGGCCGAACTGGTAATGAACTCTCGAATCGTGTCCAGCTCTCGGACGCGTGCCACAATCTCACCCGTGCGACGTGATTGAAAATAGGCAATGGGTAATGCAAGTAAGTGCCTAAATAGCTTAGAGCCTAATTCCACATCGATACGGTTAGCGGTATGCGAGAAAATGTATGTGCGCAATCCACTTAGCAGCACTTCAAAAATTCCGATCACAACCATGCCAAGCACAATAATATTCAGCGTGCTCAAGCTGTTGTGAACAAGAACTTTGTCCATAACCACCTGAAAAAACAGCGGCGAGACCAGCATAAATAGCTGTAAAAAAAGCGAAGCAACCAGCACTTCGCCTATGATTCTTCTGTATTTTAGGAAAGCTGGTATAAACCAGCTAATATCGAACTTACCCCCAACACCTAGTAATTTTGTACGCCGAGTAACTAATATTAGCCTCCCAGCCCATTCCCTGCCGAATTCTTCTAGCAGCGGCATCAGCACTTTCCCAGATACCGGGTCTTGCAGGACGACCTTGCCTTCGGCCACTTTGCCGATCACGCAGTAGCTGCCATTTTTCATAACCGCCAGTGCAGGTAACGGTGTTTTAGACAACCGCTCTATTGAGGTGTCAACCAAGCGTGACTTAAGCTCTAAGTGCCCAAACAGACGAACGATCTGACCAGGTTCGATATGTTCTCCCGTTAATTCCCGGGCGAGTGCGGCTTGGTTGGCAGGCATCCTAAAAATTGCCAGGATGAGTGAAATGGCCTTCAAGGCACCTGCTTTGTTTGACTCGGCCTGACAACCTTCATCGGCAAGAATCTGCGCATCTTCAATCGGCAGGGAGTATGTCGATGTCATTTCGCAGCCTCAATTTGCTTAGCGGACACATTCAAAGAATCAGAAAGTCCTGCCAACAAGTGATCGTCGAGCGTTCCTCGGGTTACGGCCAATTGCAGGTGAGCGTTGTAATAAGCATGATAGGCATCGGACAACTTACGCTTCGCATCTGCTGAATCTTTTTCGGCTTGTAAAATGTCGAAGTTGCTGCGGATACCTAGGTCTTTACCTGCTTGAATGGCTTCAAGCTTGCGCCGACTCGAATGTGCCCGCTGAGCATTGGCCTGTATTTGGTTTTTACCTAGCTCAATTGCTAATAGCTGCTTCTGGATAGCCGCTTCAACATTGAGTTTCAACGCTTGATTCTTTTCTTGTTGCCCTAATAGTTTGAGCTCCGCCTCGCGCACCTGCGACTCAGTCGAGCCTCCCGCGTAAAGCTCCCAGCTCATCGCCACGCCTACTGAACTGGAATGTTCACGTCTAGTGTCGCGAATCGCGCTACGCTGGTAATCACGGTGTTGGACCTGTGCGAACAATTCAACACGAGGAAGGTGTTGACCACGAAGCTCTTGCACCCGGGTCTGCGCAATTTCGGCTTCAAGCAGACTTTGCTGTATTGTGGGGATGGTATCGATCATTAAGGGACTGGCCATCAGTTCGCCTACCAACTGCTCGTGATTCGCAGGTATCGCTACAAACTGACCCTCGACTTGTTCGCCATTTAAGCCGGTCAGTCTCGTGAAGTCGCGCTGCCGGTCACGCAGCATGTGCAGGGCATTTATGCGCTCGGCGAGTGCCTCGTCACGTGCTGAAATCGACTCGTCAATGTCCACCATATCGGCCAAACCCAAGTTCGCTTCTTCGCGTACCCGAGCTAACTGCTTCGATAGCAGCGTCATGCTGGTTTCGGCAGTTTCCAGATTTTGTCGAGCAACTAAAATGTCAAGGTATGTGCTAGCTGTCTCATACAACAGCTTTTGTTGAACAATTTCGAACGCAGCAATTCCCTCTTCGCTTGCGGCCTGTCCACGCCGGTAGCGAGCCATTCGAGGCAGGTCGAATAAAGGTTGACGTAAGCCCAATGTGCCACTCAGGCCATTATTCTCGCTGCCCAAACTACCAGGCATTGACGACCGGTCTCCATCCACGCTGACGCCGTATCTGCTATCAACGCTCACATAGGGCAATAGCTGCGCGCGTCCTTGAATGCGCTGCTCGGCACTCGCCGATCGTTCGGCTTGAGCTGCTGCGAGCTGTGGATCGTATCGGCGTGCCGCCTCGATAGCTTCCATTAAGGTATGAGCCTGCGGCGCTGCATGAAACCAACTTATTGCCAATACGGATAAAAGCCGAAATCGTTGCATGTGACATGCCTATTGAAATTAATCGATCATGCACAGCCCTAACGCCTTAATCATTAAATTTTATTGCGCGCGTTACTTAGCATCGGCAAATTAGCCAAATTTATAATTTTTTTCAAAGACTGTTTTTATTAAATAAACGCCACTGTATTTAGGGTTTACCCTAAATTAGGCTTTCACCTTGCCATCATTCTTCGAGCAAAGAACTATTCTTTGAATTTAAATTCGACAAAATAGGATTAAATAGGGAGATCGCCGACGCTTTCGCAGACGTGTTCTGCCTCTGGACCTCATTGTGCAAACAGTGATACCTTGGCTGAAACACTAAGTGACACCATCGCCTGCGGCAGAAAGGTTCTCAATCTCCCTAAGAACTCGAGCGCGGGTAGTGGCCCGGGTGTTTAAACGCACCCGCGTGAACGGTTCTATAAAAGCTCGTACTCGTCACCGCGATTAGCAGTTAGCACGCTTGTGCCGGTGGCATACCCGCATCCGGGAGGGTGGAGGGCAGCCAAGGCGACTACGTAATAGTTCGTGGAATTGAGGTCCAGAAGCATCGTCACTTGCCAAGCCAGCGCTGAACGCCAGACCTTGCCGCCATCCGGCTGCGTCGCTGTGTCAACCACGGGTTGAAAACAATCGGGCAGCGGCAATGCCCATTGTTCGACCAGCCTGCATTAACGTTGCGTCTGGATGTACAACACAACGACGTGAAGCAGCCCGTGCATCAGCACCGCAAAGGGCAACTGGTACTGGCCTTGAGTGACAGAGTGACATGCACGGTACCTAAGGCCATGTGGACAGTGCCGCCAGCAATCTGCACCACGCTGTATGGATTCCTGGCGGCATGCCGCACAACAATCGTGCCACGCAAAATGCCCGTATCTTTTTTCTTTTTAGCGAGCCGGATGCGGTATGGAGGCCCGATGAATGCTGCACGTTGTCAATCAGCCCGCTACTGCGCGAACTCATGATCTATCTAACTGACTAACCTGTTGCAGATCCATCAAAAGGGCCGACGGCCCATGTGGCCGAGGTACTTTTGGAGCAGGTGGTCACGACATCCATCAAGCAACTTTATCTGTCGATATCGGATCATCCAACGGTGCGGCTCAAACTATAAGGCCTGAACCCGGTACAGTACCGAATTCAGGCCTTGACCACCTGGCTTTTTAAACTGTCCAACTTCTTCGGGTCAGTTCAATTCGCATCGGCGGGTTTTTCATATACCAGCGGCCTAAGCCGCCCGGGATCAGGTGCGGAACACGTCCGCGCCCGGCGACGAAGGTTCGTCATCGTCCACGCTATGATCCGCACCGGCTGCCACCGGCGCATCCTCGAAAGGATTGGCCAGTTGACGCGCGGCTTCGCGCTCGGCGGCTTCCAGCGCTTCCTTGTCCTTGCGCGCACCGTGGTAAGCCATACCCGTACCTGCCGGGATGAGGCGACCCACGATGACGTTCTCTTTCAGACCACGCAGATCGTCGCGCTTGCCCATGATGGCAGCCTCGGTCAACACGCGCGTGGTTTCCTGGAAGGACGCCGCGGAGATGAAGGAATCGGTAGACAGCGATGCCTTGGTAATACCCAACAGCACGTTGTCGTACGTTGCCGGGATCTTCTCCTCGGCCACCATACGATCGTTCTCGTTGAGCATTTCCGAACGCTCGACCTGCTCGCCGGTAATGAAGCTGGTGTCGCCCGCATCGGTGATGTGAACACGACGCAACATCTGGCGAACGATCACCTCGATGTGCTTGTCGTTGATCTTCACGCCTTGCAAGCGATACACGTCCTGCACTTCGTCGACGATGTAAGTCGCCAGACGCTCGATACCTTGCAGACGCAGGATATCGTGCGGATCGGCCGGACCGTCGACGATCATTTCGCCCTTGTTCACCACCTGACCGTCGTGCACCAGCACCTGCTTCTCTTTCGGAATCAGGAACTCATGGCTCACGCCGTCCAGGTCGGTAATGACCAGACGCTGCTTGCCCTTGGTGTCCTTACCGAAGGAAACCGTACCGGTGACGTCGGCCAACATACCGGCGTCCTTCGGCGAGCGGGCTTCGAACAGTTCGGCCACACGCGGCAGACCGCCGGTAATGTCGCGGGTCTTCTGCGATTCTTGCGGAATACGCGCCAGCACTTCACCCACGGCCACGTTCATGGTGTCGCGCACGGTAATCAGTGCGCCCACCGGGAACGAGATGTTCACGGGGTGGTCGGTACCGGCGATCTTGACCTCGTCGCCATTCTCGTTGAGCAGCTTGATCTGCGGACGCGCCACGATCTTGCCACCACGCGACTTCGGCGTGATCACGACCAGCGTCGACAGACCGGTCACTTCGTCCAACTGCTTGGCCACGGTGACGCCTTCTTCGATGTTCTCGAAGCGGACGGTACCTTGGTATTCCGAGACGATCGGACGGGTCAGCGGATCCCACGTCGCCAGACGGGCACCGGCTTTCACGGCCTCGCCGTCACCGACCAGCACGGTCGCGCCGTACGGGATCTTGTGACGTTCGCGCTCACGACCGTTCTCTTCGAAGATCGCGATTTCGCCCGAACGCGAGATGGCGATACGCTCGCCCTTCGAGTTGGTGACATAACGCATCGTGCTGGCAAAGCCCACCACACCGGTCGACTTCGTTTCGACCGCGCTGGCCATGGCTGCACGCGATGCCGCACCACCGATGTGGAACGTACGCATCGTCAGCTGGGTACCCGGCTCGCCGATCGACTGAGCGGCGATCACACCGACCGCTTCGCCGACGTTCACGCTCGAACCACGACCCAGGTCGCGGCCATAGCAGTGTGCGCACAGGCCACGGCGGGTTTCGCAGGTCAGCGGCGTACGCACCTTGACTTCGTCGATGCCCAGACGGTCGATCATGTCGACCATGTCTTCGTCCAGCAAGACGCCGGCGGGGATCGCGGTCTCTTGCGTGTCCGGATTGACGATGGCGATAGCGGCCACACGACCCAGGATACGGTCGCGCAGGGGCTCGATCACTTCACCGCCCTCGACCAACGCCTTCATGGCGTAGCCCAGCGAGGTGCCGCAATCGTCTTCGGTGATCACCAGATCCTGGGTCACGTCCACCAGACGACGCGTCAGGTAACCCGAGTTAGCCGTCTTCAGTGCCGTATCGGCCAGACCTTTACGCGCACCGTGGGTCGAGATGAAGTACTGAAGCACGTTCAGACCTTCACGGAAGTTCGCCGTAATCGGCGTCTCGATGATCGAGCCGTCAGGCTTGGCCATCAGACCGCGCATACCGGCCAACTGGCGAATCTGGGCTGCCGAACCGCGAGCGCCCGAGTCGGCCATCATGTAGATCGAATTGAACGACTCCTGGCGCACTTCTTCGCCGTGACGGTTGATGACCGGCTCGGTTGCGAGTTGCTCCATCATGGCCTTGCCGACTTTATCGCCAGCCTTGCCCCAGATGTCCACCACGTTGTTGTAGCGCTCTTGCGAGGTGACCAGACCCGACGAGTACTGCTTGTCGATCTCTTTCACTTCGGCACTGGCGGAGGCCAAGATGTCTTCCTTGACCTTCGGGATCAGCATGTCGCCCATGGCGATCGAAATACCGCCGCGCGTCGCCAGGCGGAAGCCCGACTGCATCAGCTTGTCGGCAAAGATCACCGTGTCGCGCAAACCGCAACGACGGAACGACTGGTTGATCAGGCGCGAGATTTCTTTCTTCTTCAGTGCTTTGTTCAGCACCGAGAAGGGCAAGCCACGCGGCAGGATCTCGGACAGCAGCGCACGGCCGACCGTCGTCTCGTGACGGCGGATCACCGGCTGCCATTCGTTCTGCTCGTCTCGCTCGTGCTCGACCAGACGCACCGTGATACGGCTTTGCAGCTCGACTTCACGGTTGTCGTAGGCACGTTGCACTTCGGCGACGTCGACGAAGAACAAGCCTTCGCCCTTGCCGTTGATGCGCTCACGCGTCGTGTAGTACAGACCCAGCACGATATCCTGCGACGGCACGATCGACGGTTCGCCGTTGGCCGGGAACAGGATGTTGTTGGAGGCCAGCATCAGCGTGCGGGCTTCCAGCTGAGCTTCCAGCGACAGCGGGACGTGAACGGCCATCTGGTCGCCGTCGAAGTCGGCGTTGAAGGCCGCGCAAACCAGCGGGTGCAGTTGGATGGCCTTGCCTTCGATCAGCACCGGCTCGAACGCCTGGATGCCCAGACGGTGCAGCGTCGGTGCGCGGTTCAGCATGACCGGATGCTCGCGGATCACCTCTTCCAAGATGTCCCACACCACCGGTTCCTGACTTTCCACCAGCTTCTTCGCAGCCTTGATGGTCGTCGCCAGACCCATCATCTCCAGACGATTGAAGATGAAGGGCTTGAACAGTTCCAGCGCCATCAGCTTGGGCAAACCGCACTGATGCAGCTTGAGCTGCGGACCCACCACGATCACCGAACGGCCCGAGTAGTCGACGCGCTTACCCAGCAAGTTCTGACGGAAGCGACCGCTCTTACCCTTGATCATGTCGGCCAGCGACTTCAACTGACGCTTGTTGGCGCCCGTCATGGCCTTGCCGCGACGACCGTTATCCAGCAGCGAGTCGACAGCCTCTTGCAGCATGCGCTTTTCGTTGCGCAGGATGATTTCGGGCGCCTTCAGTTCCAGCAGGCGCTTCAAACGGTTGTTGCGGTTGATGACGCGGCGGTACAGATCGTTCAAGTCGGAGGTCGCGAACCGGCCGCCGTCCAGCGGCACCAGCGGACGCAAGTCCGGCGGCAACACGGGCAGCACTTCCATGACCATCCAGTCCGGCTTGATACCGGACTTCTGGAAGCCTTCCAGCACTTTCAGGCGCTTGGAGATCTTCTTGATCTTGGCTTCCGAGCTGGTGGCCTTCAATTCGCCACGCAGCGTTTCGACTTCACGATCGATGTCGATCGAGCGCAGCAATTCGCGCACGGCCTCGGCACCCATCAGGGCACGAAAGTCGTCGCCGTATTCCTCGGTCTTCGCGAGGAAATCGTCGTCGGTCATGATCTGGCCGCGCTTGAGCGGGGTCATGCCCGGCTCGATCACGCACCATGCCTCGAAGTACAGGACCCGCTCGATATCGCGCAGGGTCATGTCCAGCACCATGCCCAGACGCGAGGGCAGGCTCTTGAGGAACCAGATGTGCGCGACGGGGCTGGCCAGCTCGATGTGGCCCATGCGCTCGCGGCGAACCTTGGCGACGGTCACTTCGACGCCGCACTTCTCGCAGATCACGCCACGGTGCTTCAGACGCTTGTACTTGCCGCACAAGCATTCGTAGTCCTTGATGGGACCAAAAATCTTGGCGCAGAACAGGCCATCACGCTCGGGCTTGAACGTACGGTAATTGATGGTTTCGGGCTTGCGAACTTCGCCGTAAGACCACGAACGGATCTTCTCCGGCGAAGCGATGCCGATCTTGATGGCATCGAACTGTTCGTCTTGCGAAACCTGCTTGAAGAGGTCGAGTAGCGCTTTCATTAGTTACGCTCCAAATCCATGTCCAGGGCCAGCGAACGAATTTCTTTCACCAGCACGTTGAACGACTCGGGCATGCCCGCGTCGATGACGTGATCGCCCTTGACGATGTTTTCATACACCTTGGTACGGCCGTTGATGTCGTCGGACTTCACGGTCAGCATTTCCTGCAGCGTGTACGACGCGCCGTAGGCTTCCAGTGCCCACACTTCCATTTCCCCGAAGCGCTGGCCACCGAACTGGGCCTTACCGCCCAGAGGCTGCTGGGTCACCAGCGAGTACGGGCCGGTCGAACGAGCGTGCATCTTGTCGTCGACCAAGTGATGCAGCTTCAGGTAGTGCATGTAGCCGATCGTCACGGGACGCTCGAACTGCTCGCCGGTACGGCCGTCGATCAGCCAGGCCTGGGTGCGCGAATCGGTCAGATTCAGGCGTGCCTTGACGTCGTCAGGGTAGGCCAGCTCCAGCATCTTGGTGATTTCCTCTTCGGTCGCACCATCGAACACCGGCGTCGCGAACGGCACGCCGTTCTTGAGGTTCTGAGCCATCTCGACCACCTCGGTATCGGTCAACTCGTCGATGCGCGCACGCGCGCCCGTCGTGTTGTAGACCTTGTCCAGGTAGGCACGCACGTTCTGTACCTGCGAGGTACGCTCGTCACGCAGCATGTCGGCGATGCGATGTCCCACGCCCTTGGCGGCCCAGCCCAGGTGAACTTCGAGCACCTGCCCGACGTTCATCCGCGAAGGCACGCCCAGCGGGTTCAGCACGATGTCGGCGGGGGTACCGTCGGCCATGTGCGGCATGTCTTCGACCGGGGTGATACGCGAGACCACACCCTTGTTACCGTGACGGCCGGCCATCTTGTCGCCAGGCTGCAAACGACGCTTCACGGCCAGATAGACCTTGATCATCTTCAGCACGCCCGGGGGCAACTCGTCGCCCTGGGTCAACTTCTTGCGCTTCTCTTCGAAGGCGAGGTCGAACTGGTGACGCTTCTGCTCCAGCGATTCCTTGGCCTGCTCCAGCACGACAGCATGACCTTCGTCGGCCAGACGGATGTCGAACCACTGCCAGCGATCCATGTCCACCAGGTAGTCCTTGGTGACCGAAACGCCCTTGGCCAGCTTGCGCGGGCCGCCATTGACGGTCTTGCCCACCAACAGCTTCTCGATACGATCGAACTGATCGTTCTCGACGATGCGCAGCTGGTCGTTCAAGTCTTGGCGATAGCGACGCAATTCGTCGTCGATGATCGACTGGGCGCGCTTGTCGCGCACGATGCCTTCACGGGTGAACACTTGCACGTCGATGACGGTGCCGGTCATGCCCGAGGGCACGCGCAGCGAGGTGTCTTTGACGTCCGAAGCCTTCTCGCCGAAGATGGCGCGCAGCAGCTTCTCTTCCGGCGTCAGCTGGGTCTCGCCCTTGGGCGTGACCTTGCCCACCAACACGTCGTCGGCGTTCACTTCGGCACCGATATAGGTGATGCCGGAGTCGTCCAGACGATTCAGCTGGGTTTCGGACAGGTTGCTGATGTCGCGGGTGATTTCTTCAGGTCCGAGCTTGGTGTCGCGGGCGACGACCGTCAATTCCTCGATGTGGATCGAGGTGTAGCGGTCATCGGCAACCACCTTCTCCGAGATCAGGATCGAGTCTTCGAAGTTGTAGCCGTTCCAGGGCATGAACGCGATCAGCATGTTCTGGCCCAGAGCGAGTTCGCCCAGGTCGGTCGATGCGCCGTCGGCCAGCACGTCACCCCGAGCGACCTTGTCGCCACGGCGAACGATAGGACGCTGGTTGATGTTCGTGTTCTGGTTCGAACGGGTGTACTTGATCATGTTGTAGATGTCGACGCCCACTTCACCGGCGACGTTCTCGGCGTCGTTGACGCGAATCACGACACGCTCGGCATCGACGTGGTCGACCACACCGCCACGCAAGGCTTGCACGGTGGTGCCCGAGTCGACGGCCACGGTACGCTCGATGCCGGTACCGACAACGGGCTTCTCGGGACGCAGGCAAGGCACGGCCTGACGTTGCATGTTGGCGCCCATCAGTGCACGGTTGGCGTCATCGTGCTCCAGGAACGGAATCAGCGATGCAGCGACCGACACGATCTGCGAAGGGGCCACGTCCATGTAGTGAACGTTGGCGTTCGCCGTCAACATCGTTTCGCCGGCTTCGCGGCAAGCGACCAGATCGTCGGTGAAACGACGGTCGGCATCCAAGGCCGCGTTAGCCTGGGCGATCACATAATGGCTTTCCTGGATGGCCGACAGGTATTCGATCTCGTCGCTGACGCGACCGTCGATCACCTTGCGATACGGCGTTTCGAGAAAGCCATACTCGTTCAGGCGAGCATACAAAGCCATCGAGTTGATCAGACCGATGTTCGGGCCTTCGGGCGTTTCGATCGGGCAGACACGGCCGTAGTGCGTCGGGTGCACGTCGCGCACCTCGAAACCGGCGCGTTCGCGCGTCAAACCGCCCGGTCCCAGTGCCGAAACGCGACGCTTGTGCGTGATCTCGGACAGCGGGTTGGTCTGGTCCATGAACTGCGACAGCTGGCTCGAACCGAAGAACTCCTTGATGGCGGCCGAAATCGGCTTGGAGTTGATCAGGTCGTGCGGCATCAGGTTCTCGGTCTCGGCCTGGCCCAGACGCTCCTTGACGGCGCGTTCGACACGCACCAAACCGGCACGGAACTGGTTCTCGGCCAATTCGCCCACACAACGCACGCGACGGTTACCCAAGTGATCGATGTCATCGATCTGGCCGCGACCGTTACGCAGGTCGACCAGCAGCTTGATGGTTTCCAGGATGTCGTCGTTGGTCAGCGTCATCGGACCTTCGGTGGTCTCTTGACGACGCAGGCGGCTGTTCACCTTCATGCGGCCCACGCGCGACAGATCGTAGGTTTCTTCGCTATAGAACAGACGCTGGAACAACGCCTCGACCGCTTCTTCGGTCGGGGGTTCGCCAGGACGCATCATGCGGTAGATCGCGACGCGCGCCGACAACTGGTCGGCGGTTTCGTCGGTACGCAGGGTTTGCGAGATGTAGTTACCGCGATCCAGATCGTTGGTATAGAGCGCCTGAATGCTGCGAACACCTGCCGTGCGCAACGCGGCCATGACCGACTCGGTCAGCTCGTCGTTGGCGTTAGCGATGACTTCGCCGGTGTCGGGGTCGACGATGTTCTTGGCGAGCACGCGGCCCAGCAGGAAATCTTCCGGTACCGAGATACGCTCGATACCCGAATTCGACAGGTCGCGCAGGTGCTTGGCGTTGACGCGCTTGTCTTTTTCGACGATGACCTTGCCATCGCGATCGGCGATGTCGAAGCGGGCCATTTCGCCCTTCCAACGCTCGGCCACGAACTCCATCAATGCGCCTTCGTCCTTGATTTCGAACGTGTCGAAATCGAAGAAGTGCGCCAGGATGGTCTCGGGGTTCATGCCGATGGCCTTCAACAGGATCGACACGGGCATCTTACGGCGGCGGTCGACACGGAAGAACAGAACGTCCTTGGGGTCGAACTCGAAGTCGAGCCACGAACCGCGGTAAGGAATCACGCGGGCCGAGAACAGCAACTTGCCGGAGCTGTGGGTCTTGCCGCGGTCGTGTTCGAAGAACACGCCAGGCGAACGGTGCAACTGGGACACGATAACGCGCTCGGTCCCGTTGATCACGAACGAGCCGGTGCCAGTCATGAGCGGAATCTCGCCCATGTAGACTTCCTGCTCTTTCACTTCCTTGACGGTAGGCTTGCTGACTTCGCGGTCCAGCAGCACCAGGCGCACCTTGGCGCGCAACGGCGACGCATAGGTCAGGCCGCGCTGCTGACATTCCTTGACGTCGAACACCGGTTCGCCCAGCACATAGCTGACGAACTCCAAGCGTGCCATCCCGTTATGGCTGGAAATGGGGAAAATGGAGGAAAAGGCCGCTTGCAGACCATCACTATTGCGTTCCGACGGGCTGGTGTCGGCCTGCAAGAAAGTGAGGTAAGACTGAAGCTGAGTTGCCAAAAGGAAGGGAACTTGCTGAACATCTTCACGCTTGGCAAAGCTTTTGCGGATGCGCTTTTTTTCGGTGTACGAGTAAGGCATGAGCACTCCGACTCGAGGTTACAG
>Ga0228674_1000340_pt1 | contig 34242 bp, 26 predicted proteins | sample 1D_rmetaG_FD_189054 | JGI IMG/M metagenome (GOLD analysis project Ga0228674, IMG submission 189054) | Seawater microbial communities from Monterey Bay, California, United States - 1D_r | ecosystem: Environmental > Aquatic > Marine > Coastal | place: USA: California | collected 2016-09-26
GCCTGGCGGTGCCCCGACCGCCGAAGGCCAGCACCCTGTTCGCACCGGACTGGACCTTCAGCACCGTCAAGGACCAGGCCGCCGCGCTGCGCTGGTCGTTCGACATCAACCACCACCTGCAGGCGCATGCCAGTTACGGGCACGGCCACACCGATTTCGACTCCATCGCCAGCGCCACCACGCTGATCACCAACACAGCCGGCGACTTCCGCAACAACTTCGCCCACCAGCGCTTCATCTACAGCAAGGACACCGCCGAAGCCGGCCTCTCGGCACGGTTCCGCACCGGTGCAGTCGATCATGCACTGGCGATCAGTGCGGCGTGGTACCAGCACGACCAGAAATTCGGCTTCAAGCGCAACCTGCTGGCCAGGGATTGGGTGACCAACATCTACAACCCGCAGTGGGGCCCGGCCATTGATCGAAGCTTCAGTGATGCCTCGCTGCCGAAGACCGCGGAAGTGCGCACCACCAGCGTGGGCATCGCCGATACGCTGTCCTTCATCGATGATCGCGTACAGCTGACCCTGGGCATCCGTCACCAGACCGTACTCAGCGATACCTTCGATGGCAGCACCGGCAAGCGCACTGCACGCTACGACGCCAGCGCCAATACTCCGGCCGGTGCACTGCTGTTCAAGGCCAACGATCGCCTGTCGCTGTATGCCAACTACATCGAAGGCCTGAGCCAGGGCAGCACCGCCCCGGCCACCGCCGCCAACGCTGGCGACGTGTTCCCGCCGTACAAGACGCGCCAGCGCGAGGTCGGTGCCAAGGTTGACTTCGGTCGCCTGGCCAGTGTGCTGAGCGTGTACGAGATCGAGAAGCCCGGCGCCTACACCGACCCGGCCACCAACGTGTTCTCGTCCGGCGGCCAGCAACGCAACCGTGGCGTGGAATGGACCGTGTTCGGCCAGGCCACCGAACAGCTGCGCGTGCTCGGCGGCATCGGCTGGCTGCAGCCGAAGCTGACCCGCACCCAGGGCGGCATCAACCAGGGCCGCCTGGCCACCGCCACCCCGCAGTGGCAGGGCAAACTGGGCGTGGAATGGGATGTGCCCGCCGTGGCCGGCCTCACCCTCACCGGCAATGCAGTCAGCCTGTCCAAGGGCTACATCAACGCAGACAACAGCCAGTGGGTGGCGGGCCGCACCGTGTTCGACCTCGGCGCCCGCTATGCACTGCAGGCCGCCGGTCACCCGCTGGTGCTGCGTGCCAGCGTGCAGAACCTCACCAACAAGGCGTACTGGGCCGGCAGCCTCGGCTCCGGGCTGGGCACGCCGCGCACCGCGCTGCTGTCGGCCACCGTCGATTTCTGATGCCTGATACACGGGCGCCCCGCCATCGCGCAGGGCGCCCCGGAGAACTGATGTGAGCGTTTCCCGTACCGCTTCCGTGCTGGCCTGGCTGCCGCTGGTCTCACGCATCCTCGCCGCGCTGTTCGGTGGCTACGCCTTGGCGGCCCTGTGCAGCATCGCCGCACTGGCGCTGCCCATCGATGGCCGCCAAGCCGTGTTCACCGGCATGCTTGCCGGCTTCCTGCTGCATGCCGGCGCCGTGGTCTGGGTATTCGCAGTGCGCTCGGCATGGCGTGCGTGGCTGGGCCTGGTCATCGCCGCGCTGCCGCTGTGCTTGATCGCACAAACGGTTGGCGACGGAGGCGGGGCATGAGCCAGGTCGATCGCTCCCCGAAGCCACGCGGTATCCGCCAGACCATGTCCGACCTGCATATCTGGGTGGGGCTGCTGGCCGGCTGGATCCTGTACGCGATGTTCCTCACCGGCACCGCCAGCTACTTCCGCGACGAGCTCTCGCGCTACACCCGGCCGGAAATCGCCACACCGTCTACGTTGCCGGACGCGGCTGCGGTCGCGCAGCGTACCGTCACGGCGATCATGGCCGACACGCCTGCGGCCAGCCAGATCAACCTCAGCCTGCCCAGCCAGCGCATGCCATGGGTGTCGGCGATGTGGGCCAGCCCGGGCGGACGTGGCCGCCACGGTTTCGACTCGGGCCTGTTCGATGCCAGCACCGGTGCACCGCTGCAGGCCCGCGATACGGGTGGCGGCGACTTCTTCTACGCCTTCCACTTCAACCTGCACTACATGCCGGCCATGTGGGGCCGCTGGATCGTCGGCCTGTGTGCGATGTTCATGCTGGTGGCCATCGTCAGCGGCGTGATCACCCACAAGAAGATCTTCGCCGACTTCTTCACCTTCCGCTGGGGCAAGGGCCAGCGCTCGTGGCTGGACGGTCACGCCGCGGTCTCGGTGCTCGGGCTGCCCTTCCATTTCATGATCACCTGGAGCGGGCTGGTGATGCTGGCGGTGCTGTACATGCCGTGGGGCCTGGCCAAACTGCCGGACAAACGACAGCAGGCCGAAGTGATCAGCGAGATGCGCCTGTTCCTGCCGCCGCAGAAGGCAGCAGGCCACCCTGCTCCGCTCACCCACGTCGGTGCGCTGGTGCAACAGGCCGAGCAGCGCTGGGGCACTGGCGCTGCAGGCAGCGTGCAGGTGCAGAATCCCGGCGACGAGAACGCACGCGTGGCCGTGGTGCGCGCGCAGTCCAGCCGTGTTTCCACCACCCCGAACTACCTGCTGTTCGACGGCAGCGATGGGCAGCTGCTGCAGATCAAGGAACACTCAGGCGTCGCCGCCGATACCCAGGGCGTGCTGTATGGCCTGCACCTGGGCCGCTTCGCCGATGCCGCCCTGCGCTGGCTGTACTTCATCGTCAGCCTGGCCGGCACCGCCATGGTCGGCACCGGGCTGGTCCTGTGGACGGTCAAGCGACGCGCGCAGCTGCCCGATCCGCAACGGCCCTACTTCGGTTTCCGCCTGGTCGAGCGGCTTAACATCGCCACCGTCGCCGGCCTGTCGGTGGCGATGGCCGCCTACCTGTGGGCCAACCGCCTGCTGCCCGTCACCATGGACAGCCGCGCGGCCTGGGAGGTGCATCTGTTCTTCCTGGCCTGGGCGGCCATGTTCGTGCACGCCACGCTGCGTACACCGAAGCGCGCATGGATCGAGCAGTTCCTGCTGGCGGCACTGCTGCTGGCGCTGTTGCCAGTACTGACTGCGATGACCACCTCGCACCCACTGTGGCACGCGCTGGCGATGGGCGATTGGGCGTTTGCCGGGACCGACCTGACCCTGCTGGCATTGGCCGCCCTGCACTCGTTACTGGCTTGGCGCACCTGGCGGCATGCGCCAAAGGCGAAGCGCGCACGGCCGTCTGCAGCGTCACGCAATGCGGTACCGGAGGCCGGCGCATGATCCACCTCATTCTCTTCGTGTTGTCAGTAGCGGCGTTCGCCTGCCTTGCGCTTTCGATGGAACGCCATCAGCGGGACGTGGTGCGTCGGGTGCTGAGCGCGCAAGCGACCCAGCAGCTGCGGGCCATGGGGTGGGCGCTGCTGGTGTTCAGCACCGTATTCGCGATGCGCGGTCTGGGGGTGGGATCTGGTCTGGCCGCACTATCCGGCCACACCAGCGTGGCCGCCGGCGTAGTGGTGTTGGCGATGATGGCGCATGCACGACGGCATCGGTAGGTGCCCACCAGGCTAGTTTGGCATTGCTTCGGTAGGTGCCCACCTTGGTGGGCACGAATGCCCGGACGCTACAGGAACGCAGCCATGCGCTGCAGCTCATCGTCCAGCGCGCCCCGAAACACCTTGTCGCGGGCCAGCGACCTGCCGGCATAGCCCACGCTCGATGCCAGTTCACCGTCGCGTACGCTGAGATTGGCCCAGCCCACCACCTGGTCATGCCACAGCACCGGCAGTGCGTAGTAGCCATACTGGCGCTTCGGCGCAGGCGTATAGGCTTCGAACTTGTAGACCCACTGCCACAGCAGCTCGAAGCGGCGGCGGTCCCACACTACCGGGTCGAACGGCGCCAGCAGGCGCACCTGGTCGTCCGGCGCATGCCGGCGCGAGCGCGGATTCTCATCTGCCGGCCAGTACCAGGTGGTGCCCTCCAGCGTGCAGCTGGCCAACTGCTGCCTGGCCAGCGCCAAAGCCTTGCGGGTCTGCTCGGCCAGATGCGGTGCGCCATAGCCCAGCAGGCGCACCAGGTAGGTCAGGCTGGCCGAAGGCAACGGCGCGTACTTGCGTACCACCAGATCGATCAGGGCGGCAGCGCGTTCGATCTGCGCCTGTTCGCTGGCATCGGCTTCGGCGTGGTCGGCCACCGCATAGATGCGCGTGCCGCTGTCACGCCGCTGCACGCGCAGCAGGCCGCGGTAGTGCATGCCATCGAGCAGATGGGTGCTGGCATTGCTGGTGCCGCCCCAGTAGTTGGTCACCCGGCCGTGCGCGAAGGCCTGGTCGACCTCACGCGGATGCACGCTGCCGCGCTCGCGCACGAAGGCCAGCACGTCCGCCGCGCGGCGCTGGGTTTCGGCGTCCCATGCGCGCCTGGACACGCGGGGATGCATCAGCGCCAGGTGCTCGCGCGGCAGGAAGCCATAGTTCACCAGGCAATCCTCTTCCACCGGCAGGCGCGCATAGCGCCGCTCCAGATCCCCTGCGCGATAGTCCTTCACCCGATGGCGCAGGGTCAGATCCTGCGCGCGTGCCGGCGCACGGATCGGGTCGGCCTGCACGAATCCCAGGCGGCGGATCGCGCTCAGCAGCGTGGTGGGTTTGAACAGCGTACGCGCCACCGCGTAGCGGCGCAGATCATCGAGGGTGGGCGTGGCAGGCATGGTCGCATTGTAGATCCCCGCCATGCGTGGATGGGGCCGTGGCGAACCGTGCAATGGCGTCCACGCATGACTCGGATCTAGCGAAGCTGCAGCACTTCCAGCGAACCGATCACCAGCGCACGCATGCCCTGCTTGAACTCGGTGATCACCTGCCCCTCTTCGTCATCGGCAATCGCGTAGATCGTGTCGGCACCGGCAATGCAGTAGAACGCGATGGTGGCCAGCAGCCAGCGCGCCTTGTCCAGCGGCAGGCCGAATACTTCGGCCACATGCGCCTGGTGCGAGGCGATCTTGTCCAGCATCGGCGCGGTCGCCACCGAGCGCCGCAGCAGGTACGGCGGCAGCCCGGGGTGCGCCTTCACCACCTCGCACAGCGACGCCACGAAACCCATCAGATAGGCCTCCAGCCCGCCCGGCGCGTCGGCCGAGGCGCGCGGAATCTGCCAGCGCTGGAACACGGTATCGGCCACCAGCCGCTTCAGCGCTTCCAGGTTGGCGACGCGCTTGTAGAGCGCGGCCTGGCTCACCGCCAGTTCGGCGGCCACGTTGGCCATGGTCAGGTTCGGCAGGCCCAGCTTGATGCCGATGTCGGCCAGGCGATCGGGGGTGATGGTCGGCGGGCGGCCACGGGCCGGCGCCGGGATCTCGGTGTGCATGTTCATACCGTAGTGAGCGTGCCAGCAAATGGACCCTCTTGTCCGCACCCAGCAAATTAGTTTACTTTACTCAACTAATTCGGAATGCGTCTGGTTCGCAATCACGACGCACGCCGGAATCGAGCCCGTCGCTCACTTCCCGCCAGGTCCCCACCCAGCCGACAACCCTGCGCTGCGCCCTCTCCCCGTGCTTGCCGATGGCAGCGCGCCAGGCGCGTTCGCACCTGCGATTCACAGGAATCTGGCATGACCGTGCAGTTCGTTCGCTCTTCGATCCTTCGTCCGGCCCGGGGTTGTTCCCGCGTGCCGATGCATCCGCTGGGCGCGGCCCGGCGCTACCGGGTGTCGGCGCTGGCGCTGGGCCTGCTGGCCTCGTTCGCTGCGCTGGCCGACTCGGCGCCGTCCACCCTGCCGTCGGTGCAGGTGCAGGAGCAGCGCCGGGTGACCGGCGATTATGCCGGCGGCCAGGTCGCCTCCGGCAACCGCGTCGGCCTGCTCGGCGACAAGGACTTCATGGACACGCCGTTCAGCACCGTCAGTTATACCGAGGCCTTCATCCGCGACCGCCAGGCCAGGGACCTGAGCGACGTCATCGCGGCGACCGACCCCACGGTGTTCAGCAACGGTGTGACCGGTTCGTGGAGCGAGAACTATTCGATCCGCGGTTTTGCCTCCAGCATCAGCGACACCACCTTCAACGGGCTCAGCGGCATGGCGCCGTACTATCGCACCTCGCCGGAGATGTTCGAGCGCATCGAGGTGCTGAAGGGCCCATCCGCATTGCTCAACGGCATGCCGCCGGGCGGTTCGGTCGGTGGCAGCGTCAATCTGGTGCCCAAGCGCGCGGGCGAGCAGCCGCTGCTGCGGGTCAGCGCCAACTTCGCCTCCGATGCGCAGTTCGGTACGCACGTCGATCTCGGCCGCCGGCTGGGCGCCGACAAGCAGTTCGGCATCCGCTTCAACGGTGCTTACCGTGATGGCGATGGCGCCGTGGGCAAGCAGAGCAAGGAGGTGCAGCTGGGCGCGCTGGCACTGGACTGGCGCGGCGAGCGCGCGCGCCTCTCCGCCGATCTGTACAGCGCCGACGACCGCGTCGATGGCCCGGCCCGTGGTGTTGGCCTGGCGCCGGGTGTGGCCATTCCGCGGCCGCCGCGCGGCGATACCCTGATCAACCCGGACTGGGCCTACGTCGACAGCCGTGACAAGGGCGCGATGCTGCGCGGCGAGCTGGACATCAACGACAACCTGATGGCCTACCTGGCCTATGGCACCAGCAAGACCGACTACCGCTACAACGGTTCGATCAGCGCGCAGGTGCTGAACCCGGCCGGCGACTTCATCACGGTGATCGGCCAACTCGCGTTCGATATCAAGAAACAGTCCGGTGATGCCGGCCTGCGCGGCCGCTTCCACACCGGCAGCGTCGGCCACCAGTGGGCTGCCAACGTGACCCACTACCAGCACACCCAGAACGACTACGGCCGCCGCAGCGTGCCTGGCTGGGACTGGACCACCAACCTGTACCACCCGGTGTGGGGCCCGGCGGCGCCGTTCGTGGCACCGCACATCTCGCATACCGAGCTGAAGCTGGACAGCATCGGCTTCGCCGATACGCTGTCCTTCGCCGATGACCGCGTGCAGCTGACCGTGGGCGTGCGCCGCCAGCAGGTGCTGAGCGAAACCTTCAGCGTGGCCACCGGCGCGCGCACCTCGCGCTACGACGAGAGTGCCACCACCCCGGCCTTCGCACTGCTGTTGAAGGCCACCGACACGGTTTCGCTCTACACCAACTACATCGAGGGCCTGAGCCAGGGCGCCACCGCGCCGATGACCGCCGCCAATGCCGGCGATGTGTTCGCGCCGTTCCGCACCAAGCAGAAAGAGCTGGGCCTGAAGCTGGACCTCGGCCGCTTCGCGCACACCTTTGCCGTGTATGAGATCAAGCGACCGAGCAGCTACACCGACCCGGTCACGAATATCTTCTCGTTCGGTGGCGAGCAGCGGAACCGGGGCGTGGAATGGGGCTTCTTCGGCGCACCGCTGGATGGCCTGCGCCTGATGGGTGGCGTGGCCTACGTGCAGCCCACGCTGACCCGCACCGCAGGCGGCGTGAATGAAGGCCGCATCGCTACTGCGGTGGCACAGCGCCAGGCCAAGCTGGGCGTGGAATGGGATGTGCCGGCGCTGGAGGGCTTGACCCTGACCGGCAATGCCACTGCGATGTCGAAGCAGTACATCAGTGCCGACAACCTCCTGTCGGTGCCGGGGCGTACGTTGTTCGACGTGGGGGCGCGCTACAGCACCACGCTGGCCGGCCGCCCGCTGGCATTGCGGGCCAGCGTGAACAACGTGACCAACAAGGCGTACTGGGGCATGCCGTTGTTGTCGAGCCTGGCGTTGGGCGCGCCGAGAACGGTGCTGTTGTCGGCGACGATGGATTTCTGAAAGGCATCCACGCATGGCGTGGATTTACGGTGGAGCCGAGCATGGCTCGGCTCTACCCTCAGAACTGGTACTGCAGGCCCAGCGTGGCTGACCCCAGGCTCAGGTCGCCGCGAACCGGCCCGGCGTGGTAACTGCCCTGCGACAAACTGTCGATATCCAGGCGGACCGCCATGGCATTGGTGATGCGGTAGCGCGCGCCCAGCCCCAGGCCCAGATGCATGTGATTCATCGCTACCGTGTACGGCTTCTGCACACCCTCGCTCCAGCGATTGCGCTCGATGCCGGCCGACAGCTTGCCGAACAGTTCGAACGAATCGCCCAGCGGCACGATGCCCAGTACCGAACCCTGGGTGCCGTAGCTGCGCACGCCACCCAGGCTGCCGAGGTTCACCTTTCCCAGCGTGGTGTGCGCGTTGGCCTCTACCGCCACGTGGCGGCTCCAGCGGTAGCCGATGCCAGCGCGCACGCTGGGCGCGGTGCCATTGCGCTCTACGCGCGCACCGGCCGCGGACACCTCGGCTTCGACGGTGGCCACCCCCAGGCTCCCGAATCGGTACAACCCTTGATGATCGGTCGCACTGGCGATGGCCGGCATACCGGTTGCGGCCAGGAGGACAAGGGTGGAAATCAGCGGGTTCGTACTGCTCATCGGGTGCGGCACTCTTGCGGGAAAGTGCCACTGTCGGCGGTGAGCGCGGTCGAAGGCGTCGGACGATGACGAATCATGGGGCCGGCAAGAGCATCCACGCGTGGCGTGGATCTACTGCAGAGTCGAGCATGGCTCGACTTTGCAGAGGGGCCTGCTGCGCTAGCCGGGCTGCAGGCGCACGATGGCGTAGTTGGTCAGTGCCAAGGCGGCCAGCTTCAGGCCTTCCATCACGCGGTCGCCCACGTAGTGTTCCGGGCCGCCGTTCTGGCGGGCGCGCTCGGCCGCCAGCAGCAGCTCCTGCACGATGCGCAGGCCGCCCAGGGCACCGTCAGTGTCGGCCAGCGCCAGACGACGGCCGGGCAGCTGATGGCGTTCGGGCCAGGGCTGGCCGTCGGCGGCGGCGCCGCAGCCGATCTGGTCCAGCAGCACGATCAGGTTGAAAGGGTCTGGCGGTGCGGCGCTCTCGTCTTCGGCATTGGCCGGGGCGTAGTGCGCGCGCAGCTTGGGTACATCCGATGCGTTCATGGCAGGTCTCCGTGCAAGGCAAACGGCACCACCGCCCTTAACAATGAAGGCGGCGGACGGTACGTGTGTGGAAACCGGTAGTTGTGTGTCACGACCCGGTGGGTGTGCCTGCGCACACCCCACGCACCGCCCGCCATGGAACGCGGACGGAATGCCAGCCGACGCCGCACGAGGCGACGCCGGCTGGCAAGCGCAAACAACACACAACTAGCGGGTTTCCACACCCGGCCACCCTTTTTCGGTGGCACTCCATCATGTGCATGCCCGGGTGGCTGAAGCCAAGCATCCGGTGCATCAGGAGAGTGAGCTCACGCAGCGCGGGCATTGTCGCATATCGACAATGTGGCTGTAGATTCAGGCGCTTACCGTGACCTTCGGGACAGAGGCGACAACGCCGCTTGCAGGGGCATTTGTTCGATCGGATACATCATTCGAGTCAGGTAGTGAGTTGATGGCGACACCTTCGTGTCGCCTTGCAGGAATTCAGTAGTAGTCCAGCCGGATCTTCAGACTGCCGTTCGCATCGCCAGCCGTCACCTCGCCCGTGCGCACATAGCGCACCGACATGCGTTCGGTCACATTCCGGGTTCCCAGGCGATAGGGGCTGTTGAACTTTACTGGCGTTCCCTCACTGCTGCCGTTCACCCCCCGGCGCACTTCCAGCCCAATACCCTTGGCGCCACCGGTCACTGCAAATGTCCCTGCATTGGCATCGATGATGCCGTCGGCGCTGTAGCGCACCTCCGCCGAACTCACGCTGTCGTTGCAGCTGTAGCCCCAGCTGAAACCGTGCGCAGGCCCCCTGTCGCCCACATTGCGCAACTGCGAGGTGTGCAGCCGCCCCAGATCCACAGATCGTGGGTATGAGGTAATGCTGCAGCTTGGTGGCGGAGGCGGAACGTACGGGTTCAGCATGTCGATGGTTGCCGTGACCAGCGCGCTTCCGCTCCCATCATGCGAACCCGTATAGCCGAAGATCGCTCCACCTTGCAGCACTCCGCCCCCAGGCGCTTCAGTCAGCGCGATATAGCGATACTGCACCTCGATGGCCAGGCGCCCCGTTCCAGTGGGAACGGGAAAACGGATACCCGAGCTGAGTGAAGTGATGTCCAGAAATGGCTTATCACCAATCGCCACGCGATACTGCACGCCTGCCCAGTGCAGATTGGTGGCGAAGGTCGTGTACCCATCATCGCTTCCCACCTCAGTCAGATAGGTGTCAACGAGGACATCGACGTTCTGGCCATCGCTGCACCCACTGAAAAGTGTATGAACGCGTCCGTTGGCATCAGTCTGCCATTCTGTCAAAGGCTGATTGCGGCCCTTGAAAACATACTCGGGCGTCACTCGGCCAATAGACAGGCCCGTGCCGGCCCGGCACGCCAATGCGCTGCAATGCGCCCCCAGCAACAGTAGAAGTACCACCAACTTCCACAACCGCAGAACGGACACGGACATCGACCCTGGCCCCAGCACTTGGCTTGTTCACAAGGCTTCTAGCACTTCCTGTGCATCCGGGCAATCAAGGCCCCAGGGGTAGCTCGGTTTCCTGCTCCTTCCCGGCGTCGTTTACCCACACCATCTTCACCTGCTGGGCGACCGAAGGCTTGAACCCCGAAGGCACCTGCACCTTCAGCGTATCGTGAGGGCGCAGCATACCGGCCGAAGGCGAAAGATCGATCACATCTGCGCCCACCTGCAGCCGCACGATGCTCACGTGAAACGCGCTGGCATTGCGGGCCTCCAGATGGCTGACCTCGGGCTGCTGGACCCACCGCCAACTGACGCCACCCGCCGCGGCCTCGGCACTGCCGGGTAGACTCGCCGGCCGCCAGAACAGCTTGATGCGCTGGCGGATGGTGGCCTGCAATTGGTTCTCACCCTGGCCCTTCTGTGGTGCGCCCAGTATGTTCAGCCATACCACCGATTCACGATCGGACGGCAGCCCCTGCGTGCCGATCACCCTGACCACAATATCGCGGTTGGCACCAGCCTCCAAACGCTGTAGTGGCTGGCTGACCATGAAGGGCACCTTCACACTTTCCGGCGCCGCGTCCGCATCCCCCTGGTCGAACCAGGTCTGCACCAGCAGCGGGCCGTCCTCTGAATTCCAGACCCGCAAGGTGGACTGACTCTGCGGGGCTGTCATGATCATCCGCGTGTATTGCAGGGTCAGGCCAGCGTGGGCCGGGGCGGCGGCCAGCATTGCGCTGCCTAGCAGCAGGGGAAACATGATCCTCATGGCGGTGTTCCTGGCCCAATGGTTGCGGAGACATGGCAATGCACAGGTGGGAGAATATCAGCCTTGGGCGAACGACCCCACAGGGCATCCGCATGCATGCGCGCTTCCTTGTCGAACCGGACGCCGGCAGCGCGGCGCGACTCACTGAATCTGCACGCTGCCCAGCGCTATTCCATCACTTGCTTCAATAGTATTCCAGTTTGATCTTCAGCGTTCCGTCGGCGACGCCGGCATTGAGCGGATCTGCTGTGCGGATATAGCGCACGGACATCTGCTCTGTCGCGCCCGCCCTGCCCGGACGAATCTGCGTGCCGAACTTCACTGGCGTTCCGGCATTGGTCGATGTCACGTTGCGGCGAACCTCCATGATCACCCCCCCGGCGCCACCTCGTGGCTTGATCGTTCCTTTGTCCGCCTCGTAGATGTTGTCTGCATCGTAGGTGACCCAGGCATCGGACACTTCAGCGTTGCAGCCGTAGCTCCAGAGAAAGCGCACCGGCGTTGTTGCGTCGCCCTCCTTGCGAAGACGCGTAGCGTGCGCACTGCCCAGCGACACGCTTCGCGGATAGCTGGTGACGCTGCAGCTGGGCGGCGGTGGTGGCACGTACTGGTACAGCTGAATGACCTGAACATTTGCCTGCCCTGTACCGGTTGCGCCATTTGATCCGACGTAGGTGATCGGCACGTGCGGCGACAGAAGAACACCGGTCGGCAGTTGATCCGCGAGCTGCACATATCTCACGTTCAAGGCCATTCCAATGTAAGGGCGCTGGGAAGAAGCGGTGACATTGGCCACAAAGCCCGCAGGATCCAGATCCTCCTGCACGCCCGCCAGTGTGTAGCGATACTGAATGCCAAATCGCCAATCATCCGTCTCATAGGTCGTATAGCCGCCATGCGTGCCGACCGGAACAGCATTCACGGTACCTGTCAGAGTGACTTCTACATTCGGCACGCAAGCGGTCATTACCTCAAGGCTTCCCATGGTGGCCCAACTCGTAATGATCTTCCCTGGCGCGCCGGCATCATAGGTAAGATCAGAAGAGGGCCAGTAAGTGACGGGATTCGCGGTGCAAGCCGAAGCCGCGAATGACACCAGCGGCGACAGCACGAGGGCCAGAGCAAACTGTTTGTGAAAGATGGCAGGAGTCATTTCATTGAATTCCAGTAGGTGAGATCGAGCATTTTTCATGCTCAAGGACCATGCGCGGGCTTCGCTGCACCGCCGGCGAGCACGCGCTCGCTCGGCAGCCCCTCCGCGCAATGCACCTTCAGCAGGCCGTCCTGCGTGTCACTGTTCAGGTCATACAGGATGCGACATTCGTTGCCCTCCGCATCCAGCTTCGCCAGCAGGTGCCCGCTTTCGTCGATGCCACGCACCCACAGGCGATTGCCCTGCCCGACCACGCCCACCACTTCGCCCGTGAGCGTGGTGACATCGGCACCGAAGGGCAGCGGCGCAGCATCTGGACGCTGAACTTCCAGCAGCGCGCTGCGGCCATTCACGGTTGGAACGGTGGCCAGCACCACTGCGCCTGCCGTCGGCACCACATTGACCGAGCCGGACTTCAGCTCGATATCCATCGGCAGGCCCGTCGGATCGACCGCCACTTCATTGCGGCGATAGGCGTTCACATAGGGAACCACCGCGAACCCGCGCTTGTTGGTCTTCACACCACGCAGGTGTGAGATTCCCGCTCCTGGCGCTTCAGGCACGTGCACCAGCGCCACGGTCTCACCCAGCGACTGCGAAAGCACCAGGCCGCCGCCATGCACAATCACCCCGCCACTTGCATTGGCACTGAGCTGGCGGCTGCCACCCCCCTGGTTGAAAGACGCGCCCAAGCTGGCCACGGAAGTTTCGTAGTTCACACCTGCGCCCAGCTCCCGCCGGCCATGCCCTTGGCTGACGTAGGCGTTGTACTGGCCCTGGTGGCCTTCACTGAACTGACCACTGATGCCCGCGCGGTACTGCTGATCGTTGCCATCGCCGCTCACATTGGCGCTCAAGCGCGGGCTGCGCGGCGCGCTGCCCAGCGGCATGCTGATGCTGAGATAGGCGCCCGTGCTCTGGCGCTGGCCGCGCTCGAACAACGACGACTCCAAGGTACGGCGGGCACTGATGCTGTACGACGCCGAGCGCCACTGGCCCGAATAGCCTACCGAGAAGTTGGTGGTACGGCGGCCCTGGCTCCAGTAGTCCACCGTGCTGGCGTTGCCGAACAGCGAGCCTTTGGGCAGCCGATGCGACAAGGTCAGATCCAAGCGGCTGCGCTGGCGGCCAAATGTGGTATCGCCGCCGCCATTTCCCAGCTGCTCCTGAAGACGCGCCGCATCACGCAGGGACAGGAAGCCCTCCGTTGAATAGCGGTAGGCCGCCAGAGAAAAGCTGGTAGCGGTATTGAAGCTGCGGCTGTAGGTCAGGCGATAGGACTGACCACGCGCGCGGCTGCCGACACCCGGCAACTCGCCCGGAAGACGCGCATCCGAGAAGGTGACGTCACCCGAGAAGGCACCGAAGCGCGTGTTGACGGCTGCGCCCAGAAGCGCGGCGGTGTAGTCCTCCGCAACGATGCCACCGCCGTACAACGTCACCTGGCTGCTGACACCGCGACGCAACGTCGCCTCCGCGAAGCGCGGGGCGTCGCTCAGCGAGTTGTCACGCAACGTACCCACGGTCAGGCTGTTGCGCTGCTGGCCCTGTCGCAGCAGCTTCGGAACGGCGGCGTACGGCACGATGAAACGCTCGACGCGGCCATCCGCCTCGATGATTTCGACTTCCAGATCGCCGCTGCTGGAGGTGTTGCGCAGATCGTCGATCTCGAACGGACCCGGCGCGACATTGGTTTCGTGGATCACGTAGCCGCGCTGGCTGACCGTCACGCGTGCGTTGGTCTGGGCCACGCCGCGCACTACCGGCGCATAGCTGCCCATCACCTCCGGCAGCATGCGCGGATCGGACTGCAGGCTGACGCCGGTAAAATTGACCCCGTCGAACAGATCGCCCGCGGTCGCGGCTTCGCCCACGGTCAGCTGCGAGTTCAGGCTGCGGATTTCGCGCTGCGCGTAGCTGCGCGATGCCTGGTAGTGGCTGCCGCCGCTGCCGCCCTGGCTGAAGTAGCCGTCGTGACGCACCCGCCATGCACCCAGATTGAGGCCGGCATTGATCGACGCAGAGGTGCTCTGCTGATGCTGCCCGCGACCCTGGTAGCGGCTGTGGCTGACGTGGTAGTTCAACAGACCCGCATTGACGCCCTTGTCCCACGACGCGGGATCCACCCAGCCATCGCGCGTGCGGACCAGGTACAGCTGCGGAACGGAGACCTCCAGGATCTGCTCACCGGCGTCGAAGCTCATGCTCGCCTCCGGAACATATCGGCTGATCGGCAGGCAGCTACGCTGCTCGGGCAGCGGCAGCAGTTCACCCTCGATCGCATCGGCACGGGCCACATCGAGCTTGCCGGCATCGAGGCCAACAAGATCAAACAGGCCGGGCTCAACGCAGGGCCGAACCTGACCGTGTTCATCGAGCGCAAGCTCGATGTCCAGACGGCCGACCAGGCTGCCATTGAGCAGGATTTCTGCGCTGTACGTGCCCGGCTGGGCGCTGGTCAGGTCGAATCGATTGGGGTCTAGCAGGCCACTGCCAGCACCGTGCAGAAGGCCCATGTCGAACTCGACGTTCGGTGCCGCCAGCGCGGCCATCGGCACCAGGGCAATGAGCATCGCCGCGCTGAGGCGGTGACGACGAAGCTTCAGTGATGAATGATGGCGATGCATGGCGGTTACCCGAAAGTTGGACAAAGGATCCCCGTCGTCCCTTTCGGGGCGTTGGAGACATCACACTGATTGCTGTTGGATGGGTCAGCGCTGCTCTAGCGCTGCTTCGATCCGAGTAAGCCCACCGTGGTCATTGATGATTTCGACTTTCAGCGGCCCGGTAGGCTTGGGTGCTCCATCCGGAAGCGGATGACGCGTGGTCGAGAGCGGTGCGGAGATGATCGACCGCACCCGGGTTCCCCCCACCTCAACCGAACTGATGTTGATGTAGTAAGGCGAATCGTTGACCGTGACCAGCGCCCAGCGTCCGTTCTCCTGGCTCGCGTGCCAGCGCAGGCTGGACGCTGCCTTGATCATGCCCTGGCCATTGAGCCCCTTCGGCCGGTGAATCAGCTTCAGGCGGCTCTGCACGGTGGTCTTCAGCCTGTTCCCTTCCTGCCCTGTGCCCTGCGCGTTCGCCGAGACCTCCAGTGCGTTGAAGAAAAAAAGGCTCTCGCGATCCATCGGCAGCTGCTGGCCGGCGTGCAGGATGCGGACTACCTGAGACTTGTGCCCGTCGATGCGGAACATCGGGGGACGGATGACAAAGGGAGCCTGTGCCGTTGCCGGCATCGAGCGACGATCACCGTCATCGATCCAGGTCTGCACCAGCGAGGGCGTGTCTGCCGTGTTGTTCAAACGCACGCTGACTTCGCGCTGGCCGGCCGGAAAGATGATCCGCGACCCTTCGATCACAACGCTTGCGCTTGCCGGGAACACGCTCGCTGCCAGCACGGCAGCACAGAGAACAGTGGGGCGAAGGAAGCTCATGACGGGATCTCCTGGGAGAGAGGACCGGCACCGCGATGCCGGTCCAGATTCAAACTCAGTTGTAGGCCACAACAATCGGAAGCACAGCCGAGAAGTCACCGGCTTCGATGTCGGCGCCGTCCTTCTCGTAGCGTGCGGTCAGGTCGATGGTGTACTTGCCCGAATTGTCGCCAGCGTCGTCCAGCGTATCGGTCTCGAGGTTCAGGACCTTGCCGTTGTGAGTGATGGCCAGCAGCGCATTCTCGGCGCCGTCCACCGCGGTGTTGGTCAGCTTGCCGCCCTTGTGCGCGGCCGGCAGGAAGGTGATTTCAACACCCGAGGTCGGGCAGGTGCTGCCGATAGCGCCCAACTTCAGCTGGAAGTTCGTGGAGCGGGTGCTTTCGTTGGTGCCGTTGGCGTTATTGGCGGTGATCGTGCGCAGATTGACAGTCGTGTCGGTACCCGTACCTACGGAGATCGAGCAGGTCGCGTCGTTGATGACACCCTTGAATTCAATGTTGGCGTCAGCGGCATTGGCCGAAGCAGCGAGGCCCAGCGACAGCGCAGCGGACAGGGCGATGAGAGTCTTGTTCATGTGGATGAGTTCCATTGATGTGGTTGTTGGTTGCCCTTCAAGCGCGCTTGCGCCGGGCTTGAGCGAAGAGGGCGTCCCCTTCGAGATCAAATGCTACGGAGAGTCCGAATTGCCAGGCATAGGACGACGACTAAATACGTTTATGGCTTGTTTGCCCCGCTGGGCTGGGTAGGACGTCACAGGATTGAACGTGCATCGCATGGCGATGGACGCTGGGACGCTCGCCCGCTAGCGTCGCGCTTGACCGGTGGCCCAGGTCAGCGATGGGCCCGCCGTAGGCACGGCGTCTGCCGAGGATGCGCACAGGCGTTGAAAGCACGCTTGCTGCCGGTGCGGCCATCGGGCTGGGAGCAAGCAGGGCTGTGGAATGGGCGCCCCTCAGCATCACCTACGATGCCGTGCCGGGGCGCCCCTGACTGTCTGACTAGTTCGAATTTTTCACGTCATCTTCACGCGCCGCATCCTGCTGCGCCTGCCAACGCTGGCGCAGCTGCCGGCGTTGCGCCGGGGATGCATACAGATAGGCGTTGAGCAGTTCGGTAAACCGCCGTTGCGCGTGGGGCGTGAGTTGCGAGAAACGGCACATCAAGGCTGCGATGCGTGCATCGAGCGAGCTTGGCACGGCGACTCCTGGGCATGGGTCAATAGGCCCTTCCACCGTATCTGCCGTGTCACACCATTCCATCGGACGATGTCCGATTGCTGCTGGATCAGTCGTCGTCATCGTGATCGACCCGATGCGCGCGCATCGCCTGCGATGCCGACACCATGCCGGTCTGTACGGCGTACTCGAAGATCTCCGCCGGGCGCTGCATGCCCAGCTTGCGCATGGCCGAATGCTTCTGCGTGCTGATGGTCTGCCGGCTGCGCTGCAGCTGCGCGGCGATCTCGGTCTGGCTGAGGCCTTCGGCGATCAAGCGCAGCACCTCGGCTTCGCGCTTGGTCAAGTGGGCCTCACCTCCCTCCGGTCGGCTGGCCAGCTGGCGCTCGACGTCGGCTGACAGATAGCCTTCGCCCTTGCGTGCGGCGCGGATGGCGCTGGCCAGTTCGCTGATGGGGTCTGCCTTGGCGACGATGCAGGCGACACCGGCCTTACGGATGCTGGCCAGCACCTGGGTTCCGCCGACACCGGTGAGCACCACCAGTGGGATTCCGGCAAAGCGGCGGCGCAGGAAACCCAGCAATGCGACGCCGTCGCCGTACTTGCCGCCGGGCATCGAAAAGTCGGTGACCGCGACGTCGACCGGCAACTTGCTCATGGCGTCAACCAATGACGTAGAATCCTCGGCGCCAGCCACCACCGTGATACCCGGCTCGTTGCCGAGTGCTTCGCGCACACCGGCCAGAATGACGGGATGGTCATCGGCGATGACGATGCGGATGTTCATGCTGCTTTCTCCTGGAAATGGTTCGCACCCTTGATGACGACCGGACGCCCGACCCCATGACCCAGCTGTCCATCCGTGTTGCGGTTGCCGACGATCACCCGGTGATACGGCTGGGCGTGCAGAGCGTGCTGGACGAAGCGCCGGCGCTGCACTGCATCGGCGCGGCGCAGGATTCGACCGAGCTGGTGGCGCTGCTGCAGCGCGAGCCCTGCGATGTGCTGGTCACCGACTATGCGATGCCGGGCGGCGCGCATGGCGATGGGCTGGCGCTGCTGGATTACCTGGGCGCGCACTTCCCGCAGCTGCGTATCGTGGTGATGACCGGGCTGGACCAGCCGTCGCTGCTCAACCGGCTGGATGCGCACGGCGTGCATGGCATCGTCAGCAAGGGCGATGATCTGCAGCATGTGCAGTCGGCGGTGATGGCGGCCTATGCCAACCGCCGCTTTCTCTCGCCCAGCGTGGCCGAAATACTGGACCGTCGCGAGCAGCGCCGCGCCACCGCCTTGTCGCCGCGCGAGCAGGAGGTGGTTGAACTGTTCATTGCCGGCCTGAGCGTGGCCGAGATTGCCAGGAAGCTGGACCGCAAGAAGCAGACCGTCAGCACGCAGAAGAACAACGCCATGCGCAAGCTGGGCATCGAGCGCGACGCCGAACTGCTGACCTTCGCTGCCGACCTGGGGCTGAAGCCGCACGGCTGAAGGCAGTTCCCCTGTAAGCCGCGTGCTCACGACGGCTGCTCCAGATCACGCCGGTAGTCATCCAGCCGTGCCTGCAGCGCCGCCTGCAGCGCGTCGAGGGCTTCTTCGTCCACCGGCATCGCATCGCGCAGGTCGCGCTCGATGGCGCCGCACTGCTCGGCCAGGGACCGCTCACCCAGCATCTGCAATGCGCCCTTGAAGGCATGAACGCGCTCCAGCAGGTAGCTGGCATTGCCCTGTGCGCGGGCGTCGGCGATGGACTGCAGATCCTTGTCGCCGGTGTCGACGAAGATCCTGCGGATCGCCGCCGAGACTGTTCGCGGCACCGGTTGGGTGGGCGGCGTGCGTTCAACCTTGCCGGATGACGATTCCCAGCGCGCCAACCCTGCCTCCAGGCGTTCCAGGTTGAGCGGCTTCAGCAGCAGATCATCGATGCCGGCCGCCAGGCAACGCTCGCGCTCACTGGCCAGTGCGGTAGCGGTGATGGCTACGATGGGCAGCGACTGGCCACGCTTGCGCAGCTCGCGCGCCAGCGCATAGCCATCCATCACCGGCATGTTGATGTCGGTCAGTACCGCGCGATAGCGTCCGTCCTGCCACTGAGCCAGGGCTTCCTCGCCGTTCTCGGCGGTGTCCACCGCAAAGCCGATCTCTTCCAGCTGCTGCTGGATCAGCTCGCGGTTCACCGCGTTGTCTTCCACCAGCAACACACGCCCGCGGGCCGCGCTGGCCGCCGGCACCGGCGCGGGGGGGGGCGGCAGGCGCGCGGCCGTCCACGCCTTCGCCGGGCCCCAGTGCCTCAAGCACGGCCTCGCTGGCATAGCTGCTGACCTCGATGCGGTCGCCACGCGTTTCCGCGCTGAGCGGGCCCTGCGCATGGGCATGCACGGTGCGCGTGTAGCCCTGCATCAGCTGCTGCTCTTCGTCGATGCTCCATGCGCGGTGGTCGCCCACGATCAGCAACGCGTCGCCGCCCTCGTCGTCGTTCTGCGGGCGGTCGAGCACCGTGGCGGTCGCGCCCCACGCGACCAGCAGGCGCTCCATCTCGGTGCGCCATTCCGGCGTGCTCGACAGCACCGTCACCCGCCGGCCGCGCAGCGGCTGCGGGGGCGGTGGCTGCAATGCCTGCACCTGCATCGGCAGCAGCAGGGTGAAGCTGCTGCCAACCCCTTCGGTGCTTTCCACCGACACTTGCCCGCCCATGGCCTGGGCGATCTGCAGGCACAGTGCCAGGCCAAGCCCGCTGCCGCCGTAACGGCGCGAAACACTCGCGTCGGCCTGCTGGAACGGCTGGAACAGCTGCGCGGTCTGTTCCGGGCTCATGCCGATGCCGGAGTCGATGACCTGCACGCGCAGTTGCGCTCCCTGCCCTGCTGCGCGGTGTAACTCTGCCCGCAGCAGGATGCGCCCGGACTCGGTGAACTTGACCGCGTTGCCCACCAGGTTGGTGAGGATCTGGCGGATGCGATGGGCATCGCCCACGCAGCGCTGGTCGGCCGCCGCGTCCACGGTGAAGTACAGGCGTACGCCCTTGCGCAGGGCGTCGGGCGCGAACAGCAGCGCCACGCCTTCGATCAGCGGGCGCAACGCGAAGGGCACGGGCTCCACGTCCAGCTGGCCGGCCTCGATCTTGGAGAAATCCAGCACGTCACTGATGATGCGCATCAGCGCGTCGGCCGAGAAGCGGATGCGGTCCAAGCGCTCGCGCTGCCCCGGTTGCAGCGGCGAACGGGCCAGCAGCTCCAGATGGCCCAGCACGCCGTTGAGTGGCGTGCGGATCTCATGGCTCATGGTGGCCACGAAGGCGGACTTGGCCCGGTTGGCCGCCTCGGCGGACTGGCGTGCGGCTTCGGAATCCTCGCGTGCACGGCGCAGGTTGTCTTCCAGTTCCACCTGGGCGGTGACGTCGCGCAGTGCGCAGACCCACACCGGCTGTTCGTAATAGGTGGCCTGCGCCATGCTGATCTGCAGCTGGGTGGCGGTGCCCGATTCGGCGGGCGACCACTGCAGTTCCAGCACTTCATCGATGCTGGCATTGCGGCCCAGTTCGGCAAGGCGCGCATACAGCGGCGGCAGCGTGGCGTCCTCGCCGGCCTCGTGTACGGTCTCGACCAGCTGGCGTGCCGTGTCGTTCTGCAGCAGCGGCTCGCCGTTGCTGCGCGACAGCAGCGCCAGGCCGATCGGCGCGGTACCGATGATGACCCGGCTCAGCGCCTCACTCTCGTACACCCGCGACGCATCGGCCAGCGCCGGGGTGAATACACGCCGGTCGATGCGCTGCAGCAGCCACCACAGCAGCCCGATGATCAGCAGTGCGCTGAGCGCGCGCGCCAGCAGGTACGGCCCCTGGCTGCGCCAGACGTCGGACCAGTCGTAGACGTGGCCGAGCGTCCAGTCCACGCCCGGCAGCCTGCATGCCACCACGAACCGCCCCTGGCTGTACCGCCGCAACGGCTGTGCACCCGCGCGCCCTCCGTTGCCTGGGGGCAGTGTCATCAGCAGGCTCTGTTCCCGGCTGGTCAGGCCACCGGTACTGAGCACGACCTGCCGGTCTGCAGTGGTGACCAGGTAGCGGCCCTGCTCACGCGCCTCCAGCTGGGCCTTGATGGTGCCGATCGATTCGAACACCACACGCCGGAAATAGGGCGTGGTGCCTTCGGCCAGGGTGACCATGCCGACCAGCGACGGCTGGCCGGTGAACGGGTTGATGCCATAGCGCGACAGCAGGCGCCCCTCGCGTGCGGCCTCGCGGATCGGGCCGGGCCGCGGCGGCACCTGGCGGACCTGTGCTTCTTCGTGCAGCAGCCGTGCAAAGGCCTGCTGGCGGGTGGCCACGCCCAGGGTCTGCAAGAGCTGGGCTTCGTCACCGATGTTGGACACTGCCAGCAGCCGCCCCTGCGGCTCGTAGGCATAGACCAGCAGCGGCCCGGAGGCATTCTGCGACGTGATCGAATCGGCGGTGTAGGCCGAGTAGATGTCCACCATGCCCAGGTAGGCGGCCAGCTCCTGTTCCGGCAACGGATTGTTCTTCAGCCCCAGCACCAGCCACGGCACCGCAGTGCGTCCTTCGGCGCGGACCAGCACTTCTTCGCCCTGTGCGTGGAAGCGTCCGGCCAGCGCAGCGCCGGTGGCAATCAACCCCGGGCGCTGGTCGCGCCACAGCACGTCATTGCCGTTGATGGAGGTGGCGTAGGCACGATCACGCTGCAGCAGGTAGTACTCGACCGCCGCACGGGCCTCGTTGAACGAGTGCCGCTCGCGGGCATGGAACTCTTCGACATCGGCGATGGAACTGACGATGGCGGTCAGCAGCACCAGCACGGTGATCAGCGCCCCGCCCCCGAACAGCAGCCGGCGGCGCAGCTGGCGCAGGTCGTCCAGGCGCGTGGCGGCCGAGCGCCTGCCGGGGCCATGCACTGCATCTGAGCCTGCCATGACCGTGATCCTGAGGTGAGTGCCCATGCAATTTATCCGATTGCAGCACGGGCTGTCAGGCTGGGCGCTGGCCCCGGCAGGGCCTGCTGCACGGCCTGGTACAGCGCATTACTGGCGTAGCAGGACACCATGGCTGTCTGCCCGTCCCAGCGCGCCCGCACCGGCCCATCGCGGCTGACCAGCACGCGCGGAATGCCGCGCTCGGCGATGCGCAGCAGCTGGTCCGGCGCCGGCTCGAACAGAACGACGGCGGCCAGGTCGGCAACGGGCGGGGCGCCGTGCTCCAACGGGTTGAGGAACTGCACCTGTGCGCCCCAGTCCTGCAGCCGGCGCCCGAGTTCGTCACGCCATGGCCCGGCCGAGGCCAGCAGGCCGATCGAGTGGCCCTGCAGGGGCACGGCCGGGCGCACGCTGGGTGTGCCCAGCAGCGGCGCCTCGACGATGAAGCGACTGCCGACCCCCTGCGTGCTTTCCACCCAGATGCGACCGCCCATGCACTCACACAGCTGCTGGCACAGCGCCAGGCCCAACCCGGACCCGCCGAAACGCTGCAGGATGCTGGCATCGGCCTGCACGAAAGGCTGGAACAGGCGCGCGCATTCGTCGGCACTGAGGCCAATGCCGGAGTCGGTCACTTCCAGGCGCAGATGGCTGCCGCTCTCGCCACGCAGGCAGGACACGCGCAGCTGCACCCGCCCCGAGGCGGTGAACTTCAGTGCATTGCTGGCCAGGTTGCGCAGCACCCGCTCGATCGTGCCCATCAGCGCGACCACCGCGGTCGGTACACCCGGGTCCACCACGCAATCCAGCTGCAGCCCCTTGGCCTGCGCCACCGGGGCATACAGCAGGGCCACGCGTTCAAGCATCGCCACCGGCGAGAAGCGCTCGGGATGCAGCGTCCACTGCCCCGACTCGATGCGCGACAGGTCCAGCACGTCGGTGATGACATCCATGAGCGCATCGGCCGACTGGCGCAGGCGCAGCACCCGTTCACTGGCCTCGGCCGGCAGCGGTGCGCGGCCCAGCAGTTCCAGATGACCGATGATGCCGTGCAGCGGCGTGCGCAGTTCGTGGCTCATTGCCGCCACGAAATTCGACTTGGCATGGCTGCCGGCCTCGGCCTCGGCCCAACGCCCCTGCTCGTGCTGGACTGCACGCACATGGTCGCTGATGTCTTCCACGATCAGCAGCACGCTGCCCGGCCAGCTTCCATTGCCGCAGTACAGATGCGTGCGGTGGTACAGGCGCTGGCCGTGGTCGAGCACGCGCGGCAGATCGTCGCTGAGGGTCACCGGGCCATTGCCGAGGTCAGCCGTGGTGACTGCTGCACGCAGCTGCCGGATCAAGCGCGCCCCGGTGGCCCGGTCCATGTCCTGCAACGGGCCATTCCAGTCCTGGATGTCGCCGGTGGCCGCGTCCATCAATGCCACGCCCACCGGAACATGTTCCAGCAACAAACGCAGGCGCCGATCACGGGCATAGATGGCCTTCACCTGGCGCAGCGCCGGCGAGTACATGCGCCGGTGCAGCCACAGCAACAGCCCCCACAGCAGCACCAGCCCGCCCAGCAGCATCGCCGCACTGCTCAGCAGCATCGGGGTGATGCTGCGCAGGATGTCGGCCCAACAGTAGGTTTCCACCAGCGTCCACGGCGTGCCGTCCACCGCCAGTGCAAGGGTGAAGCGGCCATTGTGGTAACGCGCACGGGTGGCATCGCCGAGCAGGATCCAGTCGCGATCCACGCCGGGACCATGGCGTGCCGCCGCCGGCTGGTTGGCGCTCAACAGGCGCAGGCCGTCACGATCAAGCAGCGAAAGATAGCCCTGACTGTTGCGGGCCAGCAGAGTCTGCAGGCCGGCAACCGGCTCATAGGCGACGAAGGTGGCGAACGGGCGACCGGCCTCGCTGGCCTGGAACACTGAAACCAGCGATGCCTCGCCACTGATCGGATGACGGCCGAAGGACCGCCGCGGCTGATTGCTGCTGGCGACGCTTTCCAGCAACGGCATCTGGTCGACGCTGGACGCGGGTGCCAGCAGGTGCGCTGGCGCCCGCAGATGTTCAAACACCTCGGCACGCGAGGTGACCGCCAGTGCCTCGCGCAGGCTGCGCTCGGTCAGGCCCTTGTCCAGCGACAGATACTGGCCGCTGGGGTCGAAAAAGTACGACACGCTGGCCGGTTCGCCGTCGTTCGGCGTGCTGGTCAGCCGCTGGATCAGCGACACCGCCGCACTCAGCTCCAGGTAGCGTTCCAGCGTTCGCGGCGCCCACGCGGCAGTGGCCAGGCCCAGTGCCATCTGCGGCTTGCTGCCGTCGTCGGCCACCACCACCAGGCGCTGGTCGCCCTGCAGGTAGGCGGCGCGCAGCGCCTCCGGGCTGTACTGGCCCAGCTGGATGTTCCGGCCCCAGGCGTACTCGGCCATGTTGGCCAGCCGTGCATAGCTGGCGTCCTGCCGGCCCAGCTGGATCTGCAGCGCATTGTGGGCGCGGCGGAATTCGGCGATGCGGCGTGCTTCATAACTGTTCACCTGCACCACGATGAGGGTGACCAGCACGCTGATCGACAACAGGCTGAGCACTGCGCCACAGGCCAGCATCAGGCGCCGCGGATAGCGCTTGAGCGCCAGCAGCTCGCCTGCAGCAGCCGCGCCCGCCTTGGTGCGGGTACGCAGACGGCGCAAGGTATCTGCAATGGAAGGAGGGGTGGACGTCATGGCGGTCGTATCCCGAAACGCCTGATGAGGGCTGGGTGAACAGCATGGAAGCTGCGGCCCGGCGCAGATGTAGGACGATGTCCAAAAACCGCTGCATGAATGACGCATTCACCCGCCATCGAGATTTCGAACTTGTCCGCTATATCGCGGCCTCCCAGCCCGCCATCCTGCCCCCGATCCAGAACGGGAGTGCGGCCATGCAGGGGCGGAGGATGCGAGAGCGCCTATGGGTGCTGAAGCTGATGCTGGGCCATGCCTGCCGGCGCGCCGGCCTGCGGCTTGGCGTGCTGGCATCACCTCTGTTGCCCGGGTGGCTGCATTCCTGGCTTGCCGAACAGGCCTTCGCCTGGCTGGGCCCGACGCTGCTGGCGGGCCGGTTCAATCGCCTGCGCGCACGCGTATACGCATCAGGGTGCACGCAGGCGGAGGCGACCCGATGGACAGCGCGTGCGCTGGCCCGCGCCTGGCTGCGACGGGTGCGCTGGCACCGCCTGTTATCGCTCCCGCACGCTGAACTGCAACGCCACCTGCGATCGATGACCTGGCACGACCCGCAGGGCCTGTGGCCCGCTTCCGCCGGCCGTCGCGGCGTGGTCTGCGTGCTGCCAAGCGGCGACGCCGAGCTTGGGCTGGCCGCAGCATTGGATCGCCCGGGCGCACCGGCCCATTATTTCGTGCGCTGCCCTCATCACGAGCAGTCGCGCGCGTACCGCACGCTGCTGGCGCTGCAGCGCGTGGGGCACCGGTTGGACGTGGATCGCGATGGAACGCGCGGCATGGCGTGGCGCCAGCTGCGGCGCGGGGCCAAGGTCTTTACGCTGCTGACCATGAATGACGTGGCCGCCAGCGACGTCGTGCCGGCGCCGCTGCGTCTTGCGCGCCTGGCCGGCGTACCGGTACTGCTGCTGGGGCACCGTTGCGACGGGGTCGGCGCCGGCACGCTGCACGTTGTGGGCGAGTATGCCGGCGCGGCACTGGATACCGGGTCCCCCCGGCTGCTTGAATCCGCCCGCCGCTTCCTTCGTGCATCGCCCCATGACTGCCACGCCGCGGCTGCCTGAACGCCGAAGGCCATCGTGCGATCAGGTGCGACAAGCTGCGTACCAGCTACCACGGTGGGAGGTATGCTGGCAGGCCCTGCTTGTGAGACACCCGTCATGCGTACCCTGTACCCGGCCATCGAGCCCTACCACCAGTTCACCCTGGCGGTGAGCGATCTGCACACCCTGCACATCGAGGAGTGCGGCACGCCGGACGGAATACCGGTGGTGTACCTGCACGGCGGGCCGGGCGCCGGCATTTCGCCGACCCATCGCCGCTTCTTCGACCCGGCGCGCTACCGCATCGTGCTGATCGACCAGCGTGGCAGCGGGCGCTCCACGCCGTTCGGCGAGCTGCGCGACAACACCACGCAGGCGCTGGTGGCCGACATCGAGAAGGTGCGTGAGCATCTGGGCATCGAACGCTGGCTGGTCTACGGCGGCTCCTGGGGCTCGACGCTGTCGTTGGCCTATGCGCAGGCGCATCCCGCGCGTGCGACCGGCCTGATCGTGCGCGGCGTGTTCCTCGGCCGCGAAATCGAAAACCGCTGGTTCGCAGAGGCCAGCGGCGGTGCGCGCTGGATCTTCCCCGAACGCTGGGACCGCTACGAGGCCTATATTCCGGAGGGCGAGCGCGCCGACATGATCGCGGCCTATTGGACACGCCTGGACAGCGCCGATGAAGCCACCCGCATCGAAGCGGCACAGGCGTGGCTGGGCTGGGAAGACAACGCCGCCACCCTGCAGCACGATGTGGATGCCGTATCCACCGATGATCCGCTGGACACGCTGGCGAAGGCGCGCATCGAGGCGCACTACTTCCGTAATGGCATCTTCCTTGAAGCCAACCAGCTGCTGCGCGATATCGACCGCATCCGCCACCTGCCCGGCGTGATCGTGCAGGGCCGCTACGACATTATCTGCCCGCCGCGCAGCGCCTGGGATCTGGCCAAGGCATGGCCGGAAGCGCGGCTGGAAATGGTGACCTCGGGCCACAGTGCCAACGAACTGGCCACGGTTGACGCGCTGGTACGTGCCACGGATGCGTTTGCCGACCAGTTCGGCCAGTGCAGCTGAGCTGCCGCCTCAGCAGGCGACCGTGAACCCCACCGTGGTCAGCCCCTCGTGGCTGGCCACGAACACGTCGCCACCATGCAGCATGGCGATGGCCTTGACGATCGACAGCCCAAGGCCGTGATGGCGTTCGCCCCGGTACTCACGGGCCTGGTCCACGCGGTAGAAGCGCTCGAACAGCAGCGGCAGGTGCTCGGCGGCGATGCCCGCACCCTCGTTCATCACCGCGATGCGCGCGCCCTCGCCTTCGGCCTGCAGCTGCACGCGCACCTCGCTTCCCGGCCGCGCATGCTGCACGGCGTTGTGCAGCAGGTTGGTCAATGCCCGCCGGAACAGCGAGGGATCGATGCGGGCGGTGGCGTCACCCTCGATGTGCAGGGTCAGCCCGGCATCCTCGAACAACAGCTCGAGGAAATCGCCTGCAGCCGCCACTTCCTCGGCCAGCGCAACCTGACGGGTCTCCATGGCGATGTCACCCTGCCCGGCACGCGACAGGAACAGCATGTCGTTGACGATGGCACGCAGCCGCTCCAGCTCTTCCAGGTTGGACTGCATCACCTCCTGCAGTTCGGCGTTGTCGCGCGGCCGTGACAACGCCACCTGGGTCTGGCCCATCAGGTTGGCCAGCGGCGTGCGCAGTTCGTGGGCGACGTCGGCGTTGAAGCCATCCAGGCGGGTGTAGGCCGCTTCCAGCCGGTCCAGTGCGCCATTGAACGCGCCGGTCAGGTGGCCCAGTTCCGCAGGCAGGCCATCGGCCGCGAGGCGTTGCGACAGCCGTTGTGGACTGAGCGAGCGCGCCTCGTTCGAAAGCGCGCGCAGCGGTGCCAGCCCCAGGCGCGCGATCCAGTAGCCAAGCCCGGCCACCAGTAGCACGCCCAGCGCACCGGCGATCAACAGCGCCCACGCAAAGCGCTGCAATGCGTGGGTGTAGGGCTCCGAATCGATGCCGATCCAAAGATCCACGGCCGGCCGCACCCCCTTGCCGGGCACGTGCTCGTAGAGGGTGCGCAATGGGTGCTCGCCTGCCCGCTGCAACGTCCCCATCCCCGCATCGCCCTTGGCCGGTGGCCGCACCGAAGGACGCTCCGCCCCGATGCGGAAGGTCGGGTCATCACTCCAGGCCCAGACCAGCGTGTCGCGGTCGCCGGAGATCAGGTTGCCGACCTTGTCGCGCACCTTGCTCCAGCGTTCGCGGGTATCGCACATCGCCACGCTGCCGCTGACCGCGTGCAGCTTGGTCTGCAGCTCGGCATGCTGGTAGCGCACCACCTGCCGCTCCAGCACGCCGTATACGCCGATGCCCAGCAGGGTGAACACCAGCAGCGCAGCCAGCGCGAACATCGCCGACAGGCGCTGCGCAATCGACATCCTCATCGACCATCGTCCTCGTCGTCACGCACTTCCAGCACGTAGCCCATGCCGCGCACCGTGTGCAGCAGCTTGCTGGGGTACGGGCCATCGAGTTTGCTGCGCAGCCGCTTGATCGCCACTTCCACCACGTTGGTGTTGCTGTCGAAGTTGATGTCCCATACCTGGGCGGCAATCACCGTCTTGGACAGGATCTGTCCACGCCGCTGCGCCAGCAACGCCAGGAGCGCGAACTCCTTGCCGGTCAGGTCCAGTCGTGCGCCGTCACGATAGGCGCGGCGTGCCAGCAGGTTCACCTGCAGGTCGCCCACCTGCAGTTCGGTCGGCTCCTGCTGGCGCCCGCGCCGCACCAGTGCCTGCAGGCGCGCCAGCAGTTCGATGAACGAGAACGGCTTGACCAGGTAGTCGTCGGCGCCCTGCCCCAGCCCATGCACGCGATCATCCACGCGATCACGCGCGGTCAGCATGATCACCGGAGTCTGCTTGCTGCGGCGCAGTTCGCGCAGCACGTTGAAGCCATCCATGCCCGGCAGCATCACGTCCAGCACGATCACGTCGTAGTCGAACTCGCGGGCGAGGTGCAGGCCGGTCACGCCGTCGGAGGCCAGGTCCACTGCCCAGCCCTGCTCGCCCAACCCGGTGCGCAGGTAATGGGCGGTCTTGCTCTCATCCTCGACGATCAGCAGTTTCATCCGGGCTCCGTCAGCGCGGCGCCTGCCGCTGCCCTGCGCTCACGTCGGCGCTGCAGGAACAGCCGGTCCAGGGCCAGGTAGATCACCGGGGTACTGTACAGGGTCAGCACCTGGCTGATCAGCAAGCCACCCACCACCGCCACGCCCAGTGGCTGGCGCAGCTCCGAGCCGGTACCGAAGCCGATCATCAGCGGGATGGCGCCGAGCAATGCCGCCAGCGTGGTCATCATGATCGGGCGGAAACGGGTCAGGCAGGCCTCATGGATGGCCTGCAATGGCGTTAGCCCACGATTGCGCTGCGCATCGAGGGCGAAGTCGACCATCAGGATGCCGTTCTTCTTGACGATGCCGATCAGCAGCACGATGCCGATCAGCGCCATGATCGAGAAATCCAGGCCCCACAGCCACAGCATCAGCACCGCACCGATACCGGCCGAAGGCAGGGTGGACAGGATGGTGAGCGGGTGCACGAAACTCTCGTAGAGCACACCGAGGATGATGTAGACCGCCAGCAATGCGGCCAGGATCAGCATCGGCTGGCTGGCCAGCGACTCCTGGAACGCCTGCGCGGTACCCTGGAAGCGGCCGCTGATGCTGGCAGGCATACCGATCTGCGCCTGTGCCTGCTCGACCAGCGTTACTGCCTCGCCCAGCGAGACACCCGGCGCCAGGTTGAACGACAGGTTCACCGCCGGCAGCATGCCATTGTGGCTGATCGACAGCGGACCGTTGCCCGGCGGCTGCACCTGCGCCACGGCCGACAACGGGACCATCTGCCCGGTGAGCGGCGAGCGCAGGTGGAAGTAGGACAACGCGTCGACCTGGCCGAGCAGGCCGGGTGCGATCTCCAGGATCACCCGGTACTGGTTGGTGTCGGTCTGGAACTCGTTGATCTGGCGTTGGCCGAAGGCGTCGTAGAGCACCTGGTCGATATCGTTGGCGGTCAGGCCGAAGCGCGCTGCGGCGGTGCGGTCGATCTGCAGCCGGGTGACACTGGCGCCGACCTGCTGGTCGTTGGACACGTCGCGCAGCTGCGGCAGGCCGCGCAGGCGCGTGGTCAGCTGTTCGGCCCAGCGCGACAGTTCGCGGCTTTCCTGCCCGCGCAGGGCGTACTGGTACTGGGTGCGCGACGGCCCGGCACCCAGGTTGATGTCCTGCGCGGCACGCATGTACACGGTGATGCCGGGCACGCTGGCCATCTTCGCGCGCAGGCGGTCGATGAAGGCGTGCACGTCCACGTCGCGGTCGCCACGGTCCTTGAGGATGAACCAGAAACGCCCGTTGGACAGGGTCTGGCTGCCGCCGGTCGCGCCCACGGCATGGTTGTAGGCCAGCAGCGCCGGGTCCTCGGCGGCGATCTTCGCCAGTTGCTGGTGCTTGGCCGCCATCTCCTCGAAGCCGATGTCCTGTGCCGCTTCGGTGGTGGCAACGACGAACGCGGTGTCCTGCAACGGGAAGAAGCCCTTGGGAATCATCACGTACGACACTACGGCCACCGCCACGGTGACGCCGAAGCCGAGCAGTATCAGTCGTGGATGGCCCAGCGCCCATTGCAGGCTGCGGTCGTAGCCGGCCAGCAGGCGCCCGGCCAGCGTGTCCTGGCTGTCACGGTGTGCCGGCATGCGCTTCATCAGGTGCGCGGCCATCATCGGCGCCAGTGTCAGCGAGGCCACGATGGAGATCAGGATGGCCACGGTAATGGTCAGCGCGAACTCGGCGAACAGGCGCCCGACCACGCCGCCCATGAACAGCAGCGGGATGAACGCCGCGATCAATGACAGGCTGATCGAGACCACGGTGAAACCAATCTCCTCGGCCCCCTTCAGGGCGGCCTCGATCGGCCCCAATCCGGCCTCCCGATGACGATGGATGTTCTCCACCACCACGATGGCATCGTCCACCACGAAGCCGACCGCCACCACCAGTGCCACCAGGGTGAGATTGTTGAGGCTGAAGCCGGCCACGTACATGGCGGCGAACGTGGCCACCAGTGCCACCACCAGCACCGCGCCGACGATGAGCGTGGCCGACAGCTGGCGCAGGAACAGGCCCATCACCAGCACCACCAGCACGATGGTCAGCACCAGGGTCACTTCCACTTCGTGCAGCGAGGCGCGGATGGTGCGCGTGCGGTCGTTGAGTACGTCCACATCGACGCTGGCCGGCAGGTTGGCACGCAGCTCCGGTAGCGCTGCCAGCACTGCGTCGGTGGTGCGCACGATGTTGGCGCCCGGCTGCCGGCTGATGATCAGGCCCACGCCCGGCTGCCCGTTCGGCCACGCCTGCACGTAGGCGTTCTCGGCACCGTCGACCACCTGCGCGACATCGCCCAGCGTCACCGGCGAGCCCGCGCGATAGGCCACCACCAGCTGCCGGTAGTCCTGCGCATCGAACAACTGGTCATTGGCTTCAAAGGTGGACGTGCGCTGCTCGCCCATCAGCGCGCCCTTGGCCTGGTTGAGGCTGGCGTTCTGGGCTACCCCGCGCAGGTCGGACAGGGTCATGCCCATCGCCGCCAGGCGCTCCGGCTGGGCCTGGATGCGGATGGCCGGGCGCTGCTGGCCGACGATGTTGACCTCGGACACGCCACTGATCTGGCTGATCGAACGCGCCAGCCGGCTTTCGGCCAGATCGCTCAGCTCGGTCATCGACATCTGCGCCGACACCACGCTGAGTACCAGGATCGGACTGTCGGCCGGATTGACCTTGCGCCAGGTAGGCAGGTTCGGCAGGTCGCTGGGCAGGCGCCCGGCGGCGGCATTGATCGCCGCCTGCACTTCCTGTGCGGCGGTATCGATGTCCTTTTCCAGATCGAACTGCAGCGTGATCGAGGTGCTGCCCAGCGCGCTGGTGGAGGTCATCTCGATGATGCCTGGCACGCCGGTCAGCTGCGTTTCCAGTGGCGTGGCGACCGCTGATGCCATGGTGTCGGCACTGGCCCCGGGCAGGCTGGCATTGACCCGGATGGTGGGAAATTCGGCCTCCGGCAGCGGCGCCACCGGCAGCCGTGGCAGTGCAGCCACGCCCAGCAAAACCACCGCCAGGGTGAGCAACGTGGTCGCCACCGGGTGCCTGACGAACCAGCTGGACAGCGAGACGCGCGCACTCATGGGGCGGCCCCGCCCTTGGCAGCGGGTACGGCCGCTGCCGCGGCTTCAGCGACGACCACACCCGGGCGCAGGCGCGACTGGCCGTCGCGCACGATCACATCGCCCACGCGCAGTTCGCCCTGCACCGCCACCTGCCCGTTCTCGGCCTCGCCGACGGTGACCGGCAGTACTTCCACGCTGCCGTCGCCGAGCACGCGATAGACGAAGCTGCCGTCCACGCCGCGCTGGATGGCCGCCGCCGGCACCACCAGGGCGCCGGTGCTCTGGCCGGTGCGCACGCGCACGCTGACCAGCTGGCCGGGCCACAACCGATCATCGGCATTGGCAAAGCGCGCACGCAGGCGCACGGTGCCGGAGGTTTCCTCCACCTGGTTGTCGATCACCTGCAGGCGGCCTTCGGCCAACAGCAGGCCACCATCCCGGTCCAGCGCCTGCACCGCCACTTCACCGGACGCCAATGCCTGCCGCAGCTGCGGCAATGCGTCCTGCGGCAGTGCGAACACCACCGAGATCGGGTCGGTCTGCTGCACGGTGACCAGCCCCTGGGTATCGGTGGCCCGCACCAGATTGCCTGGATCGACCTGGCGCAGGCCGATGCGGCCGTCCATCGGCGCCAGGATGCGGGTGTACGACAGCTGCACCTGCGCGGCGTCCACCGCCGCCTGGTTGCCGTGCCCGGTCGCCTGCAGCTGCTGTACCGTCGCCGCCTGTTGTTCAAGCATCTGCCGCGAGACCAGCTGGTCGGTGGACAGCTGCTGCAGGCGGGCGAGGTCCGAGCGTGCGGCATCCAGCGTGGCGCGGTCACGCACCACTGCGGCCTGCGCGCCGCCCAGATCGGCGCGGATCGCGCGATCATCGATGCGGGCCAGCAGCTGTCCCTTGCTCACCTTCTGGCCTTCCTCGAACAGCACCTCGGTGAGCACGCCATCGACCTGCGGCCGCAGCACCGCGCTCTGCAGCGACTGCACCGTGCCTACGCCGCTGCGCCAGTGCGCCACGTCGCGCTGCTCGACGCGTCCGGTGACCACTGGCACCGGTGGCGGGGTGCTGGCCGGCTGCGCGTCACCCCGCGACACGCCATGGAACAGCATCACCAGCGACAGCACCACCAGCAGCAGTGCGCCCAGTGCGAGGTGGCGGCGACGCATTCGTGCGGACAGGAAAGGAATTCGCATGCGGGGAGTCCATACCGGTGCCGGCGCGGGGGCTGCGCGGGCCTGATGCCATCCTTACCGGTAGCCTCCGGCGCCTGGCTGTCGCCTGGCTGACAATTCCGTCAGCTGGTCGTCCCTCGGGCGTCCCGTGAACGATGGCCCACCCACGTGCGCGATCACCGGCCTTCTTCGCGCTTCCCTTACGGAGCGGTGCCGATGATCCGGCCAAGGGCGCCACGCTGGCGATCCCACAGCCTCCCAGGAGAACGCCATGACCGGTTTCCGCTTCGTCCCCGCTGCCCTCGTGATTGCCAGCACCCTGCTGCTGGTTGCCTGCTCCAAGCCACAGGAAGCCAGCAAGGCCACTGCGGCCGAAGACGTCACCCAGGTGAAGCTGCTTCCCTCCTACGAGTCACTGGACAAGGACAAGGACGGCATCGTCACCCTGGCCGAAGTGGATGCGGTCGCACCGGACTGGGCCGAGCGCCTGCACACCTGCGATACCGACCGCGACCAGAAACTGAGCCGCGGCGAATACGACGTCTGCAAGCAGACCGCAGCTGCGGCCGCGCATTGATTCCCGGCGCCGGCGCGCCCGTGTGCGCGCCTGGCCGTGTTGGCCGCGCACGCTCTCCCGCCCGTGGCTATACCAAGGTATAGCCGGGCTAACCCACGAGCCTCTAGGACTGCCCCATTCAGGGGCGGACAATAGCGCCACTGGCCAGGGCAACCCTGGCCGGCACCCTCCCCTCATGGAGACGCAGATGGACCCCGACCCTGCCGGGCGCGACGCGCCCCGGATGCCTGCCTGTTGCCTGTTCCTGGCGCCTGCCCGCCGGTCCCTGCCTGCCTGAGTGACGGGGGATCGCCAGGTGCCGCCTGCCTGGAGATCGCCCCCATGTCCTACAAGATCCTCTACATCACCCTGCGCCGCCTGATCGGTGAGCGCGATGTTGCCGCCCTGCGCAGCCAGCTGCTGCAGCACGGCCCGGTCATGTTCGCCCGTTCGCTCTCGCTCGGCTCGCCACGCGTGGTCGCCGACGCGCTGTCGCTGCTGCCGATCAGCGAGCGCATCAACGTTCTGCGCCATCTGCCCTACCCGCTGCGCGATGCAATGAAGCCGCTGTGCATCGGTGGCAGCCAGCGCCTGCACATGCAGCCGTGGTCGCCGGCGG